>Ga0209066_10002267_pt1 | contig 23709 bp, 27 predicted proteins | sample All_14_2_FD_187198 | JGI IMG/M metagenome (GOLD analysis project Ga0209066, IMG submission 187198) | Freshwater microbial communities in response to fracking from Pennsylvania, USA - Allegheny Zone_MetaG_DW_15 (SPAdes) (version 2) ... | reverse complement strand
CCCTCGATTCCTAGACTCGTGTGAACGCCCCGCCGAACAAACCGTCATGCGGTAACCAGCCCGCGCATATCAGAGTAACAACCCGTCGATCACGACACGCGCGTCACCACCGAACACGACCGGACAGAGCGGACGCCGAAGCCGACGGGCACGGCGTCCGTTAACCCCTGCCCCTTGACAACCCCACACCCAAATCAGAGCGTGTTAATCAAGCCCCCGTCCTGTCTAAGTAGAGTGCAGCCGTGCGCGATCTCGGGGTGAAATGGGCGACAGAGTGGTCTGCGAGCTTTACTGGTGGACGCCAGCCCATTCTCATCTCAAGGCCACGGGACGGAACGAAACCTGGCGCCTAGCTGTACTCGGCGGGGACGTTGGTGACGTGCTTGTGAGTCGAGGAGACCTCCTGGCTTAGTGGAGCTGTCTAGTTCTTCACGGCCAGGAGGTCTCGTGTCTCACGCTAATGCGCGGTTGAACATCCGCGGGAGGTTGTTGCTCGTCGAGCGGGTGATGGGTGGGCGTCCGGTTGCTCACGTCGCCAAGGAGTTGGGTGTGTCGCGGCAGTGCGCGCACCGGTGGATCGGCCGCTTCCAGCGCGAGGGTATGGCGGGTCTAGTGGATCGGTCGTCGCGTCCGCGGTCATCGCCGCGAAGGACGGCTCCCGAGGTCGAGGCGCGAGTGCTCGCGCTGCGGTTCTCGTTGCGGCAGGGGCAGGACCGGATCGGCGCAGCTCTCGGGCTCCCTGCTCGCACGGTCGGGGCGATCCTCGCTCGTCATCAGGTGCCACGGTTGGCCGAGTGTGATCCATTGACCGGTGTCGTGATCCGGGCCTCAAAGCAGACCGCCACTCGTTACGAACGCGCTCGGCCGGGCGAGCTGGTGCACATGGACGTGAAGAAGCTGGGCCGCATCCCCGACGGCGGTGGATGGCGGGCGCATGGCAGGTCCGCCGGCGATACCGCCGCGCATAAGAAGGCCCGGATCGGGTTCGACTACGTCCACTCGCTCGTCGACGACCACTCCCGATTGGCCTACTCGGAGATCCTTCCCGACGAGAAGGGCGCCACCTGCGGGGCGTTCCTGCGCCGCGCGGCCGCCTATTTCGCCGACCATGGCATCACCCGCATCGAACGGGTCATGACCGACAACCACTTCAGCTATCGACTCTCCCACGATGTCCGCGACGCGATCGCTGACCTACACGCCAAACACGTCCTGATCCGCCCGCACTGCCCCTGGCAGAACGGGAAAGTCGAACGCCTCAACCGCACTCTGCAAACCGAATGGGCCTACCGACAGATCTTCACCTCGAACAGCGAACGGGCAGCAGCACTTGCACCCTGGCTCGAGCACTACAACACTCAGCGATACCACTCCGCCATCGGCGGCACCCCACTCAGCCGAGTGTCACCAACCTGAATGCCGAGTACACCTAGCGGCTAGCTTGCGGTCGCTCAAGTAGTCGGAGGCGCGGTCTTGCCGCGGTCGCGAATCGTTCTCGACCGGTTTTTGAAACGCTCGACCGGGCGTTCAACCAGCTGCCATATTGCGACGCCTGTACCGGTCCCGACTACTATCAGAAAGAGGGCACGTATAGGCGCCGAGGTCGGAAACCGCTCGAGAAACGGCTCGATAAGTGCGTTCAGCGGCGCATGGACCAGGTAAATGCTGTAGCTCGCCAGCCCGATCACCTGGATAGCTCGGATCCCAACAACTCGCCCAAATGCGACTCGGACTTTCGACCGAGTGTCGATGAGACCCCAGAGGATAACCGTGGCTGCGGCGAGCGCTTGGAAGGTATACCTGAACGTGTCCCGCACCCACTCGTCCCGGACGAGGAGGGTCGCTATGTAGACCCCGATCGCGATAAAGAGCCAGGACGGGCGGTTGATGGCCCCCCGTAAGCGGATCAGCCTCCCCTTCTGGATCGCCACATATGCCACGGCGGTGAGAACGCCGATCGCGAGAGCGTCTGCGCGGGTGTCTGTGCCCACGTATATTCGGTCAGTCATTCCACCCTGGCTCGCGAAGTAGATGCGCAGCGCCAGCGGAATTGCAGTCGCAGCGAGCCCGAGCACGGTTAGCCATTTCAGGTAATGCCCGGTGCGTGACAGGAATATCCAGAAGGCCGCAAATACTATGTAGAACTGTTCCTCAATGGAAAGGCTCCACACAACGCTTGATCCCGGCAGGATGTTGAGCGGGCCGAAGGGCTGGGGAAACATCACCCAGTTGAAGAAGAAGAATGTCTGACTAGCGACGTACGCCCAATTGATTGTTCCGCCGAGGGCGGCAAAGACCACGGACGGGATCAGAATGATCAACAAGAACGGTGGTGCGAGCTTGAGCAGGCGCCGCACATAGAACCCTCGAAGATCGAACCGTCCGGCCTTATCCCGCTCACGCAGGAGCAACAAGGTGATGATGAAGCCGGAGATCGTAAAGAAGATGGTTACACCGCTGCCCCCGGGTACCCCGCCAACATTCGTGTGTGCGACTACGACAAGCATCACTGCTAGTGCCCTCATCGCATCAATGTGCCCGTAGCGACCGGTCGAGGCGATCACGGTAGCGGACATGCCCGGATCGTACCAACCCGGTGAAACGCGAAATCGACGATAATGTTACCGAGATGTTCACAGTGGCGCATCCAGCGTGGTTGATTCAGCCGGGTGCCCCTGTCGACGCACTCTGCGATCGGGCACGCTCGTACGATCCCGGGCTTGTCGAGGTCCATTCGAGAAGCGTTAGTTCCTCAGTTCACGGAACATCGCTATCACGACGCACAGCGGATGCGGCCGGCGGGTGCTGTGGGCACGTCTGCCACACAGAGCGACGCCCGAACCCAACTGGCTCATGGCCGTCTCAACAAAGTGAGATGGTTCAGCGGCCAGACCTCGCACGTGGCCACAGCCCGGAGCCCTGGAAGAAAAGCGCCGGTTGTGCAAAGCAGGAGCTACATCGTGTTAGGCCGGCCGGCATGACGGGGCAGCCGGCCAACCTAGCTGCAAGCTAGCCTCGTTGGATGCCTGGTCTTGGCGCAGGGCGATGCCCCATCACCGTCATGTCAGCGAAACACCGGTCTGGTACGGTTCCCCAGCGGCTAGCACTCAAGCTTCCGCTGCTAGTCATCGGGGAACAGAGGGATGCGAGTGATAAGAGGTGAGCGCGGAGGACGACAGAGAGGGCCGTGCACCGTCCCAGGACAGTCCACCGCAAGGAGCGGCCCGTGAGCTTAATCCGCAGAATCACTCGACGGATCCGGGCTCTCCGGATTCTGCTCCTGAACGCATGGAGTACCCGGAATCTCGGTTACAGGGGCGAGGGGGCGTGGGTCTCGCACCGGGCCGTCATCTATGAGCGTTCGAAGGTGCACGTCGGAGCAGGAGCCCGCGTCGGAGACTTCGTCCACATCTGGGGCGGCGGCGGTGTGAGCATTGGGGAGAATACTCTCGTCGCCGCGCACACTGTGATTAGTTCGCAGTCGCACCGCACGGACGCGCTCGCGATGGGGAAGCTCTACGCCGAGACTCTCGTGCTCCGCGAGGTTTCGATCGGCAAGAACGTGTGGATCTCATCCAACGTAACGGTCGGCCCGGGTGTGACGATCGGAGACAACTCAATCCTCGCCGCAGGAACAGTCGTACTAAGTGATGTGCCTTCCGATGTCCTTGCCGCGGGCACACCCGCACGAGTGGTCAGGAGGTTGCACTAGCGTGACCTGTCGTCAGTCTGCACGCTCCTCCGCCCGAATCCACGGCGGGATCCAGAGTCCACGGCAAGACTTCCGCAAACCGTCGGGCTCAAGAACATGGTCGCCGCTCGCCCATTCAGTAGGCGCCGCACCGTACCGTCACGTACCTCGTCTAGCGTTCCGAATGAAGTCGTGCCCCGCTAACTCGGAACGCGCGGAAGACACCGTCAGGGGAGAACTCCGATGACCGCGCACAACTTGGTCGTCAGCTTCGTGACGCGCCCCGACCGCGGCGGTGAGGGAGGAGTCGGCTGGAGTTTTTTGGTCGGGGCGGCACAGCGAGCCTCGCAGTCCGCGGACCGCCTCTCCGCAATCATCGACAGCCGTGACGCGGCCGATGTTGCGCGGCATCTCTCGATGCTAGGGCTCGACCAATCAGTCGAAGTACACGCCGTCCCACTTCCTAGGCACATCGCTCAGCGGTTCAAGGACAGAAGGTCCCGCTCCGCTTATATGGCATGGCTGCCGGGTGCGCACCACCTGGCTTCTGTCTTGTCAAGCCGCCACAGCTTCACTAACGCACACCAAGTCACGTTCGCGACCGCAACATTGCCCCCTGCCATCCCTCGGCGCACGGCACCGCACAGGGTCTGGGGCCCCGTTGGTGTCCCCGTCTCCTCGCGACACGCGGGGGCTCGAAAGGCTCTGGGAGCACAACTGGCCCGCGGGCTAGCGAGGCGCAACGTCCGCAGCTTCACGAAGGTGATCGCGCTAAACGATCATTCACAGCGCATGATTAGCGGCTGGGGGACCGGTGAGGTGGAGCTCGAACCGAACGTGGTATGTGAGCCGGTCGCAAGCGAAAGGCCCCGCGAGGACGACCTTCTTGTCACGAGCGGGCTACTCATTACCCGAAAGCGCCCGTGGCTCGCGATTGGCATCATGACGGACCCACGGCTACGTGACTATCGCCTGAAGATCATCGGTGACGGTCCTCTGGCAAGCGACCTCCAACGGCTAGCGGAAGATCTCGGCGTGGCCCGGCGCGTGACTTTCACGGGGTCGCTCCCGCGAGAGGAGGCGGTCCAGGCGCTCGCGTCAGCCCGATGCCTAGTTCATCCGTCATCGCGCGAAGGCTCGCCTTGGGTCGTAGGCGAAGCAGCAGCATGCGGTGTTCCCGCCGTGGTGTTTGCGAACTCGGGCGCTGAGGCGACAGTTCGTCTGTCAGCAAACGGGGGGCAAATCGTGGCGGAGGATGCAGATCATTCCGGTGCGCTCGCTAGCGGGGTCATATCTGCACTAGCCCAACCTTCGCCACTTCCTAGCCACAGGTGGTCAGCGCAGCGAATTCCGAAGCTCTTGTCCGATTGGTGGGTGGAATAGTGGACCAGCAGGTTCAAGCTACGTTTACGTTAGCGTCAGTCAGCGTGGCCAATATGACCATGGACTCAGCTATCGACTCGATCTTCGAGCACGCCGACCGGGGCCTGCCCTGTGACGTTCATCTGGTGAATGCGTACAATTTCGTCCTTGCCAGCGCTGAGCGCCAGTACGCATCCGCCCTGCGCGGCGCGACACTGAACCTTCCGGACGGTCGCTCTCTCGTTGTCGCTGCCACGCTCCTGCGGGCTGGCAGGTTAGAGCAAGTCCGCGGCCCATCACTTTTTGTGAAGGCACTGGCAGACAGCCGTAGCGAACGCTACTCCCACTTCTTTCTCGGCGGCGCGCCGGTTGCCCTTGCTGCTCTCGAGGAGCGAGTCAAGCAGCGCTTCCCCCGAGCTGTCGTGGCAGGCTCATACTCGCCGCCGTTCGCGCCAATCAATGACGAAGAGGTGAGTCGGAATGCTCAGATTGTTAAGGAGTCGGGTGCCGACATCGTATGGCTCGGCCTCGGCACACCGAAGCAGGATTACCTTGCTCGCAAACTGTCGGTCGCAGTGTCCAGGCCAGTGGTCTGCGTTGGTGCCGCTTTCGACTTCGTCGGTGGAGTTAAACGAGAGGCTCCCAGATTTGTCCAGGTAGTGGGTGCGGAGTGGCTCTTTCGATTGGCGTCCGAGCCCCGACGGCTATGGCGCCGATACGTCCTGGGAAACCCACGGTTCATTATCCTCGTACTCAAGGAAATGTGGAGTTCACGGTGAGCGTCAAGACCCGCCTAATCGACATGGCGCGAAGAATTCAACGCAATTTTGCGATCCGCGACAACGTCACATATGGCCCGTTGCTCCACATAGGACCCGGATCGATACTCTGGGCTCCTCGGAGTCTTGTCATCGGATCAAATGTATACATCGGTCGTAATGTCACCATCCAAGTAGACGGTGAAATAGGTGACGAAGTCCTCTTTGCCAATAATGCTGGAGTCATTGGACGCGATGATCACGATGTGAGTCAAGTCGGTATGCCAATACGTTCCGCAAGGTGGGTCGGTGATTATCCCTCCGAACTCAGTCGGAATGTCACCATAGGTTCAGATGTTTGGGTCGGGTTTGGCGCGATCGTGCTTTCAGGAGTAGTGATTGGTGACAGCACGATTGTTGCGGCGGGCGCGGTCGTGACCGGCAACCTTCCCGCGAACTCAATCGCTGCGGGAGTCCCCGCTAGGGTTATTCGGCCGCGTTTCACTGAAGAGGAGTTCACTGAGCATTGGCGCATTTTGGCGCAACGCGGCGTGAATCGGGTGGTGCCGTGAGAGTAGCAGTCATCCACCCCTGGTTCCCTCAATACCGACTGGCATTGTTTCACGCAATTAGAACCTTTGCGGAGCAGGAAGGCATCACCGTCGACATATTCTACGGACAGACCCCACCCGAGTGGCGAGGTCGCTCCGATTCGATCTCAGATTCCGTTGCAGAGGAGCTTCCCACAAGATTCTTTCATCTCGGCAACAAGTCGATCAGCGCTAAGTCGCTGACGAGTATCCGGCAGGGCGATTATGACTTGGTGATTGTCGAACAGGCAGTCCGCAACGTGGAGACATACAAACTTCTGGCTGCACGCCGACCTCGGGTTGCATTTTGGGGGCATGGGAAGACATACACCGAGCAAACGAGTAAGCCTCAGGAGGCTCTCAAGCAGTTCCTGACTCGCAGAGGCAGATGGTTCTTCGCATATACCGAAGGCGGGCGTGACGCGGTTGTGGCAAATGGGTTCCCATCGGATCGCGTATCTGTGGTGATGAACGCGGTCGATACGCGTACGCTTCGCGCCGATTTCGACTCGCTCACTCGTGAGGAAAGCGCCTCGCTTCTCGGGATCGAAGCGCCCGGGCCCTGCTTGCTTTACATTGGTGCGCTCGACCAATCGAAGCGAATCGACTTTCTGATCGAGACCGCGATCAAGGTGCACGAATCAGTTGCTGACGTGCAGCTGATCATCGCTGGAGAAGGAGCCCAGCGCGAGCAGATTGAGAGCTTCTCACTGCAGCACCCCTGGGTCAGATACGTCGGTCGGCTGGAGGGTCGCCTCAAGGCGGCAGCCTTCCGACTCGCCGAGGCAGTCGTAATTCCGGGGCGGGTCGGTCTGGTGGCTGTTGATGCGATCGCTTGCGAACGTCCAGTGATCACAACCGATTGGCCCCTTCACGCACCTGAGTTTGAGTACCTCATAGACGGTGAGAATGCCATGGTTGCCGTTGACTCAGTGGCTGACTATGCACGGGCCGTGGTGACGTACTTACAGGATCCGAACGGAAGTGTCCAGGACTCAGCAAGGTCCGCGACGGTGCGTCGGCAACTCAGCGTCGAACAGGCGGCGATGAACTTCGCGCAAGGACTAAAGAATCTCGGCAAGCGGGAGGGACTACTGTGAAACGAGCGAAGAATCTTCTGCGGAGATTAGTGCTCCGCGTACGCGGTATTCACACCGCAAGTGACTACAGGCGGGCGGGCGCTCAGATCGGAGCGAATTTCCTCGGTAACGGCGTAGAGATCAACCTCAATGACTGCCCGTTCGTGTCGATCGGGGATGACGTTGTCTTCGGCCCGCGCGTGCTGATTCTCGCACATGACGCAGCGCTACGCTCCCGTGTCGGCTACACCAAGGTACTCCCTGTCAGGGTTGACGATGGAGCTTTCGTCGGTGCGGGATCGATCCTTCTTCCCGGCACAACAGTGGGGCGTGCTGCCATCATCGCCGCTGGCTCGGTGGTGCGGGGCCCCATACCTGCCGATCAGGTATGGGGTGGGGCTCCAGCCAAGTACATATGTGACGTCGCGCCGATGGTTGAACGCGCACGAGAGCGCATGAGGAAGGAGCCGAATGTGGCCGCCGGATGGCAGAGAGAATTCCGGCGTGGCGGCTCCCATAGGGAGCGAATTCTTGAGCAGGCACCCCAGGGAGGCTGGTTCTACTGATGGGACATCCAAGAGTCGGAATCGTGGTGCCCACGCTCGGCAGACGGCGTGTATGGCTACGACAAGCAGTTACATCCGTACTGCACCAGGAGGGCGTTGACCTGAGGCTCCTGATCGTCGGCCCTCAGGAAGACCTTCGCTGGCTCGAAGAAGAGGATGGGGCGGGCACACTCGTCGCCGAAGGTCGGCTCGCCATAGTCCAGGAAACTGGCCGTAGTCTCTCAGCCGCCATCAACCAGGGATGGAGCCAGCTCTCGCCGAACTCCGACTACTTTGCGTGGCTCGGCGACGACGACGCCCTCACGGCCGGCAGCCTCGCTCACAGCGCGTCGATCCTCGACGCACACTCAGACGTCGGTTTCGTCTACGGCAGGACAATCTACATCGACGCGGACGGCCGGCTTATCTACCGCGGTTTGAGCGGTAGGTGGGCATTTCAGTACCTCAGAATGGGGCAGGATTTCATCGCACAACCTGGCTCGCTGTTGAGAGTTAGTGCTCTCCCGGCGATGGAGCCTCTCGTCGATGACTCGCTCAGCAACGCAATGGATCTGGATCTCTTCCTGCGGCTCGTTACATCCGGCGTAAAGGCAATGTTCACCAGGCGAGTTCAGTCGTATTACCGCATACACGACGCAGCTATCACTTCCACGAAGGGCTCTAGAGACGAGTCCACGATGGTACGGGACCGGTACCCTGCGCCGCGACTGATGGAGCTATGGTCACATTCAGCCCGGATCCGCCCGCTCGTGGAGCGTGGATTTGTCTGGAGCGCATGGCACCTGCCGCAACCCGGAATAAAGAAGGGCACCCAACTGCCGATCTTTGCCGAACGCTCCGAAGAGATATCGAAGCAATGACACACGTCGCGCTCATCATCGGTTCGATTCAGCCAGCGTACGGCGCCGCGCGAGTCTGCATCGATATCGCGGAGGGCCTACTCGCCTCCGGCCACACGGTGACCGTCATTACGCATGACCAGCGAGTGGAGAATGTCCCAGTGCCCCTGCGTGGCGCGCGGTTCCTATTCGTGCCGCGACGCCAATCAACGCTTGGCTGGGCCGCCTTCTGCCTTAATCTTCGACGAGCGCTGCTCACGATCCGAGGCACAGAGCTCGTTGTCGTTAGCTTTCTGACGCTCACTAACTACGCGTGCATAGTCGCGACGCTTGGTCTCCGTTCGCGCATCAGACTCGTAGTGAGCGAGCATAACGAGCAGTCTCTCGCTCTGACGAGCATGGGGCGGTCGGGCAGGGCCGCCGTGCGAATGATGCCGCTGATGTATCGAGGCGCCAAAGTTGTGTGCGTGTCTCAGGCCGTGTTGAAAGACTTGATAGACAAGTGTGGCGTGAAGGGAGCAACCTTCACCGTTGTCTATAATCCTGTAAGCGCCGCGCGCGTGACCTCTGAGGCGAACCTGAGTGGTCCAGGAATAGGAGCACTTCCCGCGCCGGGCAACTACGTTGTGTGTGTCGCCGAACTCAAGCCTGCGAAGCAGCAGGTGCTGTTGATCGAAGCCATCGCCAGGACCATCCGGCCCGTCACCTTGGTCCTAATCGGGGACGGTCGCGATCGAGACTTCCTCGTTGAAAGGGCAAAGTCGCTTGGAGTCTCCGATCGCGTTATATTCATGGGTCGGCAAGAGAATCCGTGGCCCGTAGTGCGCGGCGCGTCAGCGTCTCTACTGGTACCGCGATACGAGGGTTTTGGTCTTTCAGCTGCCGAATCCGCCGCTATTGGCGTGTTGCCTATTGGTCTGGCCGTTGGCGGATTAGCCGAAGTATTGGAGAGGGTTGGGGGGCAACTGATTCCTGACGACGAGAACCGCACTCAGGCGATTGCAGATGCACTAGACGGCGCGGTGTCGGGGACCGTTCATTGGTCAAATGTGGCGGCGCTGTCTTGGATCGAGACAGAACTGGAACCGAAGCATGTCGCATCGAACTATTTATCAGCCGCCACCAACTGACGCGGTCTCGCCGACCCGAACTTCGGCAGCGCAGCCGCTGATATTTCAGTTTGTATTGGTGGTTGTCGGGACCGCGGCCGTCGCCATTCCGGTCGGGCCGCTAAGCCTGCTCACCGCAATTGGTCTCGTGCTACTGCCGGTCACCGCGAAGTACTTTCGGACGAGACAGTTCACTACACTTCGACGCCTCATGTGGCTCTGGGTGACGATCATCCTCGCCGCCACTGTCGTACACTTCGACGTTTGGCGAGCGACGTTGGGCGCCGTGATCTACCCGATAGCAATCACCCTCATTGTTCTCCTGCTACGTGAACTTTGCAGAGGAGATGAAAGGAGTTTGGCGTGGCTCGCGGTCGCTGTCGGCCTGGGAATCGCCCTCGGCGTGGCGCTTCAGCCGATCGGCATCGCCGCCAACCAGTCAGTGATAAAGAGCGGTTATGGCCTATCCGTCGTAATTGTTTGGCTAGGAGTATCATCAGCGCTCGCCCTACCACCTACTTCAAGAATGCTGATTTCGCTCACTCTGTCAGGCTGGCTCATCTTTTCTGACTTCCGAAGCGGAGCAGCAATCGTCGCGATATCTGCCCTTGTAGCGTGGGTCGGAGCCAAAGTGCGACACCTCTCTCCCGTGCGCGTCATCGCTCTTGTAGCACTCGGGGCCATCTTCTCCATGGTCGGAGTATCCATGTATTCCTCCGCAGCAGAACAGGGATTCCTCGGGAGCGAGGCTCAACAGCGCTACCTGGCGCAGTCCGCAGCGGAGGGCGGGCTCCTTTTGGCCGGCCGACCTGAACTTGTCGTCTCGCTTTCCGCGATCAGTAACCATTTCTGGCTCGGACGCGGCGGAGACCCATCCTTCAGCTTCACCGAGAGGCTCGACGCGCTCGGTTCGCTTGCCCAGGCGGGCATCACCTTGAGCCCTGTCAACGTGGAGAGAGTGATGGGCGAGAGTATCAATAGTCATAGTCTGCTATTCACCTCGTGGGTCGCACAGGGCGTGTTCGGCATCACACCATGGGTGGCGCTTGCTGCGCTTCTTTATGTTGGCGCGTACCGCGCGCTCCGACGAAGGTCTCGTCTGGCACCGCTCATCATCTTCTTCGCTTTTGAGCTCACCTGGGACATCTTGTTCTCTCCATGGTCCCCCCGAGAAGAGGTGTGGCTCGGCCTGGCACTAACGGCCGTTCTGCTACAAAACCCAGGCGAGGAGGATGAGAAGAGTGGTCGCTCCCAATTCCGCGGCGTCTCCAGGCGATGAGGACCGTTCGTCTTCGAGTTGGCGACGCGACCTTCTGGGGTCAGCGATCGCAAAAGCAGGCTTTCTTATTCCGACCGCACTAGTCGCCTTCTGGGCTCTTCGCTCTGTGAGCGAAGGTTTCGGCCTTACGGGACTAGCGGTGTACTCGATCGTTGCCTCCATACCGACGCTTCTCCCGTTCAGCGACCTGGGTATGGGAGGCACGCTCACGCAGTTCGTGGCAAACCACCCGAATGATCGACATCAGATCGTGAGAGCCTACCAATCGATCACCATCCGAGTTGCCATAATTGCGGCGTTCATATTGGTTGCCGCCCTCCTGCTCTACGCGACAGACACTTGGCCGATGATATTGGGCATTGGCGACCATAATGCATCCGCCGCAGCGACTATGGTAGTTATTCTTTTTGCTATCGGGATGCCCCTTTCACTCGGCTATCGAGTACTATTGGGAGTCCAGCGAAACTCGATGGTTGTCTTGCTCCAGAGCGTCTCTGGTGTCCTCGGATCTTCCCTCGTTGTGATACTCACGATGGTCGACGCTCCGCTTCCAATTGTGGCAAGCGCTCCGATGTTCGCGGGCACAGTATTTTCGATGCTTGGAACTCTCATTTGCGTGCGGGCGCTGCCGGCGAAGGCGGAGGGATCCGGCGACTCTGATTGGCACTTTGACGGCAGCGTCGCTCTAGCTTTCTTGGTCACCGCGGTCTCGGCACCCATAACGTTTCAAATTGATCGTATCCTTCTCGGCAATCTGTCCACGGCGAGTCAATTGGCCGACTATACCGCGGTGTTTCAGATCTATGGACCCGCGAATGCTCTCGTGATTGCTGCCGGTCAAGCTCTGTGGCCAAGATTTTCGGCCCTCAGACGCGGTCGCGGAGATGCACTAGCGAAGTCATTCTTGTCCAATACCGCATTGTTTGCGAGTGCAGGCGCAATGATTGGCGTCGGCTTGGTGGTGCTGTCACCGATAATTGCACAATGGTCGACGGCTGGCTTGGCGGATCCCTCACTAGATCTCAGGATCTTCTTTGCACTGTTGATCACGCTCAATGCGACACTGTACCCAGCGGGAATGTTCATGGTGGGTGGAGCTGCGGTCCGCATTCAGGCTACGTGCGCACTTATTACCGCCATTGTGAAGATCGTCCTCGCCGTCACTGTATTTTCGACTCTGGGTGCCGCCGGCATGGTCGCTTCGACCCTTATCGCTGTCTTCATCTTCACCGGGCTGCCGCTGAGCATCTACATGACGACCTACCTAGTCCGGCGCCGCAAGTCGCCGCAGACCTAGAGTGATCGAGGTGCCGAACAGCCTGGCCGGGGCGCGTTCATTCGTTCACGGGGACCAGTTTTCGAAGCGCCCCTCGTACCCGCGGCGTCCGAAGCGTCCCGAGGTGCTAGGTGCCGCTGGTCCCACCGGCTACGTCAGACATCCCAAATTGGTGAGACAGCGGGCGTTCCGGCCGACGATATTTGGGTGTAACGGTTCGCCATTATGCTGTCGTCGCGGTGTCGGCGCGGAGACCGTGTGACTACGGGAACGAACACACGAAGGGACGCTTGTGGACAGACGCGCTTTGATAACCGGCATCACCGGGCAGGATGGCTCCTATCTGGCCGAACTGCTGCTGTCGAAGGGCTATGAGGTACACGGTCTAATCCGTCGTGCCTCGACCTTCAACACGCACCGAATCGATCACCTCTACACCGATCCTCACGACCCGAGCGCGAAGCTCTTCTTGCATTACGGCGACCTCTCCGACGGCGCGCGGCTCGTGACACTACTCATGGAGATCGAGCCGGATGAGGTATACAACCTGGCCGCACAGTCGCACGTGCGTGTTTCGTTCGACGAACCCGAGCACACCGCCGACACGACCGGCACCGGCACAATTCGCTTGCTCGAGGCTGTGCGTATGGCTGGCATCCGCCCGCGCTTCTACCAGGCATCTACGTCGGAACTGTATGGCGCTACTCCCCCACCGCAGTCTGAGACGACGCCGTTCTACCCGCGCTCGCCGTACGCGGCGGCCAAGCTCTACAGCTTCTGGATCACCAAGAACTACCGCGAGGCATACGACATGTTCGCCGTGAACGGCATCCTGTTCAACCACGAGTCCCCTCGCCGAGGCGAGACGTTCGTGACACGCAAAATCACACGTGCGGTCGCTCGCATCAAGGCCGGCGTGCAGAAGGACATCTACCTCGGCAACCTCGACTCGATCCGCGACTGGGGCTACGCCGCCGAGTACGTGGAAGGCATGTGGCGGATGCTGCAGGTCGACGAGCCCGAAGACTTCGTTCTCGCCACCGGCGTCGGCTACACAATTAAGGACTTCCTCGAAACAGCCTTCGGACACGTCGGACTCGACTGGCAGGAGTTCGTCAAGTTCGACGAACGCTACCTGCGCCCGACCGAAGTCGACGCCCTGATCGGCGACCCCACGAAGGCAGGCGAGAAGCTCGGCTGGACCCCCACGATCGATGGGAAGGAACTGGCCAAGCTCATGGTTGACGCTGACGTGGAAGCGTTGGAAAAGGGCGCCGAGTGGATCGACACCGTGAAGCTGGCATCGTGGGGCACGAAGTGATGCGTTTCGACTCGCTTCGCTCGCTCAACGACCGGGGCACGGTGTCTGCATGAGTACCGCTGTTGACGGAGTCGAGTACACGCCCGGGGAGCTTGACCGGGACGCTACGTTCTATGTTGCGGGACACCGGGGGCTCGTGGGGTCGGCGATCTGGCGCAAGCTCGAGGCATCCGGCTTCGAGAACATCGTCGGCAAGACCTCGGCCGAACTCGACCTCAAGGATCGCGACGCGGTCTTCGCGTACATGGGCGAGATCAAGCCGAAATACGTCGTGCTCGCCGCGGCGAAGGTGGGCGGGATCCTGGCGAACTCGACTTACCCTGTCGACTTCTTGAGCGACAACATGCGCATCCAGACCAACGTGCTCGATGCGGCGCTGGCGAACGACGTCGAGCGCGTGCTGTTCCTCGGGTCGTCCTGCATCTACCCGAAGCTCGCCGAGCAACCCATCCGCGAGGACTCGCTACTCACCGGCCATCTCGAGCCCACGAACGACGCGTACGCGATCGCCAAGATCGCCGGCATCCTGCACACGCAGGCCGTGCGCCGCCAGTACGGCCTGCCCTGGATCTCGGCCATGCCCACGAACCTCTATGGGCCGAACGACAACTTCTCGCCGAAGGGATCGCATGTGCTGCCGGCGCTGATCCGCCGGTACGACGAAGCGGCCAAATCCGGTGCGGACGCGGTGACGAACTGGGGCACGGGCACGCCGCGCCGCGAGTTTTTGCACGCCGATGACATGGCGGATGCCTGCCTGCACCTGATGGAGCACTACGACGGGCCCGACCAGGTCAACGTCGGCACGGGGTCTGACGTCACCATCCGCGAGATCGCTGCGACGATCGCGGACGTCGTCGGCTTCGAGGGTGAGACCCAGTGGGACACCACGAAGCCGGATGGCACCCCGCAGAAACTGCTGGATGTCTCCAAGCTCGCTGAAGCGGGGTGGACGGCTCAGATCTCCCTCGAGGAGGGCATCGAGCGCACCGTGGCTTGGTATCACGATCACGTCGAGTCCATCCGCGAGTAGCTATGTTCAGACACGTCGTGCTTTTCCGAGTGAATGACGATGCGTCTGATGCCGAGCTGGAAGCGGCACTACTGGCGCTCCGTGCGCTCGGCGACGAGATCGATGCCGTGTTGTGGAACGTGGAAGTCTCGCTGGACTCACGGAAGGGTCGAGTGATCGTCGAAGATGCGACGTTCACCGACGCTGCGGCCTTCCAGCGATTCCGCGCACTTCCCGCACACGTTGCAACAGCCCAGACCATGGCGCGGATCTCGGACTGGTGGGTGGGTGACTATCACGAGCGCGTCAACTGAGCGAAACACAGGAGTGGTATCTTCACCCCGGGTGGGACCGGGACGATGAAAGGCACCCTGTGACGGCTGACGTTCAGCACGGCACGAATGCGACGGGGCATCGCGCACGCGGCGATGAAGATTCGACGACGACGGTCACTGTGACGACCTCGACAGGTTCAGTCGTCGTCCCAGCTATGCGCGTGGACGCGCGCTGGCAGCAGCTGTTCACTCGACGCCTGTGGATCAGCGACGCCGTCGTCTTGGTCTGGGTCGTGTTCGGAACGCAGATCTTCTGGTTCGGAACAGGAAACGCGGAGCTCTCGCTGCTGCAAGACCATCGCTTCAGCGATATCTCCTACTGGACGCTGTCGGCACTGCTTGTTGTCTCGTGGTTCTGGGCGCTGTCTCTCGCTGACTCGCGCAGCCATCGCGTGATCGGGGCGGGCAGCGCCGAATACATCCGGATCGTCGATTCCAGCATCCGGCTCTTCGGCGTGATCGCGATCATCGCATTTCTCTTCCAGATCAACATCGCGCGCGGCTTCCTGTTGATCAGCTTGCCGTTCGGGGTCGCCGTGCTGATCCTCGTGCGCTGGCTGTGGCGCCAGTGGCTGATCGCCAAGCGCCGCAGCGGTTCTTACATGCATCGCGTCCTTCTGGTCGGCTCCGAGAGCTCTGTGGCGCAGATCGCCCACGAGCTGCAGCGGACACCCCGCGCTGGCTACCTCGTGGCGGGTGCATGTATGCCCAGCGGACGAGTCGGAGACTCGATCCCCGGCACCAGCATCCCCGTCATGGGTAACGTCAATGCCGTCGAGAGGGCGCTGCTGGTGACGGGCGCTGACACCGTTGCTGTGACGAGCGCCGATGATCTGCCCCCCGCGAAGGTCAAGCAGATCTCGTGGGGTCTGGAGGCTGGCAAGCAGCACCTGGTGATCGCGCCGAGCATCGCAGATATCGCGGGCCCCCGCATCCATATTCGTCCCGTCTCGGGGCTCCCCTTGATCCACGTCGAGACTCCCCGCTTCTCGCTCGGTCAGCGCGTCACGAAGCGCGTGTTCGACCTCGTCGCATCCGTGTTGGGCCTCATCGTTATCAGCCCCGTCCTGCTTCTGCTGACGATCGCGATCATGCTGACCTCGACCGGGCCAGTGCTGTTCCGTCAGGAGCGGGTGGGACGCGGCGGCAAGACATTCAAGATGATCAAGTTCCGCTCGATGGTGCCGAATGCTGAGCAGCTGCTTGAGAAGCTGCTGCAAGAGCAACGCGACTCGGGCAACGAGGTGCTGTTCAAGATGAAGAACGACCCGCGCGTGACCCGCGTCGGGCGCTTCATGCGCAAGTACAGTCTCGACGAGCTGCCCCAGCTGTTCAATGTGATCGGCGGGTCGATGTCACTCGTGGGTCCGCGGCCGCCCCTTCCCCGCGAAGTCGAGCAGTATGCAGAGCACGTCCATAGGCGCTTCCTCATGAAGCCGGGGATCACCGGGCTCTGGCAGGTCAGCGGTCGGTCGTCACTGTCGTGGGACGAGAGCGTCCGCCTCGACCTCTCCTACGTCGAGAACTGGACCCTCGTCGGCGATCTCACGATCCTGTTGAAGACCGCCCGCGCCGCGCTTGCGCCGGGAGAAACCGCTCACTGACGCGGGCCGATTCCGAGCTTCTCGAAGAGGTGCTGGCATCCGGGCCAGAGGTCATCGGGAACGCCTGCGCTGGTGAACCAGGCGAAGTCGATCGCCTCATGTCGCGGGGTCGGATCGCCGACCAGAGGCGCAAGAAACGCCATGCCGATCGAGTGCTTCCGTTCGTCTCGCCCGTAGGGCGTGCCGTCAGCCGGGGCGTCCGCCGCCGGAAACCACTGATAGGTGTACGTAGGCTGAGGGTCGAGCGGAAGCTCAAGTCGGGCGCCGAGGGTGTCATCAGCGTGGCGCTGGAGCGCCGCCGCGATCGTTTCGCCGCGCATGATGCGGCCGCCCAGGTGACACCAGACTTGACCGTACGGTGACTCTCGCAGGATCAGGCCGAACTCGCGTGCGCCATCGAGAGTGACGCGCGTGGGAACGAAATCGACGCATGCGATCGGCACCGACTCCTCAATCTGGCGGTAGAGGTGGTCGGGAAGGAACGTCACGCCTCCATTGTGGCTGGCGCGGCGAAATGAACGGGCGCTTCGACGGCCTCCGCGGCAACGTGACCGCCGGTTTCGATGCCGTTGGGACCCGCATCCTTGACGCTCATTTCCGACAAGACCGCTCGCTGGGCCGGTGGCTCATCGCGCTCCCCGCCAGCGGACGATTCAAGTCTGTGACAGGTTAGACAGGTGCCATTGCTCGACCCCGCCCCACGATCATGGCAACAGCGCTATGGTCTGAGGTTGCTTGTCAGCGACCTCATCGTGCTGATCTGGGTTGTCTTCGGCACGCAGATCTTCTGGTTCGGCACGGGCAACGCCCAGATTGCGCTTCGCCAGGCCAACGCTCCAGACATCTCCTACTGGGCAGCATCTGCGCTCCTGGTGATCCTGTGGTTCGCCGCGCTGTCGCTGTCGGAGTCACGCAGCCACCGCATCGTGGGGGTCGGCAACACCGAGTATGTGCGCGTCGTCACGGCGTCGGTCCGCCTGTTCGGGTGGATCGCGATCTTCGCCTTCCTCTTTCAGATCGACCTCGCGCGCGGATACCTGCTGATCAGCCTGCCTCTCGGCATCCTCGCCCTGCTGCTCATCCGCTGGTTGTGGCGCCAATGGCTCGTCGCCAAGCGCGGTGCCGGACTCTGCATGACTCACGTTCTTCTCGTTGGTTCCGAAGCCTCTGTCGAAGAGGTGTGCACGCGGCTGCAGCGCCGACCCCTGGCCGGGTTCCTGGTGGTGGGCGCTTGCGTATCGGGTGGCGTTCGAGGCGAAACAGTCTCCTATACCGGGGTTCCGATCCTCGGTGATATCGACGAGATCCCTCAGGCACTCGCCACGACACGCGCCGACACGCTCGTCATCACCGGGTCCGATGACCTGCCCCCCGAGAAGGTCAAAGAGATCTCATGGAGCCTTGAGGCTGGGCGTCAGCATCTGGTGCTCGCCCCGAACATCGCCGACATCACGGGGCCCCGGATGCACACGCGTCCCGTCGCGGGGCTGCCGCTGATTCACGTCGAGACACCACGATTCTCATCCGGTCAGCTCTTCACCAAGCGAATGACAGATCTCGCGGTTTCTCTGGTCGCGGTCATCATCACCAGCCCTCTGCTCATCGTGCTCGCCATTCTCGTGCGCCTCTCAGGGCCCGGGCCGGTGATCTTCCGCCAGACACGCATCGGGCTGCGGGGTCGCAGCTTCACGATGCTGAAGTTTCGCAGCATGGTCGACGGCGCCGACGACCTGATCGGCAAGCTCGAAAGCCTCGAACAAGATGCCGGCAACAGGGTGCTATTCAAGATGAAGAACGACCCGCGTGTGACCGGCGTCGGCCGATGGATGCGGCGCTACAGCCTCGACGAGCTTCCCCAGCTGTTCAACGTGCTCGGCGGCTCCATGTCGCTTGTCGGACCCCGGCCGCCGCTTCCCCGCGAAGTCGAACAATACGCCGACCACGTACACCGCCGATTCCTCATGAAGCCCGGAATTACGGGGCTCTGGCAGGTGAGTGGACGATCGACACTCACGTGGGAAGAAAGCGTACGCATCGACCTCTACTACGTCGAGAACTGGAGCCTCGCCGGCGACCTCGCCGTCCTCCTCAAGACCGCCAAGGCTGCGATCGCCCCCGGCGAGAGCGCGCACTGAGCGAGGGCTGTTTCTTGCGCGACACATGAGCGTGCTAGGAACGAACCGACACCCCTCATCGGGGTTGGGAGCCACTCACCGCACGTCCCGGAGGATCAATGCGCCTGTCAGTCATCGGATGCGGATACCTCGGCGCCGTGCACGCGGCGGCGATGGCATCCATCGGACACGACGTCGTCGGCATCGACGTCGACCAGCGCAAGATCGACGCGCTCTCGAAGGGTGAGGCTCCGTTCTTCGAGCCCGGACTACCTGAGATCCTTGCTGAGGGGGTGGCATCCGGTCGCCTGCGGTTCACGACCGACATGAGCGAAGCGCGCGGCGCGAGGGTGCACTTTATCGGTGTTGGCACACCGCAGCAGAAGGATGGGTACGGCGCCGACCTCACCTACGTGAACGCCGCGGTCGACGGGCTGCTCCCCTACCTCTCGCCCGGCGACATCGTGGCGGGCAAGTCCACGGTTCCCGTGGGCACGGCGGCCGAGCTCACGCCACGCGTTGAGGCCGAGGGTGCGACGCTCGTGTGGAACCCCGAGTTCCTGCGCGAGGGCTGGGCCGTGCAAGACACCATCGACCCCGACCGGCTGGTCGTCGGCGTTCCTTCGACGGAGGCGGGAGCCGCAGCGGTCGACATCCTGAAGCAGGTGTACGCGCCGCCGGTCGCGAAAGGCACGCCCTTTATCGTCACCGACCTGGCCACCGCTGAGCTCGTCAAGGTGTCGGCCAACGCGTTCCTGGCGACGAAAATCTCGTTCATCAACGCGATGGCCGAGATCGCCGAGGTCGTCGGAGCCGACGTCACCCAACTCGCCGACGCGATCGGCTACGACGCACGCATCGGCCGCAAGTTCCTCGGCGCCGGTATCGGTTTCGGTGGCGGATGCCTCCCCAAAGACATCCGTGCCTTCTCGGCCCGCGCCGAAGAACTCGGCCGTGGTGAATCTGTCGCGTTCCTGCGGCAGATCGACGAGATCAACATGCGCCGCCGCGACCGGGCCGTACAGCTCGTGGTCGATGGGCTCGGCGGATCCGTCTTCAAGAAGAACGTCACAGTGCTCGGCGCCGCGTTCAAACCGCACAGCGACGATGTCCGCGACTCCCCCGCCCTCGACGTCGCCGTGCGCCTGCACGGCCTGGGCGCATGGGTCACCATCACCGACCCCGAAGCGATCGAGAACGCCCGCGCGAAGCATCCGCAACTGAACTACGTCGACGACCGCGACGAAGCCCTGCGCGCTGCCGACGCCGTGGTCGTCGTCACCGAATGGGACGAGTACCGCCGGCAGATGCCCCCCGAGCACGTCTCGGGATTGACCGACGGGCGGGTCATCGTCGACGGACGCAACTGCCTGGATGCCGACGCCTGGCGCGCCGCCGGCTGGACCTACTACGGCATGGGACGCCCGTAGGGTTCTGTGCCGGGGCCGCGCCGATGATCCGGCAGCCAGCCACATCCACGCACTGTCAGGCGCCGCGACGCGTGTCTTCGCCCAGAACGGGAGTCGTCACCGCGGGCAGGCGAACATGGCGAACCCCGAACGCGCGCGCGGCAGTGATCCGGTCACCGTCAATGGTGTAGTCGATCTGCTGAAGCATCGTCACCGCACCAGACGCTGGCCGGAAGACGCTCACCGCCAGCTCGACGCTCACGCTCTCGTCACGGCGCTCGGCACTCAACGGAACAACCGTCACCGCACCAGAAGACATCGCCTGGTCCAACCACGCCGCGAACGCCTCAGGCCCGGAACCTTCGAGGGTGCCATGGAGTGCGTCACGGATGCTGACCGTCGCATCCGGGCTCACGAACTCGACCGCGCCAGAGATGTCGCCCGCGTTGATCGCGCTGAAATAGGCAGTCAAGACCGACGGTAGCCCCCCGAGACCTTCCGACATAGGTATATGGAAGCAGAAGACAGGCCAATGCGGAATGGTGTTCTCATGTGCTACAGCGCGCTACACTGCTCGCCATGGACACCGTGAGCCACCGGGAGCTGCGCAACCGCAGCGGCGAGATCTTGCGCCGGGTCGAAGCCGGCGAGACCGTACAGATCAGCAACCGAGGCAAGGTGATTGCACTCGTGACACCTCTTACCTCCCGGGGCCTCGAAGCCCTCGTTTCTGAGGGGGGTGCGAGGCGGGCTACCGCACCGGTATCGACGCTCTCCGGCATCCGTCGAGCCGCATCTGCGCGCGATACAACCGAGATCATCCGCGACACCCGGGGCCACTGGTGACCGTCACATACCTCGACACCTCAGCCGCGATGAAGTTGCTGATCGATGAGGCAGAATCGGACGCCCTCCTCCACGAACTGACCACCGCAGCGCGCGATCTGGTCGCCTCATGGCTCCTGCACGCCGAGTTGCACTGCGCCGCCGGACGAAACCCCAGCCTGATCGAAATTGAAGCCATCACCACTGTGCTCAACGCAGTGACGCTGATCGACGTCACACGCGGCGACCTTCTCTCGGCCGGTACACATGCACCGTTGCGCTCGAACGACGCGATTCACCTCGCGACTGCGCTTCGTGTGGGTGTCGACGAGGTGCTTACCTACGATGGGGAACTCTCGGCGGCAGCCAAGCGGTCGGGGCTGCGCGTGCTCGCACCAGCGTAGGGTTGCGCTCCTCCCCCGGTTGCCCGCGCTGAGGCGTTTGCCAGGTACGGCGTCATTCGTCCGCGCGAGGGCGGAACGGTGGCATCCCTGAATCGCGATACCGCACACTAGGAGGGTGACCATCGCGACCGAACCGCAGAGCTGGGTGCTCATCGGCATCTTCGCGACCACCATGCTCGGCGGGCTCACGCTGTCTACGAACCTCATCATGCGCACAGTGACCGCCAGCATCACGGGCGTCGAGGGCCGGCTCGAGGGGAAGATCGATGGCCTTCGTGCCGAGATGAACGCGCGGTTCGACGGGATGGGAACCCGCATCGACCACCTCGACCGCGACATCTCCGCGCTCAGCCGTCGCGTCTGGGGCGAGCCCTCCGGCGAGTAGCCCCCCGGAGTAGGCATCCGTCCCGATACACCACTGGGCGCGCATCGGTCAGCAATTCGAACCAGCCCGCCAGACCACCACCACGCCGTCGACGAGGTGCTCGCGGGCCGTCGCACCGACGACGCCCTGTCTGACGAGGCACAAGCTGTCGTGAGGGCTACCTGGGATGAGCGGATCGAGCACACGATCGCAGGCCTCAATTTCACCGACGAACTCGATCGACTCGCGACGGATGCCCGTGAGCGTGCCTTCACGCCACCGGAGCTCTCGGACTGACGAATCCGGCCTTCGATACCATAGCTCGAATCTTTGTTCGACTAAGCTTCAGCTGACCCGCCACACACTCCCACAGGGACCTATTTCTGCGGATTATCCACAGTCGCCCCCTTCGGCGACTCAATGTCGGAGGTCAGTGTCATTATTAGTACATGCATTCGAACGGGGTCATTGAGTTCAGCGAGGCGCAGACCGCCGAGCTGGCCTCGATCCTTGCTGCCGTTCAGCGGGCGGATGCCGCGCTTGCCGCCGCCGAAGCAGCCCGCGTCCGCGCTCTGGCTCGCGCCGGCGAACTGGCTCGCGAGATTGCAGCGGGCAAGCCATCGCGGGTGCGCGAGCACGATATGGCGCTTCGCAGCATCGCCGCCACGATCGGGGTGCCGGCGCGCGTGTCCGATCGGTCGATGCAACGCCAGATCGGCGAAGCCGAACGGCTCGCCGAGCGCTACCCCGGCACCCTTGAGGCGCGCGGCCTGGGCGAGATCACTCGCCAGCACGTCTATGCGATTCAGGATGCCGCAGCCGACCTCCCCGACGAAGCCGTTGCCGCCTTCGAAGCCGAAGCGCTCGAGCGATGCCGGCGCGACACCGTCGGCCGCGTCAAGGCCGAGCTCGAAATCCTCGCCCAGCGGATGCATCCCCGTAGCTTCGCCGAACGGCATGCCTCCGCGCGGGAAGACCGTCGCGTCACCACCAGTCGCCTGCCCGACGGGATGTCGTCACTACTCCTGATCGGCCCCACCCCGGTCATCGCGGGGATTGACGACCGCATGAACCAGATGACCACCGTCGTCATCGACGTGCGCAACGCGGCGAAGGCTGCAGCCGGCTCTTCGACAGACGATGGCGCCCGAATCCCGGCCGACATCCTCGCCACCGACACACGCACCCGCGCTCAGATCCGCGCCGACATCGCCGCCGACATCCTTCTCACCGGATCCCCCTTCGCCGACCCCACCGTCACCGGCGACGGACCCGGCACACTCGGCGCGATCCGCGCGAAGATCCAGGTCGTCGTTCCAGCCCTCAGCCTGCTTAAGCCCGAGGGCGACGAGAACGGCCACGCAGAGCCGGCCGACATCGTCGGCTACTCCCCGATCGATGCCGAAACCGCCCGCGCCATCGCCGAAGCCTGCGACACCTGGTGGGAACGCCTCGTCACCCACCCCGTCACCGGCGTCGTCCTCCACACCAACGGTTACCAGCGCACCGCCGCCATCGACCGGCACCTGCGAGCCCGCGACCGGCACTGCCGATTCCCCGGATGCCGCCTCCCCGCCATCCGCTGCGAGGTCGATCACACGATCGACCACGCCCTCGGCGGCAAAACGGATGTCTGCAACCTCGCCCACCTCTGTCAGCGACATCATTCGATGAAACAATTCGCCGGCTGGAAAGTCAGACAGCTCGAGGGCGGCATCCTCGAATGGACCTCACCGGTCGGAACCACCTACACCGACTACCCACCCACACCC
>Ga0209066_10002266_pt1 | contig 23721 bp, 19 predicted proteins | sample All_14_2_FD_187198 | JGI IMG/M metagenome (GOLD analysis project Ga0209066, IMG submission 187198) | Freshwater microbial communities in response to fracking from Pennsylvania, USA - Allegheny Zone_MetaG_DW_15 (SPAdes) (version 2) ... | reverse complement strand
CGCCATAGCTGGACATTCTTCTCTGCAGGCTGAACATTTGCTCATCCAACTGGTGCTTTACTGATTGCAAGGTGGTCTGCTTGGTACAAGCCGTCCATCTACATACAGTGTCGACCAGCTTTTCAATGTCGGCTTGTACGACATTGAGCAGCGAGTCGGCTTGCAGCATCGGCCTTTCCTTGCTTCCTGCAATACGCTGGGCGGCACGCAGCGCCCCTACTTGGCCGGCATTCAAGGCACTTCCGCCCGGGCGGCTCACCCCATGGCTGCCATTGACCTCCCCGATGGGATAGAGCCCTTTGATATTGGTGGACTCCCACCAGATATCACTGTACAGTCCGCCGTTGTTGTGCTGGGCGCATACATCGATTTCCAACAATTCGTGCTCAAGATCGATGCCGTGTTTTGCATAAAGCTCCACAGCCGCCGGATTGAGTAGCTTCAGCCGCTCAAAGGGTGTTCCAGCCCAGGCCTTGGAGGCATCCAGGTATCCAAGGGCGGTGGGATGGATGCACTGCCGATTGAACGAAGACCATGCAGGATTCCCGATGATGTTGCTGGAAAAATCCAAAAAGACCCTTCGACCCTTTACCTGGGTCTCGTGATAGACCAGAAGATCGATCAATGAGGATCCCTGGTCGGGGACCTTTGCCGCATCGAACGGCCACTGATACCCCTTGAGAAAAACGGCGTTGGTCAGCTCCTCCCAGTTGTTGAAATACGGAACCAGGAAGTCGACCGGATTGTTCCCCCTTCGGTCGGTGCTGATGTAGCGGGGAAGCACCTGCTGGTAACTGCCTGAGAGATTCCACCGAAACTTGGTGCTGGCTATACCGAACTGCGATTCAGTCAGGTTGACAGCCTCCGCCCCGATTTCCATGGCCAATCCAATGCTCCCCACATGAACGCGGGGATAGACCGAAGCGGCATAGAAGCCGGCAGGACCGCCGGTTCCCAGCACCACATGCTCGGCAAGGATGACGCACAGGCCGTGGGCTTCATTGTGCACTTCATCCTTGTTCAGTACCACAGCTCCGACCATGGCATGGGTTTCATCGGTAAGGAGCTTGACCACATCACAGCGGTCCCACATGGGAATGTTCCATTTTTCAACTTCAGCATGGAGTACACGCACCATTTCTTTGGAGGTATACGGCCCGAGGCTGATGCCCCGGTTGCTCGGGTCATGGTCGGTCTTGTACCCGGTATACCCGCCGTAGCGGTTGCTGGGAAAGTTCACCCCAAGGCTGACGAGATTGTAAAAAGCCCTGAGCGAATTCTGGGCTTCAATGAAAGCGATGTCACCATGAACAGAGCCGCCTCGGGTGTACGACTCGACCATGGAGTACGGCGAGTCGGGAATGGGACTGGCGTCACTGAGTCGATAGTAGGTCTGCTTGTCGCTGCCGGTGTTGCGGCTGGTGCCGCCTTTGCTGTTGTCCGTAACGATGAGCAAGTCGTCCACGCCCATGCGCTTGAGATGTACCGCACACGACAGCGAGGCCGCCCCCGATCCAACTATCAGGGCATTGGTGCGAAAGACAGGGAGGCTGAGCCCCTTAACCGACCACTTTGCATGTAAGTGCATCATTCAGATTGTTTCTCCTACAATGTACGTACCTTCCAAAGCTTTCTGAATGGGTGCCTGCGAGCGATCGATGATGCGTGAACTCAACCAGAGGCCTGCCTCCATTCCCAATCTGCGAAGTGAAAACTCGATGGTATCGATGCGTTGGTCCATCAGCTGGAGCATCGGCGAGTTGTCGAATCCACAGAGGGAGAAACGGTGGGGAACCTGCCAGTTCTGGTGTAGTGCTGCTTGATACAAGGAGACGGCCATCAGGTCATTGAAACAGAGCACTGCGTTGTACGAGCGCTCCTTGAGAGCGGGAATTACTTTTGAATTCAGTTCAGTCAGCGAATCGACCATGATTACATCGACTTGCGGATCGAACGGTATATGGCGCCTTTGACAGGCTTCAACCACACCCTGCTCACGCAGGGCACTGACCGACGGCAGCTGGGAGAAGCCGATGAAACAGGGCTTGAGATCGGCCTTTCGTTTCTCGTACATCGCCCCTACCAGCTTGTCCATTCCGCTCAGGTTGTCCACCAGAACATAGTTGTGTTCCGGATTGGAGCGATTGAGCATCAAGAAAGGAACACCTCGATCTTCCAAAAGTTCTTCCATCTGCTCGGAAGGTTTGGTGAAAGCAAAGATGCATCCATCGATGTCCCCAAGCTTCTTGGAGTCAAAGAGGGACAGATCTCCATCGTTGAGACTCGTGATGATATTTACCCGAGTCTCTCCGAAGCCCTGCTGAACTCCCTCCAAGAGCTCTGCTACATCATAAAACAGATGGATGTAGCTGAACTTTGCCCTTGGAAGAAAGAGACGAATGGTGATGATGGCCCTACCTTTCTGCTTCTTGATGGAACGCTTCTCGTAGTGCATTTCCTCGGCCGTACGAAGGATCAGCTCACGCTTCTCCTCACTGATCAGTGAGGAGTTGTTGAGGACCCGTGAAACGGTACTGGGGGAAATATCCAGTGCCTTTGCAATGTCGTAGACCGTCACTTTCTTTGCCATCATCACTCCAAATCAGCTGTGGGAGGGGTAGATTATGCAACCTACTTCCTCTTGCTTGACCATCAGCTTGGAACATCCCGAACACAACTTACAATAATCCACCTCTTCGCCTAGGGCAAGCCGATTCGGGAATAAGGGGTCGGAAAGGGTCTGTCGGCCCCATCCTGCAAAATCGGCATAGCCGAGCTCGATATTGCTCTGTGCCTCGCGCACGCCCTCCTCCTGCAATACGGAGTAGGCCGACCCGAATACCTTCATCCTCTCTCCCACCAAAGCTTTGGCTCTACGGGCATAGCGGAACTGGTGAAGGTAGAACCACTTGGAAGTAGCTGTAGGACGGGTGATTTCACTGGTAACCCCGGGTATTCCCGCCGATACGTTGACATAGTCCATGCCAAGGTCGGCCATAAGGGAGATGACACGGTCCATCTCACTGAGGTCCTCGACGGCGTCGTCAGACGATGCTGTACCACAGCCGCCTTTGATGCCTTCCCAGTACGAAATGCGGCTACCGAGGATGAAATCCTTGTTTACAAGGCGTGCCTTGATCTGGGGAATCGACTCAACAAGAAAGCGGGTGCGGTTCTCAAAAGAGCCGCCCCACTTGTCGGTGCGTTGGTTTGCAGGCCTGAGCATTTCACAGCCCAGATACCCGTGGCACATCTTGAAATCGACACCGTCGGCACCGGCTGCTTCGCTGATCAGCGCCGCCTCGATGAACAGACGCTGGATCTCGTCAATCTCTTCGGTGGTGAGCAAATGTTCCCAACTCTCAGGATTATACAGGGCGGTGGGACGGGAAAAGTCGCGACCGCTCTTGCGTCCTGAATGAGTAACCTGGAACAAAACCAAGACATTGGGATCGACTGCCTTCATAGCCTGAACCAACGCCTTGAGACCGGGAAGGTTCTCCTCGTTGATCACCATCTGATTCTTTCGGGCAAGAGCGTTGTCGGCAACAGCCAAGGCTTCGATGACGATTACCCCCCACTTTCCCTCTGCAAGCTTTACATATCGCTTGATGGCCCGCTCGGAGACCTTGCCACCAATTGCATCATTGCCTTCCATCGGCTGGGCTACAAAACGGTTCTGGGCGATGCGGTTGCCGATCTTCTGCGATGAAAGCAGAATACTGTTTGGTTCAAGTTTCATTAGTTACCCCTGATAAGTGTTTTATTGAATTTTGCCATGATGGCAGGACCAGCCAGGATTACCACGACAATAATCAGGAAAGCCAGGCTGATAGGTCTCTGCACGAATGTCGCCCAGTTGCCGTTGGAGAGCATAAGAGCTCGACGGAAATTGCTTTCAAAGAGCGGGCCAAGGATCATGCCCAGAATAATGGGGGCGATGGGGAGCCCGATCTTGCGGAACAAGAAGCCGACGATACCGCTGATGATCAACACCCAGATATCAAAAATCGAGTTGCTGATCGCATAGGATCCCACCAAGCCGAATACAAGGATTGCCGGGATCAGGAACTTCTTGGGGAAGCTGATCAACTTGGCGAACACCGGTGCCCCTAAAAGGCCCAGAATGCACATGAACACCACCGAGAGCAGCAGGCTGATAAAAATGGAGGAGACAAAGGGCATCTGCTGCTGGAACAACAGCGGACCGGGTCTGAGGCCTTGGATGATCAGGCCCCCCATAAGGACGGCCGTCATTGCATCACCGGGAATTCCGAGGGTGAGCATGGGGATGAGTGCACCGCCGGTACTGGCGTTGTTGGCCGCCTCGGGAGCTGCAACACCTTCAATGATGCCGGTTCCCAAGAGCTCCTTGCGCTTGCCGAAGCGCTTCTCCTGTCCATAGGCCACCAAGGCGGCAATCGAACCGCCGGCGGCAGGAAGGGCACCGATCAGAACACCGATGAAGGAGGAGCGGACTACCGTACCGAAAATCCGCTTGATGTCCTTGATCGGAGGAACAAGCTTCGAAAGCTTTTGTTTGACCGTCACCTTGTATTCGGAGCTGGAAATCTGTACGAGCATCTCGGAAAGACCGTACATGCCGATCATGACGGGAATGGAGTCGATGCCCTCCAACAGCTCTGCCCTGCCCATGATGAAGCGGGGGTATCCGGTGATGGGATCCATGCCGACAATACCGATGATCAGGCCGATTACGCCGCCGATCAAACCCTTGACGGTGGAGCCCGGGCTGATGATTGCGATGATGCTCAGGCCGATGAGGGTAATCCCTACATACTCTTCGGCACTGAACTTGAGGGCAACGCTCGCGATGGCGGGGGCGGCGAACATCAGTACGATGACGCTGAAGAAGCCTCCCAAGGTGGAGCTGATGGTCGAAATACCGATGGCTTCGCCGGCTTTTCCCATCTGGCTCATCGGATAGCCGTCAAGACTGGTGGCGATAGCCGAGGGTGTACCGGGAATATTGATGAGAATTGCAGAGATGGAGCCTCCATATACCGAACCCGAGTAGAGCCCGAGCAGGAAGGCAAAGGCGATGGCGGGAGAAAGCCCGAAGGTGAAGGGTATGAAGACTGCAATGGTCATGGTTGCAGTCAACCCGGGGAGTGCTCCGAAGACGATGCCAACCAGTACTCCCAGAAAGGAAGATAGGTATATGACTGGATTGGTGAAGAATTGCAACCCGGAGATGTAGAGATCCATTGAAAACAGTTCCATGGTGGTTTCCTTATCTGGTTAAATCAAGAGCCCTTGGGGGAAGGGAATCGAGAGAATCATCTTGAAAATGATGTAGATGATGGCGGTAATGCCAACTGAGACGCCAAGAATCAACACAGGCTTGCGTTCCTGTTTGTCGGTAAGCATCCACATCAGGGAGGTGATGAACAAAAAGCTTGCTGTAGCGAAGCCGAAGATCTTCATAATGAACACATAGAGCACCAGCATGACCAAGGTGACAAAAAACATCAGAAAGGCTGTCTTGGTGGTCCACCAGGACTGAACGTTCGTGGTGTTTTGGGTGCGTATGGCTTCAATGACCATCAACACGGATAGGACGGCCAGCAGGAAGGCAAGAATTCGTGGATAAAAGCCGGTATTGAGGGCGGCAATGCCCCCGGTTCGAGTCGGCATGAAGCCGGCGGCGATATAAAGCAGGCCTGCAAACGCGAAGAACACGATTCCTGCAATGATATCAGAGTTTTTCTTAGTCATTCATTTCTCCAAAAACTTGGTTGAAAGGCAGTGAATATCGCCCCCAATCCAGATTGGGGACGATACTCCAGTATACATCAGATAACCGCTTGTGCGATCAGTCGTCGATGAACTTGATGCCAAGCTCGTTCACCAGGAAGTCAAGCTGCTTCTCAGCGTCCTTGATAACCTCGGCGAACTGGGTTCTGTTCAGATAGACCGGCTGGTAGCCTGCGTCAATGAGGAACTTCCTGATCGTCTCATCCTGCATTGCACGACCGATTGCCTCGTCGATGATGCGCACTTTCTCGGGATCGGTTCCCTTCGGTGCGACAAAACCGCTGTAGTTGCCCATCACTGCATCGATGCCCAGTTCCTTGAGGGTCGGTACATCGGGATAGGAGGGGTGGCGTTCTGCAGAGGCGATGGCCAAAAGGCGCAGGGCGCCGCTGTCAACGTGGGCCGAGAGGTCTGGAAGCGGTATGTTGGTCATATCGACGTGTCCACCAAGGAGGGCTGTTACAGCCTCGGCATAGGCAGGATACGGGATGTGGTTGACCTTGATGCCGGCCATGGCTTCAAAATATGCAGCATAGATGTGCGCACTTGCACCGGTGCCAGAGTTGGAGTTGGTCAACTTGCCGGGGTTTGCCTTTGCATAGTCGATCAAGTCCTGGAGGGTCTTGAAGGGGCTGTTTGCATTGACGGTTACCGTTGCAGGAATGGTGATGACCTGGCTGATGAGTTCCACGTTGTGGATATCAGGGTAGATCGGGGAGACGTACTTTGCAGAGACGGTGGACATGGAAGTGGTTCCAATGACGTATCCATCTTTGGCAGCTTTCTCAATTTCCAACGAACCGACGACTCCGCCCCCACCGGGCTTGTTCTCTACTACGAACGGAACACCAAACTGTTTTTCCAGATGACTGGCGACCGGTCTGGTCAACACGTCGGTCATACCACCTACGGACCAGGGAATGATCACCCTGACGTTCCTGGATGGATACTTCTCGATTGTCTCTTCTTGTGCCCCTGCGGCAAAGAGCGGCAATGCGAGTGCGAGAACGATTGCCAAAACCAAAAGTTTCTTCATGATCTCCTCCTTAGGAGAGTACCAAGCATGCTTGGTACTAGAGCATTGTTGCATGCAACTTTTTTATTGCATGCAACAATCTTACCTCATTCATAGAATCTGTCAAGTCTTTTTTTACACCAACTGAATCCGCCTTCCCTTTGAGTGCTGAATCGCCTGTACAAGCTTGATTGCAGCCAATCCGGTATGAGCATCACAGACAAACGGTTCTCCCGTGCTCAGTGTACGATAGAACTCATCAATCAAGAGACCGTGCGACAAACCCCACTCGGACTTCTCTCCCGTTGCAACCTCGCTGGCATGAAACTCCATCAGTCCGTCATGCTCGATGGTAAGGCCGCTTTGCTTCACCGTCAGGGTCGCCTTCTCCAAATGAATTTCCACCGTGCACTGCTTGCTCATCGGATAGCAGTTGGTGCAGTAGCCGACGGCAACACCCCCTCCACACAGCGTTGCATGGAACATGGCACTGTCTTCGACTTCATACGCATCGTCGTCGCGAAGTTTTGCATCGAAGCCTGAAACAGCTGCCACCCCACCGCATAGATAATCCAAAAGATCCAGAGTATGGATTGCCTGATTGATGAGCGTCCCCCCTCCTTCGGTCTCGTACCGACCGCGCCAAGGACTTTGCGAGTAATACTTGCCGCCGCGATCCCAAGCAACCAGCACCATGGCACTGACAATATCTCCGTACTGTTTGCACTCGATCAGGGTTTTTGCCTGAATGGTGGATGCATTCATCCTGTTTTGGAAACAGACTCCCAATCGCCTTCCTGTTGCTTCAGAAACTGCAATCATCCGCTTCGCATCCTGAGGCAGGATTGCCAACGGCTTCTCGCAAAAAACATGAAGGCCATGCTGCATGCAATCGATGGCGATATGGGGATGGGTATGGTGAGGGGTTACAATATGTACAACATCCACATCAGTGCGGCTGAAAAGCTCGGTATAGTCGGTAAGAACCATACCTCCATAGGTTTGTGAAAACTGCTTGGCCCGCTCCTCGACACAATCGACCGCATACGCAATCTCAGTGTACGGACACTGGACCAAAGCCTTCCCATGGTTCTTCGACACCGCCCCGCAACCAACCACGGCAACCCGATATGTTTGCATGTTCACTCCTCTCCCTGCAGGCTTCGATACTGTCCGGGGGTAAGCTTCTCGGAATTCTTGAACACTCTCATAAAAGTACGAAGACTTCCAAATCCACACTGCTCGACAACTTCGCTGACCAACACACCTTCACGCAAAAGCGCTTTGGCAGCTTCAACCCTCACGGAACTTATATAATCTGAAATATTGAACCCATGAAACTTCTTAAATATTCTTGAAAGTAGAACCGTCGAAATTCCAAGTCGGTCTGCGAGAAGAGCAACATTGAGCATGGGATTTCGGTAATCGGAATGTACCTCGGACAAGGCCCGTTGATACATGCCGTATTGTGCTCCACCCTCGCCGGCATACTGCTTCTCGATAAGCAACACTGCGTTGCACACATTGCTCACTATCGCCTCAACCACCTTGCATGATTGAGCCAAGTCATCAGCCTGCAGGATGGGAGGCAGTGAGATGGTAGGAATCATACCTGGATACCGTTCCTCCAAATGGTTTGCACACCGTATGATCGTCCCGGCAATGTTGAAGAGAAGGTACCGAAGCCGCTGGGGACTTACCCCAAGTGCCTTGTTGTCATTAATCAAGGCATGTATCGTATGGACCGCCTCAGCTGAATTGCCAGTCTGAACAGCCTGGGAAAGTCTCAACTCCTGTTCGGTTGAATAGATGTAATGTATCTTGCTGCTCATTTCCAGCATATCACAGTTCATCATGAACTCTTTGCTTCCCATGGCGTAACGATACTCCAGCACATTCACCGCCTGCAGATAGGCTTCCCCCAATGAGGCAAGGCCTTCAACCAGGTCTGAGGAAGCAATATCGAGGCAGTGGAAAATCTCCTCTTCCTTCATCGATTGCATCGTCTGGATATACAGACGAAGACTGTCCTGTGACTGGTCATGGATCGGGATATTCAAAATCAGCGCTATGCCTTGTGTTGATACAGAGGGAAACACGCCAAATCCACGGCTTTCAAACCAGCGGATGCACTGCTGTTCATCCAACTGCTCAGGAACAGCATTCTCCTTGCTCAGCAAGACCACCGCAAACGTATCAGAGACCATCTGTATACCGGAGGCCTGCAAGGACTCCTTGCTCACCGTCCCTTTGCTTCCTGCAAGAAGCTTTGCAATCATATTGCTCTTCAGTGATTGGGTCTGGTCGCTGATGATCCGGCTCATCCCCTCCTTTTCCGCCTTCAAGCGGGAAACCGATGAAACGAAGGGTGAATAGAGACCCGAGCCGGTGCTTGCCTGGTTTACCACGGTTCCCGTCTCCTGCATCGCTTGTTCATAGAGCTGCCAATCCTTGCCGATGCGCCATTTGACGATTGCCCAGCCACCGCCGAGCGCCAGCACAAAATAGCCCAAGGATATCAACAGGAAGACCATCAAGGCATGAAAATAAGAGCTCTGTTCGGTCATCACAAAATACATCGCATTGGTTTCACTGGAAGCCCCTGCCGTTACAACCTTCCCTTCAATGCGCCGGGTCTGTCCCGAAGGTATGGTATTGAGAATGCCGGCATCCTCTCCTACTTTGTAAGTATCGGTAAAGTCATACAGCACAGTACCCGAAAGACGATTGGTAATCACCAAATCCTGTGAATTACTCAAATACCCCGACACAATAGGCGAAACATCAACCAGATAGGCGACAGAAAACTCATGGTGCCATCCGCTCTTGGCAAAAGAGAGCGGCCTGATCACCAGAATCCTATTGACAACCCCTCCCCCGGCAAGGCAGCAGGAGGCATCCTCCAAGCCCAGTGTCCATCGCTGGCGGCCGAATACCGAAGCAAATTTTTCAGCAGTCCATCCGAGGGAAAAATCATCCATCAAAGGTAAATCTTCCAATGTTCCCCATCGAGTTGTGGAAACATAGAAGTTCAGCGATGGAGAGAAGATCATACTATCCACAATAGCTGAGCCTTTATTCATCACATGTGATAATGCAACAGAGCTGTCATACAGGTAGAGCGAATCCAATTCCTGGGTGCTGGAAGTCCGGCTCAGTCGTTGGAATTGAGAACCAACCAATAGATCCTGACTGGCGGCATTCACTTCCGAAAAAATTCGTTCAAATTGATTATGCATAACCTGCACAGACAGAGAGTTTGTCTGAATTACTTGTTTATTCATAATCGACAGACTTGTCGCCATCAAGACAAGAAACAGGAGCAAGGGCACAATGAATACCGCCAGATAGGAGTATCTCCATTTTCTGAGCAACTGATGTTTGAATGACCTTGCTTGCTGCTTCACCGATGCTCCCTCAATCAGACAGGCAACTGTCCACCGCATTTCTGTTCAAGAAATGAACAGAATACCTCATCATCACAAGGAATGTCGACCCAGCTCTCATCGGTCCAAGAGGAGAGATGCATTGCGTTGGAGATGGCCAGACTGGCCAGCCCATCCTCCCCCGGAGCAATGAGTGGTTCCTGCTTGAGAATTGCATTGCAGAAATTCGTGATGATACCCGGATGGGAGGTATAGCTGCCTTCAACTGCAAGAGGCTGGATCTCACTCTTCGGCTGCCCGATCTCTCCTTTGAAACGCACGTTGAAATCGTCTGTATCCTCCTGCAACACATGCAAGGTGAGTGTGTCGTTCTCAACAACAAGCTTACCCTTGGTTCCCGTTATCTCCAAGCGATTGGTTCCCGGCGAATCGGCAATGGTGGTAGTGTACTGGCCGATGGCCCCATCGGAAAATTCGAACAAGGCAAATACATCATCCTCTGTCTCGATCGATCGATGCTTTCCATAATACATCGTTGCCTTCACCCTTGATGGCATACCCAGAATCCACTGCCACAAGTCCAGGTTGTGAGGATTTTGGTTCAAGAGAACACCGCCGCCTTCCCCTTTCCAAGTCGCCCGCCAAGAACTGGAATCATAGTAGCTTTGGGCCCTGAACCAGCTGGTAATGATCCAATTGGCATGAATGATCCGACCCAGGGTGCCGTCCTGCACCAACTGCCTTGCTCGTATGTAGAGTGGATTGGTCCGTTGATTGAGCATGATGCCGAACACTTTCCCGCTTTTCTGGGCCGCAGCCTGCATCTGCTTGGCCTGCTTGACATATACACCGGCAGGTTTTTCACAGAGCACATGCAGGCCTGCCTCGAATGCCTGTACGGCAAGTACGGGATGATAATAGTGGGGAACAGTAGGTATGATGGCATCACACAAACCACTTGCAAGCAAGGCAGTTGCACTATTGAAGACTGTGACGGCTGCATCAAGGCTCTCCTTTGCAATGCCGACGCGGACCGGGTCGATATCGGCAACCGCGGTCAGAACCGCATTGGGGATCTTCCCCGAAGCAAACGCTTTCGCATGCTGCGAGCCCATCTTCCCATACCCGATGATTCCTATTCGCACCTTCTCCATGCCTACCTCCTGCCTTCACATGCTTGTTTCAAAATCGAGAGGGCCGACTTTGCATCGGATTGCCAGTCATCACTCTTGCCCTCGATGCTCATCGAAGCATCATAGCCTGCAGCCTGCAATGCAGTCATGAACGAATCAACCTCGTCACACTGCATGGTCGGGTATCGCCTTCCTTCATATAAGGCGATATGGGTATGCATCAGGGGCGCCACCTGTACGATATGGTTCCAATCCTCAAGTTCCGAGGCCATGTGATAGGAATCGGCAAGCAACCCCACATTGGGCAGACCAACACAGGCTTGCAATGCAGCAGCCTCGGTGAGGGTGTTGATCAGGTTGGTCTCCAAGCGGTTGAGCGGCTCGATTGCAATCCTGATGCCATAGTCTGCACCAACCATCCCAATGACCTTCGTAACATCCACCAAGTGCTTGAATGCCTGCTGCCAACGCATCGAGGCATCGAAGGTCCTGGACTTGCCGCTGCCGAATACCACCAAGTCGGCTCCTATTGCCTGCATCCTGGCATACGCTGCTTTCAAATAGGCAACCATTTCTGCCTCTTGATATCGGTCTCCTATGACCTGCATGCTCTTTGGGAGCAGCAAACAGCAGCGCTCAACGCAAATCGGAGAAGCATGGACTTGTTCCACGATTGCAGAAAACGCATCCTCATCCAAGACGGCAATGACGTTGAGCTTGGCTTCGACGTAATCATACCCCAAGGAGGCCACCTCATCGATGTTCTGAATATCCGTACATATACCGAACCTCATTGCAAGACCTCCAATGTTGTCATATCACCGCAAATCACCTGTTGTGCCACCTGCAGCCTGAAGTGCTGTCCTCGTATGTGCATGGAAACAGCCACATCGTCGTTCGCGATGATGGTCGCCATGGTCAGGGGAACGGCCGAAGAGAACACCTCCTGCACCTGAGCGATGGGCTCACGCACAGGATACCCATAGGAGACCCATCCGCCCTTCGGCTCTTCCGAACCACAATACAGGCGGCTCTCCCAGTGTGTTGAAGCGTCTACTGAAAGGGTGTCCTCTTGATCGTGACCCTGGGCGGCAACGCAATATTTTCTGTACCCGGTTCCTTGGGAAGTGGTGAACTTTGCAACATGGTTGGAAAGAAGCTGGACATCGGTTCCTGCAAAGTTCCAGGTCCAACGCACATCATGCGCTGCTTTTCCCGTCCCTGTCAGATGGTCGATGACAACCATCGACCGGGAATCGTTGAGGAACACCACCTTCCTTCGATGAAATACGGGGTCCTGCATGTACACATACCCATTGTGGGAGATATCGATCAAGGCATAGTGTCCTGCTTTCTCGAAAGCATGACACCAAGTCCGTACACCCCGCACCCGATTGACCTTGGGAACACTTCCCATCTCATGGTCATCAATATATACGGTGTTGTGAGCCAGGGAGCCGGTGAAATAGTGTCTCCAATCCTTCCAACAGGAGCTGTTGTAAATATATCTGCCGCTATCGATGAGAATATCCTCTCCTCCGATCATCAGCTCCAGATGGCCTGTGTCATTATGTGAGTGCGAACTCTTCTCGCCACGCTCCAATTTCACACCCAGCAGATGCCAGTAGCTGTCTTTGTCCGTCCATCCGGTACGCATGGCGTAGATGCCGGATTCATGCATCGGGGATGCAAACAGCTCAGGGGCCCGTCCCTGCCTCCCCGCCGTTGCAAGATACAGAAAATCCTCCCGACCGGTCAGTTTTGCCATCCATGCGAAATATGCGCGAAGCTCATTCAAATCATCAGGGAAGAACGACAGGTTCATGCCCTCGTACAACGAGGTGTCGGCTGTACGGGTCAAGAGACTCGTACGATCGGCGTCACCGATCATCGGAGTGGAAAAATCGGGCTTGACAAGGCGCATCAGGAATTCAGCACTTCTTTCCAACACCGGCATGGCATACGGGGCAACCTCAATGCCGTTGATATCACAGAGTTGGACGGCTTGCAGAAATGCGATGGAAGCAACCAAATGATAAATTGGTGTGTGTTCCATGTGTGCCCCGTCCTGGTCAAAGCAATACACAATTTCGTGCATCACCCTGCGATACCCTTCCTCCCGCCATATTCGGGCATCCTTGAATTCGGGGAACATGATCCCCAGCTGCAGCAATGCGCTTGCTTCCATCGACAACCAATTGCTGGAGCGGTCGTGGTTGCTGTAATGCTTGTGCAAAAAGGTTGCGTGATCATGTATCGAACAGAGGAAGATCGACCATGTGTCGACATCAAACGTCTCACTAGTGCGGAAAACCTCCATGCACGGCAGCCATGTGGTATAGATGCGGATCCCCGCCTCGATGGTTCGCCAGGCATGGCCGGGAAACGGGGTCTTCTTATCCATCTCGTCCCACTCGATGAAATCCTTGGCCGGCCATGCTTCATAAAAGCTGCGAAGTTGCTCACAAAATTCCTGTACATACCGCTCATCGCCGCTGAGAGCATACGAGCGTGCCAGAGGTTGCCAGTAGATGGTTCTGAAGAGAGACCAGCTCCACTCATTATCGCGACTGGTTTCTACGGTCGGATTGAATTTCCAGTCAATCGGACCTGCAAAATCATGCCCGAATATGCGGTGGTCAAGCACCGCCCGGGCCTCTTGGAAAATACCCTCATCCTGCAATGCTTTGCAATCTTGTGCAGTAAAGAGGTAGTGAGGACTTGTACGGGTACGGAAGTGATGGACTATTTGAGCCAACGCATCGTCTGTGACGATTGTCTGCACCTGTTTCAAGTTGACTTGATTGCAATCAATGAGAGTAAGTAATCTTTCCTTGGTATTCATTCAATTTCCTCTAGACAGAATCGGGCGGGCCGTTTCGTGCCGGCCCACCCTTGTAACATACGAGAATTATTTTGCCATATAGCGATCGTAGTTGGCCTGCTTGATGGCAATCGCCCGCTCGATACCGAAATTCTTCAGCTGCTTGACATACCCATCGAACTCATTGATGGAAATGGCACCGGTGATGAACTTCGACTCCATCTCATTGGCATAGGTCAATACGTTGTTCATGATTTTCGCCAATTCACTTGCTTCCTCGCTGGTTGCCGTCACCGGAGGCATGATGTACTTGCCGTAGTCGGTCTGGGCCCAAAGATTGATGGCCTCACTCAACTCGGGAATACTGTAATACTGCTCCAGATATCGTGGATCCTGGATAAAAGGTCCATTTACGCTTGAACGCATGTACATAGCCATCGCCTGACTGAGGGTGAGCCCATCCGCATTCTTGTAGATGACATCGGTATACTTGGGATATCCGTCCACCATGGTATACGTTACGCCTTCAATGCCGAAGTTGACCAATAGGTGTCCCGCTTCGGAGAAGTTGTAGTCCAGCAGTTTTGCAGCCGCTTCGACATTCTTGCTGCTGGAGGAGATTGCAGCCGACGGACCGGAGTTTGAGTAAATGTTCGACATCTTGGCAAACTTGGAATATCGGTCGGCCGAAGGAGAAAGGGGACGAGCGGAAACCATGTGCACTGAAGGATCGCTTTGCTGCATGGCAGGGAGCCATGTCCCGATTCCCGATCCACCCGGTGCATACGTAGCTCCACAGATGCTGTTCAATACCTTTACGGCCTGACTCTTCTTGTCAATGGAAAGATAGTCGTTGTCCAGCAGTCCTTCCCTGTAAAGTTTTGCTGTATAGGCAAGATACTCCTTGCGAGCGGGTTCTATCAGACCATTGCGAACAACTCCATTCTCAACATAGAAATCATCAAAACTGTCAAAACCCGGAGCGAGCACCCTGCTCACATGGTCCTTGCGAAGTGAAAGGGGGATCTTCACACCGATGCTTTGAAGAGCCTTCAAAGCGGTATACAGCTCATCAGGAGTACGGGGCGTCCGGGTGATACCGGCTTTTGACAACAGATCCGTTCTCCACACCCACCCTTCTGTGAAAAGAAGGTTGTTGTTCTCATAGCTTTCACCGCGAAGGAACGGGAAGCAGTAATAAGTACCGTCATCGGTGCTGATCATTTTAGCGATATCGGGGTGCTCGTTCAAAAATTTGGTGATGTTCGGTGCATACTTTGCAAATACATCATTGAGGGGGATGATCACCTTGTCATCAAGGGCCGCCTGGGGACCGCCCGGATAGTCGATCCACTTGTACTCGATGATGTCAGGGTAGTTGCCGGATGCAATGAGGATGTTGAACCCTTCGGTCATTACACCATCGTTTGCAGCACTGACATGCTGGAACTCAATGGAGGTATTCGTCCTCTTCATCAACTCCTTGAAGTACTCGATCTGGGAAAAGTCCTGTACCACCGAAGAGATATTGGGATTCAACGGCGCCCAGTACGTCAACTTGGTTTGCGCAGCAACCTCACTTTTCTTTTCGCTGACACCTGCAGCGAAAACCGTTCCCAGTACCAACGAGAGTACCAGAACCACACTCACAATCTTTTTCATTGTTTCCTCCTTTGGGAATACAAGCCAGAACCATTTATTCAAACAGGCACATGCCTGCATGTTACCGGGCATCGTCAAGGGACCAAGCCTCATACGCCTTCAGACAGCGTTCCATCAATGCAGGAACCACATACGTGCCATCCCCTTCAATCAGGTCATATCGTGCGTTGCAGGGAATCAAAGGCAGTTGATGGGCAGCAAGAACCACTGCTGTATGGGAAGCTACACCATCGACGGTGCATACAGGTTTCTCATGGTCTCTCGTACAGGAAAGGGCGTCCATCAGCTTGTGCATAGTTGGATTCTGCCCCTCTTCGGCATACCGCTTGACCGTCCCATCACCGAACATGGCGGTAAATCCATCACCATCCAGCACAATGCGGCCCTTTTCAAACTCGAACTCCCCGATGGGGCCTACTTGCTTCTCCTGTACGCAATGACCGGTATAGTACAAGAGGGGGACCTCTTGTGTCGTTGTGATTCGAAGAGCGGCAGCGTCATACGTTTCCAAGGTCGGTCGTGCGCGATAGCGAAAACCTTCAACTTGCCGGATGCCGGCAGAGTCGGTCAGCGACGCGCCCAACAGGAACAACATGGTCTGCAGCTGATGGGCGCAGGCATTGGATACAGGACTGTCATAAATCGGTTGTCCTTCGACCATGATTCTTCCCGCCCAATTGTTGCGCTGGTAATACGCATCACCCCGACGCATGAATCGCAGTGCTTTCAATCGGACAGGCTTGCCGAACATACCCGAAAGCACATCCTGCTTGAGTGCAAGCAACCCACGGTCAAAGCACTGCTGAAAGCCGACGGCAATAAAAAGTCCGCTCTCTTTCTGTCTTCTCTGCAAATCAGCAAGTTGACGCTCATCCAGAACCACCGGTTTCTCACACAGCACATTGCACCCATGCTCCAGAGCCTCAACAATATAGGCATAATGGGTATGAATGGGGCTGGATATGATCACGAGATCAAACTGATGCTCTGTGTACGCTTGGCAAGGGAACCCGTACTGTGCAACCCCGTGCTCGACGAACTGCTGCTGCAAGCCGCTTGTGGCAAGACAGGGGTCGGCGACGGCGGAAAACACTACCGCGTCGTCATGCATGCAAAGCAAGGCCTGGACATAATTCTTTGCATACCCACCTGCACCGACAAGCAGCACCTTCACCGTTTTCATTGTTTCTCCCCGGAAAAAGCCGATGCAAGAATCGTTGCTTGCTCAACATGCAGGGCCTTGGTGGGACAAACCTGGAAACAATACCCACAACCAATACAGGCATCACGCTTGTGCGCCTTCCTTCCGACGAGCTCAATGCCTTCATGCCAACACACATCAGCGCAGCGACCGCATCCTATGCAGAGCTCTTGCTCGACTTGGGCGGCCATATAGGCCGAACCGAGTCGGTTCTGCCGATCTTTTGCAAATGCATCGGGCATGGAAAACAACTTCAAGGCATCTCCCTTGAGACTGGGGATGTCGGTATACCCATGATCGTCCATCCATGCTCCCACCTGCTCGATCAAGCGCTTGCAGGCCTGGGGTCCTGCACTGCAGGCCAAGGTGCCCAGCTGGACAAGGTCACTGCCGGCCATGATTAATCTGATCGCCTGATCGAAGCTGTAGACCCCTCCTCCGGCGAACATGGGGATGGTTATTCCCTTGGAGCGAGCCTCGGCCACGGTGTAACAGACGATGGGGTTCGCCTGGGTGCCCCCATAGCCGGCACCAGGTCTTGCTTGGGTCGTCTTCCAATCCAGATCAAAGTAAAAACCTTTCCAGCGAGCAGTGGGACCGACCGCTGAAGCCCCGGCAGCGACTGCATGACGCATGGAAGTCAGAGCATCACAACTTTCTACTGCCAGTTTCACCATGACGGGAACCGTAGGGACGGTCGCCCTGATCATCTGTGTACAGGAGCTGACGAGTTGGTAATAGTTGAATTGACGGTCTTTTGCTACCGCGACCCCGGGAGTATTGAAATGCAGTTCAAAGGCATCGGCTCCGGCAAGAGCCAACTCCTTGGCTTGCCGCTTCCATTCAGCCTCCCAGTTCCCACCCTTCACAATATCACTGTAATGCCCGATGGAGACCCAGAGTTTGATATCGCCATCCATTTGGGCCTTGATGGTTCTCACTTCCTCGCAATATGCTTCCAAGGTGGTGATGGTATCGGGGATCTGATTTCCGACAGCATGGCTGTGAAATGCCTGCTTCCCCTTGTATACGGCTTCGGCATCGGGATGGAAGAAACTTCCTCCTCCTGAACCATGCCCGTAATTCCGTAGTACGATTGCACCGGGGCGGCATGCGGCACTTTTAAGGACGTTGCGCGCCCCTTGTGTCGCAGGGCTGGATGCAATGACAAACGGGTTTATCATATCAAAGGCGTCACTGTATAGGTTGGCCATTTCTCTCTCCTATCTGGTTATTTTTTTCTATCCATGCAATGAGGGTGTGTGCATCGTTCTTAAGCTGCTCAAGGCTGTCACCCTTCACAAATTCAAGCAGGGCAAACTTCGATTCCGATGATTGAAAAGCTGCCAGATACTGCATCCACTCGTCTGTTCCTTCCTCCAACGGCCTTCTTCCCTGCTCGTCCCAGTGGTAGACATGCAGATATTGCACAGCTTTCTTGAGGTTGCATAAACCTTCCAGTCGCTGTTGTACCGTTAGGTTCTGATGCGGCTGCCACAACGTTTTTAAATTGCTTCTTCCTACATCCGCTAGAAATGTTGCAGCCGTCTCATTGGTGTCGGTGATGGTGTTCTTATGCCACTCCAAGGCGACTTGCAACTGGTACTCCCCTGCCAGGTCGGCAACAGCTTTTGTTTCTGCAACCAAGAGCCTGTACGCCCCGTCGCTGACTTGGTTCGATGGCTTGTCCCCACCCCATATGCGGATCACCGGTGCCTGCATTTGCGCTGCAGCCTTGATTGAGGGAGTCGGGTCCAATCCCGTTCCGAGGCGAAAATAGGAACCATATCCGGCGACGACCAACCCTGATGCCCGGGTAAGGCGCCCGATCTCACCGGCACGTTGGAGGTCATCAGCCTGGATATGCCAATTCTCGCTCCACTCTATTGCCAAGAGACCCAACGCCTTTGCATATGTGATGATTTCTTCGGCGCTGCTGCGCTTGCAGGTAACGGAAACCAACCCAGGAACTATCATCCTATGCCTCCAACACACTCTTCCAAATGCCCTCGTCAACAGGAATGCCGAGCTCAAGATTCTCTTTTCGAACCTGCTGCATTCCCTGGCCGGGGTAGTGTACGGCAGATCCTTCCTCCCTGCACACCGATGCCTGCAGATCCTCAAGGGTTGCTGCAATGTTTCGCTTGAGAGCCTGTCTGTCAGGAAATGAGGAGAGATTGATTGCAATGAAACACTGGCTGAGATTGGTTTCGACAGGCAGTTTTCCAATTTGGCAGGTGGAATTCCCTCCCGAAAGAGTTGCTGCGATGAGGTCCAGAGCCAAGGACAAGCCTGCCCCTTTCCAATACCCGATCGGCAGAACCTGATGGGTTTCAAGCACCTTGGCAGGGTCCCTGCTCAGATTTCCCTGAGCATCGAAACCGGCATCAACCGGACAAAGCACCCCTTCCCGCTTGTATTTCTCCAGTTTGCCGTAGCTGAACATCGACATCGCCACATCGAGCAGGACCGGTCCCTCGTCATGAGGAATCGCCGCCACCAGTGGATTGTTGCCGAGTTTTGCATCGGTACCTCCCCAGGCAGGCATATTGGGAACTGTATTCGTCCATAGCAATCCGATGCAGTCATGCTCACAGGCCAAGTGCCCGTAATTGCCCGGACGCATCCAGTGGTTGGTGTTTTTCAGGGCTACGATTCCCACCGTATGCTGTTTGGCAAGCCCAATCGCCCGCTTCATGCAGATCCATGCATTCAGGTTTCCAGGACCCTGCAGGCCATCCCATCGTTCCAGCATGCCGTAGGACTCAGAACATACAGCACGGGCATGGACTTTCACCGACCCGTTTTGGATGGAGGCGATAAATTTGGGAAACCTGTTCAGGCCATGGGTGTACACACCTTCCAACGAAGCATCGGCAAACAGTTTCGCACTCAAATCTGCATCGTCTCCGGTTATTCCATGCTTATGCAGCACCCGTACAAATTGTGCAACCATTTCATCATACATTACTCGCATGCTTGCTTACCCCTTTACCGCGCCGACCATGACGCCTTTTACAAAATACTTTTGAAGGAACGGATAGATGGCCAGGATCGGGGCGGTAGCCACCACGATTGTTGCATATTTGATCGTATCGCTGGCCATCGCCAAGCCTTCAGCACCACCGGCGCACATGACGCTGGTGTCATCCTGGATAAGGATTTCCCTGAGTATCAACTGCAATGGATATTGGAATTTCTTATGCAGGAAGATCATGGCGTTGAACCAGGAGTTCCAGTGATATACCGCATAATAGAGGGTGATGACTGCAACCGTCGCCTTTGTCAGCGGTGCCATGATGGAGAACAGGATTCGTGCATGGCCCGCCCCATCCATCATTGCCGATTCAGGCAGACTGTCGGGTACTGCCGCCATGGCGGTGCGCATGACAACCAAGTTGAATGTATTCATTGCGACCGGCAAGATCAACGCCCATCGGGAATTGGTCAATCCCAAGTTCTGTACGGTCAGGTAAAAGGGAATGGTCCCTCCCTGAAAGTACATGGTAAAGACAATCATCATGGTGAAAAACTTATTAAACAATACGCCTTTGCGGGAGAGTACATACGATCCGATGAGCGTAAGCACAATGTTCAAGGAGGTGCCCACCACCACGATGAACAAGGTGTTCATGTAGCCTGAAATGATATTGGGGTTCTTTGCAACCGCCTGATAGGCCTGCAGCGTAAACTTCTTTGGCCAAAGGAAAAGACCTTGATGCTTCATCACTTCCACTGGATCGCTCAGTGAAGCAAAGAGGATGTTGAGTATCGGCAGGATGATGCACAGGGACAATGCGGCGCACATTCCAATATTTACTGCATTGAAAACCTGTTCTCCCGGGGTTTGTCGAATTTTCATGATGGGTGACCTGCTCCTTACCAAAGGCTGTTTCCGCTCACATGCTTGCTGAGCTTGTTGGTGAACCACACCAGGAAGAAACTCACAATGGAGTTGAACATCCCTACTGCAGCTGAATAACTCCAGTTCATTTCCAAGAGGCCCTTCCTGTACACATAGGTTGAGATGACATCCGCAACCTCATAGGTCAGGGGGTTGTACATGAGAATGATTTTTTCATAGCCGACATTGAACATTTTCCCTACCTGCAATATCAGCATGATGATGATGGTGGGAAGAAGGCAGGGCAAGGTCACCGACAAGAGCTGACGAAACTTGTTGGCGCCGTCAATCCTAGCCGCTTCATACAACTGTGCATCGATGGCGGTCAAGGCTGAAAGGTACACAATGGAGTTCCACCCGATGTTCTGCCAGACATTGGAGATGATGTACAATGGAATGAAATACTGCTTCTCATTGAGCATGGTCGTCGGTGCAATACCGAACAGGGACAGGAACTGGGGAATGACCCCGTCCCGGCACGTAAGGTCCATCATGATCGATACAACCACAACAATTGAGATGAAGTGAGGGATGTAGGTGATGGTCTGTACGGCTCTGGAATAGAGCTTGCTGGACAACTCATTGATGAGAAGTGCCAGGATGATCGGCATGGGGAAAGTGAAGAGCAGGGTCAGAAAACTTATCCGCAGCGTATTCATCAAGACTCTTTGGAAGTAATAATCGGTGAAGAAGTCCCGAAAATGCTGAAGCCCCACCCACTTGCTGCCCAAAAATCCAGTGCTTGGCTTATAATTCTGAAAGGAAATCACCAGGCCGAGCATCGGCCCGTATTGGAACACCACATAGTATACGAGTACAGGAATGAACAGTGCATACAGCGTTTTGTTCTGCTTCCAATCTCTTTGCAATTTTGCTGAAAGCGGCAAATTACAGGTTGCCGACACTTCAGATGTACGTTGCTTCATGAAACCTCCAAGTTCCGTCAAGTCACTCATCATTGTTCTCATGCATCCGGAAATCTGTAAATTGACAGTTCGAAAACCCATATGCCAAAATTTTCCAGCCGATATTCCTCTCGTCGTCTTTCCAGTTTTTACTTGTTCCCTTATCGTGGTTTGCAATTTCCACACACAGTATTGAAGAATTTGGCACAGCAGAAAAATGTGTCGCATCGGCCTCATGCTTGTCCATTGACCCGCTCTTTCCGCTCTTTTATGCTTGAAACCGATATCCATGCCGCTATCTCAAGCCAGCATACGTCTCACGCTAAAGGACTCCCACCCATGATCGAAAACCCCGTTCTCAAAGGCTTCAATCCTGATCCATCCATTTGTTACGCTGATGGTTGCTACTATATTGCGGTGTCAACCTTCGAATATGTTCCCGGTGTTGCGGTGTATGAAAGCACCAATCTGGTTCAATGGACGTACTGCACGTCGATTCTGACAGAGCCGGAGCACCTGGATCTGGCCGGGTGCAACAACAGCAGCGGCATCTATGCACCGACTTTGAGGTTTCATGCCGGTCGGTTTTATTTGGTGACCACAAACAAGCATAAGAAAAGTAATTTCCTGATGACAAGCACCTCCATCAAGGGTCCCTGGAGCAAACCTATGCACATCTGTGAAACAGGAATAGACCCCTCTTTGTTCTTCGATGAGGATGGTCGATGCTTCTATACTTCCAACGGGATGTTCAATGGGAAAAAAGGTATCCATGGTGCTTATCTTGACTGCTCGACAGGGACATTGCTTGAACCGATGCAGCTACTCACCGCCGGAGTAACCGGATGTGCGACCGAAGCCCCTCACATCTACTTTCGCAACCAATGGTACTATCTGTTGATTGCAGAAGGTGGAACCGAATACGGGCATCACTGCCAAGTTTTCCGTTCTAAAAACCTGCAAGGCCCATACGAGGAACATGCATCCGCCCCGATCCTTTCCCATGTCCATAGGAAGGGCCACCCCATCCAGGCAACAGGGCATGCCGACTTGTTCTGCACTCCCGACGGGCAGTGGTTCGCCGTCTTTCTGGGTGTCAGGGTATTCGGCAAGGCACTGCTGCATAATCTGGGCAGAGAGACCTTTTTGGCTCCTGTGAGCTGGATCGATGATTGGCCGATCATTGGAAGCCAGGGTCATGTCGAGCTCTCCTACCCGCTGCTTTATGATACTTCAAGACAAAGGCCTGAACTGCTGGTGGATTTCTCCCGTCCGCTTGCAGAGTATCCGCTGCTGAAGGTACGACTTCCCAAATCCGATTGCTATGTACAGATTGAAGGGAATCTCCTACTCTGTGGAGAGGATGAGCTGGGAACAAGCCTGGGCAACCCCACCCTTCTGGCACTGAGGCAGACATCGTTCCGCTCTACGTTCACGTGCAGGCTTTCTCTTACCGACCTCCAAGGAAAAGCGGGTTTGGTTGCATGGTACAACAGTGATTATCATTGCAAACTAGTCGTCCAGCGGATATCCGATGATTGCTTGCACATCTCCCTGGTCAGGCACATCCATGACATGGAAGCTGCAACCAACTCCCTGCTGTTGCGCTGCGAAGGGACCGAGGTGACACTATCCTGCACAACCGACACCACCTCATACCAATTTTTTGTAGGGGACACACTCATCGGTTCAGCATCCATCGCTTCCTTCTGCAGTGAGACCACCATGTATATGAGCTTCACCGGTACCTTGTTGGGCATCTTTGCAGAGCAAGGCAAGGCAACATTCCTTTCGGGCATGAGCTTGATCGATCATGATTGAAAAGGGGTCTTCCATCCTTGACAAACATTGCCCCTAGGGAAATGATGAACCATCATCATGCAACAGGTAATCACCCTCCATAATCACATCCC
>Ga0209066_10002265_pt1 | contig 23722 bp, 18 predicted proteins | sample All_14_2_FD_187198 | JGI IMG/M metagenome (GOLD analysis project Ga0209066, IMG submission 187198) | Freshwater microbial communities in response to fracking from Pennsylvania, USA - Allegheny Zone_MetaG_DW_15 (SPAdes) (version 2) ... | reverse complement strand
TACCACGGCGCAGCTGCAAGAAGGCCCCAAGAGCGACTACGACACGGGCGCTACAACCACCACTGACACTGACACTGCTACTACTGCAGACGCGAGCGCCAACACTCCCACGCCTGCCACACCAACGGCTGACACCACTACGGTAAAGCAAGAATCAGCGCCTGTCACGCAGCAGGTAGCACAGCCCACGCCTGCTACCACGCAGCCGGCCACGGGTACGTTATATCAAACTGCAGCTGGTACTAACACTACTCAGCAGCCAGCAACAACCGCGCAACAGCAGCAAACCGCAGCCCCCACAGCGCAAACTACAGACGTACTCTCCACGCCGCAAAGCACCAAGATGCCAACGGCCACGCAAGTTACGAACGAACAAGACGAAGAAAAGATAAAGGTAGCGTAACATGGCCCGTAAAGATGAAGAGTACGATTACGACTTGGATGCGTACGACACTCCCGTACGTGAAACAGAAGAAGATCCTGCGCTCGTCGAAGAAGAGCTCCGTGCGGCTCGCGGCGCGCGTAAGTACAAGGCGCGCGGTCGTGTAGAAGAGCCTGACGAGGACTTGTCTGACATAACAGCCAAGCATGAAGAGCCGGACGGTGATGAGCTTCCCGAAGAGTATGACCTGGACAGCGCAGACGAAGCCAACCCTTCACGCGTTGGTGGCGTAGAAGTACGTAGCGTACGTAAGTTTAATACACCCATAGACGCGTTTATGCGTGGAGCTATGGACGCCGACGTGTTCGGCACGGGCGGCGAACCCGACGAAGCGCGCACAGAAGCAGCTATTGAAGACGCGCCCAACGCGTATAATATAGGCGGCACCCTTACTGGACTAGGGCAAGCTAAAGCACTGAGTGAGTTTGCCAATCAGTTTGGCGCTATGCCCGTATCGCCGGCGGATGTTGAACGTCTATACGACTATTCACCTAAGCGTTCACGACCAGAGTTGCCCTCTAAACGCGGTCCGCGACTCGGCGACTCACCAGCACGTGATGCCATTGAACCCCCTCCGCCAGACCCTATCGATATGCATTCACGCAAGAGCCCAGCGCCGCGTGGCCCTAACGCTGCACAGGACGAAGCTATCTCACGCGGGTTGCGCTCCGAAGAGTCCGCACCACTCGCACGCCGACGCCCTGCCATTGAAGGCGAGTACGAAGAGCCGCCCGAGTCCATCGCGCGCGAGGACGAGTACATCGTACCGTACGCGGACGTGGAAGATATCACGCCCATCGAGCCTAAGAAGCTCTCTGCACGCAACTTGGGCGATATGCCAGCTTCGCGTCCATCAGCGCGTGCTGAAAAATACCAACCGCCCGAGGACCCGTACGACGGCGCAACCCCACCACGCAGTCGTAGTGTACGCGCTGCCAAAAATACTGCGAAACGTAGAGGTACTCTCGAAAAGCCTGCTTCTCGGCCTTCCGCGCGTCGTGGACGCGACTAATGCATGGCAGTAGACCCAAAAACTGAACCGCTATGGCGCGCCGGCCGTCTAAATTATCTCTTGCACACAGGTCAGAAGGACCTCAAGACTAATTTCGACAACTGGCGCTCCTACGCTCTACAGGAACGCTTGCAAGGCAACATGTTGCCGGGCAGGTGGCCCCGTGTATTTGTCGCGAACTGCGCACGTCGTTTCGGCAAAGACTTTCTAGGTCTTGTTATACAGATCGAGAAAGCTATAAAGTCCCCTGGGTCTATTCAGATATACGCTACTGCATTTCAGAAAGATATCAGCTCCATCGTGCACCCCATGATGCAGCAGATATTGGAGCACTGTCCAGAGTATCTACGCCCAGAGTTCAAGCAGTCATTTCACGGGCAAGAGCCTGGCTACTACTTCCCGAACGGCTCCATCATGCGACTCGTCGGTATCGATGTGAATCCTGACGGTTTGCGCGGTCGTAAAGCTAACGGCGTAGTTATATCAGAAGCAGACTTCGTAAGAGAGCTAGAAAATGTGCTCGTATCTGTCATCTATCCTCAGTTACAGGGAGATCTTGATGCTTACATTATGCTAAATAGCACTCCCGCTGGCGATTTGCGCTCTTTTTATCTCAAGGAGGTTTGTCCGGACGCGCAGGCAAATCACCGCTATGCAGAGTTTACCATACTTGACAATCCTATGCTTAGCGACTCCCAGCGTATGGAGTACATTGAAGCAGCAGGAGGTATGGATAGTGATCGATGCCAGCGAGAATACTTTTGCAAGTCGGTCAAGCTTATCAAGAATTCGGTGGTCCCGGAATTCGACACAGCTATCCACATTGTAGACAGTAAAAAGCCTGTGTACACGTGCGGCATAACTGTCGTAGACCCTGGTGTTCGGGACATGTGTGCAGTTGCGTGCGGATATTGGGACTTTGACAGGCAAGTTTTAGTGGTTTGCGCCGACTGGGCAAAAGCTGGCGCCACTACTGTCGAAGTTGCGCAGGCTATCAAAGATTGCGAAGCACTCGCGTTCTCAGGCACCGGCATGTGGCGCAACGGGCGCTTGATGGAGAACCCGGTCATCCGCGTGAGTGACACAGACGCACGCCTTATTCTGGACCTCAACACGCTCCACGGGATACGCATCGGCGCGGCTGACAAGCGCGGTGCAGAGGCGGCACTGCTCGCCTTGCGAGATGCGTTCCGCAAGCAGCAAATAGAGCTCACCCCACAAGCTGCAGTGACCGCGGAGCACATAGACGCCGCCGTCTACAACAAATCACGCACAAGTTATGCGCGCAAAGACGGTTTCGGACACTTCGACGCCCTTGATGTCGTAAAGTACATGTGGCGTCACATCGACAAGCGCACGGTACCCACGCCCCCAGAAGGCTGGCTTGCGCTGAATAACGCCGAGAACACCGACAACTTATTGCTGTTTCCCCATCACCTAAAGGGTCCTCAGGAAGCTGCACTAGACCAGATAAAGAAGCTACTACCTAGCTCAAGAGGTACTAAGACATGGCATCCGTTACAGACCCGATGGAAGCAGAGCAGCTAGCTATTATAGCTCAAGAGGCTATCAGTAAATACTGGGCTCTTGAAAAAGACCCAGCGGCACTCTTCGAGCAGCTTACTAAAAAAGAGCAGGAGTACACTGCAGCGCTTGAGCGCCTCGGCTTCTATTCGGTGTGGCGGCTCATTTACTCTGTGTACTACGGGCTTGCCAACTACGGCATCGGCAAGCAGACGTGGCAGACACAGACTATCACGTTCTACGGCGAGAACGGCGAACTCATTGACATGTCTATCAATGAGATTCGTGCGTTTGTCGACCAAACGGTAAGCATTGTCACGCGTCAACGGCCAGCCTACCAAGCTCTTGCTAGCAACACCGACCTAGCCAGTTTGTCCCAAATCGAGGCTAGTAATAGTCTCATACATCATTTTTTAGAGTCTACGTTCTCAGAACAGCTTGAAAAACTAGCTGTCCTCAAAGAGCGTCAATACGGCAAGAGTTTTGTTGTCTCTACGTGGGATGGCGACGCGGGTCCTTACGTTGACTTCGAAGAGACTGTTGAGACTGAGCACGGTGAAGCTCGGGTCCAGCGTAATCAACGTACCGGTACGTTCAACATAAGCGTGAAGGCTCCTTGGGAAGTTATCTCCGAGCCATACCGCCCTGAGAGCAACAAGCACAACTGGCGTGTTGTTATAGACTCGTGTGTAAACCGCTTCGAGGCTATGGCGCGATTCCCGGCCAAGGCTGCAGAGATTGAGCAGTCGCAGAACAAACCAGCTGCACGCTTCGAGTTCTGGCCCGGCACGGACAATGCACGTGAGAACTCGCCAGACGAGTGCACGCAGCGCACATTTTACCACGCCAAAACAACGGCAGCACCTGACGGGCGCAAGGTCATTTATATCAACGAAGTGTTGGTCTACGATGAGCCCTTAGACGTGTCCGAGCTGCCTATTGCTACGCTTTACACGGGCGAGCTTGAGGGCACGTGTTTCGGCATCCCTAACACTTGGAACATGATTCCGCTTGAGCAGCTCAAGAATCAGATTCTGAGTGACATCGCCACGAACATTGAAGCGTTCGGCAAGCCGCCTATATTTATTCCAGAGTCTGCTTTCGAGATGAATCTCGATGCACTCGCTAACGGGCAGCAAATACTTGCGCTACCTACTGGTGCAGAGAAGCCTGACGTACTGAAGTTTCCAGAGATACCGATGCAGAGCTTTCGTGTTCTGGAAGTCATCGGCGCGAAGATGCAGTCCGTGTCTGGGCTTAACGGTATTTCACGCGGTGAATCTGTGAACGCCGTCACGTCTGGCGCGTACGCTGCGTTGTATTCGCAACTCAGCGTAGAAGCGCAGTCCGAGTTGTCTGCTTCACGCACAAACATGCAAGAGCACCTCGGTAATATCACAGTAGATTATCTAAAATCGTACGCAACTGCTCCCCAACTTGTTGCAATAGTAGGCTTGGACGAACAGCCTTACTTGCAGTATTTCACGAAAGACCAATGGGGCAGTATTCAGCGTGTGAGAGTGAAGGCGGCGAATCCTCTGCTCAATACGATAGCGGGTCGTATGCAGGTTGTGGAGACGCTGAAGAATTGGCCTGGCATTCCGTTCAAGAATCCAGAGCAAGTGATCGAATTGCTCTTGAGTGGCACGTGGAAGCCGCTTACGAATCCTACACGTGCGGCAAACTTGCGCATACGGTACGAGAACGAACAGTTTTTGAAAGGTACAACTATCGGCGCCGACTCAGAAGGCAACGATACGGTACTTGAGGTGCCTGTCTACCCAACAGACCATGCAGCTACGCACTTGTGGGGGCACTTAGAGCTATTGGACAGCCCGCTCGGTATGCGCAATCCAGATGTGCGCGCGTCTTTGATGGCGCACATCCTAGAGCATATTCGTGTTGCTCGTACCGGGGATTCGTACCTAGCTAACGTACTAGGCCTCACTCCGCCCGAGCAACAAGTGCAGCAACTTGTTGCTGCTAATATGCAGCCAGCAAAGACTAAGACTCCAGGCACGGCCCCGTCCGATCCAATACAGCGCGGTGCGGCCAATACGCTTAGCGGTCCGGATGATAGTGTTGGTGCCAGAACGCCTAGTGCGCCTAAGCCAGCTCAGCCACCGGAACCTAATCAACAACAGAACGGAAGTCCATAACACATGCCCCCAGAGATAAGCGCCACGCCTGCTCCGGCCGCGCCCTCGGTAACCCCGTCGGCGCCATCTACCAATACTGGCCCGACGCCAGCCAGCTACCCCACGCAGTCAGTCGCGAAGCCGTCACCCGCACGCATGACAAGCGCGCAGTTTGCGCAGTTTGCACGCGAGCACAACCCTGGACGTGACGAAAGTCCTGCATCTGCTGCAGTCGAGGCATTAGACGGAGGCGGTGAAGCAGAGCCAGAGGTGCCGTTTCCTGCAGAGGACAACAGTGACTCTCTTGAGGCGTATAATTACGAAGAAGAGACTGAGCAGCCGTGGCATGAGAAGTACAAAGACATTCACGGCATCGACGTTCAAGAGCTGCTAGAAGCTCTTGCTAACGGTACGTTGCCGGATGCTTTGTATAATAAGCTTAAGATTCGGCTCCGCAACGGTGACCAGGAGTGGGAAGACACTATCGAAGGCGCTCGTAATGGCGCCATGATGCGTCAAGCATTCCAGCAGAAGACGCAACAAGTCGCTAAGATGCGTAAGCAGCTTGATGGCGCTTACCAAGAATTTGGCGAACTCGTTGACGGTTGGAAAGACGCTAAGCGCTTCGTGCAGTTCGCACGTCAAGCTAAGCTGCCGCTAGAAGACATAGCAATGCAGGTCGCTGAGGAGCTAGCCACGCGCGACGCTCTGAACAAGCACTATGAAGGTGCTGGAACGCGTTGGTACGAAGCCATCCAGAAAGAAGCTGAATTTGAGACTATGCAGCAGCAGCAAGCCAAGCTGAAGAAGCAGGCCGAAAGCCGTGATGCAGAGCTCAAAGAGAAAGCAATAGTCAACGCTATACGTAAAGAAGCGACTAAGGCTGCCGATGAACTTGGCATGAAGTGGGATAATGCCCGCTGGCATGCGTTCAAGTCCATGGTAGCCAACCATTACGAAGAGTACGGACGCCCACCACGTTCTGTGGATGTCCATAACTACGTGAGAGAAGCTAATTCTCTCATTGAAGAGGCTGTAGGTAAGCGTGATATTGAAGCTCCGCCTAAGAAGGCTGCTCCAGCGGCTAAGCTAAGTAACGGGGCACCAGCGCGACCGTCACCTGGCGCAGCAAAAAAGGGAAATGCGCGCTTGACTAGTGCACAAATGATTGATCGTTTGCGCGGTCTGCACTAAGATACGCGTAAGGCTCGGTGGGCATCTTTCACGGGGAAGGTGCAGGTGCTCACCGGCTCGACCATTTCGCTGACGCGCTCATAGGCCCGCAACACGCGCGTGCAAACGAGGCCCTAACGGCAAACCTCACAACGCACGCCATACCACGCGGATAACCCGGTGCTGAAGCAGGTAACGAAACCTGTAACCGTACAAAGGTGATAACGTGGGAGACGAGAGTCTATTACTGAAGCGCGTATATGGCGAGCTGAGCGATCCGCTTGCCCAGGATTGGATGCTTGCGGCGGACATTCCGTTCTCGACGCGGGATAAGCTGGGCGAGTTCTACATCGTTCCGGTGCGTCTCGGTCTTGAGCAGGGTATTACTGTCAGCAAGACCCACACCAGCATCAACCTGAACAACGCTATTCCTGGCGTGTATGAGCAGGCGCAGGTGGCTGGTAGTGAGATTATCAACCGCGCTGAGTTGTCTTACGGCAACATGGCTCGGCTGGCTAAGGCTAAGGGTAACTCCAAGGAAGCCTATGACCAGGATGTTGCACTGAAGATTGTGAACATGGTTCAGGGTGCTGAAGCCCACCGTGAGATTCACATGCTTTACGGTGCAGGTCCCGGTTCGACTGCGGTCGGTAACCTGGGCGTCGTTGGTCGTAAGGTCCATACCGCTGGCCAGCCTACGATTGCTATTGCATTTACCACGGCGTCTCTCATGCCCGGCTTTTGGCAGGACATGTTGGGGATGCGCGTGCAGTTCCTGAATGCTGCGGGTACGGGTCATCCGGCTAACGTAGGCACGCAGAGCTTTCAGGTTACGTCGATTGGCTCGATCGCCACGCTCGGCTACCTCACGCTGACAGAGGTTGATGCTGGTGCTGCCGATGACCTGGCGACTGACATTGCAGGTGTGGACCCTGTTGCAACTAACGCTCTGCAGATAATCCCGTTCGGGTCTTATCAGCAGTCGATGGTTGGCATCACCGGTATTCTCAGCAACGGAGCATCCACGCTCTTCAACATTTCGGGTGCAACTTACCCGCAATGGCGTGGTGTGACTATTCCTGTTGGCGGAGCGTTCAGCTTCAACCAGTTCATCAAGGGCATTGCACGTGCTGCGACGAACAAGTTGAAGACTGGCGGTACGTTGTACATCGGGCATAGCGCCTGGTCGGATCTCATTTCGAATGAGGTCGCGATGCGTGAGTATTTCGGCAAGGACATGGGCGGCGTCACCGACGTCGGCTTCTCCGAGCTGGTATTCACCACGCAGGTCGGCAAGACCAAGATTCGTCCGTACCCGTACTTGAAGCAGGGCGACGCTGTCTTCCTGGCAAACAAGGAGTGGGGTCGCTACGGTTCGACCGATTTAACGAATACGCTGCCTGGCAACCCGGATGAGTGGTTCTTCCACCAACAGACCGGCCGTTCTGGCGCAGAGATTCGTACCTACGGCGACATGTGTGTGTTTTGCGAGAACCCCTCGCACAGCATCCTGTACAGCGGTATTGCTTCTTCGAGCGATATCAACACGGCAGCCGTGACTCCTGTCGTCGGCGCGTGATATAAAGACGTTCTGGGTTGGTTGCTTGTGTCGTGGAGACAGCGATGCAAGTAGCCAACCCAGCACAACCAAAGGTGTCGCATGGTTTGGCCTGTACTGATTCAAGCTGCGCTGGGTGCGCTTCAAGCTAAGCAGCAGTCTGACGACCAAGCGCGAGCTAATTCTACAGCTCGAAGGCTGGGCGAGGCTCCGCAGCAAGTTGGTAGTTCGTCTGGTGGCGGCAATATGCTGGGCGGGGCTTTGACTAAGATGCTCAGTCAGAAGCCTGCTAAGCCCGCACCTGCAGCTATACCTGCAGCGCAGCCTACAGGACCTGTACCTAATGTAGACTTGAAAGAGCCCCAGCTCGGGCAGTCTTCGCCGTACGGCGGACTAGGCGGATTCGGCAACTTCAATCTGCAAGACGAAGATAAGCTACAAACACCGCAAGGTTGGTGATTCGTGGACGTAGAAGGTTTCTACAAGAACGTCAAAAAGGCGGCTCAGGTATCTGACACGGATACCGACTGGACCAAAACTGAAGTTTTGGAGCAGGGTACGCGCGTTCTTAGGGATATCCTCTACACCAAGAACCCCAAGCTGCGTCAAGGCTACTGTTTGGTTTTCGAGGACCAGATACTGCAGCCAGGTTTCTCTACGCTGAGAGTGCCTGCACGCGCTCTCGGCGGTGTAGTGGAACGGATAGCGTTTCGACGCAATCCGCTAGACGATTACAGTGAAGTACCTGTTATTACTCAAGGACAGTCGCTGTCTACGTACGGCAATCGTCTTGGTATCCGTTATAATCAAGGTTCTTTTTTTGGCTATCATATTACTAATGGCGAGATTAGGTTTTCTGGACAACCGGTAGAGCAGTTTTACGTTCGTATATGGTTTTATCTCAAGCACCCTGTTCTGAAAGAGACATCTGCTCTAACTATTCAAGACCTTATAACTACTGATCTGATTACACTCGCTGATCAGTCCTGCAGTTTTACAGCAACTCCGATGGGACTAGCTGTCGCCAACGCAGCAGTAGACTTGGTCGATACGAATGTGTCACAACCCGTGCTGCATTCGGTCACTGCAAATAAGACGTCTGGCTCTCTTACTCTGACTATTTCTGCTCAACCTAATCCTGAACGGGTAAGAAGCGTTGTCGAGTCGTTCGCGGGAGCTGTATCTAACTTCCCTATTCAACCCGCTCCTGCAGTTTTGCGGGTATACGCTGCAGATGAAACCGATATTCTTCAATTGCAGCAAGAATACTTAGAGGTAGCTATCCGTTGGACGGCGGCTATGATTCTACTGGATAGAGGCGATACTGCACTCATGCAGAAGAACATAGACGTCGCCAACGCGTTGTCTGTGGAAATTCAAGACGTAACCACTCCACGCATAAAAGGTACGTCACCTGTCGTAGTACGCACAACTAGCTACTTGCGACGTAGACGAGCAAGCGCTTGGTGAAATGGCTGCAACTCGTGAAGGTAAGGTTAGTGCACTAGCAATAAAAGGTCTGGTCAACGGCGTGAACAAAGTTCAGATGCCACCAGGCTGTTGCCGCATTGCGCGTAACGTAACTTTCAGAGAGACGGGCGTCGTTCACGCAGACAGCGAGTTTGTAGAAGCTACTACGTCTACGCAAGTAGGTGCAACTATCACGGGCATCGTTCAGGACCTGACAATCCCGAACGAGACACGTATTGCGCTTGGTAAAGCGACTGGCGCGTTCTGCGACACCACTAGCGGTCTGACGCACACTACGCGTAAGGTGTGGACGCAAGATGACGATGAAGAACTCGGGCGTGTCGGCAGTTACGTTGTCAAGAATTACGACTTGAGTACGACCACCACTGTTACGCAGTTGCCTACGAATACGGCAGCTAGTGCGTTTCGTAATATCGGTGCGTTTCCTGGCAATGTGCGAGCTATCTTTGTTGATGGCCGTCAGATATTGACAGAGAAGTGGTCACCTATCGTAGATTACGCGCGGCAAGCTGGTGTACCGAGACCTAAGCGTGTGACTATGACGCCTACTGCGTCTGGTCAGGGAGGCTTTTTACCCTATGACTATTGCGTCAAGTATAGGGCTACGCTGGCCATTGTTTACAGACAAGGACCTGACTCCCCCGTCACGTACGATGTAGAGAGTGCGCCCACTGGCGCATTCTTCTATCGTAATGTGACAGAGACTGGCGGCTTGAATCTAAACATCACCGTAAGCGTGGACTACGTCAACGAGGGCGTATTACTCGGCCGCGCCGGTGAGCAGATGTTTGTGCGTGTGTACCGCTCTATGATGGGTGACAGCACTGCTACGTCCTCGAATCTCGGCGATGAATACAGACTAGTGGCTGAAGCGCCGATAGTGGTCACGGGAACAAACTGGACTACTAGCGGGTTTGTCACGGTACTAGACAACGTACTTGAGCCTCAGCGTGAAGCGCGGCCTCTGCTATACACAGAGGAAGAAGGCGGGATATACGAAAATCTTGTTCCGCCAGCTGCTACGGATATTGCATGGTTCAAGGATAGTACGCTGTATGCGAACTATGCTGGTTGGCCCACTAAGTCTGTGGCTTGCAACGGCTTGTTCGGCTTCACCGACGCCACCACGCCTGACCGTAGACTGGCTGTTGGGCAACACACGTTCTTCTCTGACGGCGCTACTTACGGTTTTCACACGGCGTTTGGCGGCAGTAACGTAACGTTGGTTACGGATTCTACGACCAATGATATGCCGGTATATCCGGGGCAGCAGTTGCAAGTTACTGGTGTAACGTTTACAGACCCTACTGTGCTGACTGTTTCCTATACTGCACCAGGTACTTGGGTGATTGGTATGGCCAGTACCGCTAGTGTCAGTGTGACAGCAGCCGCGGGTTCACTCACTGACCGTATGCGCGTAACTGTCACGTACGTAGACGACACCGTACAGACTAACACGTTCGGTATTGTGAGCCTTGGCAGTACTATTGAAGAAGGCAGTGCGAATCAGATACCAGGTTTGCGCATTGTGCCTGGCGTGCTTGCATTTACGGAAGCTACGCAGTCTACGACCATCATAGTTACGATTGCTGCTACGTACGCAAAGCGCATAAAGTATTTCATTGTAGAAGCTGACGGCGGTACACGCTACTGGCCAAACTTACCAGCAATAGGGGCATCCACGGACGGTACTCGCGTTGTGTCTGTGCAGGAGAATCGACGCAACCGTGTGATGGTAGCTAAGCCACAGCTTCCAGAGAGTGTGCCGGCTGCGAGTTTCTTCAATGTAGGTCATGGCTCTATTATACGACTCATTAGTACCGACCTATGCGTATATGCTTTTTGTACTGACGGGTTATATCGTATCGACGGTCAGTACCAGGACTGGACGGTGTCTCGCATAGACCCGACTATCATACTGTCTGGTGCGGAGTGCGTTACGGCGGTCGGTGCTGTCGTGTACGCGTGGACAACTAAGGGTTTGTTCGCGGTGTATGGCGATGCCACCACGCGTTTGGACGAGAATATTTTTGAGACGTTCACGGACACGAACCGCAACATAAGCAACGTGCTGAATTTTACGCCGTTCCATAGTGCAGCTAGGCTGTTCTATGACGTCCGGCGAGACGAGGTGTTGTTCGACTGGCGGTACGATAATACCACTGTGAACGGCTCTGCAGAGATTTTGCGCTACAACGTCAAAACTAAGATATTCAGCACCCTAACGCTGAACGACGACGCTAATAGCGTATTCGATTACAATACGACTATTACACCAGGTTCGTATGCCACTGACGCAGCGTTCTTCTCGGGCGGCTTTGCTAGTGGTTACGGTGGAAAGCTGTACGCTATCACGAAGAGTGCTGATAGCGATGTTGTGCGGTGGTTGCGTTACGCTGAAGACACAGAGACTCCTTTGTATCCTGCAGCATTGCGTAAGCGTGCTGTGTTGCGCTTCTGGCCGCAGTATGCTGACGACACTACGGACAAGCAAATGTTTCAAGAGCTGCTTGTTCACGTGCGCAGCGAAGAGGGTGCGCTGCTACTTACGGCGGCGTTCTTAGGCGACGATGTGTCTGCAGCTAGCAATGTAAGTAAACTGCTTCCTGGTGGACCAGACATCAAGATAGAGCGCCTATTTCCACCGCACAACAAGCAGACTAACTATGCAGCAGGTTTAGTACTGTTGCTAGGTGCTGGTTTACATAGAGGTTTCGAGCTTTGCGGCTTTGAGTGGTATTACCGTAGCAGTAACAGTGTGCCTACTAGATGAAAGTTTTACCGACCATACCGGCTTTGCCGCAGCAAGCTAATCTACGCAGGTACTTGCTAGACTTGCACAGCGCGTTGCAGACAGAAGTAAAACCTGCAGCAACTGCTACTGTGCGCGCAGACCCGTGGTCAGACGAGTTTTCCGGTGGTGAGCTGGACTACAGGCGACGTGGTTACTTGCTTACCAATGCAGCTGGCGACGAGTCAGTACGACAAGGTCTTGTAGACTACGAAGACATTTCGTCTACGACGTTGGAGTATTATTCTTCGCAAGGCGGCACAGAAGGCCAGCTTATACGTACGCCCAGCATGGATTATTCGTTCTTGTCCAAGTCTGTAGCTGCAGAGTCTGCGTTGCTTCAGTGCCGTGTTTGGCGCGTGTATCCTACGCCGTGTTTGTTCGGCTTTCGTCTGAGTGACAACTTAGGTGACACCGGCAACCTAATTGAGATTTATCACAATATCACGGACATTAGCATTCGTACGCGAACAGCTGGCGTATTAGACAGTGCAGTGTTGTACGCTACTACGTGGGACCACTGGACTGACTTGCTGTTCTCGATAGACGTGACAGTAGACAGAGCTACACTGCTTTGTACTAAGTACAAGCTCGTGCTGCAAACAGGCGACAAGCGAGCTATTGCAGGCACTGTCACGCTAGACACTACTGTTGCGGGGCCTCTTACGGTGCCGTCCATACCCGCTACGTTGTTGCGTGCAGGTCCTACGCTGAACCCGCCCGGGCTCATAAACGGGTGGTTTTTTCTTGATTTTTTACGTAGAAGCCCGAGCGGTACTCGGCTAGAAATGTTGTGACGTATGGCGGCAAAATCGCAAGCAAAGTCCGAACTTGATGACTTGATTGACGACGAGCCTGGAACCGTCGACGACGCTAGGTTAGGCGGCGCTGCGGGTACGTGGAGCGATATGGATGCCGGTATCGGCACCATCTTTACAGCTCCGCTCAAGCGTAAGAAAATTGACCGCCAGATAAAGAAGAACGATGCGCTAGTTCGTCAAATCACTCAGGCGATGTTCAACCTGAGCGACGAGGCGTACGACCGCGACTCTGAGCGCTGGGACGCATTAGGCACGCAGCTGTTTGGAGAAGATGGCGAGAAGCTTGCTGACTTTTACGCTAATCTACAAGAGGGCGATGACGCATCATTGCAGGGCTTCTTACAGTCTGTAGCTGGTGTGCAGTCTGTTGAAGACTTGTTCGATAATCCTGAGTTCTATGCGTACCTGGGCCAGACGGGTACTGAGTACCTGGATGCAGCTGGTGTAGATGAGAGCAAAGCAGCACAACAAGCTGCGTTGTCAAAATTGTGGGAGTACACTACTCCGCAAGTCACTGCAGCTGAGCGGCTTATTAGTGATCAAGCTTCTCGTGAGCAAGAAGCAAACCTACAAGCTCAGCGTGAGAGCATGCAGCGTCAGCAGCTCGCGCGCGGTCAGTACGGTTCTGGAGCTGAGCTCGCTAGTGCACTAGGCGCTATTGACGAGCAGAGTAAGCGTAGGTCTTCAGAGGAAATGCGTGCACAGGCCCAGGCCGCCGAGCGTGCGTACAACGCTTTAGGTCAGTATTCTACTCAAGCCAGTAATATGCGTGGACAAGACCTTGACACCGCTAAGTTGCGTGCTGACGTAGACCAGTTTAGGTCGCAGCTCAATGCACAGAAGAGCGGCGCGCAAGCGCAAGCTCGTCAGCAAGACAACGCTAACACGCAGAACATTGCGCAGAACACCTTTCAGAATCAGCAAACTGTGTCTGGTAATAAGCGTGAGGATTTGCAGAACGAAAACAAGACGTGGCAGGACTACACGTCCACGTCTTCTGCAGCTGACACGGCTCGCACAGCTGCTCTGCAAGAAGCTGCAGATAAGAAACGTGCAGATGTGGAACAAGAAACTGCGCGGCTTGAGGATGCTAGGCCTAAGGGTTTGCTTGGCCTTGGGGTATTGGGGCTCTGATATGGCAGATAAGACATTAGATGAGCTGTTAGAGCCTGACTGGTCTGTGCCGAACACGGACGAGCAGCCTGCGCCTGTTGGGCAAGTGCCAGAAGCTGCAGATGCAGCTACGGCTACAGAGGACCCGCTTGCACGTCAGCGAGGTACACTAGCTCTTGCAGGCTTCCCTGAAGGTCCGCGTCCTAGCGATAGTGTGTGGGGTGACATAGCTAGTAGCTTGTTGAGCTCTTTGGCAGCTTCACGCGCGCAAGATGCACAGAATTACGCCAACAATAGGTTCAAGACGCGTAAAGGGTCTGTGTACGGCGCTGGCGAGCAAGGCCTGCTCAAAGGTGCGGCTGGTCTTGTCAATAAACTAGCTAATTCCAAGCAAGCCGACGACTGGGACCAACAGATGCAGACAGCTACTGCACGAGCTAAATTGCTCGGTAGCGTTGGTGTGCGTCCGTATGCGTCGCAGCTGTCTGCTCAAGATCCTTTAGCACAATTGCTGAAAAAGAAGCAAATCGAGAATATCGATTCGCAGATGGCAGATAGAAATCGTAAGGGCGACCGCAACGATAAATTAGATGCGTTCATGCGTGACCCGAATAGCGCCACGGCTGATGAAGCTCGTGAAGCTGGTCGTGCTGTAGGTCTTACTGACGTTGAAATGCGTGGTATGACTGCACCGCAAATCGCGGTCATGGCGCGACAACGCTTCGGGCAGGCTCAGCTAAATGTTCGTCAGGATAAGGGCATCGAAGCTAAGGCTGACTCTGCAGCTACCGCTGAAGAGAATTTACGCAATCGTAAGGTTGACGAAAAGAACGCAGCTGAGAGTGTTCGCAAGAACACTGCAGAACTCAAAGAGCAAAACGAGCGTGATAAGGCGCCTGCTCCTAAGGGCGCTTTCTGGGGTAACGGCAACCCTCCTGCGGATTCTAAGACGCGCAACGACGCGCTCAACGCATACAATGCAGAGTCTGTGCTACAGCGCATTGGACCTGAGCTGATTGACATACAGCAACGTCTGAACAAGCGCGGTATTCGTGCGCTAAGTTCTGTCACCCGCGCAGCAAGCCCTGAAGACCAGAAGCTTGTAGCCGACGCTCGTGCACGACTTGAAGAGCTCAAGAACGTTGCTCGTATTGCTCGCGGGTTTGGTTCTCTCAGCTCTCGCTACGAAATTGAGGCATTGTCTGATCAGCTGAACAAGCCTGGTACGTTCGACGCGTACTTTAACGCTGTACCTAATATAGCTGCAACTGTTGAGCAGTTATATAAAGGTGCGCAAGGTACACGGCGTAAAGGCAACCTGTACACTGAAAGTGACCGAGACGCGGGAGAGTTCCGTACGCCTCAGGATTTAGCTACAGGTTTTCAGCCACAGCAGTTGCAGTATACTTCGCCTGTGAAGCGAGCTGGTAAGCAGCCTCAAGTCAACCCGCTGCTTGAAAGCGCGCCTTCTACGCCAGAGCCTGCACCTGCACCTGCACCTGCACCTGCACCTGCACCTGCACCTGCACCTGCACCTGCACCTGCACCTGCATCCGTAACTACGCAGCAACAAGCCACGTACAACCCGTTAGATCGGGATAATGTACAGATGGCGCCTCAGACACCTGAGAATTCTGAAGCAGCTGCTAACGCTATTATCGAGAAGAATCCGAGGTTGAAAGCTAAGCTTACACCTCAAGGCACCATAGAAATGCAGGACCCTACTAACGGTAATGTTAGGCAAGTGCCTGTGAAGTATCTCGTACGTGCTATGAAAGCCGGTTACAGGGTGACGAAATGAGTAGTGATCCTGAATTAGACGCTCTACTCGAAGAGAGTGCTCCTACTCCGCTGGCAGACGAACCTGTCATGCCTAAGCGCGGTGAGCCGAGCACTTGGCTAGGCGCGCTTCGACGTCGTAATGTGCTTGGAGACTACGGCAACCAGCTGTTTGGCGGTGACCCACAAGCAGACCGCGAGGCACTTGCACGTCACCCTGTTGCAACTGGCGTGGCGCAAGGCCTTGGGACTGCAGCCCTTGGCGCTATCAATCCGTTGCTCATGGGTGGCGCACTTGCAGCGCAGACCTTGGGCGAAGCTGGTAACGACCCGAATGCAGGCCTTGGAGAACGTGTGGAGACCTCTGCAAAAGAGCTCACCACGGACCCAATCAAGGCCTTGTCGCTGTTTGCACCTTTTGGTGGGCGCGCTGCTTCACGCATTGGCGGACGCATGCTCGGGGCTAGTGCAAAGAAGGCCTCGGAATTAGCTGCTAACAAAGCCGCACTGGGCGGTGCAAAACAGGCCGTAAGTGCGGCGGAATCACGCGCGCAGCAAGCACTTGACGCGCTCGTGCGTGCACGCCAAACGGCTGCCGCCGGCAAAGCAGGCGCAGCAGCTGCGGGGGAAACAGCAGCAGCGCAGCAAGCAGCCACGAAAGCCCAGCAAGACTTTATTCAGCGCATGGCCAGCAAGCGCAACATGCCGGGCAGGCAGGCGCTCGAAGGCGCACAGCGTGAGTATCAAGCCGCTATTCGCGGCACAGGCAGCACGCGCGCAGCTGGCGAACGCACTGCAGGGTTTGGTGAAGCTGACATACTTGGGCGTGAAGCTGAGCACGCAGCCGCGCAGCAGGCAGCGCAGAGAGCCGCCACACGTGCAGCCGAGCTGGAGAAGCTCACGCAGGTGCCGGCAAGTGCGGGAGATAACCTTGAGCAAGGGATTTTGGAGTTTTTGCGTGGTAATATGCTCAAGGGCGGTTCACGCATCGCCGCTGGCAGCGCGCAGGGTGTGAACGATGTAGCGGGCAGCTTGTTGAAGTATGGCGGCGCGCCAGCAGGCGCAATTTACGGTGAGCTCTTGGGCAACGATGGCTCTACCGTAGAGGAAGCAGGCACAGAGAATCTCACTGAGACGAACGACTTAGTGAAGCAATTAATGGAAGACCAAAGGAGTCGTAACGAATGACTGTTGATTACTTCACCGAACACGTCCAGGCGTTGATTCTTCAGGGAATCTCGCTGCTCACCATACTTACGCCTTTGATTGAGAAACTAGCGGCAGTCACCGAAAACAAGGTTGACGACAAGCTTGCAACTGTCTTGCGATGGGTTGCCGACTTGTTGCCGCGCATTTCGTTTGGAGGTAGGAAGTGAAAGATGCAGTTTTGGCGCTGGCTATTATGCTGCTACCTGGTTGCGGTGCTGTCAACGTTAACAGCGCGATGCCTCAACTGGCTGCTAGTTTGGAATCTCTGAAAGCTGTGTACAGCAACTTCTGCTCAGACCAGAGTTCAGCTGTATGTGCTGACGCCAAAGAGAAACTCAATGCTGTTATAGACGCGTATACCGCGGCTAACAACCAACTGGAGGAGTAATGCTTACAGATACTGTCTCGCTTGTGGCGACTTTCGCTGCAGCTGTCACGGCATTCTTTCAGTTCTTGGGCGTGAAGCTCAAGAAAGGCCCTGACGTGGAGCGCATTCCATGAAGACGGGCGTTTCCATTGGCCCGAACGGCCACGTGTGTACCACGTCTGGCAATAAGTCTAAGGGCGTAAAGGTTTTGAAGACCAAGCCCGTAAAAGCTACTAAGAAGCGCAAAAAGTAAGTGAGTAATGGCTAAGCACACCACCATTGAGCGCAACTTTAACTTCCCGTTCAAGATTCCCTCCCTTGAGGAGATGAATCGCGTTGAGGCGAACGGTGAAGAGAATAGCATTGCGTGCGACTATGACGACCCAGACCGTCAGTGCTATAGGCGCGAAAATGGTGAGTGGGTGCCTTGGCCGTACACGCGTGCAACTTTACCAATCTATGACGATGACGCCGTTGCACGTGGCGAGCCGACTAAGTTTTATATACACGTGTCGAGCGGCAACGACGCGAACGACGGTCTCACGCCAGCTACTGCGTTCCTGACGGCCGCGCCCGTCAGTGCGTGGCTGCGTAGGTGGCGCGCTCTGTACCGCGCGTTCTACGTGTACGTTTCCGAGCACAATCCGGCAAGCGTGCTCGACTTCAACAGCATACCTGAGTCGCCTGACCAAGAGTTCATCGCTCTAAATATAGTCGGCGACGTAACGGTGCTGCAAACCGGTACTTTCACGGCGGCGCGTGCTGACAACGTCGAAGCTGTGTCGCTGTCTGGCGACACCACGGGTTTGGACCGCAAGTTTTTATCATACCCACAAAATATAGGTACTTTCACTGGCCTAGACAGTGAAGGTTTTATACTGATGCGCAACGGCGTAGCCAGCTTTGCTGGTGGCGCCACTGTAGATTCAGGCGCTGAGTATGCTATCTATGAGCCCAACGTAACTGTCGGCTACTTGCGTGTAGATAGCGGACGCAGTGTTCGCGTTAGCAACTTCACGGCGGGCATCTTTGAGGCGTTTGACGTCCATAAGCTGTGCATCACTGCCATTGACGCGCTAGATGCACGCCTTGACGGTAGTTCTCTGTCAGCTGGCTTAGTTGTTGACCCGGATACGCAGGCTACTGAAGGCTGGGCTAGCCTGAGTCTGACTGCGGACGATACTGTTACTATAGTTGACGTAGATACGCGTCCAGACTTGTTCGCAGTTGCTGGCGGTATCGTCAACCTACAGAGCTCTGTTGTGCTAAACAGCGTGGCTGCGTGTGCACCGCTGTTTGCATCAGAAACTAGTGCGTTCCGCGTGCTAGGCAGCTGTGAATTGAGCGGTACAGGCCAGCTCAACATGGGCGGCATAGCGAGCATCGACGGGGCACTGATTACGCCGAACAACGGCACGATTCTAATGGACGTGCGCGGTCGAGGTACGTTCAGCGTGAACGGTGCGCTGATTGACCCAGGCAACACAGACCGTGTGCGCTTGGACAACACGCAAAGCGCCATCTACACGCTGGGTGCCTACGCAGGCAACACGAGCGCAGGCTTTGAAGGCCCGGCAGGCTCGCTACTCACGTTCTCGCACAACGGGTTGTACCTAAGCAACACTGGCGGGTTAGACCGTAGTGGTTTGTTTGTTCAGCGGCGCCCTCACAGCACCGCGACTGTAACTCTGTACGTTGACTACGCAAACGTCAATGCTAGTGATAACAATCTAGGTACTGCAGCTGCGCCTTTCAAGACTTTGCTAGGTGTACAGAAGTACATTGAGCAATGGAAGCAGCATACAGCTAGCATTCTTGTAAATATAGTTAGTAATATACCTGTCGAAGCGGGACCTCAAACAATCTCAGGCTTCCGACCAGGCTTTGCTAACTCTCTGATTATACGTGGTGGCTTGGTTCAGACGGGCAGTGCGTATACTGTAAGCTCTGTACACAGTTACCGTCATAAGTTCGACAGAAGTCCTACTACCAGTCCGAGCGAAGAGTTGGGCGTGTATGCGCGGTTCTCGCAAACCCCTACCACGCGCGGCTCGCTCATACATCAGCTGCCGGCGGGCAACGCCACCACGTTGGTAGAAGTGCCTACCGGCGTCACGGCTGGCACTGTCACGTTCTGGCGTAGCAGTTTGGCGCCTAATATAGCACCCTACTTGTCCATCATAGACAGTCATGGCGTGATAGTTGACCAGCTGAACCTGAACAATCTTTACGTGAAAGACTCCGAAGTGCTATTCTGCGAGTCTTTGTGCAGGGACTTCAGTGCGAACAACTGGACGCTACTCACGCCGTTTACGACTATTGACGGCAACACCTACATCAACTCGCTAGCTATTAGTAGGTTCGGCAGCGTAGTTGCTTGTAAGGTGCGAGGCTGGCAGGTCGAGGTCCGTAACACTGAGTCTGGCGTTGCGAGCGGCTTGAACTTCAGTAAAGGATCTGTGCTGGAGCAGGTGAGTGCGCAATCCTACACGTCCATTGCAGGAGCGCAGGCTATCTGGATGGGTGATGAAAGCGTTATCGGCTTCTCGATGCTGTCGCTCATGCGCCCAATGCACGTGTTCAGCTCGCGTATCTACTACCACGAGTTCGCAGAGTTCCGTGCTGTGAACACCATAGATTCACAGAATGATATCCAGATACTGCTTAGTGACGGCGGGCAGTCTGCGGAGCTCGGAGTGTGTGACAGGTTAGTCGATGCGTCTGATGCGCCGCAACTCTACTACGTGCGTTATCACAGTTATCTACACCTGTTCTCGCCGTGGGCGACTTACGCCACCAACATACGCATAGACAATAACACAGCTGCAATGCTTACTGTGTTGGGTGCTGATGCGACTAGCATTACGAGCGTGCTTTCTGGAGCGCGTGCTTACGTGGCTTCAGCTGCGGGTGCAGCTGGCGGGGTTGTGACTACTCCATGAGGTTTGAGTAATGAGTTCTACAGGCAAACTTGCAAGCAACAAGCCTTTCAAGCTTCCGGCTGCCAACGAGATAGTCACAGTCGACGCAAATCTCGAACCTGGGACTATCCGTTACAATTACGACAGCGATGCTGTGTTGGTGCGTAAGCGTGATGGTACAGACGCCACGTTGGGCGAGGGCGGCGAAGGCGGTAGCGGTACTGTAACCCCTACGCCAGATTCTATTCCGTTGTCTGACGGCGCAGGCAAGCTTGATACTGGCTGGTTGGACACGGGCACCGGCGCAGGGCAGGTCGTGGTTGGCGGCGACGCGCGCTTGACCAATGCCCGTACGCCCACACCGCACGCAGCGTCGCATGCGACTGGTCAGCCAGACGCTATTTCGGCCGCGAGTATTGGTGCGGCGTCTACCACGCACGCAGCTACGCACGCCACGGGACAACCAGACTCACTGTCGCCGGCAGCTATCGGAGCAGCGGCAGCGCTACATGCAGCCAACCACGCTACAGGTCAGCCAGACGCTATTTCGCCGGCAGCTATTGGAGCAGCGGCTGTTGCACATACGCACACGGTTGCTAATATTTCAGATATTACGTCACAGCCTGTGTTCGCTTCTCCTGTAGCAGCACCTACTGATGAATTTTTAGGCGTTCGTGCAGGCGCAGTTGGCACAGCTAGTCTGACAGACATACAGCGTGTGACAACTGTCGACACCGTGACGGACTTGATGCCAGACTGGCAGAGCATGATCCGAACGCGAACCTCTTCGTTCGGAAACGCTTACGACGTGCGCGCTGCGCGCGTACTCGATATAGGCACGGTCAAAGAGCCTGCAGCTAGTGTTACATATGTTGTCAATGACAGATTTGACGTCAGCGACAACGCTATGTCTACGCGCGGGTACACTGACGCAGACAGATTTGACGTGCCAAACCAGGTAGCGCTGTCCCGTACTGGAGCCTTGTTTGGTGTACAGCGCGGTTCGTTGACTACGCTTGCTACGAACGAGTACCAAAGTTCGCAAATGCGCGGACGGATGGCTTTTCGCACTTACGGCGGCACAGCTGAACTAGGTGCGCGAGTGTTCTGGCGCGGCGTAGGTACAATGGCCGTCAATGAAAAAATCATGGTGCGCGCTGTGCTAGGTCGTCAGTTCATGAGCACTGCAGTTGCAGGCAGTTCTCTGACAGGTGTGTTTGTTGCGGCTAGTACGCTCAACATACACTACGCTGCGTTTACACGGGTCAATGCGTCTGGTGGTCTGGACATTGAAGTAGGCTATTTCAATCCTACATATACTAGCTTGCAGACCGTTCCTACTGCGCTGACCGGACCTGTTCAGCACGGTATTGATATGTGGTACATCGACGCGTCGACTATCGGTATGACTGCGTTCTTCAGCGACGTAAGCGGCGAATACTTCATACAAATGCCTGACCTCACTATCACCAATATCACGCCGGCGGTAGTGGACCGTATGGGCTTTTTCTTCGCTAACGGTTCTAGTGTACCTACGGGCATTCTTGACCAACCGGTGCACTTCTGGGCGAACAGCTTCAAAACTAACCGTAACAACAACGCTGCGGGTCGTTTCGGTCTTATCGGCTACGGACTGTGAGGTAATACGTGCCTAGGGCCATAGTTCTCAGCGCCACTGTATCGGATACATTAGCTTCAAGCGCGCCATTGAAGCTGCCAGCAGCGGCACGCGAAGAAAAAGTAGACGGCAATCTACCTACTGGCTCTTTGCGTTTCGACTACAACGCAGAAGTAGGGTTGATTCGTCGAGCCGACGGTACTGACATAGAACTTGTCGGCTCGAACAACCTCACAATCATAGAGAATGAAATAAATCAACTGCGTACGCCTGTCACTGAGGCGTTCGAGTATTGGTGCGATAGCGTCAATGGGTTGGATACCAACCCAGGTACGCAAGAGCTGCCGTTCAAGACGGTAGACCGTGCGTGGGCGGAGCGCTTGAAGCGTGGAGACTTGCGCCCCGCTACGCCGTGCAACATCCACCTCCTGGGCCTGGGTCCGTATACGTGGTCGAATCGGTCGCGCAGCGCGGCGTACTCGCAAGGGCTCACATTCGTAGGCCACGTGAAGTTCGTAGTAGCTACGTTCAACAAGACTGGCGCTATAGATACAGTTACTAATAGCTTCACTACGTCACAAGCTACTGCGACAAACTACCGCGGCAACTTCGTGCGCTACTTAGACGGTGCGCACAAAGGTCAAGTAGCTAACATAGAGTCTAGTGGTGTTGGCACCATGACGCTGCTAGCTACGCCACAGGTAGACGGTAACGGCGCCATTGAAGTGTTCGTACCTGCTACGCAGCTGATAATTAGTCGCGTAGGCGACTTGTCTGGCGAGAACGGCGGACACCGATTCGTAAACTTGGCACTTACTGGTCTACCTGCGTTCTTCGATAGTCTTATACAGTTATCTTGCTGCACTGTAGACGGCTTAGCTCTGACTAATGTGTCTGGTAGTCTAACTGGCGGGTTCACTTCTGCAGACCGTCTAGGTTTGACTGCTGCTGACGTAGGTGCGTCTGTCACACAACCGCACTTCGCTTGCGGTATTATAACACCGAGCCTGATTGTACAGCGTGGGTCTTACTTATCTGCAGTGTTTACGCAGCACGGTGCTGGTCCTATATTTACTACGGACCGTTCACGCATGTCTGGCTACATTGCGCTGATAGACGATGCCAGATCGGACCAAAGCGAGCTGGCATTTGTACGCGTAAAGCTGTCTGCGGCGGGCAAATTGTTCGTACCTAATAACAGCTACCTAGCGCTTACGGTAAATGCACTGCAAGGCTCTACAACTGAGCTGTATGGCGTGGAAGTCGGCGAAGCTTGCGATGTCTCTTTTGAAGCTGGCGCGGTAAGTCAGTACAAGGGCAGCGTGAAGCTTGGCAGTGCAGTGTACGCCACTCCATTCACGGCGCTGCACAACGAGACTACTAAGCCATTGTGGACAGAGCCTACGGCGCTCTTCCCGTTCTGGGGGCTTGCGTGCGGTAACGACACCTCATTGGCAGCCGCCACGTGGGGAGCGCAAATCGCGGCTGCGGGCGTAAAGTCACTCCGTGGCTTCGTGGACAACCGCCCCGCATACGACGCCAGCATTGCGAACGGCTTCGAAGTAACCGGTCTGTTCCAATACTACTCCGGCGCGGCGCACTTCCCTGTAGATGACCTAGCGGGTTGGATAAACCACGTCACTTCACGCGTAAACAACTACCCTGAAACGCTCAACTGGGAAATCTGGAACGAACCGCCCAACTTTGCTGGTAATCAGCCACTAGCAGCAGATTACGCAAATCTTGTCAGTGTTGCATACGACAC
>Ga0209066_10002264_pt1 | contig 23724 bp, 17 predicted proteins | sample All_14_2_FD_187198 | JGI IMG/M metagenome (GOLD analysis project Ga0209066, IMG submission 187198) | Freshwater microbial communities in response to fracking from Pennsylvania, USA - Allegheny Zone_MetaG_DW_15 (SPAdes) (version 2) ... | reverse complement strand
AAGGTCAGGACATTCGCGGCGATCGTTTTATCCGCTGTGGTCGCCGGCACCTTCTTGACGGCCGCCGGCGGCGTCTCCTTGGGCTTTTCCTTTTCGACCCGAGGGAACAGCGACGCCGTCGGCTGCAGCTCGGTGCCTGCCGGGAGCAGTCCCCACCGGCCGCTCTCGGCCAGGCTGGAGACAAGGACGTGATCGGGGTCCAGCCCCAGCCCGCGGGCCATCTTCGCCGCCGCCCCCGGCATGATCGGCCGCAGGACCATGGTCAGCAGCCGCAGGCACTCGACCAGGTTGTAGAGGACCGTATGGAGCCGGGCGGCCCGTGCCGGGTCCTTGGCCAGGACCCACGGTTCGTTGGTGACGATATACTTATTGGCCTGGCTGATGACCTCCCATACCGCCTGCAGGGCGCGATGGAACTGGAAACCGTCCATCGCCTCGCCGTAGATGGGAAGCATCTGCTCGACCGCCTGTTGCAGCACGATATCACCTGAATTGCCCGGGGCCGGGGCGGGGACCAGGCCGGCGGTATATTTCTGCAGCATGGCGACCGATCGGCTGAAGAGATTGCCGATATCGTTGGCGAGGTCGGAATTCTTGCGGGCGATGATGGCGTCCCGGCTGAAGGATGCGTCGAGGCCGAACGACATCTCCCGCAGAGTGAAATAGCGCAGCGTATCGACGCCGTACTCTTCGACCAGCTGGGTCGGGCGGACGACATTGCCGATGCTCTTTGACATCTTGGTGTCGTCGACATTCCAATAGCCGTGGACATGCAGCCGGCGGTAGAGAGGCAGGCCCATCGCCATCAGCATCGTCGGCCAGTAGATGGCGTGCGGCTTGAGGATGTCCTTGGCGATCACGTGTTCGGCGACGCCCCAGTAGCGCTCGAAATCGGCGCCGTCAGGGTATCCGATGCCGGTGAGGTAGTTGATGAGGGCGTCGAACCAGACATAGGTGACGAAGCCGGCGTCGAAGGGCAGTTCAATGCCCCAGGTCAGACGGGATTTCGGTCGCGATATGCACAGATCTTCCAGCGGTTCGGAGAGAAAGGACAGCACCTCGTTGCGGTACCGTTCGGGGGTGATGAACTCCGGATTGTCATGGATGTGGCGGATCAGCCGTTCCTGATAGCGCGACATCCGGAAAAAATAGTTCTGTTCGGCGATCTCCTGCGGCGGCACCTGATGATCGGGGCAGACCCCGTCCACCAGTTCCTTTTCGGTCAGGAAACGCTCGCAGCCGCGACAGTACAACCCTGAATATTCGTCAAAATAGATGTCGCCACTGGCATGGACCTGCCGCAGGATCGCCTGGACCACCGCGACATGCTGCTGGTCGGTGGTACGGATGAAATGATCGGGCTGGATGTCGAGGAGGGGCCAGGTCTCCCGGAAGAGGGCGCTGATCCGGTCGGCATAGACCTTGGGCGGCACATCCTCCTTTGCTGCGGCCTCGGCAATCTTGTCACCATGTTCATCGGTCCCCGTCTGAAAGCGCACCGTATCCCCGGTCAAACGACGATAGCGGCTGTAGGCGTCGGCGACAATGGTGGTGTAGGCGTGGCCGAGATGCGGCTGGGCATTGACATAATAAATAGGGGTAGTGATATATGTGGTCATCGATTGATATGCCTGTAGCTGTGCCGGCTGGTTGCAACCGTCATTCCTTGACCTTCTTGTCTTTCCTGATGGGCCGATCGGTCTTCAACGGTTCACAGGCCTGCCATTGATCTTTCCGCAGCTGCTCGTCCTCACCCTTTTCATTACTTACAACTATCGATTCCTGCAACGGATTCTGTCGTTTGACCATGTAACATTCGTCACCGATCATGATTTTCTTGCCGACCTTCGGCATCCCCTTGCGCTGTTTCCGATAGATTTCGTACTCGTAGGTGAGGCAACACAGCAGTCGGTTGCATAACCCTGAAATTTTGGAAGGATTGAGGGGGAGATCCTGTTCCTTGGCCATCTTGATGGAGACCGAATCAAACTTCTTGATGAAGGAGGCGCAGCACAGTTCCCGGCCGCAGGTACCGAGTCCGCCCAGCATTTTGGTTTCATGCCGGACACCGACCTGCCGCATCTCCACCCGAGTCCGAAACTCCTGGACCAGGTCCTTGACCAGATTGCGGAAGTCAACCCGATTGTCGGCGGTGAAATAAAAAATCATTTTACTGCCGTTGAAAAATTTCTCGACCCGGACCAGGCGCATCTCCAAACCATGTTTGGCGATCAGGTGGACGCAGGTCGCCTGTGCCTGTTTTTCCTGGTCGATGAGCAGCGCATGGCGTTCCTGCTCTTCTGCAGTCATCTCCCTGGTGATCTCGAACGAGGCCAGCCGGGGCTTTTCGGTCCACATACAGGGGGGAGCCACGGCGACGATATGCGCCGGTTCGAGCCCATGATCGGTTTTGACCATCACCCCCGTCTCACGTTTCAACCCCGCCGTCGAGGACGAGGCGGTAAACTGCTGGCCATCTTCCCGGAAGCGGATATGATAAAAGACGTCGTTGGCATCGGCCACATGCACCGGTACCGACAGCCCATCATCCTTTTCCGTCATTTCACGTAACTCCGTTGATTCCATTGTTAACTCGATTCACTCCAACTAGCTCAAGCATTGGAAGTAGCGGATAATTTGAACAGCAGGACCTCGCAGACCAAGTTGCGGTTGCAGTTTCGCGCCAATTGCCGCTCGGCGACGGTGATCGCCTCCAATGTATCAAAAAACCTGGCCAAACTCCAGTCGTTCGCTGTCTCCGGCCCCGCACCGCGCTTTCCCTCCTCCCGCCAGCCCGAGCGTTCCGGCAGGCCGCAGGCCAGCATCAGCTTATCCCGCAGCCAGAGGCGAAGCAGGCCGAGCAGCGACGGCAGATTCTCCTTCAAATCCGCCATCGTCTCGGCAGCCTGGAGCAGGGTGCCGACGTCCCGGTCGAGATGAAGCGAGGGATCGGAGAGCACCGCCGTCACTTTCCGCATCACTGCGATCATCTCCGTCTGCAGCAACAGCCGGGCCCGGCCGGGACTGCCCTCGGCCAACCTGGCCGCCAGTTGGGCCGCATCCGGATCCAGCCCGGCGTCACAGCCCAGCAACACCTCCACCGTCTCATGCTGGCTGAGGCAGTAGAACGGGACCAGCTGGCAGCGTGAGGCGATGGTCGGCAGGATCTCCCGCGCCGAATCAGCGGTCAGGATCAGCAGGTTGTCCGGCGGCGGCTCCTCCAGGGTCTTCAGCAGGCAGTTGGCGGCCTCGGCCCGCATCCCATGCACGTCCTCGATCAGCACCACCCGCGTCTGCGATTCGTAGGGGGGGTAACTCAGGGCCAGACCCATCCGCCGCACCTGCTCGATTTTGATCGCCCCTTTGTCCGGACTCACCACCATGAAATCGGGGTGGCTGCCGGATCGGAACTTCCGGCACGACGGACAGGCGCCGCAGGGCCTTCCCCCGTCCCGGTTTCGGCAGTTGACGGCCGCCGCCATCTCCCGGGCGAACAGTTGTTTTCCGACCCCCTCGGGTCCGCGGAACAGGAAGGCATGCGGCATCCGGTCGGAGGCGAGGGCGCGGCGGATCAATTTCTTGGCCTTGTCCTGGCCGAGCAGACCCGCAAAGGCTGTGCCGGTATCGGTCGTCACCATCGCCACTCCCGCCTCAGGAGAAAAGGGACTGTTGCCGGGCCGGGGTGTTCGTCTCCTCCACCTCTTCCTTCTCCTCAAAACCGCCGAGATACAGGAAACGCTCGAGCGAACGCTGGTATTCCGTCCACTGCATCGCTCCCCCCTCCATCTTGCGGCGCAACTGCTCGATCAGGTTCATCTTGGCATCGACATCGTCGATAAAGCTGAGCAGCAGGGCCTCCACCGTCATCGGCACGATCGGCGAGCCGAACTCCTGGCGGCCATGATGGCTGAGGACCAGATGCTGCACCTGATCCAGCAACTCCGGAGGGAAGCCGTTGATCTTCGCCGCCGCCGCCGCCACCATCTCGCAGCCGATCACCAGGTGCCCCTTGAGGCGGCCGCGGTCGGTATACTCGACCACGCCGACTTCCATCGCCAGTTCGTCAACCTTGCCGATATCATGCAGCAGGGCGCCGGCGATGAGGAGCGATCGATTGACCCCGTCGTAGTGGCCGGCCAGCATATCGGCGACCCGGGCCATCGACAGGCAGTGCTCGAGCAGGCCGCCGGCATAGGCGTGGTGGATGCCCTTGGCCGCCGGGGCCATCTGGAACTTGCCCCAGATCGTCCCCGATTTGAAAAAATGGTTGAGCAGTCGGCGGAGAAAGGGGTCCTTGACGGAACGCACCAGGTGCTGGAGCTCTTCCGCCATCTGCTGCGGGTCCCTGGTGGTGGTAACGACGAAATCGGCCAGATCGACTTCTTCGCGGTCGACCTCCTGCACCGAATCCACCTTCAACTGCGGCTTGTCGCGGTAGGCCTGCACCATCCCCTTCAGCCGGATGAATTCCCCGGCGCGGCAGACCTTGTGACAGGCCTCGACATTGTCCCACACCGGTCCGCTCAACTCGCCGCTGCGATCCATCACCGTCAGGATCAGATAGCTCTTGCCGGCCTTGGTCTCAGACAGCCTGACCGATTTGACCAGGAACAGGTCATCGAAACGGTCACCTTCTTTCAGCTGCTCGACAAACGTGTTCTTCGTCATCCCCGCCTCGCCGCCGCCCCCCCGGTTCACACGTTGAAACGGAAATACATGCAGTCGCCGTCGGCAACCACATACTCCTTGCCTTCCACCCGCATCAGGCCCTTTTCCTTGGCCTTGGCCTCGCCCTGGCAGGCAACATAATCCGCATAGGCAATGACCTCGGCCCGGATGAAGCCGTGCTCGAAATCGGAATGGATCTTGCCGGCGGCGGCCGGCGCCTTGGTCCCGATCGGGATCGTCCAGGCCTTCGTTTCCTTTTCGCCGACCGTAAAGAAGGTCTGCAGGCCGAGCAGGGTATAGCCGGCCTTGATCAGCCGGTTGAGTCCGGGTTCCTCCATCTCCATCTCCTGCAGGAATTCCCGCTGTTCTTCCTTGTCCAGCTGGCTCAACTCCTGCTCGATGCTCCCGGCGATCACGACGACGCTGTCACCGTCGGCCCGGGCCGCGGCCTCGAGGCGGCGGACATGGTCGTTGCCGGTGCGGATGTCGTCTTCGCTGACATTGGCGACGTAGAGTACCGGTTTTGCCGTCAGCAGACAGAGCTCGCGGACCAGTTCCTCCTCGATTTCCGACCGAAGCGGCAGGCGGCGGGCCGGCTTCCCGGAATCGAGATGGGCCATCAGCTTCTCGAGAAAGGCCACCTGTTCCCTGAAGAACTTGTCGCCCGACTTGGCCTGGCTCTGGCTCTTGCGCAGCCGTTTCTCGACGGTATCGAGATCGGCCATGATGAGTTCCATGGTGATGATCTCGCGATCGCGATCGGCATCGATCGATCCATCGACATGGACGACGTTGTCATCCTCAAAGCAGCGAATGACATGGACGATGGCGTCGACCTGGCGGATGTGGCCGAGGAACTGATTGCCGAGCCCTTCCCCCTTGCTGGCCCCCTTGACGAGGCCGGCGATATCGACGAACTCCATCTGAGTGTGTACCTTCTTCCGGGTCTTGACGATGTCGGCCAGGATATCGAGGCGGGCGTCCGGCACCGGGACGATGCCGACATTCGGCTCGATCGTACAGAACGGATAATTTTCAGCGGCGATGCCGGCCGCGGTCAAGGCATTGAAGATTGTCGATTTGCCCACATTGGGCAGGCCGACAATGCCACAGCGAAATCCCATATTGAACAACTCCTTGCTGAGGAGAGAGCGCGAGCCGTCCCCGATCCTCTTCATTTTTCCAGAAAATCAAACAGCTACGACAATTTGTCCCGGACACCGGACAGAGCGAAATCATTCAGGCCAGCGGCAGCTTTTGCAGACAATTTTTTCGAGAACTGTGTATTATACTTGTATTGCCTGAAAATGCCCATGTTATAAAATCATCCCCAACCCATCTGTTCCCGACATGCCAGCCACGCTTTTCACCCACTGCACGCTCTTCCCCGGGGCCTGGTCCGCAGTCATCGACAACGCCTTCATCCTCGTCGAAGACAGCCGTATAGCCGCAATCGGGCCGATGCCAGAGACGCCGCCCCCCGGTACGGCCAGGGTGATCGATGTCGGCGGCAAACTGGTGATGCCGGGTCTCGTCAACGCTCACGCCCACGGCGCGATGACCCTGTTCCGGGGGATGGCCGACGACCTCGCCCTCCACACCTGGCTGCATGACCACATCTTTCCGGCCGAGGCCAGGTGCATCTCCCCGGAAATGGTGTACTGGTCGACGAAGCTGGCCGCGGCCGAGATGATCCTCTCCGGCACGACCTGCGTCGCCGACGCCTACTTCTTCTCGGCGATGAGCGGCCAGGCCCTCAGCGACTGCGGCCTGCGGGCGGTCATCGGGCACGGCATCGTCGATTTTCCCGTCCCCAGCGTCCCGGACCCGGCCAAAAACGTCGCCACCGTCGCCGCCTTCATCGCCGAATGGCAAGGCAAGGAGCCGCTGATCACTCCGGCGGTCTTCGCCCACTCCCCCTACACCTGTTCCCCGTCCACTCTCGCACGATCCTGCCGGCTGGCGGAGGAGACCGGGGTCCGGTTCTTTGTCCACGTCGCCGAGAGCCGCAACGAGATCGACATGATCATCGACCCCAGGGGCACCAGCCCGGTGCGGCATCTTGCCGCCCTGGGCCTGCTTGGCGATAACACCGTCTGCGTCCACGGCGTCTGGCTCGACGACCATGACCTCGACCTCGTCGGCCGCAGCGGCTCGCGGATCGTCACCTGTCCGCAGAGCAACATGAAGCTGGCCTCCGGGATCGCCCGGGTGCCTGACATGCTCCGGCACCGGATCACCGTCGGTCTCGGCACCGACGGCTGCGCCAGCAACAACAGCCTCGACATGTTCCGGGAAATGGACATGCTGGCCAAGATCCAGAAGGTTGCCGGCGGTGACGCCACGAGCCTGCCGGCCCAGGCCGCCCTCCACAGTGCGACGACCGCCGGGGCGGCACTGCTCGGTCTGCCGGAGATCGGCAGACTCGATCCGGGAAGTCGCGCCGACTTCATCGTGCTCGACCTCAACCGGCCCCACCTCACCCCCTTCTACCATCCTGACCTCCTGGTCTATGCCGCCAGCGGCGCCGATGTCGATACGATGATGGTTGACGGCCGGTTGCTGATGGAAGGCAGACGCATTCTGTCGTTTGATGTCGATGAGGCCAAGGCCCGGGTCAAAGCGCTGGCCCGCACCGCTCAACCGGCCGGCTGACCGCATTCATGGCCCGCCCCGCACCTGTACCGGAAAACCGGCCATCACCGGCCTGGAAGAAATGGGCAATCCGCATTGTCTTCGGCTTCGCCGCGCTGAGCGTCCTTTCCACCCTGCTGCTGCGCATCGTGCCGCCGCCGGCAACACCGCTGATGGTGATCCGGGGGATACAAGGCATGGTCGCCGGCCAGGGCTTCGTCATCCGCAAGAAATGGCAGCCGCTGGCGGCCATTTCGCCGGCGATGATCCGGGCGGTCGTCGCCGCCGAGGACCAGAAATTCCCGCATCACTTTGGGTTTGATTTTGATGCGATGTCGAAGGCCTACGTCAACAATCGGGATGGCGGGCGCCAGAGGGGCGGCAGCACGATCACCCAGCAGACGGCCAAGAATGTCTTCCTCTGGCCGGGCGGCTCCTATCTCCGCAAGGGCGTCGAGGCCTATTTCACCCTGCTGCTCGAGTTGTGCTGGAGCAAGGAGCGGATCATCGAGGTCTATCTCAACGTCGCCGAGTTCGGCCCCGGCGTCTACGGCGTGGAAAGCGCCGCCCGCACCTATTACAGGACCTCGGCGAGGCGGCTGACTTCCCGGCAGGCGGCCATGCTGGCGGCGATCCTGCCGTCACCCCTCCATTGGAACCCGGTCCGCCCGACCGGGTACCTGGTCCACCGGCAACGCTGGATCCTGCAGCAGATGCGCAACATCGGGCCGCTCTCCTTGAATTGATCCCCCCTCTCGACCGCTGCAGGTCCTCAGGCTGAATCGTGGTCCGCGCCCGGGTGTTCTCTGTCCCCGGCGCTGCCGCGTCCCGACAGACTCGGGTTGGTCATGAAATAGGTGTGCGCCGACACCCCGCAGCCATCCGTTGCCAGCCTGCGGTAGCGGCCGTCGGGGAGCAGTTCCCAGCTCTGCAGCGTATCCTCGAGGCAGTGGACCATGATCTCGCTCAGCACTTGCTGGTGCACCGTCGGATTCTCGATCGGTACCAGCAGTTCGACCCGGCCGTCCATATTGCGGCCCATCCAGTCGGCCGAGCTGATGAAGACCCTGGCCTGCGCCGACGGCAGCGCATTCCCCGCCCCGAAGACGAAGATGCGGGAGTGTTCGAGAAATCGGCCGACGATGCTCCTGACGCTGATATTGTCGGAAAGGCCCGGCACCGCCGGCCGGAGCGAGCAGATGCCGCGGACAATGGCCCGTATCTCCACCCCGGCCTGGGAGGCCCGGTACAGTTCATCGATGAGATCGCCATCGGTCAAGGCGTTGACCTTGATCCAGATCGTCGCCGGTCGCCCGGCATTGGCGTGGTCGATCTCCCCGCGGATAAGCTCGACCAGCGCCGGCCGCAGCGTCATCGGGGCATAGGCCAGGCGGTTGAGGCGCAGTGGCGGATCATAGCCGGTCATGTAATTGAAGATGTGGAGGGCGTCGCGGCACAGTTCCTCATTGTCGGTGAAGAACGACAGGTCGGTGTAGATCCTCGCCGTCACCGGATGATAGTTGCCGGTGCCGAAATGGGCGTAGGAGCGCAGCCGCCCGCCCTCCCGCCGCACCACCAGGCTGAGCTTGGCGTGGATCTTCTTGTCGACGAAGCCGTAGACGACATGGGCGCCGGCCTCCTCCAGTTCCCGCGCCCAGCGGATATTAGCCTCCTCGTCGAAACGGGCCTTCAGTTCGACCACCGCCGTCACCTGTTTACCGGCATCGGCGGCCTCGATCAGGGCGGCGACGATCGGCGAGTCGCTGCTGGTCCGGTAGAGGGTCTGCTTGATGGCGATCACCGCCGGGTCATGCGCCGCCTGACTGACGAACTGGGCCACCACATCAAAGCTCTCGTAAGGGTGGTGGACGATGAAATCCTTGGCCCGGATGGCGACGAAGATATCGCCGTTGAAGTCGCGCACCCGCTCCGGAAACCGGGCCTCGAAGGGGGGAAAGAGGAGGTCGGGGCGATCGGCGACGATCAGCTGGCGGATGTCGACCAGGCCGAGGATCCCCTCCCGTAGGAAGATGGTCTCCTGGTCCACGCCCAGTTCATCGACGATGATGCGACGCAGGTCGGGATCGATATCGGCATTGATCGACAGGCGGATCACCGAACCGCGGCGGCGGGCCTTGAGCGCCGTCTCGAAGGTCTCGACCAGATCCTCGGCACGTTCGTCGATCTCCACCACGCTGTCGCGGATGACCCGCAGGTTGCCACCCCTGACCAGCCTGAAGCTGGGGAAAAGGTGGCCGAGGAAGAGGAGGATGGTGTCCTCCAGCGAGACGAAGCGGATCGCCCTGCCGCCGGGCAGGCGGATGAAGCGATCGACCTGTTTCGGGATCGGGATGAGGGCATACCTCCGCTCACCGTCCGGCCGCTCCAACTGGAGGAAGAGACAGAAGCCGAGATTGGGAATGAAGGGAAAGGCGGTGGCCGGATCGACCGCGATCGGGGTCAGAATGGGAAAGATATGGTCGATGAAACAGGTCTGCAGCCATTGACGCTCGGCGATGCCGAGCTCCTCCGGCGCCAGCATTGCGATCCCCTGCGCCTTCAGTTCTTCCCGCAGTTGCCGCCAGCAGGCCTGTTGCTCCTGCATCAGTGAAGAGGCCCTGGCGAGAATGACGGCGATCTGCTCCTGCGGGCTGAGGCCATCGATGCTCGGCGTGGTGATCCCCGCGGCGATCTGGCCCATCAGCCCTGCCACCCGCACCATGTAAAACTCGTCCCAGTTCGAGGCCGAGATCGAAAGAAAGCGGACCCGCTCGAGCAGCGGGTGGCGGACGTTCCTCGCCTCCTCGAGCACCCGTTCATTAAAGGCCAGCCAGCTCAGTTCCCGGTTGAAGAATCGTTTGGGCGAGGCCTGGAGAAAGCTCTCCGACCTACCATCATTATCCATAATCATAGACTCAGCCGTGCTGCGCTCGCCCCGGCGGCGGGCTCCCCGTTTGACTGCGATCTGCACTCCGTGCTCCTTCTGCAACGATGAAAGGCCTTTACCTCAACGGGCCGATTCCGTGTCCCGTATCCCCTTCATAGCCGGGCCGCCCCTCAGCGATGCATGGGGCCCTCTTCCCACAGGCTGTAGCCGGCGGCCTGTGGCTGTGGCGGATGGACCAGAATGCCGTTGTCCGGCAGAAATTCGACCACTATCCAGCCATAGCGTGAATACAGGATCCCGACCATTTTTCCCTGCTGATCAAACAGACGGTACCCATCGTAGGTCATTGGCCCGTGACTGCGATCATCGTACCAGGTCATGCTCTGCAGGAAAAATCTGCGCCAATCCAGCATCTGTTGATCGCTGATGTCGATTTCGGTCCAGAAATCGGACCGCAGCGAATACTCCCGGGAAAGACCGAGAATCGCCGCCGGCTCACCTTTGACGCCGTTGTAAAAATAACGGTATTCGGCCGGGAGCGGTCCGGACCTGAATACCCGATCAACGGCGTTGGACCTCGTCGCCGTGCCGTATTGTCCCTTTCCTGCGGCGCACCCGGCCGTGACCAGGAGCAGCAGAACCATCATTGTCCTCAACGGCCACATCAACATGGGCATCCTCCTTTGTTTTCATCGATTGCTGGTGTTGTTGATATCCCCTCCAACAGGATAATCTTTTTTTGCCCTTCGTTACAGAGCGCGGGATATTTTTCCTTGATTTCCCCGCCGGTATCGGCGCCTTCGATTAATATATTGATGATTGCCGCAAACAGTGCGATATTATCAGGTTCAATCCGGCCGGCGGCAGCCCCCGGCACGCGGATCAATCCACATGGGCGCAACTTGAAAGGAGCTACACAGTATGAGCAAACAGATGATTATCTCGGTGATGTCAAAGGACAGACCGGGAATTATCGCTGAAATTACCGGGGCGATCTACGCGCTGAAGGGGGATCTCGCCGATCTCAACCAATCGATCCTCAGCGGTTATCTGACTATGATCCTCATCGCCTCGTTCGAAGAGGACATCACCCGCGAGGATGTCCTGGCCGAAATCTCCCATATCCAGTCGGGGGAAAAATTCGATGTGTTGATCAAGGAAATGAACACCCCCATTGAAATCGCCCACATTCCGCCGCCGACAGACACCTATATCCTTACGGCCCAGGGCAAAAACAGGAGCGGCCTCGTGCACAGCATCAGCCAGTTCTGCTACAGCCACGGCATCAACATCCTCGATCTGGCCACCACGCTGAGCGAGGACCAGTACACCATGGTCCTGCAACTCGATATGCGCAATATCGCCTCGATGGATACCGTAGCCGCCGACCTCGAGATCTTTTCCCGGGACAGCGGCCTCAAACTGGTGCTCCAGCATAACGACATCTTCCGGGTGACCAACGAAATCACCCTGCACTGAACGCGATACCACCCACACATCGTCAAGTCGGCAACGCCGACGACCGGGAGGACTCCATTACATGCTACGATCAGACCAGATCTTGTCCACTGTCGAGATGATCCAGAAGGAAAACCTCGATGTCCGTACCGTCACGATGGGGATCAACCTCCTTGACTGCCGCACCGGCGACGTGGCCACCACCTGCGACCGGATAGAGGAGAGGATCAGGACCGTTGCCGGCAACTTCGTCGCCACCTGCAACGAGGTCAGCCGCAAACTCGGCATCCCGGTCGTCAACAAGCGGATCTCGGTCACCCCCATCGCCTTTGTCGGCGCCGGTTTCGACCGTTTCGGCTTCATCGAACTGGCAAGATGCCTCGACCGGGCCGCCGCCGCCGTCGGCGTCGACATCCTCGGCGGTTTCTCCGCCCAGGTTGAGAAGGGGATGACCGCCACCGACCGCGAATACATCGCCTCCCTGCCCGAGGCCCTGGCCCGAACCGAAAAGGTCTGCGCCTCGATCAACATCGCCACCAGCCAGAAGGGGATCAACATGGACGCCCTGGCGATGATCGGCCGGACCATCAAGGAACTGGCCGAACAGACCCGGGACCAGGGCGGGTTCGGCGCCGCCAAGTTTGTCGTCTTCTGCAATCAGCCGGGCGACAACCCGTTCATGGCCGGGGCCATTCACGGCCTGGAAGAGGCCGACGCCGTCCTCAACATCGGCGTCAGCGGCCCGGGCGTCATCGCCCGCGCCCTCGAGCGGATGATCGGCCACCATCAGGGCAAGGAACGCCTGCGCCTCGACGAGATCGCCGAAGAGATCAAGCAGACCACCTTCCGCGTCACCCGCTGCGGGGAACTGATCGGCCGCCAGGTATCGAAGGCCCTCGGGGTCGAGTTCGGCGTCGTCGACCTCTCCCTGGCCCCGACCCCGACGATCGGCGACAGCGTCGGCGAGATCTTCAAGATCCTCGGCGTCGACGCGGTCGGCGCCCCCGGCTCCACCGCCATTCTGGCGATGCTCAACGACGCGGTGAAAAAGGGCGGGATCTTCGCCAGCAAGACCGTCGGCGGCCTGAGCGGCGCCTTCATCCCGGTGATGGAAGACGCGGTCCTCGCCGAGGCCGTGGGCGAGGGTTCACTCTGCCTCGAGAAACTCGAGTCGATGACCTGTGTCTGCTCGGTCGGTCTGGACATGATCGCGATTCCGGGATCGGTCGATGCCGACACCATCTCCGCCATCATCGCCGACGAGATGGCCCTGGGGATGGTCAACCACAAGACCACCGCCGCCCGCATCATCCCGGTGCCGGGCAAGAAGGCCGGAGAGTATGTCAGTTTCGGCGGCCTCTTCGGCGCCAGTCCGATCATGGAGATCAGGAATGCCGGCAAATCCAGCCGTTTCATGGCCTGGGGGGGACGAATCCCGGCACCGATCCATAGTTTCAAGAACTGAGCAATTCAACCTAGCCATCTCTGCAGGAACATACATCCATGCCACAGAAAATAACGATGACCACCCCCCTCGTCGAACTCGACGGGGATGAAATGACGAGGGTCCTCTGGCCGCTCGTCAAGGAAAAGCTCATTCTCCCCTTTGTCGACCTGAAGACCGAGTACTACGACCTGGGGATAGAGGAACGGGATCGAACCGACGACCAGGTGACGGTCGATGCCGCCCGCGCAATCATGCAATACGGGGTCGGGGTCAAGAACGCCACCATCACCCCCAACGCCGACCGGGTCAAGGAATACGGTCTGAAGAAGCAATGGAAATCACCCAACGGCACCATCAGGGCCATGCTCGACGGTACCGTCTTTCGCAAACCGATCATGGTGAACAACATCCGCCCGGCGGTCCGCAGCTGGGAAAAACCGATCGTCGTCGGTCGCCACGCCTACGGCGATGTCTACAAAAACGCCGAGATCTTCGCCGAACACGGCGGCAAACTCGAGATCGTCGTCACCGACCGCGACGGCAAGGTGACCCGGGAGACGGTGATGGAGGTCGATGGGCCGGCCATCCTCCAGGGAGTCCATAATACCGTCGCCTCGATCGAAAGCTTTGCGCGGGCCTGTTTCGAGTATGCCCTCGATCAGAAGATCGACTGCTGGTTCGCCACCAAGGACACCATCTCGAAGATATACGACCAGCGGTTCAAGGATATCTTTCAGGAGATCTTCGCCACTGAGTACCGGGAACGGTTCGCAGCGGCCGGGATCGAGTTCTTCTACACCCTGATCGACGATGTGGTGGCCCGGATGATGAAGACCCGCGGCGGCATCCTCTGGGCCTGCAAGAATTACGACGGCGACGTGATGAGTGACATGGTGGCCTCTGCCTTCGGCTCGCTGGCGATGATGTCCTCGGTGCTGGTCTCGCCGCACGGCTACTTCGAATACGAGGCGGCGCACGGCACCGTCCAGCGCCATTATTACAAGCACCTGAAGGGGGAAAAGACCTCGACCAATCCGGTCGCGCTGATCTATGCCTGGACCGGCGCCCTGCGCAAACGGGGCGAGATCGATGGGCTGCCGGAGTTGATGGCTTTTGCCGGCACCCTCGAGCAGACGATCATCGACTGCATCGAACAGGGTTACATGACCGGTGACCTGGCCCTGATCTGCGAGCCGAAGGCGGTCAAGGTTCTCAACTCGATGGAATTCCTCGACGAACTGGCGGCACGGGTGGCAGCAAAGTTGGTATAACTCCCCTATCCGACACCATCACAAACAAACGGAAAAGCCCCATCCGGTTGAACCGGATGGGGCTTTTGTTCGCAGTGGATCAACCAGTGCTGATCAGAACTGGAAGCGGAGTCCCACGCCGAGACGGGTGGCGAGACTGGATACCAGCTCGTCGGCCTCGAAGCGGCCTTCCACGAACAGGGAGGTCTTCACTTTCTCGTTTTCATGGATCTTATAGCCCATATTGGCTATGAGATCGATCTCGGTCTCGTCATCGGAGGAATCGTCATCACCGGTCCAAAGGCCGACACCGCCACCGACGAACATTTTGTCATTGAAATAGTAATTCATCAAGGCATCGGCGATAAAGGCGCTGCCGCCATCGTCACCGTGGACCCGGACAAAACCGCCAATGGCGCCGATTGCGGACACCCGGTCATTCAGGAAATACTCATAGCCGACACGACCGAAGAGGTAATCGGCCGGGTCGGTCTGACGGGCGTAGCCGAGATCGACGATCGGACCGCCCTTCCTCTCGGCAACGGTAACGGTCTGCGTACAATCGGTCGGGCTGGATTCGGCACCGTTGGCGTCAACGACAACAACCTTGACTGTATACTGGGTCGATTCACAGGGTACCGTGAATTCCTGGACAAACGGGGCCTCGGTGTCAACCTGCTCGGCAACGACCTGGTTGTTTGCGTCGACCAGTCTGAAGATCACCTTGGCGATGGCGCCTTCGGCATCGGTGGAACCGCTGGCATCGACGGTGATCTTGTCGCCGCACTTCACCTCACCGCCGGACACGGTCATGCTGCACACCGGCTCCTGGTTGACCGGGGCCGGAACCGCACCGACGTTCATCAGGCTGAGATTACCGCAGGCATACGGGACAATGAAATTGTACCGCTGTCCGTCCTTGTCGATGGCGAAGCTGAAGGCCTCAAAGGAGGACTCGCCGCCCCAGGTGACATCCTTGACCGTTTTGACCGGCCCCGTTCCCTTGCGGCGGAAGAGCATCCAGTCCATATGGTCGCCGGGCGCAACCTGAATCGTTTCGACCTTGGCGTTCGGGAACTGGGCGACAAACTCGGGGTACAGGTCGCCGTATCCGGCCTGTTCGAAACCGAGCCTGATGTCTTCGGCGTTCTTGTCGACCATCGCCCGGAATTCGGCCTCCGAGGTCAGAGGCGGACAGAAGAACGGATGGTCTCCGATCCTCTTGAGCGTGACGGCGGCGAAGGCGGACGAACTGCAGGCCACCACCAGAAACAAACCAAACAACAGCAACAATTTTTTTCTCATCTTTTCTCTCCTTTTCAAGTTTTCTTGCCGGCTGCCATCTTCTCATATGACAGTCGAATCCCCCCTGGCACCCTTCACAACCTCCAACATTCGGCAAAAAATGCCGTCATATCACATATCTTCCGGCGACTACCATCGTTAATCGACATCAACGCCGCAACCATCCGCCCGGCGAGATTCGCCAAGACGCATTACGCAATGTTGAAATTATTACACTATCTTTATAACAAAATAAAGTGAGATTCAAGTGATTTCCCGAAAACATATTGTTTTTGATCAGTATTTTGGCTATATTGTCAATAAAGACAAATGCAACCATGACCAACCCCGGCGCTTTCCCTTTCATGGCGGACACCCGGGGATAGGCATCCGGCGTCGACGGAGACGATGTGCACCGGCCATCATTTTTTGCCCCGTCGACCATCTTGGGAGGACAAGTTGATGCAAATCGCTGCTGTTCCACCCCGGCTGCTCTTTTTCTTTTGTATCCTGTATCATTTTCCCGGCTGTGTCGCCAAACATGTCCTGGGGATGATGCCCCACGACGGTTTCAATGTCAGCCGGACCGTGATCGAACAATTTGAGCGCCGCAGTGAAACCAGGGGTGAATTTTTTAAGTCCGGCAATACCGGGGCAGCACTCGTTCAGGCCATCCTCGCCGGAAACGCCCCATTGACCGACCTCCTCTTCGGCGGCGACAACACCTATCTCAACCGGGCCGTCAAGGCCGGGACATGACCGCCGTCCCACTGCATCAGCGCTGCTTCGGCATGATGTTCCAGGAATATGCCCCGTTCGACACCGGTATGTGGCGGCGATACCGCCTCGACTTCGGGATACGGAAAATCGTCGGCCGCCGGCGGCAGCAACCGGTCACCCAAGGTCTCGATCTGGCCGAACTCGACGGCCTTGGTCGCCGCGCCATGGCCTCCCATGATCTCCGTTGCCGCGATCGACTCGCCGACGAAATCCGCTTCATCCTCGAGGACCTCGGCGTCACCGCGATCTTCGTCACCCATGACCAGACAGAGGCCTTCGCCTATGCCGACCGGATCGCCATCCTCCATCAGGGACGTCTCGAATAGTGCGGCACCCCGGCAAAGATATGCCGTCATCCGGTATCATCGGCAGTCGTCTCGTTCCTTGGATTTTCCAACCTGGTACCGGCGTCGTCGGCCGATACCCGCAACATCCGCACCCCGATCGGCACCTGGGCGGGCATCTCGCCGCCGCCGGACAACGGAGGGGTGACAGTCCTGCTGATCCGCCCCGATGCCGCCCCCCTGCCGAGGCAACCGGGGTTGTCGAACGCCGGCGCTTCCAGGGTCGATGTTGTCAACTTGCCATCAGGTCCGGGGGGCGTCCGGTCTTCGACCTGCCGTTTGATCCGGCTCCGCCCCAGACCGGTGCCACCGTTAAGGTCGAGCTTGATCCCACCGCGATCGTCTGGCTCAACAAATCATGAGGTGACTATGAAGTGCACAATCTTCGCCAACGGCCTGTTTTCACCCGATGCCCGCATCGACCCGAAAATGCTGCGGCACGACTATGTGATCGCCACCGACGGCGGCGCCCTCCACTGCCATGCCCTCGGGATAACCCCCAATCTGGTCGTCGGCGACATGGACTCGATACCCCTCCGGCTGCTCTACGAACTTCGCCGGCAGGGAGTGGAGACCCGCACCTTCCCGGAGCGGAAGGACCACACCGACCTGGAACTGGCCATCGATCTGGCGATTGAACGCGGCATGACCGACCTGACGGTCCTCAGCGCCCTGGGGCTCCGCTGGGACATGAGCATCGCCGCGGTCATGCTCCTCGCCGCCTCGCGGTTTGCCGGGATACGCATCGTCCTGCGGGACGGAGCGACCGACCTTTTCTGTCTGCGGGGCCGACAACGACTGGATCTTGCCGCCACGCCGGGCGAGCGCTTGTCATTGATCCCGCTGGGCGGGCCGGCGCTCGGGGTGACGCTGCACGGCCTGGATTACCCCCTCGACGATCACCGCATCCCCTTGGGCTCGACGCTGGGGATCAGCAATGTCGTCACCCGGCCGGAGGTGTCGATCGAGATACGAGAGGGGCTCCTGCTCTGCGTCCTGGAAACTCCCGGGCCGGCCTGATCGCCCCCGTCGCCGCCGACCGGTCCTGTCCGCCCGCCTCCCCGGGACCGGCCCAATGCGGCCGCTGCCCTTCGATGGCCATTGACAATGACCGCCAACCATGCGATAAATAAAACAATATCGTATCCTGGCAGTCTCCGTTTCCGCAGCCCACCCGAGATGGACAGTACATGTCGACAAATCCGACCCGACCTTTTTTTGACAAGGATGACTACGAACTTCTCCGTATCGTCAAGAAAGTCCTGAGTCGCGCCCACAAACAGCAGTCCATGAGCTCGCTGATGATTACGAGCATGCACCCTCACGGCATCAAGGAGATGGCTGCCTCCCGGGGACTGCGGATCGCTCATGCCATCGCCCAGCTCCTCGGGTCGCTGGAGACCGGCAAGGCGGATGACCGCCTGGTCGCTCTGCGCTCGCTGCGCGACGAGGTCTCCCTCTCCGCGACCACCTATTTTCAGAAAAACACCGCCCGGGTGTTGATGCAGATCATGAAGGAGCTGGTCCGCAGCCGCGGCAACGCGCTCCGTCAACTCAAGCTCGCCCACGACTTCCGGCTGGTCTCCACCGGCCGGCCCCGACTGGTCCGGGCCGAACTCAAACACTACCACCTGCTGGAGATGCCGGAGGAGTGGAACCAGTTCACCTTCGACGACCGGGTGCACGACGCCAACACCAAGGGGCGGAAATCGGCCACCCACCTGGTGATGGATGCCTGGATCAAAGGCATCCGCAACCTGACCGTAATCTATTATAACTACGTCGACCCGGAGGTGGCGGAGGAGCTGCTCGAGGCCGGCGAGATCCTCGATGTCCACATCCGCATCGGCATCGAGATGTCGTCCCGCTTTCGCGGCAAATACGTCCGGATGACCTGGAGCCCGCACGGATTCACTGACAGTCACTCTCTGCTGCATTTTCTGCGGGAAAAACAGGTCGAGGTACTGATGGAGGAGGGCCGCCAGGTCTCACGCTACCAGCAGCGCTATGTATTCCAGGTCCTGGAGGCCTTCAACCGCCGACATCGGCAGACCCTGGCGGAGGAGCTTGCAATTGACATCAGCGCCCTCGACAGACAGGCGTTCATCGGTTCGGTCGGCACCGGCCAACCGTCCCTCCTCCACCTCGCCAAATTCATCCACAGCACCCTGCAGCCAAAGATCAATAAAGCGATCAAGATATTGGAGGAACAGTACGGCCGAGCCGGGACCGGAGAGCGGCACGAACTGCACTCCCGTCTCGAGCGGTTCGGCAGCCTGACCAGAGACGAGCTGATCGACCGGTTTCTGCAACCGGGCCGGAACCCTGAGATCGTTGACCCCAATATCCCCCACGACGACGCGGACGTGCCATCCCTGCTGCACACTTCGCCCCGGGAGTTGCTCGAGCGGCTGTCGGCCCTCCATTCCGGCTCGCACTTCATCCTCAACCTGAGCAACCTCTCGATCCAGGACACCCTTGAACTGCTGTACGACTGCCAGGGCAAGATCACCCATATCGAGGGCTATAATCTCAAAGACGCCTCGCACGGCATGCCTGCCGGACCCGACATCCATGCAACCACCGGACTGACAGGCGAGGCGGTCACGATTGTCAACCCGGAGCGCACCTACAGCCTGACCAACACGCTGCAGAAGGCCCTCAACGAGGACAACGTCATCGTCCTCAAGCGGACGATCCGCGAGATCATCTGGGATTTCGAAAATTCCCGGGTCGCCCTCGCGCGGAAACTGGAACTGGTGAAAGAGACCGCGACTTCCGCCGAGGCGATGAACAAGTTGACCACCGAGCTGATGGCGATGGATTCCCGCAAAGAGCGGCTCCTGGGCATCCTGTTCGACATCGAATCCTTCCACACCTACTATCGCAAACGCAATCTCGGCACCCGGATCGGCAGCAGCTCCACCGGCCAGTCGGAACACCAGTACGGCATGGGGCTGGTTGTCCTCGACACCCTCCCCCTCCGGGCCCGTCGCGAGGCGATCCGGGAGGTTCGCCACAACCAGCGCAAATGCCTTCCGATCACCGCCCGGATGCTCGATCATCACCACACGCGCCGCGACACCCAGCCAATGCACCCGCTGGAGCGGATTCTCGGCTGCCTCCCGGGCAATCGATTCACCTCCCGCAGCGAATGGCGGGACTGGAGCCTCGAGGCCATCGAGCTGCACCCGGGACGGGTGGGCAACGTCGTCACCCTGGGCGGACTCCGCCACCCCGCCGATAACGCGATCAGACTGGGCACCCGCTCGGCGTCAAAACGAATCGACAAGCCAATGAAGTACCTCAACACCGGATTGAAGAACCTGTTGAAGGTCGTGATCGGCTTCATACCGGCCTTCCTCACCTTCAGTCTGACCAAGGACTGGTGGCTGCTCGCCTATTTCGGGGCCTTTATCTGGCTCGGGATCACCTGCCTGCGCAACATCATCCAGTCGGTCCTGGGCGGCGGCGGACTGGTCCGCTCACCGCTGCTGCAGTGGAATGCCTTCATCAGCTGGTCGCGGATCGCCGATTCCCTGCTGTACACCGGTTTCTCCGTCCCTCTCCTCGACTATCTGGTCAAGACCGTCCTGCTCGACCACTATCTGGGCGTCAACACCTCGACCGATCCGGTGCTCCTCTATTCGGCGATGGGACTGGCCAACGGCATGTACATCTCGAGCCATAATTTTTTCCGCGGCCTGCCTCGGAGCGCCGCCCTCGGCAATATGTTCCGCTCGATCCTCTCCATCCCGCTCGCTATCCTGTTCAATACCCTGATCGCCTCCATCCTCCATGCGGCATTGATCCCCGGGGTCGACGGGATCCTGCAGAAATGGGCGGCGGTCATCTCCAAATTCGCCTCCGACTGTGTTGCCGGGGTCATCGAAGGTCTCGCCGACCGCCAGACCAATATCCGTATCCGTCTTGCCGATTACAAGAGCAAACTGACCCACCTCTTCAGCCTTTTCGCCCGTCTCGACATGCTCTTCCCGGAGGAGGATGTCCTCGACATGCTGCAGTCGCCGAAGATGTTCATCGAAACGATGAACTACGAGGCGCGGGACCTCGAGCGGGCTTTCATCGTCACCGCCCTCGACCTGATGTACTTCTGGATGTACCAGCCCAGGGCCCGCAAGGCCCTGCAGCTCATCGCCGACGACATGTCCACCGAAGAATGGCTGATCCTGTACCGCTCCCAACTCATTCTCAAGCGGTACCGGGAGATCAGCCAGATATTTGTCGATGGACTGGTCGGCAAGTATTTCTCCAGGGCCCTTGCCTTCTATCTCGAACAGTACGGCGAATATCTCGCCGGCATGACCAGAATCTCGCAGGCCAAGGGTCTTGCCGAGCGCTGACGATGGTGCCCCGGGGTCTCACTCCCGGCACCGGGGATGGGAGGGCCTTCCCTCCCGACCATCCGAACCGACCCGTTCACAACCGCCCGACCTGATTCCGGCAGCGCCTCTTGATCCCGGGAGAGCCTGCCGGTCACGACCAGGACATTCCGGCAGAGCGATACTGTCCCGGAAACTCGTCCTCTTCTTCAGCATGATTTTGTCCCATCGATCCAGCGCCACCACGGGAGATGATCACCCAGGTGACGATCACCCTTGACTCACCCCTATATTTTGCATATTATTCTTATAAAGGAGTCAAAATTTATATGATAGACGATATTGATATCCAAATATTGAACATAATGCAGAATAACGGCAAAATCGCCAATGCCGAACTGGCGCGACGGCTCGGCATGGCGCCCTCAGGAGTCCTCGAGCGGGTGAAGAAGCTGGAGAAGGACGGCGTCATCATCGGGTACGAGGTGCGACTGGACCCCAAGGCCGTCGGTCTGGCCCTTACCGTCTTCATGCACCTGAAGACCGCCGATGCCGTCGGCTGTACCGCGGTCGGCCGGGAAGTGGCGAAGATCGGCGGCATCCAGGAGGTGCACTGGATCGCCGGCGAATATAATTATCTGATCAAGGCCCGGGTCAACAGCACCGACGGCCTGACCGAACTGATGAAAAGCATCGGCGTCATTCCCGGGGTGCAGGACAGCCGGACCACCCTCGTCCTTGGCACCCTCAAGGAAGAACAGTCCCTGGACACGGCCTTCGCCGAGACCAAACAGACCCTGAAAAGGCCGAAAAAGGACACCTGACCCTCTTTTCCCTTCATTTGCATGAGGTACAATCCATGGATATCAATTCCCTCGACCACAAGATAACCGCCCGCAGCAGGGAGTTCTTCGCCAGCATCAGCGGTGAGGCCCCCTCCATCTTCAACAAGGGCTGGTGGACCGGCAAGGTCATGGACTGGTCGATGAAGAACGAGAACTTCAAGATTCAGCTGTTCCGCTTCGTCGACGTCCTGCCCTACCTCACCACCTCCGAATCGCTGGCCCGCCATATCCGGGAATACTTTGCCGGCGACGACCAGGATGTGCCGGCGGTGATGAAATGGGGGGCGATCGGCGCCGGTTTCGGCGGCAAACTCACCGGGATCATTGTCAACCGGACCATCCGCACCAACCTCGAAGGCATGGCCAAGCAGTTCATCATCGGCGAGAACGTCAAGGATGCGCTGAAGAGCATCAAGAAGATCCGCAAGGACGGCTTCACCTTCACCATCGATATCCTCGGCGAGGCGACGGTCAGCGAGAAGGAGGCCGCCACCTTCATGGAGATGTATCTCGAACTGCTGGCGGCGCTGGAAAAATCCTACCGGGACTGGGTCCCGATAGGCGGCGACACCCTCGACTGGGGACACGCACCGCGCATCAACATCTCGGTCAAGCCCTCGGCCCTGTTCTCGCTGACCGACCCGATGGACTTCGAGGGGTCGGTGACCGGCATCGGCAACCGTCTCATCCCGATCCTCCGCAAGGTCAGGGACCTGGGCGGCTTCATGTGCATCGACATGGAGCATCACCGCTTCAAGGACATTACCCTCGAGGTCTACCGCCGGCTGCGGGCCAATCAGGAGTTCCGCGATTACCCCCACCTCGGCATCGCCCTCCAATCCTACCTGAGGGAGACCGATGCGGATCTGACGGCCCTGCTCGCCTGGGCCCGCAGCCAGCAGCTGCCGATCTCCATACGGCTGGTCAAGGGCGCCTACTGGGACTATGAGACGGTCATCGCCAAGCAGAACGGCTGGGAGATCCCGGTCTACACGATAAAGGCCGAATCCGATGCCGCCTTTGAGCGCCACACCCGGATGATCCTCGAAAACCACGATATCTGCAGCTACGCCTGCGCCTCCCACAACATTCGCTCGATCTCGGCGGCGATGGAGATGGCCAGGGAACTGGGAGTCCCCGAGCACCGCTACGAATTCCAGGTCCTGTACGGCATGGCCGAACCGGTACGCAAGGGACTGCTCAACGTCGCCAGACGGGTGCGGCTCTACGCCCCCTACGGTGATCTGCTGCCGGGGATGGCCTATCTGGTGCGGCGCCTCTTGGAAAATACCGCCAACGAATCCTTCCTCCGCCAATCCTTTGTCGAGGCGGCGGCAATCGACCGGCTGGTCGAAAATCCGCTCGAGACCCTGGTCCGCATCGCCGGCCAGAAAGCGGAAAAGGCCAGGCCGGCGGTCGCCAGGGCCGATCGTTTCGTCAACGAACCGATCGCCGACTTCACCCGCAAGGAGGTCCGCGACGGCTTCGTCGCCGCCATCGCCATGGTACGCAGCCGACTCGGCGCCACCTATCCGCTGGTCATCGGCGGCCGCGAGGTCGTCACCGACGACCGGCTGCCGTCGGTCAATCCGGCCCGGCCGGAGGAGACCATCGGCAGCGTCTGTCAGGCTTCCATCAAAGAGGTCGACCAGGCCATCGCCGCCGCCACAAAGGCGGCTCCGGCCTGGAAGGCCCTGTCGTTTGCCGAGCGGGCCCGGTACCTCGTCGAGGCGGCGGCCATCGCCCGCCGGAAGATGTACGAGCTGAGCGCCTGGCAGATCCTC
>Ga0209066_10002263_pt1 | contig 23729 bp, 26 predicted proteins | sample All_14_2_FD_187198 | JGI IMG/M metagenome (GOLD analysis project Ga0209066, IMG submission 187198) | Freshwater microbial communities in response to fracking from Pennsylvania, USA - Allegheny Zone_MetaG_DW_15 (SPAdes) (version 2) ... | reverse complement strand
AACGCGCCCTGCTCACCCGTGACGAACAAGCGCGGCAAAGCCAGCAGGCACTGTTCGCCCAGATCGCCGCGCAAACCACCGAAACCGACATCTGGCAACGCCTCGACAGCCTGATCGGTTCAGCCAGGGGCGACAAGTTCCGCAAGTTCGCCCAGGGCCTCACGCTCGACCACCTGCTGCATCTTGCCAACGGCCACCTGGCCCGCCTGCACGGCCGCTACCTGCTGCGCCGCAAGAGCACCGGCGAACTCGAACTCGACATCGTCGACAGCTGGCAAGGCGAAGTCGCTCGCGACACCCGCACGCTATCCGGCGGCGAAAGCTTCCTGGTCAGCCTGGCGCTGGCGCTCGCCCTGTCCGACCTGGTCAGCCACAAGACCTCGATTGACTCGCTGTTCCTCGACGAAGGCTTCGGCACACTGGATGCCGACACCCTGGAAATCGCCCTGAACGCCCTCGACACGCTCAACGCCAGCGGCAAGATGATCGGCGTGATCAGCCACGTCGAAGGCATGAAGGAACGCATTCCGGCGCAGATACGGGTCGAGAAAGGCGGCGGGGTTGGGTATTCGCGATTGCGGATTTAGGCGACGGAATGGCTACTGCGGTCGACACGGAAAATTGGATTATTTTCCGTGTCGACCGCATAGATCCGAGACATCATAGATCTTTAAGGCTGCGCCAAGCCCTCAATGAACTGCTGCTCCTGCGCTGATAACTGTTGCATGGCCAAATCCTGACCGAAACGCTTAAATATTGAACAATCCCAAGTGCCAGTCTACACAGACCCAAGTCAGCTGTACCCAACTGCTACCAAATGCCGTTCCAGGACCATGCAGTCATGCAACAGCCCTTGGCAAAGAATCTTCGTCCGAGACGTGGACCAACAAACCTGTCCGGCCAATCGCCAGATGCTCGGCCAGGACATGGCCGTCCGGATAGTCGCCGCCATTTTGCCGCCGGAAAGGGATCGGCGCCTCTGCGAAAAGGTTCGCGAGACGTTTGCGCCAGGCATTGAGCGCAAGCTCGACACCCGCAGCGCCAATCCGGCCGGTACCATAAACGGCATGCGTGGGCAGCACATCCATCCCCGGGTAAAACAGATTGCCGTGGGTGATCGGAAACAGGATTTGATCGAGAGGCCCGTTGATCCCGCGCGGGGAATAGTCTTCCGCCGATCCGCCGACCATGACGGCGAGCAGCGCCCGCTTGCCCTTCAGGATGCCGTCGCCGTAACGGTAGCGATTGCCTTCACCCTGGTAGCCGTAGGCGAAACCATAGGCAAACACCCGATCGATCCAGCCTTTGAGAATCGCCGGCAAACCGTACCACCAGAGCGGGAACAGCAGGACCACGGCGTCGGCGACGAGCAATTTCTGTTGCTCTGCCAGAATATCCGGCGGCTGCGTTCCCGTCGCGTAGGCATGGCCGGATTCAGCGATGAAGGACAGGCGTTCGGCATCCAGGCGCTGCGGAAAATCGTGCGCGTCGAAGACGGCTTTCCAGCCCATGCCGTACAAGTCGGACAACATCACCTGGTGTCCCTGCCCTTGTAGCGTCTCGACCGCGACATCGACAAACTGCCGCGTCAAAGAGCCGGGTTCCGGGTGGGCAAATACGAGCAAGACTTTCTTTTTCATTGCGATTTCCGGTTTGTGGGTACGTGATGAAGTTTGACCCAGGCTTAGCCATCAGTGAAATCGCAAATTTTTTCATTTAGTATTCACTACATGGATATAAAGCGCGTCGACCTCAATCTGCTGGCAACGCTGGAAGCTTTGCTGCTCGAACAGAATGTGACCAAGGCTGCAAATCGCCTGCACCTCAGCCAGCCGGCGGTGAGTGCCCAACTCAACCGGCTCAGGGCGATCTTCGATGACCCGCTGCTGATTCCAGCACATCGCGGCATGACGCCGACGGCCAAGGCGCTTGAGCTCCTGGCTCCTTTGAGAGCGGCGCTCAACCAGATTCGCACGACACTGACCAGCCACCGCGATTTCGATCCGGTGCAGGCCGAACTCACGGTCGGCATCGCCTGCACCGATTACCTGCAAGCGGTGGTGGTCATGCCTCTCGTCATCAAGCTGCGCCGCGACGCGCCAGGTATCCGCATCGCGATCCACAACCTGGACCCGCAGCAGCTGGAAAAGCAAATGGAACGCGGCACGCTGGACTTGGCGCTGATCAGCCCGAAGTGCGCCCCGCCCTGCCTGCATGCCCAGCACCTGTTCGATGAACGCTATGTTCTCGTCGGCCGCCGCGACCATCCGCGGTTACGGGAAGGCATCGGCCTCGCAGAATATGCCCAGCTCGAACATGTCATCGTTTCGCTCGACGGCGGCGGTTTCGTCACAACAGTCGACAACGCGTTGCATGCCCAGGGTTACAGCCGCAAGGTGGTGCTGTCCGCCGCTTCCTTCCTGCTTGTGCCGGAAATCATCGCCCGCTCGGATTTCGTCGCTTTGCTGCCGGAACGGCTGGTTCGCAACCGTACCGATACGCTGCAACTGATCGAGATGCCGTCGCTGGCCGAGGACTTTGCCGTCGGCATGGTCTGGCACGAGCGCAGCCATGGACATTCCGGCCAGCACTGGCTTCGCGATACGATCGCGGCGCTGGTGGGCAGTACCCGATGACTTTGCCGAATCGACTAAATGGCGGAGATACGCTCTGCGCCATTTTTGCTGCTTTTTCGCGGTCGACCGCGTAAATACTCAGATCAAGGTAGCAGCCAGCATCACCCCTGATCTTCCGCCTCATGAAACCGGATCGTGTTCCGCCCTGCCACTTTTGCCTGATACATGGCCTTGTCGGCCCATTTCATGATGTCGTCCGGGCTGTCTTCATGGTCGAGAAAGACCACCACGCCAATGCTCGCCGAACAATGATGTTCGACGGTGCCTTCCGCCATCCGCTCGTGCACGATGTTCAAATGATAGGTCGCCGACAGCTTTAGGCGGATCTTTTCAGCGACGGTCCTGGCTTGGGCGATGGATTTCGCGTGATCAGCATCAAGCTCGCCCAGCATCACGACAAACTCATCGCCACCAAAGCGCGCCACGGTGTCCATTTCGCGCACGCAAGCCTTCAATCGACTGGCAGCTTCGACCAGCAGCAGGTCACCGACGAAATGGCCGTATTTGTCATTCAGTGGCTTGAAGTTATCGAGGTCGACAAACATCAAGGCGCCATGGCGCCCAAAGCGCTTGCTGGCAGCCAGTACCTGGCTCAGTCGGTCGCTGAGCAAGCGTCGATTGGGAAGCTGGGTCAGCGTGTCATAGAACGCCAGTTGCCTGACTTGGTCCTGCATCTGTTTGCGCGTGGTGATTTCGCGGGTGATGCCGTGATATCCGGTGATCTTTCCGTTTTCATCGCGCGTGGCCTTTGAGAATACTTCTCCCCAGATCACGCTGCCGTCCTTGCAACGGTGCGGGGCCTCGAAGCTGGCAAAGCCCAGCCTGTTGCCTGCCCGCTCCGCTTCCTGCCGCTTGCGCCATGCTTCCATGACGATGGCAGCGCCTTCTTCGTTGAATAATTCAAGCACGTGATGACCGACGACCTCGTCTGCCTTGTAGCCACGTAGGCGCTCGTCCGACGGGCTGATGTAGGTGATGCGAAGTTCGCTGTCAGCCCGCCAGATGACATCCAAGGCGTCTTCTGTAAGCAACCGGTAGAACGACTCCCTTTCATTCAGCGTCCGGGTGCGTTCTTCGACCAGGGCTTCGAGTTCCCGGTTACGCTCCTGCAGATTCTTGAGCGGATAGACTTCGCCATCGAGCACCAGGTGATAGGGGATCGAAATGCCACTATGGACGATTTTCCAGGCCTCGCCTTCAAGACGGAAGATCAAGGTCAGTCGTGCTACCTCACGCGCCAGGACATGGTCGGGAACCGGCAGGTGAATGTTGAAAAAAGCCGTGACGGCAACGACCTGCTCGCTCAGGTCCTGCAACGAGATGTCGCGCATTTCGATGCGGATACGCCCGGGTACCTCGGAGAAATCCTGGCGGGTGATTCTCACCCACTCGTCGCAATCCGTGACCAGAACACTTCCGCCGCCCGTGTATCCGCTGAAGTCTTTGCTGAACAACGTGGTCAGCCGGTCATCTCGTGCAGCGTAGAGCTCGATGTATTCGTCAAACAATGCGCGGATTTTGCGCTGGCGGTCCGGATGAAGAATGGTCGAGGTCATGGCAAATACTCGTTTATTAACAGAAACAACGACATCGAAGTACATATACCATACACAGCCGCCTGATCACCCGTCACGGGTCAACCTTTGAGTGAAGGGAAAACCCGAATCGCTCTGCCCACTCAGTCTGCTGCCCCATTTTCAATAATAAAGATCAAGATGCCCGCGAAAACTCCAGTCATCCATCGCTATCCGGCCTATCAGCCGAGTACCCAGCCGCCACTGCTTTTCGTGCATGGTGGTTACAGCAACGCCGCGCTGTGGAGCGTGCACTTCATCCCCTACTTCCAGAACCTGGGGTACGACTGCTACGCAGTTGAACTTTCGGGCCACGGCAGCCACCCGGCAGATCGGGCGCACCTCGACGATTTCGGCATCGACGATTACATCGCCGATCTGGCTGCTGCCGTCACCAGCCTGCCCGTGATGCCTGTGCTCATTGCCCATTCGATGGGTTGCCTCGTCAGCCAGCGTTTTCTCGAACAGGGAACGGCGCACGCCGTCGCCTTCCTGGCGCCAGTACCGCCCACCGGAACGGGGGGCACGGCCAGCCGCTTCGCGCTGACCATGCCGGATTTTTTTGCCGAGTTGCCTAATGCGGTCAACGGCACGGCCAGCGAAAAAACCATGCGCACGATGGCCCGTGTTTATTTTTCGCCAAGCATGGCGGCGGAAGAAACCATCCAGTACCTGCCGCTGATCCAGCCGGAATCGGAAAAGGCCGTAGCCGAGATGCTCACTGCGCCCTTTCGCATCGCCCGCAGCCGGGCGCGCATTCCGGCACTGGTCATGGGCGGCTCGGCCGACCAGGTGTTCCCGGCGTCGATGCTGTTCTTTACCGCTGCCTCGTGGCATGCCAGAACGCAGATCATCGACGGAGCCGGCCACATGCTGATGCTCGACCCGCAATGGCCGGACGCTGCCGGAAAATTGCTGGAATGGCTGGAAAGCCTGGCCTGAGTGGCCAAATGATTTCCTTGGTCGTACCGGGATCATTCCCGAGGGTCGATCCGCTGGTGATCGACCCAGATCAGTTTTTCGGTGGCAAAGCCAAGCACCCGCGCCTGGCTGAGCAACTGCTCGCGGATATCGGCTGACAGCGTCTTGTCGCGGGCAAGAATCCACAAGTAGTCGCGATCCGGACCGGCCACAAGCGACCAGCGATAGTTCTCCTGATCAAGCGCGATCACGTGATAACCGCCATAGAATGGCCCGAAGAATGACACCTTCAGCGAGCCTGTGCTCCGGTCACCGACGAACAATGCGCGGCCGATGGCTTCCTTCCAGACTTGACGCCCGGTGTCGTACCCCCGATTGATGACCTTGACGCTACCGTCGTCGTTCAACTGGTAGGTGGCATTGACGTCGCTCATGCCACGCTCGAACGAATGATCGAGCCGGGCAATTTCATACCACTGACCAAGGTAGCGATCGAGATCGAATGAGCTCACCGGGCGCAGACCGTCGGGAGGCGCCGTCGAACAACCGAGCAAGGTCACAGCGACCAGCAGAGCGAGAATGGTGGAGCGAAGCGAGGGCATGAGCGGGCTTTCGGGAAAATTCCGGCGAACAGGAGGCCTGAAACGACTATTTATTTTGTCCTGGACAATTTAACAAATCAATCCTAATAATAAGCCAATGAACAAATTTTGTTCAGAACAAAGCAACCAGGAGATCACACCATGAATCTGTTCAATCGTTTGCCCGGATTTCCCCGCACGCCAGCCGGCAAGGAGCGTGACGTTCTGCGTTTGCTCCCCCGGACCTTCCTGCTCGGCACGTTGCTGATCGCCATCCCGTCGCTGCTGGCACGGCTGATCGTCAGCCCTGATGACGCTCGGATAATCACTACCACCGACATCTATGTCATCAGCCTGATCATCCTGCACTGGACGGTTTTGTTCACCGCAGGCATTGCCGCTTTCATCGTCATGATGATGAAAGGGCCGGCCTACGTCGCCGATGCCTATCCGCTACTGGAGGCGGAAACACTGGATGCCTCGCCTGGATCGCCACGGCACGGCCGATGAACCGGTAAGGAAAACAACCCGGGCATTTCCGCATCACGATAATTCTGGCGTGATTCATGCCGCTGATCGTGATATTAATTGCCCATGATCTTGATTCCTCAAACCACCTTCCTTCACCCGGCTGTCCCGCAATGAGCTCCCGCAACACCCACCGTCGCCTCGATGACGAACTCGCGGCAGCCGCCGCCGCCTACCAGGCCAGCACCATCATCCCGCATTGCCCGCAATGCTCGAATTCCTGCTGCCGGCTTGATCCGCTGGTGCTTGAACTGGAGTGGAAGCAAGTCCGGACCCTGTGGCGGATCGAAGAAGCGCGGGCAGCCTTCGACCGGCGACTGGCCAGCGGCAACGGACCGCAGGAAATCCGGGCCGGCAACGGCCTTTACTACGCTCATGGCAAGCCCTGCCCCGCCTTCAACGAAGCAGGCGGCTCGTGCAGCGTCTACGGGGAACCGGTCAAACCAGCAGGCTGCTCGGACTTCCCGGTGTACGAGGATGGCGGCAGCATCGTCGCCGATCTGCGCTGCGAAGCCGTGGACCGCGAGGCCTTGGTGGCCTGGATCACGCAGGCTGTCGGACAAGGTTTTCGCGTCGTCTCGCACGCCGACGAGGAATTCCCCTTCCTCGTCACACTGTCGCTCAAGAAAGCAAAGGTACGGGAAATTCGCAACCGGGCCTGACAGACCGCTTTCTTTAAAACATCAAGCCACAGGATTCACGAATGTTCTTTGTAATCATTTTCCTGAGCCTGGCCGCCTTGGGCAGCTATCTTTTCCCGGAATGGTCGTGGGCGATGATTCTGGGCGCAGCCTTCGCTTGCGTCGTTGCGCTGCGACTGGTGCTGTCGGTCACGTCAAAGGATTGATGCCCGGGAATCAGCGGCAGACAGCGCTTTCAGCAGTACCGAGTAAAAAATCTCGGGTTTGACAGGTTTGGCGATGAAGTCGACCATGCCGGCTTCCAGGCAGCGAACCCTGTCTTCGGCGAAGGCATTTGCCGTCATTGCCAGGATCGGGGTATCAGCTTGACGGTCAAGCCGGCGAATGTGCCGGGTTGCTTCGAGGCCGTCCATACGGGGCATCTGCATATCCATCAGGATCAGCGCGTAATCGTTGGTGGCAGCCTTTTCCACCGCCGCCATACCGTCTTCGGCGGTATCGGCAAGCAGGCCGGCATCCTCCAGCAGCAACAAGGTGATCTCGCAGTTGATCGGTTCATCCTCAGCCAGCAATACGCGTGCACCGGAGAACTTCCGTTTGATCGCATTGGCCGCGTCGTCCGCTGTCGCCGCCGGCATTTCCGTTTCACCGCCTACGCACCGACGCAGACGGGCGGAAAACCAGAAAGTGCTACCGATGCCTGGCGTACTGTCCACTCCGGCCTCACCGCCCATCATGCAAGCCAGCTTCCTGGCAATGGCGAGACCCAGGCCAGTGCCACCGTACAGACGGGTCGTCGTGTTGTCGGCTTGCTCGAACGCGGTAAAGAGCCGCTCAACGGCTTCCGGCGCGATGCCGATACCGGTATCGCGGACCGAGAAACGGAGAAGCACATTGTCATCGCCGTTTTCCAGCATTTCGACCTGCAGCACGACTTCGCCGTGCTCAGTGAATTTGATGGCATTCGACAAGTAATTGAGCAGCGTCTGCTGCAGCCGGGTTGGATCACCCAGCAGTCGTGCCGGTAACTGGCACAGTTCGGTGCGCAGTTTCAAACCCTTGGCGTCGGCACGATTCTGCATGATCGAGACGACGCCGCCGACCACGCCAGCAACGGAAACTCCGGTCTCCTCAAGCAGGTATTTGCCGGCTTCGATTTTCGATAGCTCGAGCACTGCATTGATGATTTCCAGAAGATGCTCGCCCGCCGACTCCAGCTTGCCCAACTGGTCGATCTGCAGGGGGGACAACCCGCCTTTGCGGATCAAGTGCGCCATGCCGGTGATGGCATTGAGTGGCGTCCGGATTTCATGACTCATGTTGGCCAGAAAGGCACTTTTTGAAAAGCTTGCGGCTTCGGCTGCATCCTTGGCCTTGCTCAGTTCCAGCGTGCGCTCTTCGACCAGCGTTTCGAGGTTATGCCGGTAGTGAGCCAGTTCCGCGTCGAGCTGCTTGCGTTCGGTAATATCCTGGATCGTCCCGAGCATCCAGCACGGCTGGCCGTCGTCATCAAAACGCAACTGACCGAGACCGAGCACCCAGCGCATTTCGCCATCCGAACGACGCAGGATGCGATACTCCTTGTTGAAGGGTTCGCGATTCTTCAGTACGTTGCTGGTGAAGTAGTCCTGCATCATCTGCCGGTCGTCGGGATGCACGGCTTCCAGCCAACCTTGCAGCGTGCGCGGATAGTCCGGCCCGATGCCGAATATCTGTTCCATGACCTCGGACGATGTCCAGCAGTCGTAGCAAATGTCGAACTTGTAGGAACCGATGTTTGCCGCGCGCTGCGAATCGCGGAAAAAATACTCGCTTTCCTTGAGCCGGTTTTCCGCGTGGATACGTTCGGTGATGTCGCGGGCAACACCAAACAGTCCGATGATCTCGCCAGCTTCGTCGTGAATCGGGAACTTCCGATTGTCGACCCAGCCATTCAGCTGGCCGTCCTTGCTCAGGAACTCCTGGATCTCCTGAGCAGCAGCAACGCCGGAAAACACCTGTTTCTCGAGCCGGTAATACAGATCGGCATAGGGTTCGGGAAAGACATCGTAGTCAGTCAGCCCGAGCAGATCAGTCCATTGCTCGGCCGGATGGCACAGGGAAACCAGTGTCTGGCTGGCACCGGTGAACACGTGATTGCGATCCTTGAAATAGACGAAATCATTGGTGTTCTCCATCATGGCGCGGAAATTGGCCGTATTTGCCGCGTCATCCATCGTGCGTGGCAGGCTTTTCGCATCCTGAAGACGCAACGTCAGTTCGACAACACCATCGTCACGCTGCCGCTTGGCATAAATGGCCTTGACACAGCGGATGCGGCCACTGGCCTGACGCAGCCGCAGGTTGTCGACTTGTTCCCCGCGAGGGATGTCTGGACCAAACAACGCTTCGGCAATATCGGCATCGTCACCATGAATGCGCTCTGGCAGGCTGACCTCACCCTGCACCAGTGCGACAGCAGGATAGCCCAGCAGGGTGCCGACATCGCCCGTCGCCGCGATGACCGAAACCGATTCGGCAAGTGCAACAAGGAACGATGCTTCGACAACGCTGCAAGCTACGACGGGCATCTTGATGTCTTGTGGGTGAGTTACTGGATGGTAGCAGAAGGCAAAGGCATCTGTTTGGCATTCCCGGAAACGGCGCCGCCGGGTCCATCCTGCCCACCGAAGAACGACCGCACAGCGCTGGCATTCATCGGCCGGCCGAACAGGTAACCCTGCAACTCCTGGCAGCCTTGTGCCATCAGGAAATCACGTTGGGCTTCGGTTTCGACACCTTCGGCGATGGTCACCAGCCCCATCGAGCGGGCCATCGAGATGATTGCTGACACGATGGCCGCGTCGTTCGGGTCGCTGACGATATCGCGGACGAAGGAGCGGTCGATCTTCAGCTTGTTGACCGGAAAGGCCTTGAGATAGGCCAGCGAGGAGTAACCGGTGCCGAAATCGTCGATGGCGATGGTGACGCCAAGTTGTTTCAGTCGCTGGAGGATTTCCGCAGTGAGGTCGGCGTCTTCCATCAGCACGCTTTCGGTGATTTCCAGTTCCAGACGCCCCGGCGCCAGGCCGGTCGCCACCAGGATCGCCTCGATGCGTTCACCGAGCGCCTGCTGGGTGAATTGTCGCGCCGAGAGATTGATGGCGATGCGGTAACTGCCCAGGCCTTCCTGCTCCCAGTCACGGATTTCCCGGCAGGCGGTTTCCAGCACCCAGTCACCCAGCGGAACGATCAGCCCGGTCTCTTCGGCAATGGGAATGAACTTGTCCGGCGGAACCAGGCCGCGTTGCGGGTGCTGCCAGCGCACCAGCGCCTCCCAGCCGAACAGGCAATCATTGGTCAGATCCCATTGCGGCTGGTAATGCAGGACGAACTCGCCACGCGCCAGCGCCAGCCGGAGGTCGCGCTCCAGCAAGATACGCTCTTGCACCTCGTCGTTCATGCGTGGCGCATAGAACGACCAGCCGTTACGACCCTTGGCCTTGACCTGGTACATCGCGGTATCGGCATGGCGCATCAGCGTCACGATATCGGCTCCATCATCCGGGTAAAGTGCCACGCCGATCGATGGTGGGGCGTGGATGACTGCCTCTTCGATCCGGTAGGGCTGCTCCAGCCGTTCGTGCAGATGGACAAGCAGTTGCGCACAACGGTTCTGGTCGCCGACATTTTCCAGAACGACGAGGAATTCGTCGCCCCCAAGGCGTGCGACGGTGTCGGAAACCCGAACGCCGGAACGCAGGCGCTGTGCCGTCTGGATCAGCAACTGATCGCCGAAAAAATGACCGAGCGAATCGTTGATGTTCTTGAACCGGTCGAGATCGATGAAGACCAGCGCCAGCCGGTTGCTGTTCCGCTCCGCCCGGGCCAGCGCGTGCAGCATGCGCTCATGAAACATCAGGCGGTTCGGCAGCCCGGTAAGATGGTCGTGACGCGCCAGGTAGTTGATGCGTTCCTCGTGTTCCTTGCGTTCGGAGATGTCGGAGAACAGCGCAACATAATGGGTGGTCACGCCGTTTTCGCGAACGGCGTTGATGACGGTCCATTTCGGATAGATCGACCCGTCCTTGCGCCGGTCCCAGACTTCGCCGGCCCACTGACCATCGGTCAGCAGGTTCTGCCACATCGCCTCGTAAAAATTCCGGTCATGCTTGCCGGAACTCAGGATGCGCGGCGTCTTGCCGATCACTTCGTCGGCGCGGTAACCGGTCAGGCCGGTGAATGCCGGGTTGACGTTGATGATGCGCGAGTCGGCGTCAGTCACCATGATGGCTTCCGAACTGTATTCGAACACCTTGTTCGACAGGCGCAGGCGCTGCTCGTACTGCCCGACTTCGCGTGCCTGGGCTGCGGCGATGGCCTGTTCGAGGCGCTTGCGTTCGGTGATATCGACCGCGATGCCGAGATAGCCCAGAATCGTGTGGTCCGGCCGGCGCAGTGCCGTCACCGACAACAGCACCGGCAGACGCGAGCCATCCTTGCGCAGGTAGGTCCATTCGCGCTCTTCGGCAATGCCCAGGTTCGCCTTGGTCACGAACGTAGCGTAGCCGGGAGCAACAACGGTACCCAGTTCTTCAGACAGTTCCCGGGCGCGATCAGCGAGTTCTTCCGGGTCGTGCAACACGCCCGGCGTCATCTTGCCGATCATCTCGTCCGCCGAATAGCCGAGCATGCGCTCGGCTGCCGGGTTGAAGCTGACGATCACCCCGTTCTCATCGGTGGCGATGATGGAGAAATTTGCCCCCCGAAGGATGGCTTGCTGCCAGGCGGTCAACGACTGCAGCAGATCGGTTTGATCCGGCGCAGTTTCCCCTCCAGTGCTCTCTGGTGAATCAGTCATTTTTTGGGCATCCGGATTATCGGGTGGACGGCGTCTGCCGGATGAGTGTGTCAGGCGCGTGTAGACTCCGGATTATCCGGTGGACAGGACTACCTTGGCGATAAAATATGCTGTGGTGCACAATTGCATTGCCATAAAAAATGGGTTGATACTCTAGGTCCGAGTCCGGCCAGTCAGCGGACGTAGCGACCGTCAAACCCTACGGCAGCTAAAGACTGACAGCGGACGTTCGGGTTTCGTGGCCCGGGGAATCCTGGTCGGGCACTGCGGACCGTGGGTCTCCGCTCCAACTCGGTCGGCTATGCGTCGGTTACCGGCCAGTCAGTTGCTGATGGAGGGTGTCAGTTTAGGCCATAGCCCGAACCGACCCACAAGAGACATTCATCGTATCGGCGATCCGGCGGAAGGTTTCTGAGCGTAGCAGTCGCACTGAGTGATCGCTGGCTGTAAGCTACTCAGCCAATCTCGTCATACAGGCCAACACTTGAAGTTCAATCAGACACACCCACATGAAAGTCGATACGCGCTCTATTTTGACCTCGAGGGCCGATCTTGGTAATTACCTTTTTATGGATATTGTGTGTTGCCTTGATTTTGCTGGGTTTGGCGGGCACCGTGCTGCCCGTGCTGCCAGGCACCGTGTTGGTTTGGGGCGGCATTGTGCTGGGGGCTTGGATAGACGACTTCGCTCGTGTCGGCATGACCACCGTGGTGGTGGTCAGTGTGCTGGCGTTATTGGCCTGGGGTTTGGAGTATGTAGCCGGGCTCATGGGAGCCAAAAAAGCCGGCGCCAGCAAACTGGCCCTGATGGGCGCAGCGGTGGGCACGGTACTCGGTCTTTTCATGGGCTTGGTGGGCGTGCTCTTCATGCCTTTGGTCGGCGCCGCCGTTGGCGAGTACTTGGCACGAAAAGACCATGCACGCGCTGTCAAAGTCGGCATTGCCACATGGGTAGGGATCATGGTGGGGCTCATCGCCAAAGTCGTGCTGGCTTTCATTATGGTGGGTATTTTCGGCGCGGCCTTGCTGATTTGAAAATACAAAGGCGCGTCAAGACCAGGCGAGTGATCAGGGCTGGGAAGTTTGAAGCGTGTCGTTCAGTGCAGTAGTGTTACGAGTAATACCAGCACCCCAAGGCCCAGATTGATCGCAACCCAGTTGCGGGTCTGTGCCAGGGCCGCACCACCCGCGACCCAATCAAACGCCGCAACGGCAAGGCTTAGCCTCTTGTAAAGCACAACGCGGATGTGCATGAAGATTGCCACTATCGCGATGCCAGTCACCGCCATGAGGGTCCAGGCCAGCGGCATCTCGAAGCTGCTACCCGACTGCACCACCTGCGTAGTGATGCGGGTGGTGGCTGCGTGCGATCAGGCGCGTTCTGGCAGTACGGGGGTGACTGAGGTGCGGATAAAGACCTGATCGCGGGGCGCAAAGTCCCACTGCTCGATAAGGCAGAACACCCCCTTTTCGGCCCCGGCCTGCGCCAGATCGCCAGGTGCACCGACTGCCTCGCCCCAGCGCAGGATATTCACCGAGTTGGGCGCTTCGGGGCGAGTGCGCGACGAAATGGCGGTACCGGCCTGGAGCACCCATAATCGCCGGGGCAAGCCATGCACTGCCAGCGTGTAGGACAGATGAATGTGGCCGCCCAGCACGAGGTCTGCCCCGGCAGCTGACCAGGCGCCCAGGGCGGCATCGTGGCCGCGCAACAGATTGGCGTGCTCCTCAGCATGAGCCACTGCCGCTGGCTGATGCACTACCACCAGACGCAACTGCTGCGGGGTGGCTGCACTCAGCAGCTTGGCCACTCTGTCAATCTGCGCCGTGGATACCTCACCATGCTTGTGCCGCCAGGCGCGCGTAGTATTGACGCCAATGACCAACATATCCGGCGAAGAGTAAACGGGTTCGAGATTGGCCCCGAAAGCCTCGGTGTAGCGCGCATAGGGTCGGGTCAGCCGCGACCAGAGGTCGAACAATGCAATGTCGTGGTTGCCCGGCACGGCTAGAACCGGCGCCCCTAGTCGGTCAACAAAGGCCTTCGCCGTGCGAAACTGGCTGGGCCGCGCGCGCTGCGTGATGTCGCCCGAGAGCACCACCAGATCCGGCCGCTGCTGCGCTGCCAGTGCGACGAGGGCCTCAAGCACCGGCGGCTGTTCAGTGCCGAAATGGGTGTCTGAGATCTGCAGCAGGACACTCATGCCGTAACCTTGTGCGCGTCCGCCGTGCCGCCTTCAGCAGTGGATTGAAGCAGGTACAAGGGCTTTTCCAGCACACGAATGTCGATCGGTGCGCGCATGCGTGCCACTTCGCCATCGAACGCGACCACGAGTTCAGTGTGGTCGGTACACAGGGTAGGTTTGACCACCATGTGCTTGAACTCGAAGCTTTCCACGCCGGCGGCTTCGCCCAGCCGGCCCATCGCTCCGTGCAGCATCAGCTTGAGCATCGACAGCGTGCCAATGGGCCGTAGCATCAGCGCGGCCATGCTGCCATCGCCGGGGGTACCGGCGATGGTGTCTTCCGGTTCGGCGCCGAACTGTTGCAGTTGCAGCCGGTTGTTGCCGACGAACAGCGTCAGCGTCTGCACATCACGCACCGCCGAACCCGTCTCGATGTGCAGGCGCAAGCGGCGCTGTGCGCGCAGCAGCGTCGCCCCGGCCGCGACGAACGCCACCCAGCGACTGCGACCAAAGCGGGCTTTGTAGGCTTCGCGGTCCTGCAATAGTTCGGGGTAGATCCCCAGGCTGGCATTGACCAGGAAGATGCGCTCGTTGATGGCCCCCACCTGCACCGGCACCGGGCGCGCCTGCAGCACCTGCCGGGCCGCAGCTACCGGCTCGGTGGCAATGCCGTGTGTCCGGGCAAAGTAATTGAAGGTGCCGTAGGGAATGACCCCCATGGCGCAGCCGGCGGCGTGCGCAGCCTGGGCCACTGTATTGAGGCTGCCATCGCCACCTACGGCAATCACCGCCGTATCCCGCGCCACCGCCATTTTGGCGGCCTCGCCCGCTACCTGTGCCAGATCGGCAGGCCGGCAACTCAACAGTTCGCCCTTTCGTCCATGTGCTGCGAGTGCCGACTGGATTACCGCACGCTTGGCCTCGAGGTCGAAAGCCCCGGCGGCAGCGTTGATCACGAACAGCAGCGTTGCCTCAGGGTCGATGCTCGGGGGCGGCAGCGCATCGCGCTGGTGGCTGCCGGCTGATATCGGTCGGGGCTGGCACCTATCAGTCATGCCGCAGCAGATCGCCGAAGACCGTGTACTCGCCATCCTGGCGATCCATGCCGGGCGCGTCGTAGAGTACCAGCCAGTGAGGCGTGCGGCCGGCGATCGCTAGCGGCAGGGCACAGATCGCTTCGGCCCGGTTCGTACCATGGCCGTGGGGTAGCGAAACCGATTCGGTCAGCACCGTTTCGAAACGCACCGGTTCCCGGTTGGCGCTGATTGTGGCTCGGGCGAATGGCCATTTGAAGACACGGATATCACCATTGAGCACCATTGTCGGACCGGCCAGGATGTAAAGATCGTCACCGGAGAAATGCAGGTCGCGCACGCCCAGGCCGTCAAGTTGCAGGAAATGTTTGCGCAGCAGCGTGCCGCTCTCGTCAAGGGGTACCAGGCGGAGTTGATCCCGATGCGCCTCGACTGCGATTTCGAGCAACGCCGACCAGCCGCGCAGCACCGGGCCACGCAGGCCGAGCAGCAGCCGCTGTCCGTCCACCGCCAGACCTTCGATGTCAAAGCCGTTGTCCTTGCCCGGGATCGCCATGTAGGGGCCGAAGTGGGGATCGTCGGCCAGGATGCGGGTGAGCAGGTTCGCCTGCGCATCGCCTTTGAGCCGCAGTGCCTGGCGGCCGTCTTGAGCCTGACGTACCAGGCAGGGCTCACCCTTAGCATCGGGCTCGATGGGCAGACATGCCAGCAGGCGGCGATTGGCGTCGAGCGTCACTTTTGCCAGCCGTTTGGCGTTGTCGGCGTGACCTCGGTCCGGCTTGATGTTCTTGCGCTTGAGGCCATGCGAACCAACCACCCAGAGGTAGCCATCGGCCACCGCCATGCCTTCCAGGTCGGCCTCATCATCGTCTGCACCGGGCAGGTCCAGCAGCTCAGCCAGCGGAAAATCGCGGACTTCGCCAAAACGCAAGGACTCGCCGCCTACGGCGTCAAGGCGGCGAAGGCGATCCAGACCACTGGCTTCGTCGCCTGCCACCCAGAGCCAATCGCCGGTGAAGGCTGCTCCCGACAGGTTGTTATGAACCAGGGAGTCAGGTGCGAACTCAAGACGAACGGCATTCGGGATTCGGGTTTTGGGCATGGGATGGGGTTTCTGGAAAAGATGTTGCGTTGGTCGCCCTACTGATTGACAAGTGCCATCTTCGGTTGGCTTATTCGTCGGCTGCGGGGTGCAATTTGACCACTCACGGGCTTGCAAGGTCATCATGATCTTTCCTTAATTTGCGTTATCTACCAAACTGTCATCGGCGATGAGCTCAGGTCGATGGTGACAACATCTTTCTCCCGGACCGAAAAAACCAGTGTGAAGTGCTCGCCGTCCTTGACGAACTCATGGCGCTCTTCCGAGGGCGAGGCTGAGCGAAGCGTCTGCTGGTACCCCAGTGCGGCGAAGCCCTGGATATAGTGGTTTAGAACTTCGGTGAAATCAGCCTTGCCCTGGTAACGCACTTGCACTTGCTGCTCATCGCGTTGCCACTGAACTCGCGCCAGGCCGGGATAACGTGCAACCGGCGCCGGATCGGTACCCGAGACTTCGCGCAGCGGACTTTCCGGCTTGAATCCTGGAACCAGGACGCCCAGTTTTTCCTGGACGCCCGGGATGACCTGCTCGACCTGAGCGGTGGCGGCACGTACAGCTTCCGGCGCAGCGTTGACCCCATCTCTGGCCATACCGAACAACCATCCGGCAGTGCTGATCGCCGCCCAGATGAATAATGCGACAAGCACCAGAAAGGTCACCGACAGGAAAATCCAGGTTCGGCGGCTGATCGAAAAGATACGGCCCAGGAGACCGCGCAAAAGGGGGTTGGATAATGGGCTCATGTCATTCCTCCGCCGAATACACGGGGGTCGGCCCAAACTCCCGTTGCCGGGACAAGCGGCGTTCGAGGCTGCCTGCGGCACGATCGACGGCATGCGCAATCGCCGCCTGCAGATCGCAGGCAACTTCCTCGATCACCACATCCCGCATCCGCGACAGCGGAATGCGCAGATGACAGCGCTTGTCGTTGCCGCCACGCGGACCATTGATGTCGGAGAGGCTGACGACGATTCGATCGACATCGTGCTCGGCCCAATCCAGACCAAAACTCACACAACGTTCGATGTGCTCTCGCAAATCATCAGACACTACGACCCCTTGGCTGCGGATGTCGATCTTCATTCCCTGTTCCTCAGATAGTGAAATAGGGCTTCAAGATAAACAAGGACGAATATTTAAAAAACACGAATTTTTGTGGATAATATTTCGTAAATTTCAGAAATGTCAGCATGAATCACAAACACCTTCATTACTTCTGGACGGTAGCCCGGCTTGGTGGCGTCAGCCGGGCGGCGGAGCAACTTGACCTCACGCCACAAACCATTAGCGGGCAACTGCGTCAGCTTGAAAATGAATTGGGCACCGCGCTTTTCCGCCCTTCAGGCCGCGGTCTTGAACTGACTGATGCCGGACGGATGGCTCTGTCCTACGCCGATGAAATACTGCATCTCGAAAGCGAGATGAAGCAGGCGTTGCTAGCGCGCCAGCAACGCCCGATGCCGATCCTGCGCATCGGCATCGCAGATGTTGTCCCGAAATCGTTTGCCTACCGCTTGCTGGCCCCAGTCGGAAAACTGCCGGAACCGGTCAGACTGGTTTGCCGGGAAGGCAGTATCGACATGCTGCTCGCCGAACTGGCCCTGCATCACCTCGACATGGTCGTGGCCGATCGCCCGATGCCATCCGGACTGGCCATTCGCGGTCACAGCCATAAGCTGGGTGAAAGCGCCCTGGCCTTTTTTGCGGCCGAATCCCTATGCCCCGAGCCGCCCGCTTTCCCGGAATGTCTGAACAATGCACCACTACTCCTGCCCGGCGGGCATGCCGCAGTTCGTGGCCTGATTGATCGCTGGTTCAGTGACCAGCGGCTAACCCCACGGTTGATGGGCGAGTTCGATGATGGCGCGCTAATGAAGGCATTCGGGCAAGCCGGTGCCGGTTTCTTCCCGGGGCCGGCGGTGCTGGCTGATGAGATCCACTCACGCTACAACACCCCTTGTGTCGGTCGCGTAGAGGAGATTCATGAAAGCTTCTGGGCGATTACCGCCGAGCGGCGGATCAGCCATCCATCAATCGCGACGATCATCGATTCCGCCCGTACGGCACTCACTCCCGATCTATCCCATCAACATCCAGGCACTTCAGCCAGCCCAATCGGTGACCCTCATGCAAGCAAATGAAAATTCGACTCACCAAACGAAAGACCCCGTCTTGTTGTTCTTTAACCGGGTGATCGCCCAGGTTTCCCGAGTCCTTGCCGCAATCATGGTGATGGTCATCATCTGGGGGGTGGCAGATGTGGTTTATGTGCTCCATCAGCGTTTGATGGCACCGCCCTTCATGCTGCTAGAAATCAAGGACATCCTGGCGACATTTGGTGCCTTTATGGCGGTGCTGATTGCCATTGAAATTTTTCACAACATCATTCTGTATGTCGAAGACAACCACAATCGGCAACTGGCTGTCGAAATCGTTCTTGGAACAGCATTGATGGCGATTGCTCGTAAAGTCATCGTGCTTGATTTCAACGAAGTCGGTGCTGGTCACGTTTATGCGACGGCAGCCGTGACTCTGGCCTTGTCCGTGGGCTACTACCTGATCGTGATTCGTGCGCAAGGCGCAAAGCGCCGAATGTCACGCAGCATCATTCCTTCTGCTAACGGTTGACGCCCATGTCCACGCTGAATGACCTGTTTGTCGCCATTCCCGGCCAATGGGAAAAGGTCATCGCGACCTTCTTACTGATCGCCTTCGGCATGGCCCTTTCCCATCTTTGGGCACGCTATCTGGCACGGGGAGAAATTTCAGCGGAAAAACGGCGGATACATCTGGTCTGGGCCAGAAACGTCATCTGGTTTCTGGTCTTGTTCATCATCATTTCCGTATGGGCATCGACAATCGCCGGTTTTGCGCTCTCTCTTGCGGCAGTGGCTGGCGCGGTACTGATCGTCAGCAAGGAACTGCTGATGTGCGTACTCGGCTACCTTTACATCACCTTCGTTCGACCATTCAAAGTTGGCGATCTTGTTGAAATCAACCAACTGAGCGGGCGAGTCATCGACATCGATATATTTGCCACCACCTTGGCTGAACTGGGCTATGGCGGGCAACAGACCGGAAAGGTGGCAGAGTTTCCCAATGGTTTGTTGCTGACGACGCCGTTGAAGAACACCTCCCTGACTGGGGAATATGTGTTGCATCTCTTCCGCATGCCCATTCCCCAGGAAGCAACGGACGATCTCGACAAAGTCGAAGCTGCGGCATTATCGGCCGCCGATCAGGCCACCCAGGCCTGGCAGGCCGATGCCCAAGCGCATTTCCGCAGGATTTCGGTCGAAAGCTTCATTGCCTTTCCGTCAGGTCGCAACAAGGTGCTGTGGGACTTTTCCGACCCCGAAAAATTGATGCTCGTGGTCAGGGTAGCCTGTCCGAGTGACTTGCGACTAAAAGTCGAACAGGCGGTGTTTCGCGATACCTGGCGGGCGTTGAGGTCAACTCAGTCCAGTGACTCAGGGCTGGGGCGTCTTGCTGAATGATCCGACCAGCCAGTGTCCGGCGATTGCAAAGATGAACAAGACCAGTGCACCCAAGCCCCAGATTGCCCAAATCAACGGGCTGAGCCAACTGATGGCTGAAGCGAAGAAAGGCACGGTCTGGGTTATCCCTTCGATGAGGCCAACGAGACCGGCCTGAATCGACTGTATCCAGGCTGGGTCAATCCAGATTGCCAACCAGGGTGGTACCGGAATGGTGTCGAGGGCTACGCCGAGGTCGGTGGGTAATGTGCTCCCGAAGCTTTGCACGATCCAGTCAACAAGGTACACGGTGAGCAATGTCATTCCGGTCCAGGTGGCCAGAATCAGGATAAATAGGGACCAGATAATCGTTTTCATGTCTGTACTACCTTTGTGAAGAGAAAATTTTGACAATTGTCTGGCGACGAAATCTCATCGCAGCAAAGCGAACGGGGTCACCGACTGGACGATTGAAGCGGCATGCTTTCGCCGAAGCCCGAGAGCGAAATCAACTCGGTAGCAACGACTGCCCCGCCCCACCAGAGAAAAATGACTGAGATGACAGCGATCACAGTAACCAGATAGCCCGCCACCAGCATCAGGCCGTCCCGCAAACGCAGCCCCCAGGAAATCAGAACGATGGCCAGTGCCGGCAAAACATTGTCAAAAGTGATGATCGGAACCGGCATCATCATCGACAGTCCTGCGACTGCGAGCATCAACCCGTTCAAGATGCGGAAGGGTGTGTTGCTCAAAGGCAGCATGCGGGGACGTCCCAGTACCACAATGATTTTGATCACCCGGCTGATCATGCTTTTCAGCAGCGCGCTGGCGCGCCCATGCATTTCCCGATTCGCCAGCCAATCTGGCAAGGGCGCTGGTCGGTCGATAAACAGTCCGTAAGCAATCAACAGGCTGAAAGCGCCAACCGCAGAAGCCATGCCTGGCAAGGCGACCGGAAAAAGCAGCGGCATCGCCAGCAAGCCCAACCAGACCAGTCGTTGCCGGTGACTCTGACCGATGGCTTGGGCAAGCGTCCCTTCCAGGGATGTCATGGGTTGAGATGCAATGCGTTCCAGGGTGGCTCGGCGTTTGTCTTTTACAGATGCTGGCTTGAAAGGAGGGTGATTTTTCTGGTCTGCCACGATGGCTCGAAGAATAGGTTGTTGATTGAATCGGACAGTGGGTAAGGGGCTTTCGTCCTTGCGGAAAAACCTGAGATGTCTATCGGCTCCACCACTGTGAACCGGGGTAGGTTCGTCCGGAGCCACGATGCGCTCATTTGCCCGGTTCCGAACGTGGGGAGCATGCTTCAGACTGATTAAACCGAAACTGAACGGAATGCCGGATTGACCTATCCGGGCAAACGCAGGGCAGCAGTCATTCCGGCGATCAGCGCACGGCTGACAAGCCGGGAACCGTCAGCAGTGATATCAATCGGTCTCCTGACTTCAGTCAGGCAGCCGGTAGCGCTGTTCCCGGTACAGCAACGCTGGCAACAGTGCATGGGCCAGCGCGCGTTTTGCCAGGGCGCCACCGTTGGCCGGTGTCGCATCGACGCTGCGCAGGTGTTTTTCGCTCTTGTCGTAGTGGGCGTGTGCCGCGGTCTTTTCCGGTCTGAGTATGACCACCTGGTCGTCTTCCATCCACGCGTAGTTTTGCTCGTACTGCATCATCGCACGGCCGGGTAAGTCGTCCGGCTCTCGGGTCAGGTCGCGGCCGGGCATCGGGTGCTTCGCGTCGACACCCATCAGTGAGAGCAGTGTCGGCGCCAGGTCGATCTGGCTGGCCACAGTCTTCAGCCGCTTTGGCTTGATATCGGCCCCGAGGATCAGGCCCGGAATGTGAAAGCGCTCAATCGGCACCATGCTGTCACCACGGACGCGAATGTCGTGGTCGGCCACAACTACAAAGACAGTGTCCTGCCAGTAGGGGCTGGACTTGGCCTTGGCGATAAATTCGCCAAGTGCGTGGTCGGTGTATTTGACAGCATTGTTATCGGTACCCTTGGGTCGGAATAGTCAAATCGCTGTGCAACGCAGCATGACTTTCGCGGACTGACCGAACACATAGGCTTCTTGCACCATATCCCGATTTGGGACTATACTTTCGTATGCGAATCATTGCCGTCAGCTACCTGCGACCTTTCTGGGAATCCAATCCGGACGCCGAGCAGCCCTTGAAGTCGTGGGTGGATGAGGTGAAGAAGGCGAATTGGAGCCAGCCGTCGGACATCAAGGCGCAGTACCGAAGCGCCAGTATCCTGAAGAATCGCCGGGTCGTATTCAACATCAAGGGCAATGACTATCGTCTGGTGGTCTCGGTGGCTTATCGCTTCCAAGCCATCTACGTGAAATTTATCGGCACGCACGCCGAGTACGATCTGATTGACGCCGAAACCGTCGAAATGGAGCCCTGACATGGAAATCCGCCCAATTCATACCGACGCCGACTATCGAGCCGTTCTGCGCGAGGTATCAGCGTACTTCGAAAACGAGCCGGAGCCCGGCTCGCCAGAAGGAGACCGGTTCGAGGTGTTGGTGACGCTGGTTGAAGCCTATGAGGCTAAGCACTTCCCCGTCGACCTTCCAGATCCGGTGGAAGCCATCAAGTTCCGCATGGAGCAAGCCGGGCTGGCACCGAAGGATTTGGTGCCAGCCATTGGCCGTCTGAATCGTGTCTATGAAATCCTGAATCACAAGCGTCCGCTAACGCTCAACATGATCTGGCGGCTACACGAGAAATTCGGAATTCCTGCTGAGAGCCTAATTCGCCCATCCAAGCTATCCGCTGCTGCTTGATCCGGTAGGCAGCGCTGTGCCCGTCAACATCCTCAACCTGTCTGGTCTGGATGTGGTGGACTTTCGGGAAACCGACACCGAATATCACGTTCGGGCAGCGCCCAAGGCGATCTCCCGCCTCTGCCCGCATTGCGGCCGATCCAACGACACGGTAGTTCACGCCAAACGTACGTTGGTCATCCGGGATATCCCGAGTCACGGAAAGGCTGTCGTTATCCATCTCGACGTTCCCCGTCTTAAGTGCCGGCAATGCATACAAACCTTCACGGCATCCGTCCCGGAAGTCGATACCGGTCGGGAGATGACCGAACGATTGGCCAAGTGGATTGGTCGCCAGTCCATCGAATACACTTACGCGGAAATTGCCAAGCAGGTCAAGGTTGACGAGAAAACTGTCCGCAACATCTTTGACGAGTACGTAGCGATACTGGCCAAGGAGTATCGGCGTGAAACACCTGTGTGGCTGGGTATCGATGAAATCAAGCTCAAGCGCTTCCGGTCTATTTTCACGAACCTGCACGGCAGATCGCTCATCGATATGTTGCCAGACCGGTATGTTTCAACCGTCACGGCTTTTCTGGCGTCCATGCCGGACAAGGATCGAATCACGCACGTTGCCATCGACATGTGGTCCGGATACCGTCGTGCTGCTCAGGAAGCCTTGCCGAATGCCAAGATCGTGGTCGACAAGTTCCACGTTCTAATGAAAGCCAACATGGCGTTCGAGGCAGTGCGGCGCAAGATCGCCAGAGAAAGCAGCAACGGCGCCGGCCTTGGACTCAAACGAGCCCACAAACTGTTCGATAAGCGAGCCAAGGATTTGAATGACGAGCAATACTTGACCGTCTCTGGCTGGCTAAACACCTTCCCTCTTTTGGCTTCTGCCTACGATCTCAAGGAACGTCTGTACACGATCTACGAGGTCAAGACGCCCGAGGAAGCCTGGGGAGAGTATCTGCACTGGGAAAGTACCATCCCCAGTGAACTCGCAAAGCCGTTCCGGGTGGTGAAGACGGCCTTTCGCAACTGGAAGCCCTACATCTTGAATTACTTCGACGATCAGCGGGTGACCAACGCCTTCACCGAGAGTTTCAATGCCAAGGTTCGGGCCGTCTATCGCAATGGACGCGGCTACACCTTTGAGCGGCTACGCGCCAAGGTTCTCTATACAGACATGTTCCAGAAACGTGTACGAATGCAGGAAAAAGTTCGGGTTAGGAAACAGAAATTCGAAGATGTGGCGATGGTGCGATACATGTGTCTGGCAACCATGGACGACGAGTACGAGACACGCATTCAAACCCGGGTGGTAAACCTTGGAGTAGACCTGTCCACACTGGAGCAGGCTTTTGATTCAGGCAAGTTCTAAACTGAAATCAGGCTCCGTCCACCCGATAATCCGGATACCC
>Ga0209066_10002262_pt1 | contig 23732 bp, 21 predicted proteins | sample All_14_2_FD_187198 | JGI IMG/M metagenome (GOLD analysis project Ga0209066, IMG submission 187198) | Freshwater microbial communities in response to fracking from Pennsylvania, USA - Allegheny Zone_MetaG_DW_15 (SPAdes) (version 2) ... | reverse complement strand
AACATCTCCCGCGCCGCCGCCACAAACGCATCAATATCCGTCGGCGGAACAACCCGCCCCGCTCCATTATCCGCCACAATCCGCGCCGCCAAATTCTCCGGCGGAACCGCCAGCAAAATCCCCCGACCGGCACACAAATAGCTCAAAACTTTGCTCGGCACACTAAACACCCCCGCATCCGGCTCCAGAATCGCAACCAAAACATCCGCCGTTGCCATCACATCCGGCAACACTGCAAAATCCTGAAACGGCAACAAAATCAAATTATCCAATCCCCGCTCCGCCTTGCACCCCTTCAAATAGTCCATCCCTTTCCCCTGAGAAATAACAACCATCCGAACATCACCCACATCACGAAACGCTTCCGCCACCCCCACCAAAAGGTCAGGATTGTGTTTCATTCCTAATGTTCCCGAATAAATAAAGTTCCGCGTTGCATCCAATCCATGCGCCCGCCCCCACTCATTCACGCGATCCCGCAACGGCATTTCTTCTAGCGGAGCCCAGTTTTCAATCACTTCAACCGGGCAATTGACCGCTGGAATATGGTCTTTAAACGCATCCGCAATCACAACAATCGCATCCGACTTTTTCAAAAGGCGATGCTCAAACGACTGCATATACTGTCCCGCCACCGATCCGGCCCCCGACCAGCGACCCGCCAAAATCCGCTTCGCCGCTTCCCCAAACAAATCCTGAACCCAAAAAACAAACTTTGCATTCTCACGCCAGCAATATTCTTGCAACGCTGCATTCACCCGCAAAGGCGTATTTGCCGCCAAAACTACATCCGGCCGAAACTGCTCGACCAACTCAACGGCCCGAGCCGCATGTCGAACGTCATCCTTAAAAAACACATCAAAAAACTTAGTTTTGTCAATCGTGTATCCCAGGTCAATCCCCTGAGCATGAAACCCCGCCGCATCAGCATCCGTCCGCTCCAATGCCCCCTGCGGAGTACCGCTAATCGAAGCCGAATAAAGATGTAAAACATCATGACCCAAACTGGCCAAATAGCGACTCAACTGAACCTGAAACGGGTGACCCGCATAGTCATGAACAACAATTTTCATATGCGCGCCACCCGCTCCTTCAACCTTTAGGTTAGACTGCTGCCTTAGCCGTCATCTGATCATAAATCCAAGCGTAGGTTTTCGCCATTCCATCTCGAAGCGAAATGCTCGGCGCCCAATCCAACTCCTTCTTGATCAACGTATTGTCGCTACTTCGACCTCGAACACCCTTGGGCGCATCAAGGTTATAGCTACGATCCATCTTGATTCCCGCGATCTCTTCAACAATGTCAACCAATTGGTTAATGCTCACCATTTCATCGCTACCCAAATTGATCGGATAATCAATCGAGCTCTCCGTGATGCGATCAATGCCATAGGTGCAGTCATCAACATACATAAAGCTACGAGTTTGTTCACCGTCGCCCCAAATCTCCATCTTGTGGTTCCCGCTCAATTTAGCCGTAATGACTTTTCGGCACATCGCTGCCGGAGCTTTTTCCCGGCCTCCATCATAAGTACCAAATGGACCGTAAACATTGTGGAACCGCGCCACCCGGCATGTAATCCCAAAATCTTCCGTAAAGTGGCGGCACATCCGCTCACTAAACAATTTTTCCCAACCGTAACCATCTTCTGCCAAAGCCGGATAAGCATCCTCTTCTTTCAAACCAGGATTAGCCGTATCTTTCTGAAGATCGCCATTATAAACGCACGCCGAACTAGCATAAAAGAACTTGTCAACTTTGCCCTGATGTCGCGCCGCCTCAAGCATATGCGTATTGATCAAAACACTGAGCATACAAAGCGCCTTATTGTTTTCAATAAAGCCCATACCACCCATATCCGCCGCAAGATTATAAACCGTGGTGACTCCACCTTCAAGCGATTTCTCACAAGCATCAAGATATTGAAGATCAAGCACTTTGTTTTCGGTGTAGTCGTGAACCTGATACCACTCATCGAACGGCTTCTTATCCACCGCAACAATGTTCTCTGCACCCTTGTTCTTCAGGTACTCCACCAAGTGACCGCCAATGAAGCCGCCTGCTCCTGCTACCAAAATCTTTCCGCTTGACATAATGTTCTTCCAGTCTACCAGTGCAATATTCACGCCACTTCACCGCCTTAATCAAGGTTTAAAGTCAAACGCATAACTCTGCTCCAGCTTTACCAACAAAGTTGGCATCCACCTATTCAGACAACCGCCTCGCCCCATCCGTTCCCGAACGAAGCACGATGCCCGATTCCCTAATTACTTCGGCGACCAAATAACCCGTCCTCAGTTACAACCCCAAAAACCAAGCAAACTCACCGGAAACTCAAAGCCACACGTTCCCCGTTCGGCCCAAGGCCAAGCCCTCACCCCGATCTACGATCGGGGCTCTGCCCCGAACGAGAAACTCAAATCAATAACTCCGCAACTCCCCGCGCTCAAGCTCACTCAAAAACTCACCATAAGCCATAACAACCCCCGCCTCCAAATCAATACTCGGCGACCAACCCAAACTCCGCATCACCGAACTATCCATCAATTTCCTCGGAGTGCCATCAGGCTTACTCGCATCCATCACAATCCGGCCCCGATACCCCACAACCTGAGCCACCAATTCTGCCAAGTCCCGTATCGAAATCTCCACCCCGCTCCCCACATTCACCCAATCCGGCGGATTCTCCACCCCCAAAAGATAAATCAACGCCCGAGCACAATCATCACTATGCAAAAACTCCCGAAGCGGAGTACCCGTCCCCCAAATCACAACCTCCTCAAACCCCGCATCCCGTGCCTCATGAAACCGCCGAATCATCGCTGGCAATACATGAGAATGCTCAGGATGATAGTTATCCCCCGTGCCATAAAGATTCGTCGGCATCGCCGAATGAAAAACCACCCCATACTGCGCCCGATAATATTGACAAAGCTTCAATCCCGCAATCTTCGCAATCGCATAGGCTTCGTTTGTCTGTTCAAGCGGCGCCGTCAGCAACGCATCCTCCCGCATCGGTTGGGCAACATCGCGAGGATAAATGCAAGCACTCCCCAAATAAAGCAACCGGTCAACTCCCGCCGAATAACTCCCTTCAATCACGTTGCTTGTAATTGCCAAATTATCATAAATAAACTCCGCCGGAAAATCCCGATTCGCAACAATCCCGCCGACTTTGGCCGCCGCAACCACCACAACATCCGGCTTTGTCTCCTGCAAAAATTCGTGCGTCTCTTTCTGGTTGCGCAAGTCCAACCGTTCCCTGCGAGCCGTCAAAATATTCTCAAAACCGTGTGCCCGCAATTCACGAACCACCGCCGAACCCACCATCCCCCGGTGTCCCGCAACATAAATCAATGACTCGCGATCAAGCACGAAGGGAGTCTACTTCTTAACCCAGCCCACAGCACAGGAGCTTAAATCCGAACAATCATCCTCAGCTCAAAGTCGCAAGCCCAAACTCTTCGTGCAAAACCGCCACCGCCCGACGTAGCTCACTTTCCGGAATCAAACAACTCAACGAATAGTCACTATCATTCGTCTGCAAAACCGGAATCCCCGCCCGATCCAACAAACTAATAACGCGATAAAAAACGCCCGGTTGCTGCAAAAAGTCATAAGCCACCAAGCTCACCATCGTGCAACCCTCATTCACCTCAAATTTCAACTCCCGAACCTCGCCCAAAGGTTCCAAAAGCTTCCGCTGAGTCTCTAATGCCCGCGAAGGCTCGTTGCTACTCTGAACCAAATAAACGACCCGCGAATCACCCGGCATCGGCAAAACAAGCGCATCCAGCATGTCCTGAACGTCCGCATAATAAACCCGTTCAACCGCGAAACCAATGCTCGTCGGCCCCAAATTGGTCATGTAAACGTTCACTTCATAACGAGCCAACGCATCATAAATCCGTGCCTGCAAATCCCGCACATGCTCGGGCTCGGCATTGTTCAAATCAACCTGCAAATAAACCAATTTGCCCGAGTGAGTCACCCCCGTAACCCGCCGACCTGGCATCTCCCGGCTCGGCACAATCTCCGTCCCAATCTCTTCACTAAAAGTATTCTTCACCCAAAGCGGAATATCAAACTTCATCGCGATTTCTGCCGCCCTCGGATGCAATACCTTTGCTCCCAAATGTGCAATCTCGGCAACTTCGTCATAGGTCACGCGACGCAAAGTCGGTGCCTCTTTCACAATGTCCGGATCAGCCGTCTTGACACCGTCAACATCGGTGTAAATATCCACCGACTCCGCCCGTAAAGCCGCTCCCAAAGCTGCCGCCGTCGTATCCGACCCTCCGCGACCCAATGTTGTCAATTCGGCTCCCGGCAATCCACCCTGAATCCAAACTCCCTGGAATCCGCAAACCACCGGCACAAAGCCGCGCTCAACTGCTTCCACCAATCCCAACGGATTCACACCTAAAATCCGAGCATTTCCATAAACCCCGTCCGTTCGAACTCCCGCCTGACCGCCCCGCAAACTCATTGCCGGACATCCCAAACTCCGAAGCAACGTCGCAAAAACACTCGCCGACAAAATTTCCCCGCACGCCATCACCAAATCCATCTCACGAGGATCCGGCTCAACCGCCAAATCAACATCATCCAAAAATGCCTTCAAAGTATCCGTCGCATAAGGCTCCCCCTTGCGACCAATCGCACTCACAACCACCACTGGCGCAAAACCTTGCTCGCGGACCGAAAGCACTTTCAAAGCCGCCAAATGGCGCGCTTCTGGAGTCCGAACACTCGTCCCCCCAAACTTCAAAACCTTATATTTCACGCTTCCGCCTCCGGATTCGAAGCCAATATCATCGCCTTCGCCTTCTCTGCCCCACTCTTACCCATCAGCATCAAAAGCCGGTCATGCATCTCACCCAGATGCTCAATGTTCGCTCCCGAATCAATCACCTGACTCACAATCTTCGAAACCAATCCCGCTTCATCGCGCATGTTCACCGCATGAATAATCAAAACCGCGCGATCCCCCTTGACTTCAAACTCTGCTCCACTAAAATGCAGAACGCGCTCAAGCTCCTCACGCAGCAATTCCGGGACTACAAAGCTCATCCCGTCTGCCGCAAATTTCAAAAAGTCAAAGCTAATTCCCGCTTCAAAAACCGGGTGCAAAATCGCCAACCGAGCCTTCGTTACATCGCCGGTCAGTCCCCCAATGCGCGCACTCGCAAAACCCGTCCGAATCTCCACCCGGTTCACACCGCGAGCCTTCTCAAACGCCGTCTCCGTCGCCTGCATCGGCAAACTCTGATCATCCGCCAAATGCTTTGCAAATGGTTGACCAGCTAATTCAAGTCCTTTCTGTTCCTGCGCCAATTCTTTAACTCAAAACCCGCGAATTCACAGCCCCATTGCCGCGAACCCAAGTATACGTGTCCTGGTTCAAATCAACCAAGGTCAGACCTAAATCAGGATCTGCTCGCATTTGTCCCAAATATCGCTCGAAAGGGCCAAACCGCTCGCCCCAACGTTCTCCTCAATCTGGGCCGTAGACGTCGCTCCAACAATCACCGAGCTCACATTCGCCTGCCGCAAACACCAAGCCAACGCCAGCTGGCTCATCGTGCAACCTTCCTCATGGGCAAGCTTTTGCAACGCCGCAACTTTGGTCAAGTTCGAAACTTCCAGGTCTCGACCCATGAACATATTGCTCTTCTCATCGGCACCGCGACTCCCCGCCGGAGCTGCTTTACCCGGCTCGTACTTACCCGTCAAAACTCCCTGAGCCAATGGCGAAAACACCACCTGCCCCAACCCATTTTCCAAACTTGCCGGAATCACTCGATCCTCAATCTTGCGATCAAGCATGTTATAACGAGGCTGGTTACTGACCGGCAAACAGCAATGCCACTCCTTCGCCACATGACACGCCCGAACAATGCTTGCCGAAGACCACTCGCTCACTCCCCAATAAAGCACCTTGCCCTGCCGAATCAAATCATCAATCGCCCGCACCGTTTCTTCCGGCGGAGTATCCGGGTCAAAACGGTGAAACTGCATCAAATCAATATAATCCGTCCGCAATCGCTTCAGCGAATGATGCACCGATTCAAAAATATGCTTCCGGCTCAACCCCCGATCATTCACACCATCCGAAAAAGGAAAGAAACATTTCGTCCCAATTACTAAATCATCGCGCCTGAACCCCTTAATCGCTTTCGCCAAGCTAATCTCCGCTTCGCCTTGGTTATAAACATCCGCCGTATCAAAAAAATTAACACCCAAATCAAATGCTTTTTTAACGATCTCTTCCGTCGTCTCGTCCTTCAAACTCCGACCGTGGGTCAACCATCCCCCCAAACTGACCTCACTCACCCGAATCCCATACTTTCCTAACTTTCGATACTGCATGCTGACAAGATTACCTAGATATCCGAAACCCACCGACTCGAATCCCTACGAACAACACTCCCCATGTCAACCTAAATCTGGGTGCTTCGACTCGTAATAGCCGGGAATGTAGATGCGTGCTCCGGCTAGTGATAGCCGGGAAATAATACGCCCACAAAAAAATGCAACCCAGACCCAAAAACAATTCACCGACGACTTCGCCAATCCCGCATCTCATCGACAAACAAAACCAAATGCGCTAACCCCGCATCTCCCCCAAATCGATCTCGCATAAAATCACCAACCAACCGCCGGCGACCTAAGGTCAAACTGCCGCCTTCCAGTTCCGGAAAGTACCGCCGCCGAACCGCATTCCAAATATGCGTATCAATCGGCACAACATCGCCATGCCCCAAACCAAACAAAGCCACACATTCAGCTACCTTCGGACCAACCCCAGGCAACCGTTGCAATTCCAAAACCGCCTTCTCTGATGCCACACCGCGCAAATCCTCGAGCCACGCCAAACCACCCAACTCCAACACCTGCGAAGCACAGGCCGAAATCCGCTCCGATCGATAACCAAATCCCTTTGTCCGCAAAAAGCTCCCTTCAACCCTTGCCAAAACCTCCAATGTCGGAAAAACATATCCCTCTCCAAACTCTGCCAAACACCCAACCATCCCCTCAATACGTTTCACATGATTATTCGCCGAGCACAAAAACGAAAACAAAACCTCAACCGGATCATCCTGTCGAAGCACTCTCAACCCCGCACACGCCTTGACCGCCTCACCCAACCCCGGATCACTCCCCAAAATCCCCCCAAACCTCCTTTTATCTCCCCAATTAACCCCAAAAACTCCTACAAACTCCTCCGCTGGCCGATTAGAAGAAACATACACTTTTTCCTCAGACCATCCCTCCCTTTCAGGGGAGGGGAAGGGGTGGGGTGTTAGCTGTACCCGAGAAATTCCCGGGTTCAGTCCATCACCTTTCGGAAAAAGTGAGAGGTCTCCTCCACTCCTCACCCGCCACCAAACACCCGCAATAACCCCTTCCCAAACCCCAATTTGAACCTGTCGCCACCTAAAAACCTGGCCCGTACTCACACACAAACCAAAGTCAATCCCATTCCCATCTATCTCAAATTCAAACATAACAGGTCAGCCATTCACAAACTTTGAACATGGTGCGTGCCATCCCTCCCCTTGAGGGGAGGGGAAGGGGTGGGGTGTCATCGGAAAAGCGGTCACCCAATCATCCCTTCCGGCAACATCCCAACAAACTCATCTTCCGTCAAAACCGCAACCCCCAAACTCTCCGCTTTCGCCAACTTACTCCCTGCACCTGGACCCGCCACCGCAAACGACGTATTCTTGCTCACACTACCCGCGGCCTTACCTCCCAAATCCATTACCCAAGCCTCAGCCTGTTCCCGCGTAAATCGTTCAAGTTTCCCTGTGAAAACAAATATTTTTCCCGCAAATTGGTCGCCCTTCGGAGCCTCACCTTCCACCGGTGAAACCCCTGCCGCAAGCAAAGAATCAATCAAAACCGCGTTCTCCGGATCTATAAACCAATCATGAATTTCCTCCGCCGTTTTCGGCCCGATATCCTGAACGGCATCAAAATCCTCCGCACTCGCCAATCGAATTCCTTCCAAAGTCCGAAACTCACGCGCCAAATCCGCCGCTGTTCTCTCACCGACTAATGGTATCCCTAATCCAAAAACGAACCTCGCAAGCGGCTGAGTCTTACTCGTTTCAATGGCATTGATCAAATTCTCAACACTCTGCTCACCCATCCGCTCTAACCCCAAAAGCTCGTCTCGGCGATGAACCAACGAATAAATACTCGGTACGTCCGTCAAAAGCGGATTACCTGCGGGTTCACTCAAGTACCGCACAATCTGCTTCTCGCCCAGACCTTCAATATCCATCGCTTTGCGGCTAACAAAATGAATCAACTTCGACGCAATCTGTGCCGGACATCCCTTACGATTCGGACACCGCAACGCCACAAAACCTTCCGCTCGAACCAACTCAGTCTCACATTCCGGGCACAAAACCGGTTCAACAAAAGGCATCGCCCCCTCAATGCGCTGTTCCAAAACCGGCCCAACCACTTCCGGAATAACGTCACCTGCACGTTGAACAACCACCGTATCCCCAACTCGAACATCCTTCTTCGCCAACTCCTCATAGTTATGCAAAGTCGCCCGACTCACCGTTACCCCGCCCACATAAACTGGCTCCAAATGAGCAACCGGTGTAATGGTTCCCGTCCGCCCAACCTGAGCCCCAATGTCCAAAAGCTTCGTAAACGCTTGTTCACTCGGGAATTTATAAGCCGTCGCCCACCGCGGCCCACGCGCCGTATTCCCCAGTTCGCCTTGCAGCGCAATCGAATTCACCTTAATCACACACCCATCAATCCCAAAATCTAAGCTCGCCCGCCGAGCCAAAATCTCCTCCGTCACGGCAATCAACTCTTCAACCGATCCACACACCCAATGCTCACTCTGCCGCTCAAAGCCGAGTTCACCTAGCCATGTCATAACTCCGCGTTGTGTGTCCGGCAACCGGCCCGTAAACGCCCCTAATCCATAAGCAAAAAAGTTCAGCCGCCGCTCCGCAACGAGTTTCGAATCCAGTTGACGCATTCCCCCGCTCGCCGCATTGCGAGGATTCGCAAAAGGCGACAATCCCCGCAAAACCCGATCCTCATTCAATGCCCCAAAGACCGATTTAAACATAATAACTTCACCCCTCACCTCGCCCGAAAAGTCGCTCTTCAATCTGAGGGGAATATCCCGAATTGTCCGCGCATTGACCGTCACCACCTCACCCGTCGTCCCGTCACCCCGCGTCGTCGCCCTTACTAAAACACCACTTTCATAACTTAAACTTAAACTTAACCCATCATATTTCAATTCAACCAAATATTCGATCGCATCATCACGACCCAAAAACCGCTTCAGTCTCAAATCAAAGTCCGTCAACTCTTCCGGCCCAAATGCGTTCTCCAAACTCAGCATCGGCACCCCATGTCGAAACTGCTCGAAACCCGCAACCGGTGCTGCCCCAACACGCTGAGTGATCGAATCAGCTCGCGCTAATTCCGGATGCGCCGACTCTAAATCAACAAGCTCCCGAAAGAGCAAATCATATTCCGTATCGCTAATAACCGGCTTTTCAAATTGATAATAAAGTTCAGAATGGCGAGTCAACTCGCGTTGCAATTCGTCCATCCGGGCCTGAATATCCATGACCCAAATTTACCGAATTTTCCTCACCCACCCAAGACAAACTTTGCGAATTGAGACCCGCCCGGAACCTGATGCAAAAAGAATCCCAAAGTCGCCCGTAACAACATCGCATAGCCAACGCCTTGACTCCACAGATCCTTGCCCGAATCCCAAACATTTTTAAAGAATCCCACCGACTGATCAAGCAATGTCCCTTGCTTCGCAGGTACCGAAGCAACTACCCCACTGCTTTTCAGCTCAACTCCCTTCAGCCGAACCTTCAAAGTCGAATTCAATTTCCGCGTTGTACTCTTTCCCGACTTCAAATCGCGAACGTCACTCGTCGTTGCATTCTTCATGTCCGCCGCAACAGACACACCCTTAACAGAATCAAACACAACCGTTCCCGAGCCATCCAAAATCGTTTTCACCCTCGCCGTTGCCCCTTTCTCTTCCTGCACAACCTCCAGAGTCTCATCTTCCCAAACTTCATACTCTTGGCGAACTTTCACGGCAATCGAAACCAAGCCAGAATTATCAACCGAAGAAACCGTACAGTCGTAGTTCATCGGCGCATCGCCAAACAACCGATCAAACTTCCAATTCTCGCCAGCCTTCAAATCTTTCCCACTCAGCTCAACCGGCAAATAAGTGATGTCCGGAAAGCGTCGAACGTCCAGACCCGGCAACCGAACCGGTAGATTTAACTCCGGTGCATTCGACTTCAAGACTTTCCCTAATTTAGTCGATGTCACCGTCGTCTTCGGAAAATAAACTTTCGCCGACTCAACATCCAGCGGTAACTTGCCCCCGTTAAAACTGATCTCAAAAGCAGTGAGCTCACTCGCTGATCGAATCCCCAAATCATCCGGAGCCAACCCATTAACCCGAACCCCCATTTTCACGTCCGCCACGCCTTCATTCCCTCCCAGCAAAGGCAAAAACCCTTCAAAAACAACATTTACATCGTAATCCAGCTTCGTCGTCGCATCAAACTGATACGCCCCTGATGCAATCGCTGCCGCCGCTACCAAACTGATCATAATCACCTATTTTGACGACTTAATTAGTCGCAAAGATCAGACCAAACGCCAAACAACCTAACCAATCAGGTCATCGCGATGCCGCAAAGGCACCGAAGGCAACCCACCTTTCGCCGCAATTGGGCGGTGCGTCACATTTAAAACCCGATCCAAAACCAATTTCACAACCCCCGCAACCGGATACGCCACCATCATTCCCACAACACCAAAAAGCGCGCCGCCGCAAAAGACAACGAACATCCCAACAAACGGGTGCAACTTCACCGAACTGCCCACCACCCGCGGAGTCACCAGCAAGTCCCAGCAGGTTGTGATACAGAAGAAAGCAACCCCCACCACCGCCGCAAACGCCCAACTATTAGGCATCTGCAAAAACCAATTCGACTTCACCCCGCTCAGACCCGTCATCAAAACCAAAATCGTCACACTAATCAATCCCCCCAGATTCGGAATCAAATAGAACAAACCTGCCACAACCGCAAAAATAATCGAATAAGGTGCCCCCATCAGAGTCAAAACCGTTCCCAGAACCAGAACATAGAGCGAGATATTGATAACAATCCCGCGCAAATAGTTCTGGAAAACTTCGCCTACATCTCCCAAAAATCCCATGACATCGCGGCGAATCGCCGGCGGAATCCAGTTCGCAAACCTGCCCCGAAACTCCTGCATATCCATCATCAAGAAAATCGTAAACAAAGGCGTAAATGCCAAAAGCACAACCTGCGAAAATGCGCTCCCTAAAAACGATATCACCCCATTAAACGCATTCTGGATTCCCCCGCCCAGTTGCTCGCGATAAGGATCAACATACTGCGCAGTGAACGCCCGCCGTGTTGTCGGCAACCCAAACTGCGCCAAAGTCCCGCGATAAGCCTCCAAGGTCTTGTCAAGTGCCCCTAACGGCCCCGCTGGTTTGGCAATCACAGCCGGATTCCATCGGACATATGGATTGTCATCCGCCGATTCTTCCGCCAGCTTCGTCATCAACCCTTGAATATTGACCCGCAAATTATTCGCTTGCTGACCAACTTTCGGACCAAGTAAGACTGCTCCAAGGGCAATTCCTCCAAAAAACAAAACGCTAATCACCATCACCGCCACCGGGCGAGGCATTTTAAATCTTGCGAACGCTTTGATGACCGGCTCTAACAAAACCGCGATCAACCAAGCAAGTACAAAAGGCAATAAAACGCCCCGCACACTCCAAAGGAACCCACCGACGACCAATACTACGGCCACCCATAGGAATATCCTCCAGCTCTTCATGCGGGGCGCATCTCTTAAGTTAACTCGGGTTAGGCGCCCGCTTCGTCGGATTCAAGGGCTTTGCCACCGCGCTTGCGCTGCTCAGCAATCCAATCTTCCGTCTTGCCTTTTGCGTCCTTCAACTTGTCCGCAAGCTCATGGCGAATTTCTTCACCTGGCTTGGGTGCAAAGAGCAATCCGGCAACTGCGCCAATCAACGCACCAAGGCCGAAACCGGCCAAAAGATAAATCAAACCATTTTTGTCGTCGTTTACACTCATTTCTGATCCTTCGATTCAACACGCATAGGCAAACTACGCGTGCGCTTCTGTTTAAAGTATGCCCCAAATAAGCTCGCTCCCAACGCCACAAGCGTCTTAACTGGTCCATTTTTCTTCCATCCACTCAGATTATTGACCAAAGATTGAAGCGCATCCGGCTGATCAGCCAGCGATCGCTTCAACGCATCAACTTGGCGCTGCTGCTCATTCAGTCGCAAATCCAACTTCAAAATCCGTTCGTCAATCATCCTCAGCGACTTTCGCATTTCAAGCGTCGCCCGTAACATAAAAACAACACCGACCAGCAGGGCAACCGCCAGCACAATATTGAAACCCACCAAGAAATTCAGCATTTATTTAATCCTCCCCCCCGCAACTACCGTCTCACCCCGATAAGCTACCGCAATTTGCCCTGGAGTAACCGCCCGAACCGGCTCATCAAAAACAATCACCGGCTCCGGATAGGAATAAAGCATCGCCGGGCGAGCATCCATGTTGTATCGAATCTTCGCCATCACCTTCATCGGAGTTTCGTGGCTCTCATAAGCGCTCCAACTCACATCTTCCAAATAAACTTCCTTCAAAAGCAAGTCACTGTCGTCGCCAACAATCACCCGATTTTCCGCTGGCAACAACCCGATCACGTAGAGAGGCTTACCTGTCGCAACGCCTAAACCGCGTCGCTGACCAACCGTAAAATCCGCGACTCCTGAATGCTGACCGACAACCTTTCCGCTCGAGTCAACCAGCTCACCTTCTTCAAAAATCTCTGGCTTATTCTTCCGCATAAACGAACGATATCCGCCCGCCTCACTGACAAAACATATCTCTTGTGAATCCGGCTTGTTCGCCACGGGCAATCCCGCTTCACGCGCAATCCGTCGGCATTCCGCCTTGTCCCCAAGTTCACCCAAAGGAAACATCACCTTAGCAAGTTGCTCTTGAGTGGTTGCATAAAGAACATAGCTCTGATCCTTATTCCCCCCCTTCGACCGCATCAACCGATACTTATTCCGCTCTCGATCAAACCGAATCCGCGAATAATGACCAGTCGCAAGCTTATCGCAGCCGAGCTCCTCCATCGTATTCAAAAGCGCATCAAACTTAACTTTGCGATTGCACGTCACGCAGGGATTAGGCGTTCGACCTTTCGAATACTCATCTACAAATTCATCAATAACCGTCGCCTTAAATTGATCCTTAAAATTGATCACATAGTGCGGCATATCCAGCATGCGCGCCACCCGACGAGCATCCTCAACCGCCCCCAACGAACAGCAACCCGCATGCCTAGGATCAGTCTGACTCTCTTGCCAAATTTGCATCGTGACGCCAATAACATCGTATCCCCGCTTCTTTAAAAGAATCGGAACTACGCTGCTATCAACACCGCCGCTCATCGCGACGCAAATCGTCGGTTTCTTTCCCATTAAATCACTTGAGGTACTGCTTCACTTCCGGACTCTCCATCGCTGCTTTGAACCCTTCAAATGTATACGCCTTAAATTCTCCGCCGTTCACACTAAGCAAGAATGAAGGAGTACCCGTTATTTTGAGCTCGGAAACAGCAAGGTTAAAGTCAGCATTTACCTTATCGACGAGGGTCGTGTCCAAGTCAGTGTTCATTCGCTCTTTTAATTCCTTCGTGTCTAATCCAACCTGACTGGCAATCCCAATCAGACCTTCGATAGATTTGACTCGTTCATCATTTTTCGGGTCAAATGCAGCATCCATATATGCCCAATACATATCCTTCTCTGCGGCAAATTCTGCGATCATTGCCGCCTCAATTGATGTTTCATGTCCCGGAATTGTGTAGAGCGGCATGGACACAAAGCTGTATTTAAGCTTTCCACCATGCGAGGCGTAAATTTCTTTAACTTCAGGATAAGCAGATCGACATGCTGGACATAAAATGTCCGCGACTTCAACTACGACAACTTTGGCATCCGGATTCCCCATCACCTTTGCCTCGTTTGCTGTGAGTGATTCAACTGTAACGCCGCCAACTTGAACGCTAGGGATTACATCTGACGCTGCCTTCTTCATGCCACTCGACGTCATTCCAAATGCTGCCAACGCCAAAATCGCCGCTCCCGCAACAATCATCGTCTCCGTCTTCGGCAATTTCTGCACTCCAGACTCGACAATCTCATCACCTTCCGGTCGACCCGTCTGTGAAATCAATCCGTGAACGATAAACAAACCGAGCATTGTCACCGCCGAAGCAATACACCACTCGCACTTCTGACCAAGTTGTGAAATCGAAACTGTCTGCAAATAAAGGCTAAACGCTAATCCAAAACCCGTCAACCAAAACCCTAATTTCGAGAACAAATCCCATTGCTTCCCTGAGCTCCGTGCCCGCATAATCGCAAAGCCCAAAATCAACACGTAAGTCAAAAATCCAAGGTAAGCCACCGGTATCCCAAGCAATTTCCCCGCTTCACTACTGGTCACTTGCGCACAGTTGGTCGTCGAATTAACACTACAAGGAACCTGAACTTTCAGGGCGGACGAATAACTCAGAACCCCCGCAACATACATCCCAACGATTGATAAAACCATTGCGATTCGATTCAACAAAACGGACTTCACTGACTGATTATACGTCCCCGGCGAGCTTTCACTCGCGGACTCAACTCCAATTTCACTGCCTGGTACCATCTTACTTCTCCAATTCCAACCTGTTCCTATGAGCAACGTCACGCTACTCACTCCCAGTTCCCGACCAAAAAATGTCACACAAAAGGGAACTTACTTCGTTCAAACCTGGGGTTGCCAGATGAACGAAGAAGATAGCGAACAGATGGCTCTCTATCTGCAAGAACTGGGCCTAAAACCTGCACAATCCTGGCGAGAGGCCCAAGTTGTTCTTCTCAACACCTGCAGCGTCCGCCGAAAACCTGAAGACAAAGCATTCTCCCTTCTCGGTGACCTTAACATCATCAAGCAGGGCCGACCCGATGTCGTCATCGGAGTCGCCGGATGCATGGCTCAACTCCGCGCCAAAGAAATCAAGCAAAAAAACCCCCTTGTCGATTTCGTCATCGGCACCGCTCAAATCAGCCAAATCCCCGGACTTGTCGAAGAAGCCCTCCAAGGTCGCCGATTCCAATCTCGACTCGAACTCCCCGAAAGAAAAGGCAAAGTCGTAACCAGCATCCCCCAACGCAATCTGGAGCGCACTGGCAAGCTCAAAGCCTATGTCCCCATCCAGTACGGATGCGATAAATTCTGCACGTTCTGTATCGTCCCCACCACCCGCGGTCGCGAACGATCAAGACCCACCGAACACATTGTTGCCGAAGTCCGCCGACTTGCCGAACTCGGAACAAAAGAAGTCACCCTCCTCGGACAAACCGTCAACAGCTACGGCAAAAATCTTCAGGAAGGCAACGTCCCATTCAGTCAACTTCTCCAACTCCTCAGCGGAATCCCCGGCATAGAACGCATCCGCTACACCTCCCCCTACCCCCGCGATTTCCGCACCGACCTCATCGAAGTCATCCGCGACGTTCCTCAAGTCATGGAGCATTGCCACATGCCCCTCCAAGGCGGTCACGACGATCTCCTCAAACGCATGAAACGGCTCTACACCGTCGAATCATTCGCCAAAATTGTCGATGAACTCCGCGAAAAAATGCCGAACGTCGGCCTAACCACCGACATCATCGTCGGATTCCCTGGCGAAACCGAAGAAGAATTTGAAGGCACTCTTGCCTGCATGAAGAGATTCCAGTTCGACAATGCCTATATGTTCCGCTACTCTCCTCGGCCCGGAACGCCCGCCGCCGAAATGGTTCAAGTCCCCACCCAACTCGGCAAAGACCGACTCAACAAGCTCATCGCCGTCCAGAAAGAAATCACCCTCGCCAAAAACGAGTCATGCATTGGCAACACCTATGAAGTCCTCGTCGATGGCCCATCCGCGAAACACCCCGAAATGCTTCAAGGACTCAGCCGCTGTTTCCGGCTCATCCATTTCCCTGGCGATCCTGATCAATACCGAGGCAAAATTGTCAATGTCAAAACCACCGAATCCCACCTCTGGGGCCTCAGCGGCAAACTCGCCTAGCTGTTCTCCGAAATCCCATCAATTTCCCGACCAGAAAGCTCAACCGAAGATTCCATACGACGAGTCAATTCATCTCGCATCCGGTCAACTTCTTCAATCTTCTTCTGAATAAATTCCGATGCCAAACGAATGCGCAATTCGGGCAGTGCCGCCACCGCCGCCCCGCGAATATGCACCGACTTTTTCTGCGTATAAGCCGACTTTCGATCGTGAACCAAATCCTCCAAAATCGCAATCGACTCCATCCGCCCAATCTTCCCCAGCGATCGAACAAGCAAACTAACAAACAGCTCATCATCCACCGCAAGTCGACTCATCAATGCCGCATGTTGCACACGGTCAAGAGGTGGGCTCTGATCAGTCACCAATGGCAAAAGTCTCCGCAAACTGTCCTTCGATTGCTCCACAACCTCAATTTCTCCACAATCCAACGACTCAATTAAAAAATTCGTGATTCTCTCATCATCGGAACTCGCCGCATCCAAAAGCGCCGATTTCCCTCTTGGACTCAAGCCAACCCCAGCTCCAATCAAACAAATGAACGGTGCCACCATAATAATCGCGTTCGAAATCGACTCGGCCCCTGTCGAAACCATCCAACCAAAAGCCGCCGCTTGCAAAGCAACCATCCCTCCCACAATCCACATCAATGCGCGCTGACGTTTGCGCCTCACCACCGATTCTTCCTGCAAAACCTTTAGAACGTCTTCGTAATGCACGCTCATATTTACGAGAAAATTCCGGTGCCGTTCTTCAACAGAGTATTTCTTCCTGCAATTACCATCAGTTAAATCCTTCCAGGACGGCAAATTTGCCGACTTTTTTCTCCAAAATCCCGCCAATGAGTCCATAGCTAACGGTGAGCTAACGCTCAACTAATGACCCTGCTTGTACGATCGCGGCATGAGTTCACTCAACCAGCGATTCGCAGCCATCTGCGTGCTCATTTTCTCTGTCCTCACCGCCCTCATCCTGCCAGGATGCGGCGGATCATCGGCCGGAACCCCAACAACAAATTTCTCCCTCACCAAGACTCCCGTCCAAGCTCAAATCCAGGTTCCAACCGGATCCCCTATTACCGACCCCACCGCCCTCACCCCTTGGTCGTCCGGTGGAGCAACCGAGCCCAACTCATCGGGTCAAACCAACATCACAATTTTTAATAACGGTCCGCAATATTCCGATGTCCGCGATAACCAAGGTCGTCTCGTCCTTGTCAGTTTCCTCAGCCCCGATAACAAAGTTCTCAACGCCGAAACCACCGCCGAAGCCCTCATCTTCTTTGCCATAGGTGGCGCCGCCCAAATCGACAAGGGCCCCGAAACTATCCTCGCTGGAATCCGCGATCTCACCGGATACGGATCTGTTGTCGATGAAGTCTCCGCTCAACTCACCGCGCAAGGCTACATCTCCCTCGAAGCCGGCAGCCTCAAAGATAAAATCCAAGACATTGTCGATTCTTTTGGTACACCCGCGCCCGATGGACGCGGAACCATTGCCGAGCCAACTAACGCTTCCGGTCTCTTCCTCAATACAATCATCGACGGACAATTCACAATTCAAAACAATCATCTCCGCCGGGCGCGAGGATGGCTCCGCCAAGTCTCTTACGTCGGTGCCGATGGCAAAGAATACGAGTCGAAAACTGACTACAAAAAGTTCGACATCGCCGCCCCATCCCGCTACGGCGGATTCTCGGGAACCGTCGTCGGAATCGCTAAAGGCGAACTCACCTGGACACCAACTGTCTCGGAAAACTATTCAATCCCTCTCGCCCCCACCGACGCTCTGTCCACAACCTACGAACTCAAAACATTCGGACTCGGGCTGAGCCCTGGAAACCTCGAAACCCTCACACCCGAAGAACAGTCCGAGCTGATCGAAATCTCCCTGAAGTCTGTCTTCCTCGACGCAATCCTTCCCGTCGTTGCCAATATTATTCTCCCACTCAAAAGTGGAGGGATCGAAGAGTTCGTCAAGTTTGCCAACGGCAGCGCCATTGTCTCTGACCTCATCAACATCGCCCGAGAAACCCTCCCTCAAGTCTACGACAAACTAGAAGCCGGAGAACTCAAAAACGCGATCAACCTCCTATGGGATTCCGGATTTACCACCAATTCAATGCTTCCGGCTCTCCTGCAAGTCGCAATCGACTTCGGCGAAGCTTATGGCTCCGATGCGTTCTTCGACAACTCCGGAAACCTCGCCGAAGCGTTAAACAAACGACTCGCCCTCCTCGGACTCGTGGACGTATTCTTCTCCGCCACCGACATGGCGATCTTCACAAACGACTTTGCAAAAAGCGATCGCTCAAATATCTTCACCATCAAAACCACAGGCGGAAAAGCCAGCCTCACTGCCGACGATCCCATCGTCTCCGTATTCGATACAACCGTCATTCATGCCGTCATCCAAAACAAGAATCCAGATGCCGTCTACAAATACGAATGGAGCGTGAGCGAAGGATACAAGCTCTCAACAAGCAATGGAAACACATCTACCGCACCCAACGGAATTCTCGCATCAAACGATGACTTCGCGGTCATCAGTACATTAACCGATGAGCCCGGCACCGCCACAATCAGTTGCAAAGTCACCCGAATCGATGGTGAACCCGATCAGCCCATCGATCAGCCGACCCTGCAATATCGGTTTGTCCCCGCACCAACCGCCTCACCCAATCCCGCAGAAGTTGACCTCAACGACGAAGTCACAATCGCGATGGATTACGATGGGACGGAAACTCCATCCTACAAATTCTCCATCAACACAACTCAATTCGGATCAATTGATCACACCAATATCTCCGAAAACCCGAACGTCATCTTCTCCGCAAACGACAATCAAGGCACTGTCACCCTCACCATCGATTGTTTCCTCACCATCAATGGCACACAAGTGAAGTTCCACTCGAAAACAATGCCGATCAACATCGGCGTTGACTACGATCGAACCCCAGAACTCAGTTACGATTCATGGGTATACCAACAAACAAGCAACTGGAGAGCCGAAGTCTTTGCCTATCTCACCCTTCCACGGGTTCCTAACGCAACCCGGTACGAACTCTCAGTGGATGGCAAAGTAATTGCCTCGTGGAACGACGGCGAGACAATCCCCAAAAACAGTCCCTATCCATCTGTGATCGGCTCTTTCGAACCTTTCGCATTGTCAAAAGGACTTGATCTCACAACCCACATCGGAATCGCATTCAACGTCTCGCAAGGTCAAACTCAAGGTGCCGCATTAGCTGGCCTTCCGACAGTCACGGGCTATCTGAGAGACTTCCTTGCCCCCCGAGTCTGGGAATTCGAAGCATTTTTCGACTGACTCAGCAACGATTGGGGCGGCACAAACCGCCCCAATCCGAAACAATTTTACCGGCGCATTAAACAATTTTGAACCTAAACCGCTGTAACTAACGGTCATGTAATGGTCGGTCAATTACACTCTCAAACATGACATATGCCGCCAAGAGATTCGCACTCGTCTGCGCCCTCCTCTTCTCCGTCCTAACCGCACTCATCCTCCCCGGATGCGCCGGTTCAAATGGAGGCACAGAGGAAACAAACGGCTTCCAATTCGTCGCAACCCCAGTCCAAGCCCAAATCCAACTTCCAACCGGCGAAACTGTCCCCGCCCTAACTCTGCTTGAGCCATGGTGTTCAGGCGGAGCAACACCAGTAACCGCCGACGGCAAAACCAATGTCACCATCTACAACAACGGCCCCCAATATGCCGATGTCCGCGATGCCGCTGGCAATCTTGTCCTTATTAGCTACCTCAGCGACACCCAAAAAGTTTTTAACGCCGAAACCACCGCACAAGCAATGATCTTCTTTGCCATCGGTGGTGCTGCCCAGATTGATGAGGGCCCCGCAATCGTCCTCGCCGGAGTCCCTGACTTCCCCGGATACGGCTCCGTCGTCGATGAAATCTCTGCCCAACTCGTTTCCCAAGGCTACATCTCTCTCCAAACCGGCACCCTCGCCGACAAAATCCAAGACGTCGTTGATGCCGTACGTGGCACGCCCGCCCCGGATGGACGAGGCACTATCGCCGAACCCACCAACGCCTCCGGAATCTTCCTCAACACAATCACCGACGGTCAATTCACAATTCAGCAAAATTTCCTTCGACGAACCGAAGGTGCTATCCGACGCATATCCTACATCGATTCCGTGGGCAACAAGCACGAAGGAGTCGAGGCAGAAACCGAGTTTAAAGAAGTTAAGATAGCTACTCCATCTCGATACGGAGGATTTTTAGGTACCGCTACAAATATATTGAAAGGAGAGCTGGTATGGACTCCCACAGTCACCGAACCGATTGCAATTCCGTTGTTTCCGGATGTAGCTCAAGCCACTACTTACGAGCTAAGAGTCTATGGATGGGGTGCCTCGCCAGGCAATGTCGTTAGTCTGACGCAAGAAGAACGCGACAAAATTCTCGAACTCTCACTTAAATCAATTGTCCTCGATGCATGTCTTCCCGTCATCGCGAACATCATTATCCCGCTCAAGCAAGGCGCAATTCAAAATTTCTTGGAATTTGCAGGAAGTAGCTCCTTACTTAGTGACACGATCAATATCCTTCGAGACACAAACCCACAGCTCGTGTCGCAACTTACGGCAGGAAATGTAAAGGCAGCTCTCATAACGACGTACGAAACTGTACTGACGTCGAATACGTTCCTACCCACCATATTTGAAATTGCATTCGATTGGGCCAACAAGAATAATGTTAAACTGCTGGGCAGCACCGGAACAGAACTGTCAGCCCTCGTTGGCAAACGTCTCGCACTTCTTGGAATTGTAGATGTCTACTTTTCGACGGTTGATATGATCGCCTATGGCATCGATATCAGTAATAGTAGTCGTTGTCAAAACTTCATCATCACCACCACACCAGGGAAAATCAGCGTCACATCCGAGCACCCTTCGGTAAGCGTGTCGAAAACTTCCGAGCTCACCGCCGTCATCCAAAACAAAAACCCTGACGCCGTTTACAAATACGAATGGTCGGTCAGCGAGGGATACGAAATCTATGCCGATAACGGCACGACTTCAACCGCTCCAGAAGGCATCCTCGCAACTAGCCAAGACACTGTCGATATCAAGTCACTAACCGAAGATCCTGGCACGGCAAGAATTGAATGTAAGGTCACGCGAATTGACGGGCCCAATGATGTTTTTGTCGCTATCGGAAAGCTCGAATTCAAATTCGTCGCCGATGTCGTCGTAACTCCTGCAAACGTGCAACTCGACGAAAACGAAGAAGTGTCGATCCATGCCGAATATGAAGGTGACGAAGATGTACGCTTCAAGTTCGAATTCGATCGAAGCGACCTCGGAACTTGGACAAATGGCAACGGAATACTCCCACACCCCAACTCTAAGTTCACCGCGAATGGCGATCCTGGCCTCGTAACCGTCACCGTCACGATGTACTTCCATGAAAGCGGAGTCAATCGAGAAATCAGCACTGGAACTGCAAAAATCCAGTGCGGAACTATTAGCGGAACGCGAGTCTATCCGTTCACATTTAACGACACTGGAACGGATGGGGCCGAACACTGGTGGGGCCGCGCCGAAACATACATTCTCGTCTCAAAGTCACTTGGTACAGGAACCTTCGTACTCTATCGTAATGGCGAGCGCTTCCGAGTTTGGGACTCCGCAGAAGGGCCGAGCCACTCCGAACATTTCCTTGTGCCTTGGCCCCAAAGTCAATACAATCACGTCGTTGATGTCGAAGTAAGGTATCAAGATTTGTTTGACTCTGAAATTGATGCCGAAAACTACGGAAGACAGCAACGAAGCATCTTGTTTGACCTGTACCACAACGCAAACGACAATATCTTTACTGTTCAAGTTGAACCGAACTAATATTAACCAAATCTCCACCGCAAGCACATCAAGCTTGCGGTGGATTAGATTCGCATAAACCCTTTAATGAGTATTCAAAAACCAGACGTGCCCGAAAGGGTCTCGAACCTTCGCAACCCGCCCATAAGGCTCATCCTTCGGCTCCTGAATCGCCGTCGCACCATGCTCAATCGCCCGCGCAAACCGCACATCCGTATCATCAACAATCAAATAAATCAACACCGCCGTCCCCCCCAAAGTCTCCGGCGAAACATTATATTCCGGAAACTCATCCGAGATCATGAGTTTCGAATGACCAAAGTCAAGCTCCGCATGACCAATCTTCCCCTCCCACTCATGAATCTCGCCGCATTCAACCGCCCCAAAAACTGACTGATAAAAATCCATTGCCGCCCGCGCATCGCGAACCGCTATCATCGGTGATATCTCGCCTTTCATAACAAAGACAATACACCAAAAAAGAGAGGTGAGCATGAAAAACGCTCACTTCTCAATCCACTAAGAAATGTCTCTTAGCTCTTCTTCGATCGCTTGCGTGCCGCTACCAAAGCCGCCAATCCAAGAATAGTCATTGTCGCCGGTTCCGGAACCGCTCCATAAGCAGAATCGACAAACGCGCCATTCAAATCATTACTGTTGGCCAAAGCCCAGCTCGACTCATTCAACACGCCGCTAAATGCATAGAAGCCGTGGTACTGAGCATCATTGCCTGTGTTCTCAAAAATGCCACTGAATCCACCCGTTACCGTCCCAGGATGATCGAACGATGTATAAAGCCCGTGCGTGCCATCCCAATTTGCCGTCAATCCCGAAGCCGTAACGTTGAAGTTATAACTGTGGAATGTTCCGCCCGTCAGGTTTGCTGCGCCACCAGTTGCACCATGCCAAAGCCGAGCAAACTGACCGGCTCCCGCATTGCCACCGCTCGCCGACATCGAAAATGTCGAACCGCCCGCAACTCCAGCATTCAAGACCGACCAACTTCCCGTCATTGAGTTCACACTCGAAAGACCATCATCGTACATCTGCACAAATCCCGTATTCGTATTGTTCGGGTTCCCCCAACCGCTATATGCACCCTGTGAAGGGTTAGTCGTGTAATACCAGGCCGTCATAAAGATGGCGTAGTTGGAATCATAAGTTGCAACATCTTGCACAAAATAGGTCGCCATATCGCGCCTGTCATTTGTCGCAGGATCGCTCAAAGTGTAGCTACCTAACGAATTACTGTTCGACTGGGCGTCTGCCAGCGAACCATACTTCGTCATCGTCATGTCATAAGACATCTTGTCCGAAGACATAAAGAATCGGTCTTGACCAAAGGAAAGACTCGCAGTTACGACAAATGCCGCAACCAAAATTGGTTTTGTGTTCATATTTTGCTCCTCTCGAACGGCTCCAACAAGGAACCAGAACAAAGCAAGTCTAACACATTATCTTTTCAAACTTAAAGAATTCTTTAAAAACCCGGTAATTTCGATAAATCCACTTGTCAATACCCAAGTTCTAAATTCACCCGATTCTTCTCAAAATTCCCCGCCAACATCGCATCCAAAATCTCCCGCACCGCCCGCCACCGCGCCAACTCCCCAACC
>Ga0209066_10002261_pt1 | contig 23734 bp, 17 predicted proteins | sample All_14_2_FD_187198 | JGI IMG/M metagenome (GOLD analysis project Ga0209066, IMG submission 187198) | Freshwater microbial communities in response to fracking from Pennsylvania, USA - Allegheny Zone_MetaG_DW_15 (SPAdes) (version 2) ... | reverse complement strand
GCATCGGCCTGCGACCGCTCAGTAGGGTGCGCGAGGCCGCCACCGTCGTGTCGACGCTGCCGCTCGACCGCGGCGCTGTCGCCCTCGCCGACCGGCTGCCGCGACTCGAGACCGACCCCTCGACCGAGGTCGGCCAACTGGGCGCCGCCTTTACTCGCATGCTCGACCACGTGCAGAGTGCCTTCGACGCTCGCCAGGCGAGCGAGCAGAAGGTGCGCCAGTTCGTGAGTGACGCAAGCCACGAGCTGCGCACCCCGCTCGCTGCCATTCGCGGCTACAGCGAGCTCACACGACGCAGCGGACACGAACTGCCCGACGATATTGTGCACGCACTCTCGCGCATCGAATCGGAGTCGGTGCGCATGTCGGCGCTCGTCGATGATCTGTTGCTGCTCGCCCGTCTCGATGAGGGGCGAGAGTTGCGGCGCGACCCAGTTGACCTCGCAGCGCTCGTCACCGACGCGGTCGCCGATGCTCGTGCCACCTCGCCCGGCCACGACTGGGTCGTGCGGGTTCCCGAGCGCTCGATCGAGGTCGTCGGTGACCAGCACCGCTTGCATCAAGTGGTCGCCAACCTTCTCTCGAACGCGCGCATTCACACCCCGGAGGGCACGCGTGTCACAGCGGCACTCGGCGTGCTCGAAGGAAACGCCATCATCACCATCACCGACACTGGCCCCGGAATTCCCGACGAGATACAGCCCGTACTCTTCGAGCGATTCGCGCGCGCCGACACCTCGCGTTCGAGGGTGGCCGGGTCGACCGGGCTCGGACTCGCGATCGTCTCGGCCGTCGTTCAGGCGCACGGTGGAGTGGTGACCTTCTCGTCTCGACCGGGAGAGACGGTCTTCAGAGTCAGCCTGCCACTCGCGCGCGCGTAGTCTCGAACCATGCGTATCGCCGTTACTGGAGCCAGCGGAAAACTCGGAGTCGCCGTCGTCGACCACTTGCGCGAGCGGGGCCACGCCGTCACGGCATTCGACGCGGTCGGAGCCAGGGGCGACGACTTCGTGCACGTCGACCTCACCGATACCGGTCAGGTGATGGATGCCCTCGCCGGGGTGGAAGAACGCCACAGCGGTCTCGACGCCATCGTGCATCTGGCCGCGACGCCCGCGCCGGGCATCCGCCCCGACACCGTTCTTCTGCAGGACAACCTGGCCATGACCATCGCCGTCTTTCAGGCAGCCCGTCGACTGAACATCGCCCGCATCGTGCACGCCTCGAGCGAGACTCTGCTCGGCTTGCCGCTCGACGAGGCGCCGCCTTCGGTGCCCATCGACGAGCAACAGCCGACGCGGCCCAACTTCCAGTACGCGATCGGCAAGCACCTCGAAGAAGAGCTCGGCCGCAAGCTCTGCCGCATCGATGAACGGCTCGCGATCACCGGCCTGCGGTTCAGCAACGTCATGGCGCCGGAGGACTACGCGGAGTTCGAGTCGTGGCAGCACGATCCTGCCGTGCGTCGCTGGAACCTCTGGGGCTACATCGACCGGCGCGACGGAGCGCAGGCCGTTGAACGCGCGCTCGCGGCTCGCGAGCCGGGGTCTGGCTATGCGACCTACATCATTGCCGCGGCAGACACGGTCATGCGCCGAGACAGCGCCGAGTTGCTCGAGGCCGAGTTTCCTGAGGTGCCGAGGAGCCGCCCGATCGAGGGTCGCGAAACCCTGCTGTCGATCGACGCCGCGCGCCGCGAACTCGGCTACGAGCCCGTGCACTCCTGGCTCGACGAGCGCTGAGACGGCTGAGGAACGAGAGGCTGTCTCGATCCTGTATGCTGGCATCTTGCCGTAGACCGCTGGTCATCGGAGCGCCTGCTCGCAGGAGCGCCGATCGAAGGCTCGCACGACTCCCGCAAGGGAGGGGCGACGACCCGCGCAGGTGTATGAACTGCAACCGAGCATCCGTCTGATCGCGATGCTCGACGAAGGCTCGTGCGCGTGCGCCGGGCCTTTTCTCATGTGCGCTCCAGGTTTCCCCGCGTCTCGGCAGACCACAGGAATTCCAACTAGAGGAGCACCATGGCGAACAAGGAAGCATCCGTCGCCGAGCTGAAGGCACTGTTCTCCAGCTCGAGCGCCGTCCTGCTCACCGAGTACCGCGGTCTCACGGTGGCGCAGCTCAAGCAGCTGCGCGGTGCCATCCGTGACGACGCGTCGTACGCCGTGGTGAAGAACACGCTGACCAAGATCGCGGCCAAGCAGGCAGGCATCGACTCGCTCGATGACATGCTCGCCGGCCCTTCCGCGATCGCGTTCGTGCACGGGGACCCCGTGAACGTCGCCAAGGCTCTGCGCGACTTCGCCAAGGCGAACCCCAACCTCGTGGTGAAGGGCGGCTACTTCGACGGTAAGCCGCTCGACGCCTCCGAGGTGAACAAGCTCGCCGAGCTCGAGAGCCGAGAGGTGGTGCTGGCGAAGCTCGCCGGTGCCGTCAAGGCTTCGCTGTTCGGTGCCGCCTACATGTTCAACGCGCCGCTGGCTCAGGCCGCCCGCGCGGTAGACGCTCTGCGGCAGAAGCAGGAGTCCGGCAGCTGACGCTGACCGGTTCACGACCCATCACACCAACCCAGCTACAAAGGAGAAATCATGGCCAAGCTCAGCACTGACGACCTCATCGAGGCGTTCAAGGAGCTCTCGCTCATCGAGCTCAGCGAGTTCGTCAAGAAGTTCGAAGAGGTCTTCGAGGTCACCGCCGCCGCTCCCGTCGCGGTTGCCGCTGCTCCCGCCGCCGGTGGCGCGGGCGCCGCTGAAGAGGTCGAGGAGAAGGACTCGTTCGACGTCGTTCTCGAGGCTGCTGGCGACAAGAAGATCCAGGTCATCAAGGAGGTCCGCGCGCTCACGAGCCTCGGTCTCGGCGAGGCCAAGGCTCTGGTCGATGGCGCCCCCGGCGTCGTCCTCGAGGGCGCGAACAAGGAGACCGCCGAGAAGGCGAAGGCTCAGCTCGAAGAGGCTGGCGCCACCGTCACCCTCAAGTAGTCACTCCGACTGCATCACGAAAGCCCCGCACCCGTCGCTTGGCGGGGGCGGGGCTTTCGTCGTGGTGCGGGGTTCTAGGCGTGACGCGCGCTGTCGGCGATGTCAGCGCTGAGCTGCGGTGCTCGTGCGCACGGCAAGCTCAGTCGGCAGCACCTCGTGCTCGTTGGGAGGGGCGGCGTCGGCGTGTTCGAGCTGGCTCAGCAACAGCTCGACCGCCCGCTCGCCTTGCCTGCCCGGACGCTGGGCGAGCGTCGTGATGCCGAGCATCTCGGCAACCGGGTGCCCGTCAATGCCGATGATCGAGAGCTCTTGCGGCACAGCGATGCCGAGTTGTCGTGCGGCGATCGTGATGCCGATGCCGATCTCGTCGCAGCCCGCGAAGATCGCCGTCGGTCTCCTGCGCGGGTCGCCGAGTACCGAGAGGCCTACTTGGTACCCGCCTTCGATCGAGAACTCCGCCGAGCGGAAGGCGCCCTCAGCTTCGACTCCGGCGGCGCGCAGGGCGCGGGTGAAGCCGGTGTAGCGCTGCGAGTGCACGCGGAAGTCCATCTGCTCGTTCTGGTCGCCGCCGATGTGCAAGATGCGCCGATGGCCGAGGCTCAAGAGGTGCTCGGTCGCCACACGTGCGGTTTCGACGTCGTCGATCGAGAGCGTCGGAATTCCTTCAATGCGCCCCCCGATGCCCACGAGCGGCTTGCCGAGGGCCTGCAGCAGGTGCACTTCGTGCGGGCTCAGGTCGATGGCGACGGAGATGACGGCGTCGACTCTCTTGCGCACGAGAAAGTAGTCGAACACTCGGCGCCGTAGGTCGAGATCGGTGCTCAGGCGATAGAGCGTGAGGTCGTACCCCCCGCGAATGAGGGAGGCTTCGATGCCCTCGAGCACTTCGGCGAAGTACCAGCGGTTGATGTAGGGAATGACGACTGCGACGTTGCGCGTGCGCCCCGTCACGAGGCTCGCGGCGGCACTGGAGACGACGTAGCCGAGTTCGGAGGCCGCTTCCTCCACTCGCAATCGCGTTTCATCAGAGACATAGCCGCGGCCACTCAAGGCACGAGACGCTGTCGACTTCGACACGCCTGCGAGGCGCGCCACGTCGGCGAGGATGCTCATGCCTGCGTGCCCTTCATTGGACGATCGATGGATGCTGCGCGCCAGTGTATCGATCAGACGACCGTTGTGGAACCGGTGCCAGGTGAGAGCGCTCCCGCGTGACTCGCGCGTCACAGTCCAGCCTGAGTGACATCGGGGAGTTCAGCAACGGAACGGTAACGGCGCTCGCGTTCGTGGTTGCATACTCGACAACGGTGTCGTACCGTGACACCTGGAACCGGTTCCCGATGGCGCGCCGAACGGCTCGTCTCAGCTGCCGTTCCATCTCTTGCACCAATCACCGCGCGCCGACCGGCGCGCAGTACGACCTCAACGAGGAGGAAACACATGCGTTCCACTCTCCGACGCCGGCTCGTTGCGCCGGCAGCGGCTGTTGGCGCCCTCAGCCTGGTTCTCGCCGGCTGCGCCGCCACTGACGACCCGGGAGCAGGCGGCGACACCGACTGTTCCGCCTACGAGCAGTACGGAACCTTCGAGGGCGAAAGCGTCGAGCTCTACGCCACGATCATCGATGTCGAGGCCGACGCCATGGTCGAGACGATGGTCGACTTCGAGAACTGCACGGGCATCGACGTCGAGTACGTCGGCACTCAGGAGGCCGAGACGCAGATCAACGTGCGCGCGGCCGCTGGTGACGCGCCCGACCTCATGATCATTCCGCAGCCCGGTCTGCTTCAGCGCCTCGTGGCCGACGGCTACGTCGTGCCGGCCCCCGCCGCTGTCGAGGCGAACGTCGACGAGTTCTGGAGCGAGAGCTGGAAGGGCTACGGCACCATCGATGGCACCTTCTACGCCGCGCCTCTCATGGCGAGCGTCAAGGGCTACGTCTGGTACTCGCCCGCCGACTTCGAAGAGAACGGCTACGAAGTTCCCGCGACGTGGGACGAGATGATGGCTCTGACCGAGCAGATGACCGAGCGCAACGAGGGCCCCTACCGCCCGTGGTGCGTCGGCTTCGGTTCGGGTGACGCCACCGGCTGGCCGGGCACCGACTGGGTTGAGGACGCCGTGTTGCGTTCGGCTGGCCCTGAGGCCTACGACCAGTGGGTCGCGGGAGACCTCGCCTTCTCGAGCCCCGAGATCACCGAGGCGTTCGACCTCGTCGGCGACATCTTGCTCAACCCTGAGTACGTCAACGGCGGCTTCGGCGGTGTCGACTCGATCGTGTCGACCACCTTCCAAGACGGTGGCCTCGCGATTCTCGACGGCAACTGCTCGCTGCACCACCAGGCTTCGTTCTACGAGGCTCAGTGGGGCGAGGGCGTGACGGTGGCACCCGATGGTGACATCTGGGCCTTCATCACCCCGCCGATCGCCGAGGGTGACCCCGCGGCCGTCACCGGCGGTGGCGAGTTCGTCGCGGCGTTCAACGACCGCGAGGCGACCGGCGCTCTCCAGGCGTACATGTCGAGCGACACCTGGGCCAACAAGCGCATCGCGCTCGGTGGCGTCATCTCGGCAAACCAGGGCCTCGACGCCTCGCTCGCCGGCTCTGACCTCGCTCGCCAGTCGATCGAGATCCTCCAGGGCGAAGACACGATCTTCCGTTTCGACGCCTCCGACCTCATGCCGGCTGAAGTGGGCACCAGCTCGTTCTGGACCGGCATGGTCGACTGGATCACCGGTACTCGCTCGACGAGCGAGCTCACCGAGTTCATCGACAGCACCTTCCCGTGATCGTGAGGGTCGCCCGCACTTCGGTGCGGGCGACCCTTCCGTCACGACCCTCGTACGGCTCGGCCCGCCGGATCCTCGTGGTCCGGCGGGCCGCGTCGTCCGGTAGCGTGTGATCAGCCAACCAATGGAGGTTCGCCCATGACGTCGGAATTCTGGTCCGATCTGCTCTCGAAATTCGGCCTCATGATCGTGGGCCTCGTCGTGTTCGCGGCAGTCGTCGGACTCATCCTCTTCTTCGCCGATAAGGCACCCAAGCGCGGCAAAGACATCGTCGTCCTCAGCGCTTTCCTCGCCCCCTCGTTCATCTTGCTCGGTGTCGGACTCATCTATCCGGCGGTTCGCACGACGCTGTTGTCGTTCCAGAACCGCAACTCCACCGAGTGGGTGGGTCTGCAGAACTTCGAGTGGATGTTCTCGGAACCCACCATCCTCACAACTCTCGGCAACACCCTCATCTGGGTCGCGCTCGTGCCGACGCTCTCGACAGTCTTCGGTCTCGCCTATGCGGTCTTCATCGACAAGTCGCACGGCGAGAAGGTGCTGAAGTCGCTCGTCTTCATGCCCATGGCGATTTCCTTCGTCGGTGCTGGCATCATCTGGCGCTTCATGTACGAGTACCGCGAAGTCGGGTTCAGCGAGCAGATCGGCCTGCTCAACCAGATCCTCGTCTGGCTGGGTCAGGAGCCCCAGCAGTTCCTCGTGAACTCGCCGTGGAACACCTTCTTCCTCATCAACGTCATGGTGTGGATTCAGACCGGTTTCGCCATGGTGCTGCTGTCTGCGGCAATCAAGGGTGTTCCGGTCGAGATCATCGAAGCTGCGCGGCTCGACGGCGCAAATGCCTGGCAGTCGTTCTGGAGCGTCACGGTTCCCGCCATTCGCGGCACGCTCGTGGTGGTCGTCACGACGATCTCCATCGCGACCCTCAAGGTCTTCGACATCGTGCGTGCCATGACAGGCGGCAACTTCGATACGTCCGTTGTCGCTAACGAGATGTACACCCAAGCCTTCAACCGCGGCGAGTTCGGTCAAGGTTCCGCACTCGCCGTCGTGCTGTTCATCATGGTGCTGCCGATCGTTGTCTACAACGTGCGAGTCATGCGCCAGCAGAAGGAGATCCGATGAGCGAGTCGACAGCTACCGCCGAGAACAAGCTCGACCAGCCGCTGGGACAGAAGAGCGTGGCGAGACCCAGTCGCGCTCCGGGACGCGCGCGCCGAGTCAAAGAGCGCCTGACCTCGCCGTGGGCGACCGCGGCCGCGATTACGATCGCCGTACTCTGGACGATCCCGACCTTCGGTCTGCTCGTCTCGTCCTTCCGCACACCGGAAGAGATCCGCAGTAACGGCTGGTGGAACATCTTTGTGAGCCCGAGCTTCACGCTCGAGAATTACCTCGAAGTGCTCACCGTCTCCGGGGCATCCTCGGCCAACCTCGGGCAGTACTTCGTGAACTCGCTCGTCATCGCGATTCCGGCAGCGCTCTTCCCGATCGCGATCGCGACGATGGCGGCCTACGCCTTCGCGTGGATGAAGTTCCGAGGCTCGGGAGCACTGTTCGTTCTCGTGTTCGCGCTGCAGATCGTGCCGCTGCAGATGGCACTCGTGCCGCTACTGCAGATCTTCTCGGGAGTGCTCGGCATCAGCGGCACCTTCCCCGCTGTGTGGATCGCGCACACGATCTTCGGCCTCCCGTTGTGCATCTTCCTGCTGCACAACTTCATCAGCGAGATTCCCGGCGAAGTCATCGAGGCAGCTCGCGTCGACGGCGCGAACCAGACGCAGATCTTCTTCCGCATCGTCATTCCCCTCGCGCTCCCCGCGCTCGCCTCGATCGGTATCTTCCAGTTCCTCTGGGTCTGGAACGACCTGCTCGTGGCACTCGTGTTCTCGGGGGGCACCGCTGACGTCGCTCCTCTGACGCAGAGACTCGCGGAGCTCGTCGGCAACTTCGGGCGCAACACCGAGCGACTTCCGGCGGCAGCGTTCATCTCGCTCGTCATCCCGCTCATCGTGTTCTTCAGCCTGCAGCGCTACTTCGTGCGCGGCCTGCTGGCGGGCTCGACGAAGGGCTGACCTCCCGCGCAGTGGACGCTCGTGCGGCCGGTTCTGACCATCACCGGCCGCACGAGCGTCGACGCTTCTCTAGGGCCGCGTGATGTCGACCTCGGCGACTCCGTGCGGAGGCAAGGCGAGAGTTTCGGCGCTTGCCTCGAGCGGAGCGTCGACCGAGAGCGTCGCCGTCACCGCACTATCGAGCAAGTTGCGCACGCGCAGCTTCGCTCCCTGGGCGGTCGGCAGCCACTCGGCCGAGAGGTCGTTTCCCGGCTCGAGCCTGACCGGACTCGGCGCGCTGCACCACGGCCCCGCGTACTCGCGCACAAACAACCGCTGCAGTGCTTCGCGACCCGTGCGCATCACGTCGTCGGCGGTCACCCCCTCCGGTCGGGCGGCAAACCGATAGCGATACACACCGGTGCCGTCTTGCCGAGCCTGGAAGTTCGTGAAGTGGTAGTTGTTCATGAGCCAGCTATAGAGGTGGCCGGCCGTGGCGTCGAGCTCGCGAGCCCAGGCGCCCGTTCTGATGGCTCCGAGCTGCACGAGCGGAGCATCCTGGGCCGTCCACATGATCGACGGTCCCTCGCCTCGCACGCCGACCGCGTGCTGAATCGAATACCAGTCTTTGCTCGTGTCGGGGAGCTGCTCGCGATCGGCGACGAATGCGGCGCCCGCGGTCTCCACGACGAACTCGGGCAGAGCGATCGCGAAGGGGAAGGCGACGAAGATGCTCTCCGGCTCGAAGTTCTCCGGCTTCACCATCGCGACCTCGAGGTCGATGCAGTCGAGAGCGCGATAGATGCGCACGGTGCTCGTGATCGACGGCACGGTGGGCGCACTCGACGACCACGAGATGGCCGTCCACTCGTGCGTCGATGTGACGAGCGGTTCCGCTGTTCCCCTGGCGAGGTGATGCTCGGCGTCCGGGCCGGGGTGGTCGGGGTGGAACAGTTTCGGGTCGGTGGTCACCATCGGGTGTTCGCTCCCCTCGGGAATGCGGTCGACGACGACCGAGCCGAGCCCTGTGAGAGCGTCGCGATCAAGCAGTTCGGTGTCCGTGCGCAGATCGACGATAGACACCGCGCCCCGATCGGGGTCGACCTCAACGCGGTAGACGTCATTTTCTATGACGCGGCCAGGGCTCGGTTCAGCGGGGGAGTCAGGCACCGCCAGGAGCGCTGTTCCGAGAGCAGGGACGTCAGCAATGAGCGTCGCCATCCGCACGCCGTTCGCGCCGACCTTGACCTCGACGGTCACGGGTTCGATGCGGCGGTGCGGGCTGGGATTGACGACGAGGATGCTCGTGCCGGGCTCGACGCGCTGGTGGTCACTCGCACCGCCCCCCGAGGCCGCGAGCCGGAAGACACCCTCGAGAGCGAGGTCGCGCGCGTGGTCGTAGGCGGCGTACGCGAAGCCGGCCTTGGCGTTCCAATGCGAGTGGCTGAATATGGAATGCGGTTTCGAATAGGTCTCCCACGAGCCCCAGGTGTGCTCGGCGAAGAGCAGGAGCTGCTCGCCGACGCTGTCGAGGTCGACCGAGATCTCGTCGTCCGACCGCACTCGCACCGGCCCCCGTCGGTAGCCGAGCACCGTCGCGAGCTCGGTTTCACCCTCGTCGCGTAGTCGAGCGAGCGACAGCGCCGCCGTCGCAGTGCTCGCGAACGAGCGCGCTTCGCGGTAGACGGAAAGCTCACGGGCTGTCGAACCGTGGCCGTGCGACCACCAGTCTGCCCACTCTCCTCGCAGCACTGGCATGCTCGCCGACGCGGGGTCTCGCTCGAGCTCGTCGAGAGCCTCGTCTACCGTGGCGGTGCGCATCGGTAGCTCAGGGTGCACGCGGTTCCAGTGACGGACGATCTCGAGAAAAAGGTCGGTTGGCCAGCGGTTGTCGTTTCCGGCGTGCACGATGGCGGTCTCGAAGGCGTAGTCCTCCCGCTCGATCAGTCGTGCGATGTACTGCTCGATGCGGGCGGTCGCGGTTGCGGTGTCGCCATCGACGATGCCCCACTCCTCGCCAAAGCCGTAGTGCGTCGACAGCCACGCGAAAATGCGCCCGCCTGAAGGTCCTTCCCACCAGAACCCCGAAGGCTGCTCGAGTGGAGGGCGACCGTGATCGGGGTTGAGGGCCATGAGCAGTCGCGTGACTCCGACGCGGGCCATCGAATCCACCGAACCCCACGACAGTCCGTTGACATCGCCGTGCTGCTGCGTTCGCGGCGCGATGCCACCCGCTCGGAGTGGGGCGAGAACGTCGTAGCTCGCATCGATCTCGGCGTCGCTCGACAGTTGCGCCATGTTGAGGTAGCCAGCGGTCACCGAGACGCGACCTGCCTCGACCGCCGATACGAGCCGGGCGCGCCCGCGCGAGTCGGTTCGCCGCCAGTACTCGATGACGGGTCGCGAGACCTCGAAGGTCCAGCGGAACGCGTCGGCCCCTGTGCTCGCGTCGGCATCGACGAGGTCAAGAACGTGATCGACTATGCGGCGGTGCATCCTGTCGACGATGCGCGGGCTGTTCGTGTAGCCGAGATCGTGGTGGGTGTGGCCGAGCAGCAATATCTGTCGCATGAATGTGGGCGCCTTTGGTCTCTCGTGCGGAATCTCTCCCGCAGAACCTGGGATCGATGTCAGACCACCCTAGCCAGACGAGGTCGCGCACGCCACGTGCGACCTCACATTCTCATCACAACCTCCAGCACTTACGGGCATCCAGTGTTGTGTTCAGGACGCTCGTGGGCTACCGTGCGATGTGGGAAGGTTCCCACGTTGACGTGGAGAACTCCTGCAGCCGGCGAGGACGCCGGTCACCGCACCTTCCGAAAGGGTTAGAAATGAAGAAGAGGCAGCACCTTCTCCTCACCGCCACGGCGGGCGTCGCAGTGTTCGCACTGAGCGCCTGTGGCGGCGGATCGGCAGCGCCCGAGAGCTCGGCATCCTTCAGCGACGACGTCGCCGGTGTTCTCGAGATCTGGGGCTTCAACAACGCCGACGATGTCGGACAGTCGCGACTCGACTACGCAGTGTCGCAGATGCCCGACGTGCAGATCGTTGCCGACAACGGCGGATTCGACGCTCAGAAGTTCACGGCGCTCGCGGCAGCAGGTAGCTTGCCCGACGCCGTGCAGATGGACCGCCAGTTTGTCGCGACCTACGCGGCCAAGGGCCTCATCATGCCCCTCGACGACTGCTTCACCGAGCACGGCGTCGACCCGAACGCGCAGTACTACCCGCACGTGGTTCAAGACGTCACCTATGACGGATCGATCTGGGCAGTGCCGCAGTTCTACCAGCCCGCAGCGATCATGCTCAACATGCGTCTGCTCGACGAGGCCGGCGTGAGCAAGGACGACATCGACACGTCGCGTCCCGAGGTTCTCCTCGAGGCCGTCGAGAAGCTCTACGAGTCGAACGGCAGCACGCCCACGACGCTCGGGCTCGACCCGCGCATGCCCGGTCAGGCCGCCTTCTGGATGCTCGCCTACGGCGGCGGCATCATCGACGACAGCGGCATGCCGACGCTCGACGACCCCAACAACGTCGCAGCACTCGAGTTCCTCAAGGAGCTCAACGATGTTCAGGGCGGCTTCGCCGAGGTGAAGAGCTTCATCGACACCTTCGACTTCTTCGGCGCGAACAACCAGTTCGCCGCTGACCAGGTCGCAGCACAGGTCATCGAGCAGTGGTACGTCAACGTCGTGGCCGGCACGTCAGACCAGGTCGAGATCAGCGCCGTGCCCATGCGTGACCTCGAAGGCAACCCCCTCGCTGTTGCGAGTGGCACCGCCTTCGTGATCCCTGCGACGGCCCAGAACCCCGCGGCCGCGTGCCGCTGGATGCTGCACCTGACCTCGGACGAGGGCTGGATGGCTGCTGGCGACCTCCGTGCCGAGAACATCGCTGCTGACCCGAACCGCCTCAACACCGGTCTGTTCACGGGCTCGCCGTCGGCCGACCAGGCCATCCGCGACAAGCACGTTGGCCCGACCGGCATCGCCGGCTTCGATGAGGCCATCGAGACCTACTACGCGGTTGCCGCCGATGGTCGTTCGTATGGCACCTCGCCCGCGGGCCAGGAGATCCAGGTCGAACTGCAGAACGCCGTGACTGCGGCACTCCTCGGCGAGAAGTCGCCTGAAGAGGCTCTCGCAGACGCTCAGGCCGCGGCACTCCGCGCCTACGAGCAAGTCACCGCGGAGTAGTCACACCACGCATCACCACGAGCGGGCGGCCCTTCGGGGTCGCCCGCTTCGTCGTTGGCGCGCGCAGCATCTCGTCGGTGCGGATGCTCACCCCGGGTCGCCGGGGTCGTCTCGCGTCGGCGTCCTTCTCACGCTTGCGTCGCTCACGCTTGCCTCAGTTGCTGTGTCCCACCTTCAGCGGCGCGTGCTTCTGCGCCGGCTACGCGCGATCGATGGTGGACGCCGTTTGGGCTCGCCACGGTGACGCAGTGGCGTGCGCCTTCACGCGGACAAGCTGTCGATGACCTCACCGCAGCGCCTCTGTCGCACCCTGGCAGCGCGTTCACGCGCTCGCGGCAGCCGCCCCCACGCAACCGCAGTGGCCGCTAGCCCGGCCGGGCAACCCCGACCACCCGCCTCAGACCCGCGGCCGAGCTACCGAGTTGCCGAGCTGCCGACGCGCGGGCACCAGACGTCGTGGCGCCGGTTCCGGCATGGGCCACAGCCCACGAGGCCCTCGGGTTGACTCGCGCAGGTGAGCGCGCAGGCACGATCGCAGTCTCGCCGATCAGCGTTGCGTTGCGACACGAGAAAGGGGGATGCTCCGCTCACCTCGAGCGGAGCATCCCCCTTGTCAGCGCGGTACTAGCCCTTGCGTGCTTGTGTCGCGAGCCCCTCGATGAAGTACCGCTGGGCGAACGCGAAGATGATGAGCATGGGCAAGGTGACGAGCAGTGCGGCCACCATGACGTACTGGTAGTCGCCTTGGCCCCCAGCCGTCGGGCTGAACAGCGTCATCGAGTACGAGATGCCGAGCGGAACCGTGAACTGGTCGACGCTGCCGAAGTTCAGGTAGATCAGTGGCGCCTGCAGGTTGTTCCAGCTGGCTTGGAACTCGAAGATGAACACGATGATGAATGACGGAATGGACAGCGGGAACGCGATGCGCCAGAAGAGGCCCATGTAGCCGACCCCGTCGACACGCGCCGCCTCAAAGATCTCGCGAGGAAGGCCGAGCAAGAACTGACGCTGCAGGAAGATGTAGAACGCCGAACCGAAGAGGTTCATGCCCCACAGTGGCACCGTGGTTCCGACAAAGCCCAACTCGTTCCAGATGAGATAGACCGGCACCATCGTGACCGCGCCCGGCAGCATCATCGTGGCGAGCACGACGCCGAAGATGATGTTGCGGCCGGGGAAGCGGAAGTAGGCGAAGCCGAAGGCGACGAGAGAACTCGACACCGTCACGAGCCCCGCTGCGAGCACCGCGATGATCACGCTGTTCGACGTCCAAGCGAGGAGTGGGAGCCGTTCCCACACCTCGAGGTAGTTCGACCACTGGATCGTGTCGGGAATGATCTGGTTGTTGAACACGTCTCCGCGAGGCTTGAGGCTCGCGGAGATGAGCCAGATGAAGGGGTACATGAAGACCCAGGTGAGCCCAATGACCGAGGCCCAGAGCAAGACTTTGCCGATGAGAGTCGAGGGGCGATACCACTTGCCGCGTCGCTTGGGGTACTTGCGCTGTGTGAGCTCGACGCCCACGGCGGCGGTCACCGGCGACATGCCGACTCCGCTACGTGCGTTGGTCGTGGACATCAGCGGTTGTCTCCTTCGTAGTACACGAACTTCTTGCTCACGCGAACCTGGACGATCGTGATGAGCATGATGATGACGAAGAGCAGCCAGGCCATGGCGGCAGCGAAGCCGAAGTTGAACTGGCGGAAGGCTTGCTGGAACAGGTAGATCGCGTAGAACAGGCTCGCTTCAGGCGCGGCGTTGACGGCATCTCGATGGAAGAGCAGATAGGCCTCGTCGAAGGTCTGTAGCGCGGCGATCGAGAGCACGATGACGTTGAAGATCATCGCGTTGGAGATCATCGGAAGCGTGATCGAGAAGAACTGACGAACCTTGCCTGCACCATCGATTGACGACACTTCGTAGAGATCGCGAGGCACGTTCTTCAGCGCCGCGAGGAAGATGATCATGGTGCCGCTGACTGTCCAGAGCCCCATGAGCACGATCGAGGGCTTGATCCAGGCCGGGTCGATGAGCCATTGCGGTCCGTCGATTCCGATGGCAGAGAGTGCCTGGTTGATGGCGCCCTGGTTTCCGTTGAGCAGGAGGAGGAAGACGGCCGCGGTCGCCACGGAGGGTGTCATCTTGGGCAGGTAGAACACCGTGCGGAAGAATCCCGAGCCGCGACCGAGCTGGTTGAGCAGCATCGCGAGGCCGAGCGCAACGACGATCTGCGCCGGAACCGACATGACAGCGAAGAAGAGCGTGTTGCTCAGCGCGAGCATGACCTTTGGTTCTTCGAAGAGCAGCTCGTAGTTCGCGAGTCCGGCCGGACGCGCCGTGTTGGTCGCGAGGTCGTAGTAGCTGAATGAGATGACGAGGCTGTAGACCATGGCCCCGACCGTGAAGATCAGGAAGCCGAGGATCCAGGGCGAGATGAAGAGGAAGCCCGCGAGCGACTCTCGACGGTTATACCCGCCTCGCGTGAGGCCAGGGCGGCGCCCTGTCTTGGCGCGCGCTGCGCGCGCAGCCTTGGCACGGGCGCGCTTCTCGGCGATGGCGCTCATGGCGCGCACCGCCCTAGGGAGTCGATCGCGCCGCGATCGGCGTGGACGAGTTGTGTGGCCATGAACGTGGTCACCTTTCGTGAGACGGCAGTGGCTCGAGCCAATGTGGTAACGATGCCACATCGACTCCCTGCACTCTAGGCGCGAACTGCCCGGGGTGCAAGGAATCGACGTGAGCGGTGGGTGGGCGCGCGGACAACGCGCGGTAGTCAGCGACCGAGCGAGACGAATGCACCTGTGCGGTGCGATTCATACGCGGCGAGGATGATGCCGAGCACGTCGATGCCCTCTTGCTCGGAGTGCAGGGGCTTGGTGCCCTCGAGAATGCTGTGGGCGAAGTGACCGATCTCGGCAGCGAACTCGTCGACGGGTTCGAACTCGAGCACGCCGCGCTCGCCGCCGCGAGTGCGATAGTGCAGCGTCGGGCCGATGGCGTGCAGCGAGCCCTTCGAGCCGACGACCGAGAAGCGCTCGGTGTTGGAACTCGGCGTGTATGCCCAGCTGGTCACGATCGACCCGACGACCCCGTTGTCAAAGCGCACGAGCACCTGGGCGGAGTCCTCACCCTCCATGAAGGTCAAGCGGTGCGTGCTGAGCATGGACCCCACCGACACCGGTGCAGCGCCTGCCAGGTGCATGAGCAAGTACGTGGGGTGGTAGCCCGTGTCGATGAGCTCGCCTCCACCGCTCGTGCTCGCCGTGGCGCGCCAACCCATCGTGCTCGGGTCGAAGTCGTTGTAGAAGCTGTCGGTGGTCCGCACTTCGTAGACGTCACCGATCAGCCCTGAGTCGATGAGCTGGCGCGCCTTGGCGACAGGGGGTGAGAAGAGCTGGTTGTGAGCGCACATGAGCGTGACGCCAGCACTCGTGACGGCCGCCTGCACGTCGGCGGCTTCTTCGGGCGTGAGGCAGAGCGGTTTCTCGCAGAGGATGTGCTTGCCAGCCTCAGCCGCAGCGACGATCGCGTCGCGGTGCAGGTGATGCGGCAGGCAGATGTCGACCGCGTCGATGTCTGCCTCGGCCATCATGGTCGCCGCGTCGGCATAGACGGCGGCGTCAGCGAGCTCGGCGCGCCGTCGCGCGTTTGCTTCGACCGGGTCGGCGACGGCGACGAGCGTTGTCGTATCGGGGTTCGCGAGATAGCCCTTGACGTGGGCGCCGGCGATGCCGCCTGCTCCGATGAGGCCTACGCGGACGGGTGCTGCAGTCATGATGCTCCTTGTTTGGTGAGAGAGGGATGCTGAACTGGCGCTCGAGACGGCCCGCGTGTGCACGGCGGGACGTTGGGCCGATACGTTGCGCTAGAGAGTGACGGCCACGCCGCGCGCGGCCGAGTCGTTCGCCGCAGCGACGAGGCGGGTGAGGCCGAGCGCGGCATCCTGGAGCACTCGGTCGGGCTCGCCGCTCTGCACGGCGGCGACCCAGCGATCAAAGGGACCGGGAGCAGCAGAGTCGAGCTCAAGCTCGTTCCACTGCTCGCTGTCGAAAGCCTCGCCCTTGGCGATCATGCGCTCGCCACCGATGCCATAAATGATCGAGCCTGCCGTGCCTCTCAACTCGAAGAGGAAGGCTCCAGGGGTCGTGACGTTGCTCGCTTCGATGACGCCGATCGCGCCATTCGCGTAGCGAGTCGTGACCACGGCGTTGTCTTCGAGGGCCTCGCCCGTGACGTGCCCGTAGACCGCGCTGACCGACTCGGGGTCGCCCCCGAGGAACAATCTGCTGAGGTACACCGCGTGGCAGCCGAGATCGGTGAGAGCGCCGCCGATCGCTGCTTCGCGATCGTAGAAACGGCTCGGCAGCCAGCCTTCTACTGAACCGTTGTGGGCGAGCCGCACTCGTGCGTAGGTGAGATCACCGAGAGCGCCGCTCTCGAGGTGCCGCATCGCCGTGAGCGTCGCGGCCTCAGTAAGCCTCGGCAGCGAAATCGACAGCGACACTCCGTGCTCGTCGGCGAGCGCGAGCAGTCGTTCGCAGCCGTCGACCGTGCCGGCGAGAAGCTTTTCGGTGAAGACGTGCACTCCAGCCTTCAGGGCGCGCGCGATGACGTCGTCGTGCGCCGCGGTCGAGGTCGTGACCGTGGCGGCCGCGACATCCTCCCGCGCGAGCACCGCGTCGAGGTCGGGCTCGAAGGGAACCCCATATCGCTCGGCGGCGGCGCGGCCCCGCTCAACATCGTCATCCCAGACGACCGCGATCGAGGTCTGCGGGTGGGCGGCGGCGGCGCGCGCGTAGTCGTCGCCGTGAACATGCCAGAAGCCGAGGATCGCGACGGGAAGAGGGGCGGTGATCATCGGTTGCTCCATTGTAGTGTGGGATCGATGCCAGATTGGGCGCTCTCATCCTAAGCACTGCTCTCCGACATCTCCAAGGCCACTGCGGAAGTCGTTTGACCCGCTTGCTCGAATGTGGGTACGTTCTCATACGGTGCAGCGTGACTCTCGCGTGGCGCCCGCACGACGTATCGAGACCACCACGACGACGAGGAGGCACACGTGAGCATCCCGCTGCCGACCACGGTGCACCTCGACGGAACGTGGGAATTGCGCGAAGCCATCGGCGAGACCTGGCGGTGGTACGTCGCGGCGGCGCCGCCCGAGGGGCGCAACAACGTCAGCGCCGGGGTGGGGGGAGGAACGACGGTCGGTTGGATGCCGGCGACGGTGCCCGGTTCGGTCATCGGTGCCCTCGAACGCGCAGGCCGCATCGCCGACCCGAGGGTCGGATTCGGCAGTCGCGGGGCGGAGTGGACCGCGAGCCGCTCGTGGGTGCACCGTCGTCTCGTCGAACTCGGGCCCGAGTGGAACGGCGTCGAGGGGGTCGTCGAACTCGATGGTGTCGATCCCTCCGCGAGCATCCACTGGAATGGTGCTCTTGTCGGCGAGGTCTCTGGGCTCTACCGCCACCACCGCGTTGCGCTCGGTCGCCTCTCGGCTGGCGTGCACGTTCTCGCGGTCGTCGTCGCACCGCGCCCGGCGGGCGTGCCGCAGGTCGGGCGCACAGACGAGGTTCGGCTTCACGCGCCGAGGGTTGGCGTCGGGTGGGACTTCTGCCCGCCGTTCCCCCACCAGGGAATCTGGAAACCCGTGCGTCTCGTCGCGGCGAGCCGAGCGACGCGGCCGCGCGCGCGAGTGGTTCCTCCTCCGGGCGACAACGGTCGATGGCGACTCGTCGTGGAGGGCGAACTCTCGAACGAGGGGGAGCCGCCGAGAGCGTCCATCTGCCGAGACGGTACCGTGCTCTCCTCGGCGGCCTCGACAGTCGAAAGCGGGCGCTGGGCGGTCGAACTTCACCTCGATCACCCCGAACTCTGGTGGCCCCATGGCCACGGTGATCCGACCTTGTACGACGTCATCGTCGACGATGGAGGAGTCGAGCACCGACTTCGCGTCGGCTTCAGAACTGTGGAGTTCGAGCGCGCCCCCGGGGCTCCCGACGACTCTCTGCCGTATCGCGCGATCGTCAACGGCGTCGCCGTGCCCCTCATCGGCTGGAACTGGGCCCCCGTCGATGCGCAGTTCGGTGAGATCACCGAGGAACGACTACGGCACGCGCTCGACCTCGCGCGGCACTCGGGTGCTCGACTCATCCGAGTCTGGGGTGGGGGTCTCGTCGAAACCGATGAGTTCTACGACGCGTGCGACGAGCGTGGTCTCATGGTGTGGCAAGAGTTCTCACAGTCTTCGTCGGGTCTGCAGAGCGCCCCGAGCGACGATGCTGAGTTCTTGCGAGAGCTTGAGCTCGACGCGCGAGAACTCGTCTCGGCGCGTGCCCACCACGCAAGCCTTGTGATCTGGGGCGGCGGCAACGAGCTCGAAGACGACCACGGGCCCCTCTCCACCGAGAGGAGCGCGGCGTTGCGGTTGCTCGCGGGCGTCGTGCGCGAGCTCGATCCGACTCGTCACTGGTTGCCGACGTCGCCCACTGGACCGGTCTTCCATCACAGGCTCGATGCGATTCTCGCGGCGCCCGAGGCTCAGCACGACGTGCACGGTCCGTGGGAGTACCAGGGACTGGAGGCGCACTACACCTTGGCGAACGCGGGAACCTCGCTCGCGCACACCGAGTTCGGCGTCGAAGGAATGACGGGACGACGTTCTCACCTTGCGCTCGTTCCTGCGGAACAGCGCTGGCCCCCTGGCCGCGACAATCCGCTCTCTCGTCATCTCGGCGAGTGGTGGAACAACGCCGCACAGGTCGCCGAGCTGCTGCCGGGGGCCGATGCCGACCTTGAAACCTTGCGGGCTGCAAGCCAGTGGTTGCAGGCGACCGGCCTCGCCGTCTCGGTGGAAGGCGACAGGCTGAGGTGGCCCAGGTGCTCGATGGTGCTGCCCTGGCAGCTGGCGGAGTCATACCCGAACACGTGGTGCACAGCGGTGGTCGACTACCGCGGAGAGTCGAAGCCCGCCTTCGCCGCCGTGGCTCGCGCGTTCGCCGACGACCGGGCTGTGATTCGAGTCGAGCGCGCCGCGTGGGCTGGTCACACCACTGCGCGCGCCGACGTGTGGCTCTGGAGCGTGCAGGGCAGAGGGCGCTGCACGGTCGAACTCAGCGCCCTCGCCCTCGATGGCAGCGTCGTGGTATCGACGATCGAGGAGGTCGACGCGGTCGGAGACCCGGCGAGGGCCGCGAGCATCCACGTAGACATCGACCGGCTCGACGAACTCTTCCTGTGGCGAGCAGTCTGGCGCGAGAGCGGCGGCGCGGTCATCGATGACGAGCGCGTGCTCGCGACGACCGCGGCGACGTTCTCTGCTGTGCTGGACGCCCCTCGTACTGCGCTCACCGTCGAGAGCAACAGTCGCGGCTGGCGCATCCGCAACACCGGGGCGGTCGTGGCCATCGGGCTCGCCGCCCGTGACACTCGGCCGCACGACGACGGGCGGATGCGCGCCGTCGTGCTCGATCCGAGCCCGCTGCTGCCCGGCGAGCAGCGCGACGCGGTCGTCGTGGGCGATGGCCCTCTCAGCGACCTGAGCGTCGAGTCGTTCTCGACCGACCCCGTTACGGCGCCGAACGTGCGTCCAGCATCCTGAAAGCGAGCACCATGACTTCTCCGACCTTCCCGCCTGACTTTCTCTGGGGCGCGGCGACGAGCGCGTACCAAATCGAAGGCAGCCTCGATGTTGACGGCCGAGGGGAGTCGATCTGGGATGTCTTCTGCCGCACCCCAGGCGCAATCGAGGGTGGTGGTGACGCCTCGATCGCCGTCGACTCGTATCGGCGCTGGCGTGATGATGTCGACGTGCTCGCTGAGCTCGGAATGACCGCCTATCGATTCTCGACCGCGTGGTCGCGCATCATGCCGGAGGGCACCGGTCGCGTCGAGTCGCGCGGCCTCGACCACTACGAACGATTCGTGGATGCCCTTCTCGAGCGCGGCATTACCCCCGTTCTCACGCTCAACCACTGGGACATGCCGCAAGCGCTCATGCGGCACGGGGGCTGGGCAGGGCGTGAGAGCGTCGATGCCTTCGTGGAGTACGCCGTCGCCGTCGGTCAACGTCTCGGCGATCGCGTGCCGTGGTGGATCACGCAGAACGAACCGTGGATCATCCAGTTGCTCGGCTACCAGTTGGGGCTCCACGCGCCGGGCATTCGCGATCTCGCGACGAGCGTGCGCGCCGGCCACCATGTGTTGCTCGCGCACGGTGCCGCATATGACGCGCTGAGGCCACTCACCCAAGGTCGCATCGGCGCCGCACCGAATCTCTTGCCGTGTGTACCCGCGACCGACAGCGAGGCTGATCGCGCGGCAGCGATCGGATCGGACGGCTATGTCAACCGATGGTTCCTCGAGCCATTGCTCGGCTCCGGGTATCCCGGCGATATGCGTGCGCTGTGGGAGCAGGCGATCGGTGCTCCGCTCGACTTCATCCGCGAGGGAGACGAAGCGGCGATCGGCGGCCGTAGCGACTTCCTCGGCGTGAACTTCTATACGCGGCGCATCATGGCCGCTGCCGAACCCGGTGACGGGCGGCCCTTCCCCTGGAAGGTCGTGCGCTCGCAAGAGGAGACGCAACTCACCGACGAGGGCACCGAGATCGTGCCTGAGGCCTTGCGCGACCTCTTGCTACGGCTGCACCGCGAGTACCCGGGGGTGCCGATCATGATCACCGAGAACGGTGCAATTTCGAACGACGGCTTGGCGCACGACGGCAAGGTGCACGACGTGCGGCGCATCCGCTACCTCCGCTCGCACGTGCAGGCGATGGCGGAAGCCATCGAGCGAGGCGTGCCGCTCCTCGGCTACACGCACTGGTCTTTGTTCGACAACTTCGAGTGGTCGCTCGGATACCGACCACGGTTCGGTCTTGTTCACGTGGACTACTCGACGCAGCGCCGCACGATCAAAGACAGCGCGTTGCACTACTCCGACATCATTCGCACTCGAGGCCTTCCACCGTGGGACCCTGCCTCGGGGCAGTCGCCCACTCAAGCGGTCGATTCGCTCGGGGCCTTCGGATGAGCGAGCAGTCGGTCGCGCCCTCGGCCGAGGTGATCGTCTACGGCGCGACCTCTGCAGGAGTGTGCGCTGCAGTCGCCGCCGCACGCTCGGGCGCCCAGACCGTGCTCGTCGAACCCGGGCGCCACGTCGGGGGGATGACGTCGGGCGGTCTCGGCTACACCGACGTCGGCGATGTGCGTGTGCTCGGCGGACTCGCGCGCGAGTTCCGTGATGCCGTTGCCCAGCACTATGGCGTTTCACCTGGCCACTATGCGGGCCCAGAACCTCACGTCGCAGAGCAGATCATGCTGAGTTGGCTCGAGCAGGCGCGGGTCGACGTGCGCTTCGGTGAGCGGATCGAGTCGGTGGTCACTGCTGGCGCGGAGATCGACGAACTGGTCCTCGCTTCGGGCGCAAGGCTGCGCCCTGGCGTGGCGATCGATGCGAGCTACGAAGGTGATCTGCTCGCTGCAGCGGGCGTCGAGACGGCAATCGGTCGAGAGAGCCGCAGTGTGCACGGTGAACGGTTTGCCGGGCGGCAGGAGATCAAGCCGGGTAGGCACTCCATGCCCTGGGGCATCTCACCGTTTCGCGACGACCCCGCTGGGCGCACCGAGGGCGTGGTGTTGCCCCAGGTGCGCGATGTGCCGCTTGCCGAGGTCGGTGAGGGCGATGGCGGAGTCATGTCATTCGGCTACCGCGTGTGCCTCACGACCGCACGTGACAGAGTTCCCTTCGAGCGACCGGCGGACTACGACGAGGCCTACTGGGAACTTGGTCGGCGCTACTTCTCGACCTGTGTCGGCGATGACCGCGCTGGCCGGTTCATCGGTCTCGAAGAGAACCTGCCAGGCGGCAAGTGCGACGGCAACTCGCTGGGTCCGTTTTCGCTCAGCGTGCTCGATGGAGCCGCATGGGAGTACCCGGCAGCAACGCCGGCACGACGCGAGGAGCTACGCCGCCACCACGAACGGCACACGCGCGGATTCCTGTGGTTTCTCAGCACCGACGCGAGCGTACCCGCGCACATCAGAACGGAGATGGCACGGTGGGGCTGGCCAGCAGACGAATTCGTCGACACTGGCCAGCTGCCGCACCAGCTCTACGTGCGCGAGGCCCGACGCATGCAGTCTGACCTCGTGCTCACCGAGCACGATCTCGTCGCTGGTCGCCGATTCGACGACACGATCGCCCTCGGTTCGTATCACATCGATATTCGCGAGGTGCAGCGCACCTGGCAGTGGGCCTGGGAGCACCCGGACCCCGAAGCCCACGTCGTGAGTGAGGGTTATCTGTCTGTCGCGGTACCCGCGTACGGCATCCCCTATCGGGCGCTACTGCCCAGACGTGAGGAGTGCGCGAACCTCCTCGCGGCCGTGTGCGTCTCCGCCTCGCACGTCGCATTCTCGTCGCTGCGTATGGAGCCGCAGTACCAGATGCTCGGGCAAGCGGCGGGGGCCGCTGCGGCGCTCGCCGTGGCTACGGGCCGCAGCGTTCACGAGATTGATGTCGCGCTACTGCAGTCGCGCTTGCGCGAGAGCGGCGCGGTGCTGTAGCTGCCTCTCAGGGCCGTGGTAGTTCGCCCTGCTGCTCGGTCGAGAGTTGCAGGGCATCGCGGCCATGCAGACGCAACGACAGTTCGGCGCTCGCCTCGAGCTCTTCTGACAGGTCGAGAGCACGGTCAAGCGACGCGGCGACGACGACGCTGCCATGGTGCGCGAGAAGCACAACTCGGTGCCCTTCGGCAACCGCCGCCCCGACGTCGTCTCCGAGCGCGGCCGTTCCCGGCGCGGCGAACGGCAGGAGCGGAACGGTGCCCAGGGACATCACCCGATACGGCGTGTAGGCAGGCAACGCTGCGCTGCCGTCGTTCAGCGGGGCGAGGCACGCGATAGCCGTGCTCGCCGGGGCATGCAGGTGAACGATCGCGGTCGCTTCGGGTGCGGCCCGGTAGGCAGCGAGATGCAGAGTCACTTCTTTGCTGGGGATGCCCTTCTCAACTCGGCCGTCGACAATACGCACGCGAGCGAGGTCGCGAACCCGCACGCGCGAGAGGGCCGAGCCGGTGGGCGTCATGATGATGCTCTCGCCCACCCGTACGCTGAGATTGCCCGAGCTGCCGGGCGAGAGGCGCGCTGCTGCGAGGTGCCTGGCGCCGTGCACGAGCCGCCTCGAGGCGCGCCGCCGCGCGATCCAGTCGATCATGTGGCGACGCCGCTCGAACGTATCTCGTGGCCGAGAGCGCGGGGGATGAGGTCGTCCCCGCCGAAGTTGCCTGACTTCAAGAGAACTCTGATGTTCCGGGTGGTGAACTCCTCGCTGAGCGCCGCCGTTGCCCAGGCGACTCCGGGGTCGACCCGCTCGTCGAGGTCGAGGCGACGGATGCCGAGCGCGCTCGCCACGGCCCCTGAGGTTTCCCCTCCGGCGATGATGAGTCTCTCGACACCTCCTCGATCGACCGCCGAGCGCGCGAGCTCGCCGAGCGCGTGCTCCACGATCTTCGCCGCACGTTCGACTCCGAGCCGCTCCTGCGCGCGCGTGAGCGCGGCGCGGTCGCTCGTCGCGGAGACGAGCGCGACGCCCGTGTGGTCGAGTCGGTCAAGCATTGCGCGAGTGAGTCGCCCCAACGCCGCGTCGTCATCGTGCAGCTCGATCGCGTCAAGAGCGATGACCTCAAGGCCGCTCGCGGCAACTT
>Ga0209066_10002260_pt1 | contig 23739 bp, 16 predicted proteins | sample All_14_2_FD_187198 | JGI IMG/M metagenome (GOLD analysis project Ga0209066, IMG submission 187198) | Freshwater microbial communities in response to fracking from Pennsylvania, USA - Allegheny Zone_MetaG_DW_15 (SPAdes) (version 2) ... | reverse complement strand
GCACGCGCTCGCCTGCTGCGAAGCTGCCGCCCAGGGCATGCGCGCGCAGGTAGTCGAGCATTTGCGCATCGACGGTCTGCGCCGCCTGCCGTAACGCCAACTCCCGCAAGGCGGAAAGGTTAGACTTGGAGAAGAAATGGCCGAGCGCACGGCTCGCTTCCTCGGGCACATAGACCTTGCCCTCCTTCAGCCGCGCAATCAGTTCATCGGGCGGAATATCGACGATCTCGATCTCGGCCTGCTCCAGCACATGATCAGGCACCGTCTCGCGCACACGCACCTTGGTGAAGGACGCGACGACATCGTTCAGGCTTTCGAGATGCTGGATATTGACCGTCGAATAGACGTCAATCCCGGCAGTGAGCAGTTCCTCAATGTCCTGCCATCTTTTGGGATGACGGCTGTCGGGCGCATTGCTGTGGGCGAGTTCATCGACCAGCACCAACGCGGGGCGGCGCGCCAGTATCGCATCGATGTCCATTTCCGTCAGCGGCTGACCACGATGCTCGATGGTCCGACGCGGCACAACCTCGAACGGGCTGATTAGAGCTTCAGTCTCGCGTCGACCATGCGTCTCGACGACTCCAATCACGACATCGACGCCGTCACGCAAGCGCGCCGCCCCCTCCGACAGCATCTCATAGGTCTTGCCGACACCCGGAGCGGCACCCAGGAACAGCTTCAGCCGCCCACGGCCTTCGCGGGCGGCTGCGCGCAGCAGCGCGTCGGGGTCGGCGCGAACGGGCGTTGCAGGGGTCAGGGCGCTGGTTCCTTATCAAGCCGCCGATTGAGCACGAGTACATTGACCCGAGGTTCGCCGAGCACGCCCAATATAGCGCCTTGCGTCTGCGATGCGATCAGTTCCCGCAAGCGCGCGGGATCGACGCCCCGCGCCTTCGCCACGCGCTCCACCTGGAACAAGGCCGCCTCGGGACTGATATCGGGATCGAGTCCCGAGGCGGAGGCCGTCACCAGATCAGGCGGAACATAGGAACCTGGCGCGGAAGGGTGCACGGAGAGATCGGCTTTGACGCGATCGGCCAGCGCCTGGGACGTCGGCCCGAGGTTGGAACCCGACGAGGCGAGGCCGTTATAGCCACTGCCCGCCGCCGACGGCCGGCCATGGAAATAACGTTCGGACGTGAAGCTCTGCCCGATCAGGGAGGATCCGACGACGACGCCCTTGTCGAAGATCAGGCTGCCGTTCGCCTGCGCCGGGAACAGGATCTGTCCGATGCCCGTCAGCGCCAGCGGATAGCCCAGTCCGAGCAGCGCGGTGAAAAGCAGCGTCATGACGAGCGTCGGACGCAAGGCAGATTTGAGATCATTGAGCATGGTTTCTACTCCCGTTCGTGCTATTCACGCCATGCCCAGACCGGACACGACGAGATCGATCAGTTTGATCCCTGCAAATGGCGCGATGAGACCGCCCAGGCCGTAGATGGCCAGGTTGCGCGCCAGCAGCGGCCCCGCGCCGATCGGACGATAGGTCACGCCCCTCAACGCCAGCGGCACGAGCGCGGGAATGATGAGCGCATTGAAGATGATCGCCGACAGGATCGCGCTTTGCGGCGTCGCGAGACCCATGACGTTGAGCACGCCCAGCCCCGGATAGAGCACCACGAACATTGCGGGGATAATCGCGAAATATTTGGCGACATCATTGGCGACAGAAAAGGTCGTCAGGCTGCCGCGAGTCATCAGCAACTGCTTGCCGAGGCCGACGATCTCGATCAGCTTGGTGGGATCGCTGTCCAGATCGACCATATTGCCGGCCTCTCGCGCAGCCTGCGTGCCCGTGTTCATCGCCACGCCGACATCGGCCTGGGCGAGCGCGGGTGCGTCATTGGTACCGTCACCGCACATCGCCACCAGTTTGCCCCCCTGCTGCTCCTTGCGGATCAGCGCAAGCTTGTCCTCTGGCGTGGCCTGCGCGAGGAAATCATCGACGCCAGCCTCCGCCGCAATTGCAGCCGCCGTTAGCGGATTGTCGCCGGTGATCATGACGGTGCGAATGCCCATCCGGCGCAGTTCGGCGAACCGTTCGCGTACGCCGGCCTTTACGACGTCCTTGAGCGCGATGACACCGAGCAGCCGACCGTCGCGCGCTACCGCGAGCGGCGTCATCCCGCCGCGCGCTACTTCATCGGAAATACTGCGCAGGCCCGCTTCACCTGCCGGTCCACTGGGCAACGATTTCAATATCGAATCCACCGCGCCCTTGATTATGGTCGAACCGCCTATTTTCACGCCGGATATGCGCGTCTGCGCTGTGAAGGGCACGATTTCGGCGTTCTGCGGCAGCGCCCCTGTCGCAATCCCGTGCTGCTCGCGGGCGAACACGACGATCGAGCGGCCCTCCGGCGTTTCGTCGGCAAGGCTGGCGAGCAATGCCGCCTCTGCCAGCGTCTCGACCGCAATGCCGGCCAGTGGGCGCAATTCGGCCGCCTGCCGGTCGCCCACGGTGATGGTCCCGGTCTTGTCGAGGAGCAACGTGTCGATATCGCCCGCCGCTTCGACCGCTCGACCCGACTTGGCCAATACGTTGAAGCGGACGAGCCGGTCCATTCCGGCGATCCCGATCGCGGACAACAGCGCGGCGATGGTCGTCGGGATCAACGTGATCAGCAGCGCCGCAAGGATCGCCACCGGCACCTTGCCCCCCACATAGCTGGCGAAGCCCGGGATCGTCGATACCGCTATCAGGAAGATGATCGTCAGACCCACCAGAAGGATAGTAAGTGCTATCTCGTTCGGCGTCTTCTGTCGCTCCGCGCCCTCGACCAGCGCGATCATGCGGTCGAGAAAGCCTCGCCCCGGCTCGGCGGTGATCCGCACCTTGATCCAGTCGGAAATGACGCGCGTGCCCGCCGTCACCGCCGAACGGTCACCGCCGCCCTCGCGGATCACCGGCGCACTCTCGCCGGTGATTGCGGCCTCGTTGACCGAAGCGACACCACCGACGACCTCGCCATCTCCGGGGATCAGGTCTCCGGTCTCGACCAGCACGATCTCTCCGGTCGCAAGCTGGCTAGCCGGCACGATTTCAAAGGTGTCGCCGACGCCCAGCAGGCGCTTGGCCTTGAGGTCCGCCTTGGTCGCCCGCAGCGACGCCGCCTGCGCCTTGCCGCGCCCTTCGGCAAGCGCCTCGGCAAAGGTGCCGAACAGCACCGTCAGCCACAGCCAGACCACAAGCTGGATCTGGAAGCCGATCGCGAGCCCATCATTGCCCAGGAGCAACAGCAAGGTGAGCAAGGTCGCGACCGTTGCGGTCGTGAACATGACAGGGTTTCGGATCAGCTTGCGGGGGTCGAGCTTGCGGAGGGCTTCACCAATCGCAGACAATAGCAGATCGGTCGTGAAAAGGGATTGGGAGCGCGCCATCGTTTAGGTCTTTCGCAAAGGATCAGAACAGCTGGCCGCGGATCATCGCCAGATGATCGGCGATGGGGCCAAGCGCGAGGCTGGGAAGGAAGGTCAGTCCGCCGACGATCAGGATGATGCCGACCAGCAGGCCGATCCACAGTGCGCCCGTGGTTGGGAAAGACCCGGCGCCAGCGGGCACATGCCGCTTGGCCGCCAGGCTTCCCGCAATCGCCAGCATCGGAATGATGACGAAGAAACGACCGATCCACATCGCGACACCCAGCAGACCGTTATAGAAAGGCGTGTTGGCGGTCAGTCCGGCAAAGGCCGAACCATTGTTGCCGACGCCGCTGGTGAAGGCGTACAGAATCTCGGAAAAGCCGTGCGGCCCTTTGTTGAGCGGTCCGGCGAGGCCGGCCGGCAGCACCGCCGACACCGCCGTGAACCCCAGGATGATGAGCGGCAGGACCGCAATCGCCAGCACAGCAAGCTTCACTTCGCGCCCCTCGATCTTCTTGCCGACATATTCCGGACTGCGCCCGACCATCAGCCCGGCGACGAACACAGCAAGGATCGCGAACAGCAGGAAGCCATAGATGCCTGCCCCCACCCCACCAATCACGACTTCGCCGAGTTGCATGTTAAGCAGCGGGATCATGCCGCCCAGCGCCGTGAAGCTGTCATGCATGGCATTGACCGCGCCACAGCTCGCGGCCGTGGTAACGACGGCGAACAGTGCGGAGGCAACGATGCCGAAGCGCACCTCCTTCCCCTCCATGTTGCCACCAGGCAGCCCAAGCTGGTGCAGGACGGGGTTGCCTGCCGCTTCCTGCCAATAGGAGACAGTCGTGCCGATCAGAAATATGGCGAGCATCGCCGTCAGGATCGCCCAGCCCTGCCGCGGATTGCCGACCGCCTTGCCGAAGCACCAGGTGAGCCCGAAACCGATCAGGAAGATCGACAGCATCTGGACAAGATTGGTCAGCGCATTGGGGTTTTCGAAGGGATGCGCGCTGTTCGCATTGAAGAATCCGCCACCGTTGGTGCCAAGCATCTTGATGGCTTCCTGGCTGGCGACGGGACCGATCGCGAGGGTTTGCTTCGCACCTTCCAGCGTCGTCACATCGACCGATCCGGCCAATGTCTGCGGCACACCGTTGGCGATAAGGAATAGCGTGTAGAAAACGCAGACAGGCAGCAGCAGGTAAAGCGTCACCCGCGTCATGTCGGCCCAGAAATTGCCGATCGTCTTCGTTTCACGTCGCGCGAAACCACGAAACAAGGCGAAGGCGAGCGCAATGCCAGTCGCGGCACTCAGGAAGTTGTGGATGGTGAGCGCCAACATCTGGCTCAGGTTCGACATCGTCGCCTCGCCGGCATAGCTCTGCCAGTTGGTATTGGTCGTGAAGCTGACCGCCGTGTTGAAGGCGAGATCCGACGACAAATTGGTCAAGCCTTGCGGGTTGAAAGGCAACCAGGCCTGCGTCCGCAACACCACGTAGGTCATCAGGAGCAGCGCCGCATTGAACAGCAGCATATGCAAAGCGTAGCGCCGCCAGCCCTGCTCCGCCTGCGGATCGATGCCCGACAGGCGGTAAAAGCCACGCTCCACCGGGCCGAGTAGACGATGCAGCAGTGTCTCGCGCCCTTCGTAGAGCGCGAAAAGCCACAGCCCGATCGGCTTGGTAAGGGCGACGAGTATCACGATGAAGACGCCAATCAGCGTCCAGCCAGCCAGGGTCATCATGCCGCTCCTAAAAGCGCTCAGGCCGCAGCAATGCGACGACGAGATAGAAGATGAGACCGATAGCGGTTGCGGCGCCTAGCCAGAGGTCCAGCCCCATGGCTCTCATGCCCTGTCAGCCAGGGCGATATAGCCCAGGCTCGCCATCAGCAAAGCGCCAGTCAGCGCCAGCCAGTAAACATCCTGCATGTTCGGCTCCGAATGATGTTCGAAGCCGCTTCACTATGCGCAATCCGCGTTAGGAAACCATGGGATTGAACTGGATCCCGCATAAAGGGAGCGTAAAAATCTCCGCCGGTAAATCAGCCCTGCGCGGATACACGCGTAATGCTCTTCAATGCACCCAGCAGTTCAGCTGTGGTTGTTATCGTTGCAAACTCGTAGCGTAAGGTGGCGATGTGCACGTCGTGCACCGTCCGCGCATCGAAAATTGCACCATCGCCATCGGACAGGTCGAAACAGTCGCATGCATCCTCTACCACGATGACACGATAGCCCAGATTGGCTCCGACCCTGGCACTTGTCGACACGCACATGTCCGTCGAGATGCCGAACAATACCAACGTCGAAATACCGCCACGCCGCAGGCGCAGGTCGAGATCCGTGCCAATAAAAGCTGCGTTCACCGACTTGGTGATCAAGGCTTCGCTTTCGACAGGTGCGAACCCCTGTCGAAAGGAATTACCCGGATGGCCGGGACGCAGGGTTGAGGAAACCTCTACGGAGTCATGCCGCACATGAAAGATTGGGAGACTGGCTGCGCGCCACGCTTCCAGGATCAGAAGCCCGTTACGATCGATTGCATCATTCCAGCGCGAGGGCCAGGACGGCAGGTCAAAGCCGGTCTGCATGTCGATTGGAACAAGGGCGGGGATATCCAGATCAAGGGCCATGTCTGTTACTCGACTTAACTGTTCTGGCTTTGCCGGACATCCTTATCCTGATGCCGATATTAGCTGAGGGTAATCTGCCTCGGAAATGAAGTCCTGCGTTTCACCGACAAGCCCTGCTTATGTAGAACGATGGGAAGGTTTCGTCGTATTCGCTCCCGCTCAGTCCCGCGTGCGCGCCCGCGCGGCGTAGCGACGCGCCGCAATTTCTGCGCCTTCTCTCAGCAGTGGGCCCAACTGCCAGAAATCGCTAAGGTGCCCCTGACCCGAAGGCGGTGCACGATCCCAGCCATAATCATGGCGTAGTCTGCCGACATGACCGGCAGCGAGGGCTGCATGTGCAGTAACCGAGCCGGCATCGTCCTGTTCGGGTGCCACATAGATTGCGTCGGCCGAACAGTAGAGTTCGCACATGAAGCAGGTCTGGCACTGATCAATGCGCGCAACCAACGGAATGCCACCTTCGCCCAGATCCAGAACATGTGTCGGACAGGCGGCAACACAATCGTTGCAGCCGGTGCAGCGATCCTCAAAGATATGCGCGATCATGCGGCAATCTCCACACAAGAACGATGCTCGCTGTTTTCAAACCGGGTCCAAACCCGATCCAGCCCGCCGACAAGCAGGCGGCTTTCCTGCGCAGGGTCGGCAGTGGGTTTATCGACACGCATGTGCATACCCCGGCTCTCGTTTCGCGCATGGGCCGCAGCCAATACCCAGCGCGCGACGGACGCCATTGCCGCGTGCTCGCGAAGCGCTACGCTCGCCAGGCCCTGCGCTCGACCATGTTCGGCGATGGTGCGCCATGCGCTTTCCACGGCGATCTGACCCTTTTCCAGCTTTTCAGCGCTGCGCCACAATGCATTGTCATAGCCGATAGTCGCGTCCTGAATGGACTCCAGAAATTCCCGAGCGTCGTCCAGCGACGCCGTGGACGATGGGGACAGGCCGACCCTTCCAGCACGTGTTACGGACGCGTGGTGCCGAGCACCGCTTTTCAGCGCTCTGGCTGCTGCGGCGGCACCGGCTATCCGGCCGGACGTCAGCGCCCATGCGGCATTCTGTGCGCCGCCGCCGCTGGTCGCACCGGCCACGAGTTCGCGCGTGGCGCTGTCGCCTGCGGCATAGAGGCCCTCTACGCTGGTTTCGCAACCTTCGCCTGCTATGCGAAGCCCTCCGGTGCCGCGTACCGTACCTTCGCCGAAAAGGCTGACAGGAAAGCGATCTTGAAAAATATCGAGGCCCCTGCGTTCAAACGGCGCGAGCGACGCGGGTTGGATGTGGCGCAGGCGCTGTTTCAACTGTTCCGGCGCATCCGTCAGGTCGGCCAGGACGGGGCCCCGTTGCATTGCCTGCGCCAAAGCCCGCAAATGTGCGGCTTCTCCAACCATGGGTGGCGGGACATCAAGTTCCTGGCCTTCGCGATCGAAGAAGCGCGCGGCGAAATAGGGCAGTGTACGCGTAGAGTTCCACGCCGGGGACAGGGAGTAGGACACGGAAAATTCCATGCCCGACAACGCTGCGCCAGCCTCAACGGCCATCAGCAGGCCATCCCCGGTATTGCCGTAGCTGCCGATCAGGCCAGAGCGAAAGGCGCACCCCCCGGTGGCAAGGACTACAGCGCCAGCCCTCACGGCCCAACCGGCACCTGCAAGGCGTGCATGACCTGCCGCGCCGGCCACAGACCCATCGGAGTGGAGAAGCAGTTCAAGCGCGGGATGATGATCGAGGATGGTCACACCTCGGTCCGACGCGAAACGGCGCAGAGCACGCATATATTCAGGCCCACGCACGCCTGAAAAGAAGGTGCCGCCCTTACCGTCGCCGTCAAACGGATAATAGCCCGCCAGCGTGGGCAATGTGCGCCAGGTCTCCTCGATGATGCGGGCCATCCAGGCTCTATCGGCCAGGCCAAAACTGCGGGCATGGCGTTCCTCGATCGCCGCCTCGCGCTTTCCCGGCTCAGGCGCAACCCACCAGTGGTTTGGGCCGCCAGTGGCCGTTACACCGCTGGTGCCGACAAAGCCCTTGTCGACGAGAACGACCTGCGCCCCGGCGCCGGCGGCAGCGATCGCGGCCCAGCATGCCGCCATTCCACCGCCGATGATCAGGACGTCCGCGATCAATGGTGTCGGTGCGATACTGGCCATTTTACGCCTTTCAGTCGGTTGGATGGCTACCCGTCACGTCCGTGACGATGCGGGTTTGATCTGGCGCCTTCCAGGATCGCGCCTTGGCACGGCACTCCCGTGGTCTGATCGGTCATTGCAATGCCCCTGCCAGCCAGTTTCCCTAAGCGAAACAGGGCCGCAGGAATAACAAGGCCTTCTCATAATTTGTTGGCTTCTGCTGATGCGAGATAGTCCCTCAATCTATTGAAAATTCTCGCTTGCGATTATTGTCTATTATTTGAGTAGATAAGAGGCCGACCCTATCAGGCCCGCACGACACAGAGGCCTGGGGCGTCGACCGCAGGAACCTTTTCAGCAGGGGGAACGAATATGAAGTCCGTTAAAATGTGGGCCAGAGCCGGCTCGGCTCTGGCGATGGGGGCGTTTGCCCAACTGGCTGGCGCTCAGGTTACGCAAGCGCCGGCGAATGCCGCCGCGGCAGACGATGTGAATGGACGTGATACCATCATCGTCACCGGCACACGTCGCACTGATCGCACTGTTGCGGAGTCCGCCGTGCCCGTCGACGTTTTCTCTGCAGGTGACTTGGCCAGCCAGTCGACGAGCGACATCAAGGCGGCGATCAAAAACCTCGTTCCCTCGTTCAATCTGCAACGCAACGCTCTGTTCGACGGTTCGGCCTTTGTCCGGCCACCGACGCTGCGTGGCCTGCCGCCAGACGAGACACTGGTGCTCATCAACGGCAAGCGCGTGCATCGCTCCGCGCTTGTGCAGGTAAGCGGAGGATCGCTGGCTGCCGGCTCGCAGAGCGCCGACCTTTCACAAATCCCTGCGGCTGCGATCGAGCGGGTCGAAGTCCTCCGTGACGGCGCAGCGGCGCAATACGGCTCCGACGCCATTGCCGGCGTCCTCAATTTCGGGCTGAAGCGCAACGCCGAGGGCCTGCAACTCACTGCCCGCTACGGCGAATATTATGAAGGAGACGGGCGCGACATACAACTGTCAGGCAATTTGGGCCTGAAGCTTGGAAGTCAGGGCGGCTTCGTCAACCTCACGGCCGAGTATGTGAACGCCAACGATACCAATCGCGCCGTGCAGCGGCCGGACGCGGTCGTGCTGGAATCGCTCGGCTATGATGTGAAGCAGCCGGTGACCAAATTCGGCAGCCCGGATACCGAGGCCTACCGGTTCTTCGTTAATTCCGAACTGCCGCTGGGCGACAATGACACGCTCTATTTCTTTGGTAACTATGGCCATTCGGACCAGGTGATCGACTTCAACTATCGTCGTCCGGTTGCAGTGACGACGACGGGGCCGGCCGGCACGCCGTTCACCTTCGGCAAGTCGATCAATCTCTATTATCTCGATCGCAACAGTGACGGGACATGGAACGCCGATGGCGCGACATGGAGTGATGCGACTGTCTTTCCCAATGGTTTCACGCCACGCTTTCGCAGCACCAACACCGACGTGTCGGGTGTCGGCGGTTATAAGGGGGAAACGGCCTTCGGCCTCAAATACGACGCCAGCCTGGGTTACGGGCAGAACCGGATCAAATATTACATTTCCGACACCCTCAATCCCTCGCTCGGGCCGGATTCGCCGACAAGCTTCTATGCCGGATCGCTGGAGCAACGCGAGCTCAACGCCAATCTTGATGTCAGCTATCCGTTGGAGGTCGGTCTCGCGAGTCCGCTCAACATCGCCGGCGGCCTCGAGTGGCGACGCGAAAGCTTCCTGATCGGGGCAGGTGAGCAGGCATCCTATGAGCAGGGCATCTACGCGTCACAGACGGTCAGGCGAACGGACGGCACGACGTTCCTTGTCACGCATCCCGTGGGGTCCAACGGCTTTCCCGGATATGGCCCAACTTCGATCGTCGACCGTTCGCGAGCGAGCTATGCGGCCTATCTCGATGTAGAGGCCGACATTACCTCGCGTTTCACCCTGAGCGGAGCGGTTCGCTACGAACATTTCGCCGATTTCGGCGGAACGACAAACGTCAAGGCCACCGCGCGCTATGCGATCAATGACGTCATTGCGCTGCGCGGCGCCGCGAGCACGGGATTCCGCGCCCCCACACCGGGGCAGCTGTATCTGCGAAACCTGCAGACGGCTTTCATCGGCACAAACCCTGTGCCGGTGCAGGTCGCCACGCTGTCGGCTGAGGATCCCGCCGCGCAATATTACGGGGCAAGCAAGCTGACCCCGGAGGAGTCCGTCAACCTGAGCGGCGGCGTCGTGCTGACACCCGGGTCGGCATTCACCGCAACGCTAGATTACTACAATATCAAGGTCACGAACCGGATTGGCCTCACCAGTCGCTTCAGCGTGACCGATGCCGATCGCGTCGCGTTGGCTGCGCTCGGTGTGGTCGATCCCAATTCCCTGGGGCAGGTCCAGTACTTCACGAACGGCTTCGCCACGCGAACACAAGGCGTGGATTTTGTGGCGAGCTATCGGGCGAACACGGGATGGGGCAAGCTGTCGTCGCAACTCGCCGTGAACTACAATCACACTAAGCTGACGTCGCGCCGTACAATCACCCTGGCGGATGGGCGGACGGGGCAGTTGATCGATGATGTGCGCAAGCGCGACATCGAAACCCTGCTCCCGCGATGGCGCGGCGTCTTCACGCAGACGGCCGAGGTTGGCCAGTTCGACCTCACAGCCCGCGCCAACTATTTCGGGAAGTTCACAAACAACCAGCTCCCGGCAAATGGCGGCAACAAGACGTTCGGGGCGGAAGTCTCGTTCGACCTGGAATTGGGCGTGAAGGTCGCAGACAGATTCCGGATCGCAGTCGGCGCGGAAAACCTGTTCGACAACTATCCTGATCGGGAAAGCCGGCTGCTGTTCCCATCGACAAACGCGCCATCCAGCGGCTTCATCTACCCGGACGGGTCCCCGCTCGGGGTGCTGGGTGGCTTCTGGTATCTTCGCTTGACCGCCGACATCTGACTTTCCCGGCACCGCTCGCCTGTTATCCCCTTTCAGGTGCGCGGTGTTCCCTGACGGCGACGTCCTGGCCCCTTCGGTCCCTGAACCACCGACAGATGCAGAGCGTCGCCGTCCCTTTATTGATCCGGAGAAACATCGTGGAAGAATTTGAGCATGTCGATCAGCGTTGGGCGGATCTTCTGTCCCCCGACCGGCGCGATATTTTGCGTGCAGGCGCCCTCGGTGCACTGAGCGGGGCCGCGCTTTTGGTCCCTGGCACCGCACGAGGGCAAGCGCCAGCGGGCCCCAGCCCGGCAGCGCTTGCCCTTCGCACCGGCAAGAGTCCGTGGGGAGAGGAAACCTACAAGGAGCCGACGCCACGCCCCCACTCGGTCCGGCCGGGCGAAACGAGCGGCCCACCGGAACGGCCGCGCGCCTATACCGCCATCGAAAGCTACCACGCCCATATCTATTTCGACGAGGATAGCTGGGAAAAAGCGGTTCTGATCCGGCGCTGGGTCGCAGAACGCTTTCATGTCGAGCTTGGTAACTGGAATCTCGAACCACGCGGTCCGCATGTTACGCCATCATTCTATTTTGGCTTCGGTACCGATCTTCAGCCGATCGTTCTCCCGTGGCTGCAACTGAACAGCCTTGGCCTCACGATTCTGGTGCATCCCAACACAGATGACCCACGCGCAGACCACCTGCACTATGCGCTGTGGGTAAACCGGTCGCAGCCCGTCAACGCATATGGCATGCATAGGCCCAACATCGCGGCAGGCGAACCGGCCGTGGAACAGATCTATCCCAACACGCGCCCCAATATTCCGCTAGAGAGAGGATAACCGTGCGAAGGGCCGGAAGTCCCCCTCCCCCCTCCTTCGGGCGCGGCTTTTGAGTGCGTCGCCGCGCTGGATCAATACCGATGACAAATTGGTGCCATGGCATTGGCAACCGTAATAATGCTCCTGAAGGCGGGTCGTTCTAAGCTGGTCTGGGCACATGGCCGCGCAATCAGAAATCAACGCTGTAGTCTGTTGTGATTACGTCAGTCACACGCAGCATTCGAAAGGATCGCAACCCTGGCAGGCTGCGCACGTCACGACTTACGAAATGATCAAGCGAATCCACAGAAGCAGCAGCCACGAACAGGCTGATGTTTCGTTCGCCCGAAACGTGTGCGATCATGACTATGTCCTCGACTGCCTCCATGCGGGCAAAGGTGGTCGCCACATGGGCAGGCGCAACCGTCAGTTGGATATCCGCCCAGATGCTGTAGCCGTTGGCCGTAGCGTCGCGCATCGCGACAACGCGATGGCCGGGCGCGTCGAGCAATCTGCGAGTCCGTTGGCGCGCTGTCGCTTCTGGTATGCCGAGTGCACGTGCGATCGCGCTGGCGGGCTGCCGCGCATCCCGTCTCAGGGCAGCACGCAGGGGATCTGGATCATCCAGGGCTACGCGTTCGGGCATGCCGAGATTGTGCAACCAGGGACGTTGATGGCGCGCACTGAAGATCATTGCGGTGTCTACGCGCGCTAGGCCAGGCAAGGCGCCTGCAAGTTCCTCAAAATAAGCCCCTGCCTCGCGAATGTGAGGCACGACGCAGGTCACGATAATTTCCGGAAGGCTGGCCGTCTTGTAGGCGGCGATGATTCCGGGACGGCTCATCAATCCTTGGGCAACGGCATCCAGCGCCGTGCGGTCCTCAAGAAACAACTCAGCTTTGAACAGCGCACCGGAAGGCAGGTCATGCAGGGCCTTCTGTTTCAGAACGATTCGTACCGCTCCGCTTGCTTCCAACGCACGCACACGTGCCGCGGCCGTAGGTTCCGATACGCCTATGGCCTCCGCGATCGTCCGCGTGGGGATCCGCCCATCCTGGGCCAGCAGGGCAAGAATATGGTCGTCGCTTTCCGTCATGGACGTGGCATTACATATTCGATGCATTTTATGCAATTAAAGTCTCGATAATAAATCTTATTGCGCTCATTGATTAATAATACGGTGGATTATAACGATAAGAGACAAGATAGACATGGGAGATGATGATGGGAAAGCTGGCCGGGAAGGTCGCTCTCGTCACCGGCGCGGGTTCGCCAAGAGGCATTGGCTTTGCAACCGCGCAACAACTGGCGACGGCTGGCGCAATGGTGATCCTTACCGATCGGGACGAGGCTTCAATCGCGCAAGCGCTCGCAGCGGGCGAAGGCGATCATGGCGCCATCTCCACGCTACCGCTTGACGTGACGAGTGAGGAGCAATGGGCGGCCGCTTATCGCGCGATAGTCGATCGCCATGGTCGCCTTGATATCCTCGTCAACAACGCCGGGCGCGCGCTGATGCAGCCGGTGACGGGCCACAGCGTCGCGGATTTCGATGCGATGGTTTCAGTCAATCTCAAGGGCGTGTTCCTCGGTTGCCGGGGCGCGATACCTTTGATGCGCGACGCCGGCGGCGGTGCGATCATCAATGTTTCGTCGGTGGCGGGTGTGGTCGGCGTATTCCAGTTGCCGGTCTATTCCGCCACCAAAGGCGCGATCCGGTTGTTCAGCAAGGCGCTGGCCATCGAGACCGCACCGTTCAACATCCGTTGTAATTCGGTTCACCCCGGCATGATCGATACTGATTTCATGGGGGCGACTGCCGTGGGTAATCCAGAGGCCAGTCAACAGATTCAAGCGGCTATTCCACTCGGACGCCTTGGCAAGCCATCCGAGATCGCGGGGCTGATCGCCTGGCTCGCCAGTGATGAAGCAGCCTACGCCACCGGCGCCGAATTCGTGATCGATGGCGGATATTCGGCACAATGACCGCCCACATGCTCAATCCCGTTCAGGACATGCAATGACAGATCTGTTCACTCCCCTCGCCTTTCCTCGTGGCCCGGTAATGCGCAATCGCATGGCGATGGGTCCGCTCACCAACATGCAGAGCCCGGACGGTGGCCGCATGTCCGACGCGGAATATCGCTGGCTCGAAATGCGTACGGCCGGTGGCTTTGGCATGATGTCCACCTGCGCCGCCAATATCCGTGGCGACAGCGATCAAATGGCAGGACAGATCGGCATTCATGATGATCGTCAGTTGCCGCAGTTGCGCCGCATCGCGGCGGCGATGAAGTCGGGCGGCAACATCGCGCTGACGCAGATCAACCATGGCGGTCTGCGCGCCAATCCCGACATCACCGGCACTCAGCCGATTGGCCCGTACGACGAACCCGAATGGGGCGGCCGGGCGATGCGGACCGAGGAGATCGCGCACCTGATCGAGGATTTCGCAGCGGCCGCGAAACGCGCCGAGGCTTGCGGCTTCGACGGCGTGGAGGTGCACGGCGCACATGTCCAGATGATCGCCCAGTTTCTCGATCCGCGCCGTAACCTGCGCACCGACGGCTATGGTGGATCACTCGAAGGCCGGTCGCGCCTGCTCATCGAGATATTGAAGGCGGTGCGGGAGCGGTGTGGCAACGGCTTCCTGCTGGGCGTACGCCTTTCGGTCGAACGTGGCGAAATCAACCTCGATGAATTCCGCCGACTGTCCGAACGGGTCATGACCGAAGGGTTGGTCGACTTCCTCGATATGTCCTTGTGGGATTGTTTCAAGGAGCCTGATGACCCGAACTTCAAGGGCAAGCCGATCATCGAATGGGCGCTTGATGTAAAGCGGGGCAATGCGAAGGTCGGTGTGGCGGGGAAGATCCGCAGCGCGGAAAAGGCGCGCGCCTGCATGGCGGCCGGCGCTGACTTCGTCATCCTCGGCCGTGCTGCGATCCTGCACGACGATTTTCCCAGGCAGGTTGCAGCCAATCCCGACTTTGCGATGCGTCCGCTGCCCGTCAGCATCGATTACCTCCACGCGAAGGGCGTGAGCGACGCATTCATCGGATATCTGCGGATGTGGGACGGGTTCGTCGCAGACTCCGGCCCCGGCATGTACACCGAACTCGGCACGATGATGGAGGGGGTCGACCTCAGCTGCTTCGCAACCGGCGATTTTGCAGATGTTCAGGCGGCCACCGCCGATCCGGCACAGGCAGGACCATCATGACCGGGTGAAACTGCACCGGGCGTGTGCAGACGACAGGAAACAAAACCAGAGAGCCCGGGACGACCGTCTTCGCGGGATGAAGACATGCGGGCCGAAAAATCAGGGAGAGATGCAATGAAAGCGAAACTGCTTCTATCGACCACCGCATTCACCGCCATGATTGCAGGATCATGTCCTGCAGCGTTAGCCCAGACTGCCGCGCCCACCACCGAGGCCAAAACAGCGAGCACCGATAAAGACCTCTTCGATATTGTCGTCACCGCGCGCAAGCGCGAAGAAACGCTGCAGGATAGCCCCGTGGCGGTCAGCGCATTCGGTGAAGTGTTCCTCGACACGTTCAATGTCCGCAGCGTGGATGATCTTACCACCTTCTCGCCGGGCCTGCTGAACTATGAGCGCCCAGGGTATCAGGCGTCCGGCATATATTTGCGCGGGATAGGCACCTCGATCGAAAGCACGCTGGCCGAAGGTTCCGTGTCGATCGTCGTCGATGGTGTGCAGGTGCCCGGCTTCCTCCAGCGGGCCGCGGGCCTCGATCTCGGTCGGATCGAGGTGCTGCGCGGGCCTCAGGCCCTGTTCTACGGCAAGGGGACGCCCGCGGGTGTCATCTCGATGGTCAGCGCCGCCCCTACAGACGACTTCGAACTCAGCGGCAACGCCGGCTATGAATTTTCGGCGCGCGAGGCTTATGGTGAAGTGATCGCCGGTGGCGGGATCACCGACACGCTCAGCGGCCGGATAGCGGCGCGCTATTCCACCATGCAGGGCTATTTCAAGCTGCGGACGCTGGTCGTTCCAGGACTGACCTCGCCGCTCCCCGACGACCGCGGTCCGGACAAAGAGGACGTTACAATCAAGGCGTCGCTTCGGTTCGCGCCGAGCGACAATTTCGATGCGACTTTCACCGGGCTCCATTTCGACCAGAAGCAGCGATATGGATCAAACGTGCAGCCGATCTACTGCCCCACCGGCAGTCGAAACCCATCGCCCTATCCCGACATTTTCGATTCCGTCGAGGACTGCAAGGCTGACGACAGGATCGTCATGGCGCCGATCCCGCAGGTCGTGCTGGCGCTCGATCCGCATCTGAAAGGCGAACCGCTCGGTGTAAGCTACAACAAGAGCAACTTCCTCGTCGGCACCGTGAACTTCCGTCCGAGCGACACACTGACGCTGACCTCCGTTACCGGATATCTGCACACCAAGTCGGGTGTGGGCACCGCTTATTCGATGCTGCCCCTGCCCAGCTTCTCCTCGTCGATGTGGAACCGAAGCGAGCAGTTCTCCGAGGAAGTCCGCCTGTCATCGGCGTTCGAAGGAGCGATCAACTTCATGATCGGTGGCTTCTACGAATATAGCCGCATCCATTTTGATCAGCGCGTGCACATCAGTGCACCGGATGGCGCGGGCGGCTTCATGCTCGTGACCGGGCAGGCGCTCGGCATTGGCCAGGACATGCTTGACGAGGATGTTCGCCAGACACGCGACTTTTACTCGCTGTTCGGCCAGTTGATCCTGAAGCCGGTCGATCGGATCGAACTGGATCTGGGTGGTCGCTGGTCTCATGATGCCAAACGCGCAACCTACACCGCTCCCTTCAACGCGCCGGGGGCCTCTAACGATCTCTCACGCTCGTTCAACAACTTCTCGCCGGAAGTCACCCTGCAATACAAGCCGAACAGCGACGTCAACCTATTCGGCAGCTACAAGCACGGCTTCAAGTCGGGCGGTCTGTCCGGCACCACGTTCCAGATACTCAGCTACGCCATCGGTGCCGAAGATCCTGGTAATATGTCCTACGGACAGGAAAAGGTGAAAGGCTTCGAAATCGGATCGAAGGTGACCCTTGGCCGCCTGCGGATAAACGCGGCAGCATTCACCTATAACTATCAGGGATTGCAGCTTAGCAGCTTCGATCCGTCAAAACTCGCTTTTCGTATCCAGAATGCCGGCGCAGCACGGGTGAAGGGCTTTGAGAGCGATTTCAACTGGCGACCCGAATTCGTCGACGCGCTCACGTTCTACGGCAGCCTCGCCTATGTCCGCGCGCGTTATACGGAGTTTCTTGCGCCATGCTATGACGGGCAATCGATCTCGCAGGGCTGCACGCTCAATCCCGTGGCAGGCCGCTTCACCACGCAGGATCTGAAGGGCGCGCAGTTGCGTGGCGCGCCGGAATGGACATCCACGCTCGGCTTCAATTACGAAATGCCGCTATCGTCGGCGATCGGCATCGGCTTCTCGGGTGATGCCGCCTACACGAGCGGTTATCCGGTGATCCTTTCCAACCAGCCCCATGTGCGTCAGCCGGGCACGACCAAGCTCAATGCGTCGGTGCGGCTTTTCACCGAGGACAAGCGGTGGGAGCTCGCATTGATCGGCCGTAACCTCACAGATGAATATGTTATCCAGGATGGCTTTTCGACGTTCGATTCCGGTGCGGGTGCAGTTGGGTCCACGGGAACCGCCGCGGGCGCCATGGGCGACGTAGGCGGCACGGTGATGCGTGGCCGTGAGGTGCGCTTACAGTTCAGCTTCCGTCTCTAGGCCGGGGTACCGGAGGTCACGGCAGCATCTCAACAGCGCCGTTCCCCGCCAGAAACAGCCTGATCATGCGGTCGACATGGGCCCGCTGTTCGGCGATCGACGGGAGGTTGCCATTGTGCAGCAGCGCGACATGGACCTGGCTGAAAAGTAACAGTGCGAATGTTTCAGCCGAGGAACGCGGATCATGCAACCGGAGAAGACAACTGCGGATGCGATGCTCGAAATATCCCTGGATCTGCTCAATGTAGAAGGCCCATGCACCCTGAGACGCTTGGGCGATCTCAGGGTGTTCGAGTGCGGAGGCAGAAATTAATCGGAACATGGCGACCGCGCGCGGTTGCGTCGCGGCTTCCAGCAGCGCCAGGCTGACACGCCGCAGGCTGTCAGGGGCCGGCAGATCATCATCCAGATCAAAGATCGTCGCTTCATAGGTCTGGGCGACCAGTTCCCGTGCCACTGCCACGAACAGGTCGGGCTTTTCCCGGTAGCGCAGATAGACGGCGTTTTTCGACGTGTTGGCTTCCTGCGCAACACGCTCAAACGTCGTCTCGCGATATCCGATATCCAGGAACAGGCGGATCGCTGCGGCGATGATCTGGGCGCTCAGCGCGCGCGCCTCCTCTGCCGTGGGCCTCCCCCCTCGGCGTGGCAATCCAGTCATCGCATCGGTTCCTTAAGCAGTACCGGGCCTCTGTGCCATGCTCGGGCGGATGGCGCTAGCGAACGCGAAGAGGCAGTTCATGGAAGCTGCGAAAGCCAAATAGCGGCGAATGTCGGATATCCTCCGCAGGAACGGCAAATGTCAGGCTTTCCCATCGATCAAGCCATGCCTGAACCGAAAGGTTAAGCTCCTGCCGCGCCAGCGGCGCGCCGACGCAGGAGTGAATGCCATACCCAAACGCCTGATGGTTCCGCGCCGCCTTGCGGTCGAGATCGATCATGTCGGCATTTGAAAACGACGCTTCATCCCGATTGGCCGACCCCCAAAGGATGAAGACGATGGCGTCCGCGGGAATGGCCACGCCCGCAACTTCGGTATCCTGCGTGACAAGGCGCGGATTGAGAACCGCCGGCGTGCCCACGCGCAGCGCTTCCTCGACAAAGGTCGGCACCTTCTCGCGATCCGCTTTCAGCGCGCTCCAGAGATCGGGACGCAGGGCGAGATAATAGGCACAAAGCGCTAGGCCATTGCGCGTGGTCTCATTGCCTGCCGCCATCAGCAGGTAGCAGAGCGAGAGCCGTTCCTCGATCGACAACAGCTTGCCATCGTCGTCCGTGGCGTTTGCAACGAGGCTGAGGATGCCGTCGTCAGGTTCGGCGACCAGCCGGTCTACAAACCCCTTCAGATATCGCTGCCCCTCCGCGAATATGCCGACTGCGGCCTTGGCCTTTTCCGGCGGCGACGAAGGGTCGACCATCTCCACGAACATGTCCGTGTATCGCTGGACAAGGGGCCTGTCTGCATGCGGCAGCCCCAGCATGTCGCTGATCATGGCAATCGGCAGCGGGATCGCAAACTGCGTCATGAAGTCGAAAGGCGCGTTCCGCGGAATGGCCTGCATCAGCCCATCGATCGCGGTAAGGATGTCGGGGACCAGCGCCTTGACCTTGTTGTTCAGGAAAAGGCCATTGACGATTTTCCTGTACAGGGTGTGCATCGGCGGATCTGCAGAGGCGATGGTGTGGACGATGCCCCACCCTTGCGACAGAAGATGCGGCTGCAGAACCGGGCCAAGATCGCCCCACCGCCAGATGTCCGAGGGCACCATGCTGGAAAAGGTGGCCGGGTCCATCGCCACCGCCTGCACATCGGCGCGACGGCTTATCAGGAACACCGGCCGGTCATTTCCGGGCACCGCGATCTGCTTCACCGGCGCCTGCGAACGCAGCGCGGCCCAATACGCATGCGGACACGACAGCGTTTCTGGCGCAAACGGCGCGAAGTCGTCAGGATTGGGGTTCATGTCAGCCTCGCGCACGTTGGTTGTCATCAGAATTTGAAGCCCGCCTGGACGAACACCTGCCGCGGTGCGCCCTGGATACGCCACCCGCCGCTCGCCTGCGGCGCCATGATCACGTTATAATCCCTGTCCGTAAGGTTTTCGCCGTAAACGCTCACATAATAGGTTTCGCCTTCGGACAGCCATGTCAGCTTGGCACTGAGCATGGTGCGCTTGCGCTCGACGAACAGGGCCGCCGGATCATAGCTGCTGCTGGAACGATAGTTGACGGTAGTGTTGAACCGCAGCGCGCCGTAACCGGCGGGCAATGGCTGGTCATAATCCACGCGCGCATAGCCCGTAAATTTCGGCGCATTGACCAGGCGATTGCCGCCGAAGTCCTGTCCGGCAAGCAGCGCGAGGCCCAGGCCGCCCTGCGCGATACATGTCGCATTGTCGGGCACCTGACCGCACGGGACATAAGCGTCACCGATATAGTCCTTGTACTTGGAATTCAGGTAGCCGCCGCCCAGGCCGAATTCGAGCTGCCGGCTCGCCTTCCACAACAGGTCCGCTTCAACGCCCCAGACGCGCGCGCTTGCCGCATTGACGGCACGTGTCCCACCCGTCGACTGATCCGTGATCTGCTGCTGCAAATCCTTGTAATCATAATAGAAGGCGGCGCCGTTCAGCCGGACATTGCCGAATTCCGTCTTCCAGCCGAATTCAAACGCGTCGAGAATTTCGGGCTTCACCTCGTCCACCGTACCAAATGCCGGCAGGTTGAGGCCGCCACTCTTGAAGCCCCTGCTGTACGTCAGATAGAGCAGAATGCGCTGCGCCGGTGTGAAGCTGAGCGTCGCCTTAGGCGTGAACTGCTTGAACTTGGGCGCGGCCGCAGGTGCCCTGCACAGAATTTCGCCCGCAACGTCGCAATCCCCGTTCGGCGCGATGATGGCATCGTCCGGGAACTCCCCGTTCACCGTGCTGCCGAGCAGGCCATAGCTATAGACCAGCTTCTTCTTTTCGATCGTATAACGTGCACCGACGGTCAGTTTGAACGCGTCGTTGAAAGCATAGTCGGCCTGCCCATAGGGCGCGATCGAGGTCGTGTGGACTTTGCCATTGCTGCCAAAGAAGACGCCCTCCCCCACGCCGACGCCATAGATGCCGAACGGAGCCCGTGACTTTTCATCGAGCAGGTACAAGCCCGCAACATAGGAAAGGGGGCCATCCGACGCGGACACCGCCTGGAATTCCTGGGTCCACAGCTTTGTGATCTGCCGGAAATAGGCCTGTTGCAGATCTGCGTCGGTGCCATCGAGATCACCAAAGGTTTCCTGATTTTCACTGCGATAACTGGTGATGCTCGCCAGAGTTACCGCGCCGGCATCATATTCCGCGCGCAACGACAGGCCCCAGTTTTCCAGATCCACGCCGTTGTTGGAAATGTTGGTGGCCGTCGTATGGAACCCCTGGGACACATTCCCGCCCATTGCCGCGCCGATCTGCTCCGGACCACCGGGGAACAGATTGGTGAAAGCGAAGCCCTCTGTGTCCTGCTTGTTCACATAGTCGCCGGTCAATTTGATCGTGAGGTTATCGACACCGTCGAAAAGCAGCTTGCCGTGCAGGAATTCTTCGTTGCGTCCGTTCAGGCGCTTCGGCCCGCCAACACCGACATTGCGCACAAAGCCGTCATTCTGGTCGTGGCGATAGGAAATACGCGCCGCCAAACCCTCTGCCAGCGGCGCATTCACCAGCCCCTCTAGCGCGAACCGGTTATTGGTGCCGTAAGTGACCGATCCCGCAGTCTCGAATGCATGCGCCGGATCCTTCGTGATGATGCGGATCGCGCCGCCCGTGGCATTGCGGCCATATAGGGTGCCCTGCGGCCCCTTCAGCACCTCGATCCGCTCAATGTCGCTGAACGAGAAGACAGCGCTGGAAGCGCGCGGCATATACATGTCGTCGAAATAGACAGAGACACTGTTTTCCAGCCCCGGATTCGCGAACTGCGATCCGATGCCGCGGATATACGGCGAAGCATTGGTGTTGTTGACGGTGATGTTCAGGTTGGGCGTCACCTTGGACAGGGATACCGAAGCTTCGATATTCGCCCCCGCGATGGCGCTCTGCGACAATGCCGTAACCGCGACGGGCACCCGCTGAAGGCTTTCGGAACGCTTCTGGGCCGTAACGACGATGTCCTCCAGACCCGTTTCCTGGGGCTGCGCATCGGCAGACTGAGCGAACGACGGCGTTGCAATTACGGCGCACGAAGAAAGCAGCACCACCAGACCGGATGCCTTTGCCGTGAAATTCATCTCTACCCTCCCAATGCCGCCTCTGCGGCTGTTGTGCATAGGTCGCCAATGGCAACAAACATGCCGCTAATTCATGTTACTGGTCATTTGCAAGCGTAATTATAAAAATTACGTCCCGAAATTAGCTATATAACATGCGGATAAATTTCGTTATCACGCCACCTGACCTCGCCGGATGCGAGGCGCATTGGGAGAATGGCGATGGCGGAGAGGATCAAAGTGGGCATTATCGGCGTCCAGCCGGATCGGAGCTGGGGCGCCATCGCGCATATTCCCGCGCTCCGGGCACTGGACGATTACGAAATCACCGCGCTCAGCACGACGCGGCAGGAAAGCGCGGACGCCGCAGCCGCCCGCTATGGTGTCCCCCTTGCCTTCGACAATCATCAGGCGCTCGTCACTTTGCCTGAGGTCGATCTGGTCGCTGTAACCGTGAAGGTGCCCCATCACCTCGAACTGGTTGTCGCCGCGCTGGAGGCCGGAAAGCATGTGTACTGCGAATGGCCGCTGGGTAATGGCCTGGACGAAGCCAATCAGATGGCCCAGCTTGCCCACAGTCGCCAACTGCATGGCGCGATCGGGCTGCAGGCGCGCGCCGCGCCGACGATCCGCTACATGGCCGACCTCATTGCGCAAGGCTTTGTGGGCGATGTGCTTTCGACCAGCCTGATCGGCACGGGCATGAACTGGGGCGCTTATGTCGATCAGCCCAATGCCTACACGGCGGACAAGCGTGCCGGCGTCACCATGCTCACCATTCCGGTTGGCCACACGATGGATGCAGTGTGCCACCTGCTGGGCGAGGTCGAAACGATCGATGCGCTGATGGCGAACCGTCGCACTTCCACCATTCTGGGGGAAACGGGCGAATCGCTGCCGCTGACGTCAGAAGATCAGGTCGCATTCGCCGCAACATTGGAAGGCGGCGTGGTGGCTTCCGGCCATTGGCGCGGCGGCCTTTCCAAAGGCACCGGTTTCCTTTGGGAAATCTGCGGGACGCTCGGGGACTTGCGCCTGACGGCGATGGGCGGCCATCCCCAGATATTCGACCTCACCCTCGAAGGCGCAGGTCAGGACGACGCAGAAATGAAGACGCTGGCCGTGCCGGACACCTATTTTGCGACGACCATTCGAAACGGCCCGGCGCTTAATGTGGCGGAAGCCTATGCCCGCCTGGCGCATGACCTGAAGAATGGAACACGCACCTGTGCGACATTCGACGATGCCGTCGTACGGCATCGCATGATCGAGGCGATCGAGGTCGCCGCGCGCACCGGCCAGAGAACGCGGCCGGACAGCTTCGCCTGAACCGGTCGGCGATCACGAACCCTTCATTCGATTGTTAGGAAAGGACGAGCAGAATGGCGCATATTCTGGTGATAGGCGGCGCAGGAGGCCTTGGCCTCGCCGTAGTGGAAAAGCTGCTGAGCCGTGGCGACAATGTGTCGATCAGCGTGCTCAACGATGCAGAGGAGGCGACGGCGCGCGCGCGCGCGCCTGGGGTCTCATCGATTCTGCATATTGATCTTTCGGACGCAGAAACGGCCGGTACGACGCTTGCGCAGGCATTGGAAAGCCTGCCGTCCGTGCAGGCCGTTATCGTATGTGCGGCGATCGCACCGCTAGGGCCGATGGAAACGACCCCCCTCGCCGTTGTACGACGGGCGCTTGAGGTGAATTGCGTGTCGCATGTGGCCCTGTATCAGGCCGCGTTGCCGGCGCTTCGGCAGACCGGCGGACGCATCATCTTCGTGTCGTCCATGGCCGGCTTTGCGTCCATGCCGTTCATCGGCGCCTACTCCG
>Ga0209066_10002259_pt1 | contig 23747 bp, 10 predicted proteins | sample All_14_2_FD_187198 | JGI IMG/M metagenome (GOLD analysis project Ga0209066, IMG submission 187198) | Freshwater microbial communities in response to fracking from Pennsylvania, USA - Allegheny Zone_MetaG_DW_15 (SPAdes) (version 2) ... | reverse complement strand
GGTGTTTTGTGGTCCTTCTGTCCGCCAGCACACATTTCCTACCGCAGTTTCTTCAGCCGACGTTTTTTCACTTCCACTGCCCGCCAACTGCTCAATAAACTCTCCGAATGCTGTGCATTCATGAGCGAAGCGGCATAAGTGTAAGACCTTCCGGTTACCGCTTTTTCATCCAAAATCGTTATTTCCTTTTCCCCATTCAATTGCTGGATGGCAAGTATGTTTTCAGGGTTGTTGTAGTCACCTGGTCGGCGGTCTTCGAAGCGGTAAACAATCAGTTTGGTGGCTGCCCCAGCCGGGTCGTCAATCGTGAATTTCAGGCGAAGTCCACCCTTTTTCACCAGCCTTGGCTTCTCCATTTTTGGTGCAGGCGCACTTTCCAATTTCATGTAAGGCAGTTCTGGCATCAGCGCAGGAGTCGTGAAATAACCAAGTCGCAGGGAGTCCGTCACGGCAAATGGGTTTTTGCGCAAGGAAGAAAAATTGTAAATAATGCTGCCCTCAACACCCGGAATAGTTCGGTTTAGCCGGATTTGCTTTGGAATTTCCTTGCTACCTTGCCATGCTGGTTCTTGGTTCGTACCAATTTTATAAGCGGCTTGCCCGATATAAACATTCCTACCGAACGAATTGGCCACCCACCATTTCGCCAGTACCTCGTAATCGGCCACAGGGAAGCCGATATGCCAGTAAATTTGCGGCGCAACGTAGTCAATCCAACCTTTTTCAAGCCAGCCTCGCACGTCGGCAAAAAGGTCGTCGTAGGTGGTCACACCTGCACGGGTGCTGGAACCAAGTAGCGGGTCTTTGCTTGCATTCCGCCAAACGCCAAAGGGGCTGATGCCAAATTTGACCTTTGGTCCAGCCAATTTTATCATCGCTGAAATCTGGGAAATCAACATGTCCACGTTGTGCCTGCGCCAGTCCTCGATGTTGACGAAACCGAAGCCATATTTGGCGAAATCTGCTGCATCGGGTAGCAGCTCCCCTGCTGCTGGGTACGGGTAGTAGTAATCGTCGAATTGGATGCCATCCACGTTGTAATCCATCACGACCTCTGTCACAACCTCCGTGATGTAGTTCCGAACCTCTGGAATTGCTGGGTTGAAATAGAGTTTGCCACCATATTTAAGGAACCAGTCGGTATGATGCTTGTACGGGTGCATTTCCGAAAGCGTAATGGTGGTCGTGTCCATGCTGGCCCGGTAAGGGTTTAGCCAAGCGTGAAATTCCAAATTGCGCTTGTGCGCCTCTTCAATCATGAACGTGAGAGGGTCAAAATCACCAGCAAGTGCCATGCCTTGCTTGCCGGAAAGGTATTTCGACCACGGCGAAATCTTGGAACGATAGAAAGCATCGCCTGCTGGCCTTACCTGAGCAATCACTGCATTGAATCCTGCACCTTGCAGTAAGTCCACCGTTTCCAGCCATTCGCTCATGAATTTTTCCTTGGAAAGCCCTTGCGAAGACGGAAAGTCAATATTGGCCACTGTGGCCACCCAGGCTCCACGGAATTCCCGCTTGGGTGCAATTGTTTGGCCAAATGAATTTTGAATCAGGGTAAAAGTAACGAGGCAAACGATTAGCCAACGGTTGGCATTTCTCATGTTAAACTTGTTCACTGGAAAAAATTGAGTTATCGTATCAGGTTTTAACGATGGCAAAGTTAACAATAGAAAGCGGGCTTGCAACGCTAGATTGCAAGCCCGCTATTCTTGTCTTATTCAAGTTTTTCCAAAAAAACTAGGCCCTGTTCAAAAGCACCACTGGTTTTGTGATAATCTTGCCGCCTTGGCGAACACTCACCAGCAAAGTACCAGGCGTACCTTTGCTCACATCCACCAAACGGTCGTAAACGCCATCGAAGTTTGGTAGGTTTTCGCTGTAAACTGTTTTGCCGTTGATGTCAGTTATGGTCACGGTCGTCGGCACAGCTTCCCCTTTGAAATGCACGTTCAGGTCGCCGTAGCTTGGGTTCGGAAAAGCGTTCATCTCCTCAAGTTCCAAGCTGTTGTCAATCTGTGGCAAGGTTGGTTGCTCTACAATCGTCTCCTGCACTGGCTCTGTGGCTTCTTGGCCTGGGCAGGTCTTGAACTGCGCCTTCACGGAGGATAATTTGCCATCCCGCATGTAGCCAATCATGAAAAATTCGCCCGGTTTGTGCTTATCACGCTCCACTATCAACTCGTTGTTGGTGTTCACCGTGATGCCGTCAATGGAGACGATGCGGTCGCCAGCCAAAAGGCCTGCGTTTTCGGCTGGCCAGCCAGTGATGATGCCGCTAACCTCAACGCCTTTCACGCCATCGCTCCAGCTTCCGATTTGCACACCGATAAACACCTTGCAAGGGTCACGCTCAACGATGTAATCGTAATTGTAATCGTGGTTGAAATGAATGTCGTATTTGTAGGCACGTTGCGTTTTTTTACCAGTCAATGTGGCAGTAGTTGTCATGGATTGCCCTTCCCGGTCGAAAGTAACCGAAATCGCATCGCCAGATTTGTGCGCAGCCAACGTGGTGGACAAGTCAGCCTGAGAAGTCAGTGTCTTACCATCAATGGATGTAATGACATCCCCTGATTTCAAACCAGCCGTTGCCGCACCTAAACCAGGCACAATATCTGTTACCAGTACCCCACCCTTCTCGGCGGTTTCTGGATAAATGCCCAGAAAGGCTTTTTCCTCCCCGTTTTCATCGCCAATCAAAGCAAACTGGCCTTTGTCCAACTTATCAAAAGTGAAATTACTCCCCTCAGAATCATCCCACTTGATTTCTGTTTTGTTGCCACCCTTGCGGATGTACATGATAGTTTCGGCCTTTTCATCATTGCCTTCGCCATTGGTTTTGATGATGATTTCGGAATTGTTTTCAACATCGGTATCAATGTCTAGGTCAGCGTCTTTGATGAATTCCTCGGCATTTTGACCTTTTTCGATGCTTTTTTTCTTCACCGTCCAAGTACCGTCTTCATTCTCCGTTTTTTGGATGATAATGACCTTGTCGGCACTGGCCGGGGCAGTGGTTTCCTGCTGTGCGCTGAGGTTTTGGCCCACAAAAACCAGCAAAGCCAAACTGCAAATCGTAGATAGGAAATGTCTTTTCATTGCGATTAAAAATTTTGTTGTGAAAAATTGACGGACCTCGTCAGTCCGGGTGATTTTACAAGAACGAAACGAAGGACAGCCATGTAACAGGCACGGTTGCTTTTCTTCGAAAAATAGAAGCATATTTCTTTTTCTTGCTCAAATCACCAAAATCCTTTGCCCATTACTGCCATATTTAGAATGTTAATCGCAATAACGTTTCACCTCACCAGCACTACATCCCCCTTCAGCAACGCTGATGTTCCATCCACAAAATCCACCTCCGCAAACCACACGAACACGGCAGCGTCCAGCGGCTGCCCACGGTGCGCCCCGTCCCATCCAGCCGCAGGGTCGTTCGGCTGGAAGTCGAAGTACCTGTAAACAGACTCGCCCCAGCGGTCGAAGACCTGGAAGGACCGGATGCGCTCCACCTGCCCCGGCTTCGCAAACACCGTCAACAGGTCGTTAATGCCGTCGCCGTTCGGCGAAAATGCGTTGGGAACGTAAACCGACTTTGTCCGGTCCACATAGACAGTAAGCCCGTCCGAGGCGAGGCAGCCCTGACCGTCCACCACCGTCACCGAGTAGGCCGTCGTTACCAGTGGATAGACCTGCTGGCCTGGGCATGTCTGGCACTCCACATTGCCGATGCCTGACCAGTCCACCTGCACCAGCGAGTCCCAAGGGACACTGGCCAATGCACCAAGGGAAGTCCCTTCCCCCAGTTCGATGGTGATGTCCTCTCCCAGCTCTACACTCAGCGGCACGGGTGCGTTGATGGCCACCAGTTCGGAGGCCGAGCAGCCATTGGCGTCCAGCACGGAGACCTCGTAGGCCCCTGCCCCCAGCCCGCCGAAGCTGCCCGACGTCTGGAAGCTGCCGCCCGTGTTGCCTGCTGGCCGCAGCCTGTAGGCGTACGGAGGCACCCCGCCCGTTGCCGTGGCGAAGGTGCCGCCGGAACTGTTGTCGAAGCAGTCCAATCCGGTTACTGCAAGCGAGAGCATGAGCGTTTCCGGCCCAACCAAATCAATGGAAGCATCCACTGTGCAGCCATTGCCGTCCGTGACTGTCACGGCGTACTGGCTGGGGGCAAGTCCCTCCAGCAGTGGCTGGGCCTGACTGTTCTGCCATGAATAGCTGATGGGGGAAACGCCGCTGGCACTGGCTTGCACCCAACCGTCGGCAGCACCCTCGCAACTCACCCCGAAACCGTTGAAGTCGGAGGCAGTGAGCGATAAAATAGGCGGCGGCGACCATGTGATGGTCGTCGTGACAGTGCTGTCACAACCCAGCCAAGTGCTCAGGTTTTGGGTGAAAATGCCCGCCTGCGTTGGGTCGCAGGTCGTTGCCGTGAGGCTCGTCGTTGCCGAAGGTAACAACGTCACGACTGTCGTGACCGTGCTGTCGCAGCCCAGCCACGTAGCAAGGTTTTGCACAAATGTGCCCGCTTGTGTTGGGTCGCAGGTCGTGGAACTCAAGGATGTTGTTGTCGAAGGCAACAGCGTCACTGTAGTAGTCACAATGCTGTCGCAGCCTTGCCATGTCATGAGGTTTTGGGTAAATACGCCCGTCTGCGTTGCATCGCAGGTCGTCGCCGAAAGCGAAGTAACAGCCTTGGGCAACAGCGTCACCGTAGTAGTCACAGTGCTGTCGCAGCCCTGCCATGTCATGAGGTTTTGTGTAAAAACGCCTGCCTGAGTTGCATCACAGGTCGTTGCCGTGAGTGAGGTCGTGGTGCTGGGCACCAGCGTCACCGTTGAAATGATGAGACTATCACAACCAAATTGGTTGGTCAGGCTTTGGGTGAAAATGCCTGCCTGTGATGGGTCGCATGTGGTCGCAGACAGCAGAGTCGTGTCCACCGCAGAATAAGTTATTGTAGTCACCACCACACTGTCGCAGCCGTTTTGCGCAGTAAAAACATTGGTAAAAACACCCGTTTGTGATGGGTCGCAGCTCGTGTCAAAGACCGTCGTCGTGGTGCTGGGCAACAACGCCACCGTGGTGATTACGAGGCTATCGCAACCAAGCTGATTGGTCAGGCTTTGGTTGAAAACACCCGCCTGTGTTGGGTCACAGGTGGTCGCTGACAGCAGAGTGGAGTCCACCGCCGAGTAGGTAATAGTGGTCACCACCACACTGTCGCAGCCGTTTTGCGCAGCAAAAACATTGGTAAAAACACCCGTTTGGGCAGGGTCGCAACTCGTGTCAAAGACCGTCGTCGAGGTGCTGGGCAACAACGTTACCGTGGTAATAACCAGGCTGTCGCAGCCGAGTTGATTGGTCAGGCTTTGGGTGAAAACGCCCGACTGCACTGGGTCGCATGTGGTCGCAGACAAGAAGGTTGAGTCCACCGCCGAGAAAGCAATGGTAGTGACTACGACGCTGTCGCATCCGCTTTGAGCAGCAAAAACATTGGTAAAAACGCCCGTCTGGGCAGGGTTGCAGCTCGTGTCGAAGGCATAGCTGGTGTCGTTGGCTATGACGGACAAGGTCGTTAAAATGATACTGTCGCAGCCAGAAGAAGTGCTCAAGGTATCGGAATAAATTCCTGGCTGGGTCTGCGCACTGCCTCCAAGTACGATGCTCCCGCCTTCACATATCTGGGCGGTGGCGTTGGTGGTAGTGGCAGCATTGACCGTAACGGTGACTGAACTATTTATCGATGTCGAACAAAATGGGGCTTGGCTGAGCGATACCTGCTGAAGGGTATAATTGGTGGTGGCTGTCGGCGTGACACTGAGTGTATAATTGCTAGGGATGTCTTCCAGAGCAAATTGCCCAATGCCATCAGTGTAGGTTACATCGAAAGGGCCATTTCCCGTAAGGGAAAAAACAAGATTGGCCGACCCTCCTGCACATATTTCGGAATCGTCCAGCAAGATGCCAGAAGGAAATGGCGTCCAGCTAACTGGCGCCCCAAATGAAACTGAAAGGCACGGGTCGCTCAGGTCAACCCCACCGCTGCCGTCGTTGTTGCCGACCACTGCCGAGATGTAATAAGTTTGCCCTGTTACAAGTGGGGAGACAAAGGCGAAATTAGGGGTTGTGTTGGTGGCGTAAATGGTGCCCAGCACGTTGCCGTTGCCGCTGTGCAGCACAAAAACAAGGACATCGTCGCCATCCAATACCGCATTGTTGTTGAAAATGGCCGAAGCTGGGCTGCCTTCGCAGAAGACCTGCGGTGAGAGGTTCATGTTACCTGCGTTCGTGGCGCAGTTGCAATTAATTGTCCCAGCCAATGAAATGGGGTCGCAATTATTGACGTCATTTACCACAAAAAGATAGTAATCGCCAGAGGCGATGGGTGTACTGGTGAACTGGTACGGAGGACCAGGCAAGCTGACTGAATTGACCGTATAGCTTGAAGGTACGCCTCCTGTTACCGTGAATGAGACAGTGAAGGTTCCATTTGCGAGGTCGCATTGAACATCCAAATTGGTGGTGTTCAAAGCAGGAGCCAAGAAGACTTCCGCCGCTCCACTTCCAACACCTTGGCAACCAGTTCCGTCCACAACGTTAGAAATTTGGTAGAGGCCCGGTTCGGTCGCATTTATCGTGGTGGAAGTGCCAGCAATCAATGAAACCGTGGTGGGCGAAAGGCCATTGATGGTGTAGGTCACTTCGATATTTCCCGTTCCAGCAGTGCTTAGGTTCAGCGGAACAGGTTGGCCGCTATTCGAACATATCGTGCCAGAGCCACTGATATTGGCAGTTGGAATCAAGTTAATATCTATAAAAGCCAATGCTTGGGTTGGACAAGCGCCGGATTGGGACGCTAAATAACTCACCTGATAGGTGCCAGGGCCAAGCACCGTGGGGTTTATCTGCCCCAAAGCATTGGCAACGCCACCCCAAGTGCCGCCAACTGGTGTGGCTGTGAGTGTCTGAACGTTGTCGGTTGGACAAAATGGCCCTGCTGGCAGGATAGCAACAACTGTATTTGGCAAAATATCGAAGGGCAAAACATCGGAGCCAATGCAGCCATTGGCATCAACGAAAGTGTAGGTCGCTTGCCAAGACCCTACGCCCAGCGAAGTGGGGCTTATCACACCAGTGGTGCTGACGTTGCCCGTCCAAGTCCCTCCAGTTGGGCTCCCCTGCAATTGTATGGGATTGCTGTCCTCACAAATGGGCTGTGCCACTGGAGAAATGGTCACTGTTGGGGGCGTACCTAGTGTCGTGGTAATGGAGGCAGTGCCCGTACAACCCTCACTACTGGTAACGGTGACCGTGTATTGCCCTACCTGATTGACGCTAATGGTAGGACCTGAAAGCCCATTTGACCAACTGTAGTCACTGAAACTCCCCGTTGCTGTTAATGTCGTGCTACCTCCCTGACAAATCACAGGATTGCCAGAGATACTGGTATTGACAGGGCTTGCCGGCAGGATAGAAATGGAGGCCGTTCCCGTGCAACCATTCGTGGCCGTAACTGTGACGCTGTAAGGGCCGGGTGCATTAATCGTAATGCTTTGTGTGTTCTGGGCGTTGGACCATGCGTAATCTTGGTAGTTTGGGCCATTAGCTGTCAAGGTTAGTGTGGCTCCTGGGCATAGCAAAGAGCCACCAGATATGGTTGGCTCCGAAAATGGGTTTTCTTGCACTAGGACGGATTCAACGTCCGTGCAACCAAAGGCGTCGGAAGCAGTGACGCTGTAGGTGCCACCTGCTGTTACGCTCAAAGTCTGGCCAGAACCGCCACCCGTCCAAGCATAACTGGAAAAGCCAGGCGTTGCCGTCAACAAGGTATTGCTGTTGCTGCAAAAAGATAAGTTTCCTGTGATGTCCACCACTGGCGCGCTGGGAATCGTCACCATGAAGTCGTCCGTGCCAGTGCAGCCGTTGATGTCCGTAACCGTCACGGTGTAAGTGCCTGAATTGCTTACCGTGGTGGTTTGCCCATTGCCGCTGTTGCTCCAAGCGTAGTTGTTATAACCAGCCCCAGCATCGAGGGTGAATTGACCATTACATTGGTAAGGGGCTGCGGCAATATTTGGCGTTGGGCCAGATCCAATAGTGACAGTTTGCACGTCTGTGCCGCTACAGCCCGTGGCATTGGTGACAGTGACGGTATAAGTGCCTGCCGCATTGACAGTGATGGAAGATGTATTGCCGCCTGTTGACCAATCGTAAGATGCAAATCCAGCTTGCACGGAAAGGACGGTCGAACCACCGATGCAAATACTTGTACTCCCGGTAATATCGGGTGATGGCGCGGCCACGATATTCAAGGTAACGGTGCCAAGGCAGGATTGGGCTATGCCCGATTTAGCCGTAATAAGGCAAAAAAAGACAAGTGGAAGGTGTATCCATTTTCGCATGGTCTTTCATTTTTGCAAAAAAACAGAAAGCTAGGCATTGGGTTGTGATTAATTTGGGTGTAAATTAAAAATGTCAAGCATTTGTCTTTTAACTACTAAAATCGGCAGTTAAAAAACATATTTTCACGGCAGGAATTTAATGGAATCCATTCCGACGGAAAAAGGATTAAAAAAGTGCTTTTGCGTATCGGAGGTACATGAAAACACCTTTATCACAAAATACTTGAGGTGCTCCGCAACTTGAGTTGTCTTTATTTTTGCACAAAACAAAACCTAGGTCAATGAAGCAATCTATCGTTAAGTACGCTTTTTTGCTGTTCATACTTATTAGCCAAGTCGCTGCCTATGCCCAGTTGGTGACTTTCAACGGAACAGGCAACCTCCTAATTCCGCCCGGTGCGCCAAACCAAACGATCGGTGTTACAGAGTCACCGTGCACCGTGTCGGGTATTGGCACCATCGGCAGCTGTGTCACCATTGATAATGTAGAAATTAACCTGATCCATACATTTGTTGGAGATATTGGCATCCTGCTGATTGGTCCAGGCGGGCAGGTTCTGGAGCTTTCTACAAGCAACGGCGGTGGTAACGACAACTACACCAATACCGTGTTTTCAGATTTGGCCGGGCCTTTCATCACTTCCGGATCGCCACCATATACTGGTTCATTCAGGCCAGAAGGGAGGGTGACCAACCTTAGCAACCCATACAGCAATGCTCCGCCACTGGGCACTTACACGTTTGCCAATACTTACAATGGAACCAATGCGGATGGAGATTGGACGCTTTATATCAATGACTATGTTTTTGCTGACATCGGCGAACTGATAAGCTGGTCCATCACCTTCAACCTTGGGGGCGCACCACCAGTGGCTGATGCTGGCCCCGATGTCAATGCTTGTGATGGGCAAAGTACTAATTTAACAGCGACAGGTGGTGACACTTACCTTTGGAGCACAGGCGCTTCTACTGCAAGTATTGAAGTAACACCTTTGGTGACAACTACATATAGTGTTACAGTAACAAGTGGAAGTTGCGGCACCGATACCGATGAGGTCGTGGTGACGGTCGTGCCAAATCCAACTGTAACGTTCATCGCCAATGATCCCGATTTGTGCCAATCAGGTTGCCAAGAAGTGACAGCCATCTTTACCGGGTCTCCGCCATTCAATTTGAGCTATACCACTATAACGAGCAACGGTATTCAATCCAATTTCAATCAGACGTTCAACAATCTAACGGCTACTTTTCAGGTCTGCGCCCCGCCAGGAGCCCCTACAGGCAGTTTTGTGGTAGAAGCCACTTCTATAGCGGATGCCAGTTGCACCTGTAATTGACGGGGTGTATTTGGCTTTCTGATTCACTTATTTCATTTGTTTTTTGGAAATAAGGGATTGGATTGTCAGGCCCCTAATCCCCTATGCACTGCTTGTCCCAATACTTCGAGAAGGCTTTCCTTCATGAAGTAGAATTCGAACTCTCCAATCCCCAATCCCCAACCCTCACCGCACCAGCACCACATCCCCCTTCAGCAACGCCGATGTTCCATCCACAAACTCCACCTCCGCAAACCACACGAACACCGCTGTATTCAGCGGCTGCCCACGGTGCGCCCCGTCCCAGCCCGCCGCAGGGTCGTCCGGCTGGAAGTCGAAGTAGCGGTACACCGACTCGCCCCAGCGGTCGAAGACCTGGAACGAGCGGATGCGCTCCACCTGCCCCGGCTTCGCAAACACCGTCAGCAGGTCGTTGATGCCGTCGCCGTTGGGAGAAAAAGCATTGGGGACATAGACCGACTTCGTCCGATCCACATAGACCGTCAGTCCGTCCGAGGCGAGGCAGCCCTGGCCGTCCACGACCGTGATGGAGTAGGCCGTCGTCACCAGCGGATAGACCTGCTGGCCGGGGCAGGCCGGGCACTCCACTTCACCGATGCCGGACCAGTCCACCTGCGCCAGCGAGTCCCAGGGGACGCTGGCCACTGCCCCCAGCGACGTCCCGTCGCCCAGCTCGATGAAGATGTCCTCGCCCAGCTCCACGCTCAGCGGCACGGGTGTGTTAATAGCCACCAGTTCAGAGGCCGAGCAGCCGTTGGCATCCAGCACGGAGACCTCGTAGGCCCCGGCCCCCAGCCCGCCGAAGCTGCCCGACGGCTGGAAGCTGCCGCCCGTGTTGCCCACTGGCCGCAGCCTGTAGTCGTACGGTGGCACCCCGCCCATGGCCGTGGCGAAGGTGCCGCCTGAACTGTTGTCGAAACAGTCCAGCCCGGTGACGGCGAGCGAGAGCATCAGCGGTTCCGGCCCTGCCAGTTCCACGAAGGCCGAAGCAGTGCAGCCGTTGCCGTCCGTGACCGTCACGGCGTAGGGACCGGGGGCAAGCCCCTCCAGCAGCGGCTGGGCCTGGCCGTTCTGCCAGGAATAACCGAAGGGCGGGATGCCGCTGGCGCTGGCCTGCGCCCAGCCGTCAGCAGCGCCCTCGCAACTGACCCCGAAGCCGTTGAAGTCGGAGGCCGTGAGCGCCAAAACGGGCGGCGGCGACCATGTGACGGTTGTCGTGACGGTGCTGTCGCAGCCCTGCCAGGTGCTGAGGTTCTGGGTGAATGTGCCTGCCTGCGTCGCATCGCAGGTCGTGGCCGTGAGTAAGGTCGTTGCCGAAGGCAAGAGCGCCACCGTGGTCGTCACCGTGCTGTCGCAGCCCTGCCACGTGTTGAGGTTTTGGGTGAAAATACCCGCCTGTGCAGGGTCGCAGGTCGTCGAAGTGAGCGAGGTCGTTGCCGAAGGCAAAAGTGTTACAACAGTCGTGACGGTGCTGTCGCAGCCCTGCCAGGTCGAAAGGTTTTGGATGAATATGCCTGCCTGCGTTGGGTCGCAGGTGGTGGCAGCAAGCGAGGTCGTGGTGCTTGGCAACAGGCTGATAGTGGTGACGACGAGGCTGTCGCAGCCGTTCGAATTGGTCAACAATTGCTGAGTAGTTCCCACGTCCGTCGGGTTGCACGAAGTGCCAAAGATGGCTGTCGTATCGGAGGCTGAAAAGGCAATCGTCGTGACGACGAGGCTGTCGCAGCCGTTCGAATTGGTGAAAAGCTGCTGGGTGGTTCCAACGTCCGCCGGGTTGCACGAAGTGCCGAAAATGGCCGTCGTGTCAGAAGCGGAGTAGCCTATTGTCGTGACGATGAGGCTGTCGCAGCCATTGGCGTTGTTGAACAACTGCTGCGAGGTGCCCACGTCGGCGGGATTGCACGAAGTGCCGAAGATGGCCGTCGTGTCGGAGGCCGAGTAGGCAATCGTCGTGACGACGAGGCTGTCGCAACCGTTGGCGTTGGTGAAAAGTTGCTGCGTCACACCAACATCCGCTGGGTTGCACGAAGTGCCGAAAATGGCCGTGGTGTCAGAGGCGGAATAGGCTATTGTCGTGACGACGAGGCTGTCGCAGCCATTTTGGTTCGTGAAGAGTTGCTGCGTGGTTCCAACGTCCGCAGGGTTGCACGAAGTGCCAAAGATGGCCGTCGTATCGGAGGACGAGTAGGCAATCGTCGTGACGACGAGGCTGTCGCAGCCGTTCGAGTTAGTGAACAACTGCTGGGTGGTTCCCACGTCCGCCGGATTGCACGAAGTGCCGAAAATGGCCGTCGTGTCGGAGGCTGAGTAGGCAATCGTCTTGACGACGAGGCTGTCGCAGCCGTTCGAATTGGTGAACAATTGCTGCGAGGTGCCAACATCGGCGGGATTGCACGAAGTGCCGAAGATGTCCGTGGTGTCGGAGGCAGAGTAGGCAATCGTCGTGACGACGAGGCTGTCGCAGCCATTTTGGTTCGTGAAGAGTTGCTGCGTGGTTCCAACGTCCGCAGGGTTGCACGAAGTCCCAAAGATGGCAGTCGTGTCGGAAGTGGAAAAGGCAATCGTCGTGATGACGAGGCTGTCACAGCCATTTTGGTTCGTGAAAAGCTGCTGCGTCGTACCCACGTCCACCGGATTGCACGAAGTGCCGAAAATGGCCGTAGTGTCGGAGGCAGCGTAAGCAATCGTCGTGATGACGAGGCTGTCGCAGCCATTTTGGTTCGTGAAGAGTTGCTGCGTGGTTCCAACGTCCGCAGGGTTGCACGAAGTGCCGAAGATGTCCGTTGTGTCGGAGGCCGAGTAGGCGATGGTCGTGACGACGAGGCTGTCACAGCCATTCGAATTGGTGTACAACTGCTGCGTGGTGCCCACATCAGAAGGGTTGCACGAAGTGCCAAAGATGGCCGTCGTGTCGGAAGCGGAAAAGACAATCGTCGTAATGACGAGGCTGTCGCAGCCGTTCGTGTTGGTGAACAGCTGTTGAGTGGTTCCCACGTCCGCTGGGTTGCACGAGGTGCCGAATTGGAGTACGGTATCGGGTATCACCATATTCGGGACGAAGAAATTTGAAGACGTAGTACAGTTTCCACCACTTGATACGGTTACCGAATAAGTCCCTGTTGTTATTCCACTGATATCTTGTGTGTTTTGGCCATTGGACCATATAAAATTGAAGTTCCCAGGTGGATCAAGTGAAAGCGCAATCAAGCCATTGGGGACGTCGCAATCGGAATTGGGCTGAATTGTCCCAGTTATCTGAACTGGGATGTTTTCATTTAGAATATCTATAGTACCTATTACTGTACATGCATTTAAATCGCTGACCAGTACTGTATAATTGCTGGGGGCCAGATTGGAAACTGAAGCTGTTGCATTCCCGTTTGACCAAACATAATCAAATGGTGGTTCCCCGTTACTGACTATTGCTGTAGCTGTTCCATTGTTAAAACCACAACTGGAAGGAGTTCCATCAACTTCTACTGTTGGTTGATTCAATTGGTTTGGAACAGTTATAATTGCCGTTTCCGTGCAATTGCCATAGGCTGTAACAGTAACAGTATATGTCCCTGCTGGCAAATTGGTTATATCAGCCTGATTGGCGCCATTGGACCATGCATAGGTGTAATTATAAGGTGGGTTAGCAGCTATTGAAATCGAGCCGTTGGGCGTATTTCCACAATTGGTATTTGGAGTCGCATCTGCTGTTATATCAATAGGAATTAATTCGTTGGAAACTGTCACAGTTGCAGCAGCAGAGCAGCCTAGGTCATCTGTAACTGTGAGCGAATAGGTTCCGCTTATAATATTTTCAATATTTCCTGTGGTGCCGCCATTTGACCATGAATATTGATATGGTTGTGCGCCACCTGTCACAAGAGTGGTTACCTGCCCGTTGGCTAGACCACATTCAGAACTTATTGGGCTTAAGTTTATGGCTGGAATATCTGCCATATCGGGCACGATAAAAGTCTCTGTATCTGTGCAAGTGCCAGTGCTGGTTACGGTCACGGTATAACTACCCGGTAGCAGGCCACTGATGGTATTGCCTGCACCACCATTGGACCAAACATAGTTATATGGGCCAGGTGGTGGGGATGATACGGTGATGCTCCCGTTGCCCTGACAATCTGTGCTTGGGGTTATGTCCCCATCTACCTGAATCGGTGGATTCTCATCTCCTACTTCTATTGGGATAGACCAGCTTGAGCAATTGTTTGACCCTATAATGGTCACAGTATAACTTCCAGGAGAGAGCCCGCTTATATCTTCAGTTGTGGCTCCATTTGACCACATGAAAGTGTATGGGCCAACATATATTGCCGCAACGGGCGTCACATCTATACTTCCATTCGCCAAGCCACAGGATGCATCCGTAACGACCGAACTGATCCCAGGTATCACGTAATAGCCCGGCACATTGATGACTTGTTCATCCACGCAGGTGCCAAAGGTAATAGTGACCGTGTAATCGCCGTGCTCCAGCATGGTCAGCGTCGGGCCACTCGCCCCGTTCGACCAAGCGAAATTGAAAGTACCGTTTGATGGTATAACAAGCTGCATGTTTATCGAGCCAGTACTAGTCTGCCAACACATGGTGTCAGGCATCACGTTGTAAATAAACACAGGGTCAACCGAGACACTGTTCACCGTTGCGGAATAAGTTGCCGTGGTGCCGCTTGCGTCGGTGACAGTCACACTAAATATGCCGTTCGCAAGGTTTGTTAAATCTTCTGAGGTTGCCCCGTTCGACCACAGATAGGAATATGGAGGCGTGCCATCGCTCACCGTGATGTCAATTGCACCTAGACCAAGGCCGCAGGTGTCCTGCATGACAGTGCCCGTGATGACTAGCGGTGGTGGGTTAATCATGGCCACGTCGAAGCTGGCGGTAGCGGTACAGCCGCTGGCGTCCGTAGCGGTGACGGTGTAGGTGCCGGAGGCAAGACCGGAAATGTCCTCCGTTGCCTCGCCGTTCGACCAGGTGTAGGCATAGCTGCCCGGCGGTGTCACGGTGATGTCCACCGAGCCGTTGGGCGGGCTGCCCGTGCTGGGCGTGGCCGTGCCAGAGATGGTGAATGGTAAGACGTCGGCGATGGGCCAGCTCCCTGTGGCCGTGCAGCCGTTCGAGCCTGTGACCGTGACCGAATACGTGCCGGGGGACAGGCCAGAGATGTCCTCAGTGTCGGCGCCATTGCTCCAAGCAAAGGTGTATGGTGGTTCGCCGTTTGTGGCGGTGAGGTCTATGGCCCCGTTCGGCTGGCCACAGGTGGCAGGGGTGGGGTTTGCTGAAACATCTGGTTCATTGGGGATATCCTGAAGTACATAATGAATTACGTTTTCGCAGGTGCCGAGGGTGACTGACGCAAAATAATCGCCACTTGAAAGCCCAAGATTGTTGGCTGTCATCACACCGTTTGACCAGTTCCAACTGAAAGGAAGTGATGTGATAGGGAACCATTCCCAACCGCCGTTAGCGGTAGTTGTACAACTGGTGTTTGGGTAATAATAGACCGGGGAATAGTAAAAATTCATATCGAACACCGAAATGAAAGTAATATTCGGTAGGATGAAACCGAGGGTCTGTGTGGTTCCAGTGGCGTCCTCAACGGTGACGGTGTAAGTGATGTCGCCCACCAGGTTTGCTTGGTCTTCAGTGGTACCACCATTGCTCCAATTATAAGTAAATGGCGGCGTACCACCACTCACCGTGATGTCAATGGAGCCAAGGCCCAGGCTGCAAGTGTCCGTAACCGAAATGCCTGTGAGGATAATCGGTGGCGGGCTGACCTCATCTAGGTCGTCGTAGGAATGGAGGTGAAGTGCAAAGGCAAATTGGGGAGCTATCAACAGCCATGTGAAGATGTGAATGATTTTACGCATTGGCCTAAGTTGTTTCCTTCTTCAAAAGCCCAAAACACAAGACTTTGGCGCTACATGGCAAATCTCACCAATTAACTGGACATATTCCGCAGGGATTTCAGGTTTTGTGTAGGCTAATTGTGTTAGTTATTGCCTTCCGACAAAAAAAGCAAATCCCCAGTGCGAAACGGGTCACACTGAGGATATTCAGCTTCAAAATCGGGGCAGCGCCCCGGAAAATGCCTTTGACTAGTGCTGCAACTTAAATTGTATGGGCAAACTAAAGCGTACCCGCACTGGCCTACCCTGCTGCTTACCGGGCAACCATTTGGGCATCTTGGCGATGACCCGCAGCGATTCATCCCCACAGCCCCCTCCAATATCCCGCATCAGGTTCGCCTCTGTGATGCTTCCGTCTTTTTCCACAACAAATTGGAGATAAACCGTGCCTTCTATGTCATTTTGCCTTGCAAATTCTGGGTAATGAATATTGCTGTAGATGAACTTCATCAACTGATTGACGGCACATTCATTGCGCTCGTTTTTGGTCATATCGCCATCTTCGCAGCCGGGGAAACGGGGCATTTGCTCCACGATAATATACGGGGGCTCTTTGGTAGTCCCATCTTCCGTTGTGGGTGGCGGGATAATGGGCACGCTGGTTAAGGCCGCAATTGTATTCCCCGGCTCAGCGGTTGTTGCCATATTTGTATCTATCGGAATTGTCGAAGGCAGCAAGGTGGAAACCACTAAATCAGGCACTTCTATAATATGGTCTTGGGGTTTCAATACCGTTGCAGGGGGCAATGAAGGTGGCCTTTGCTCCGCAATACGAAATGGTTTCAGGTGAACTTCTGTTGAGTATTCCTCAATTTCGGCGATTGCACTTCGTTTTCGCTCCGATTTCCAGTTGAATGCCAAAATGGCAAAAAGTATTGCGGTTGCGAAGCCAATGCGAAGGTTCATGGAGCGTAGCCGCTCCATCCGGTGTACATGGAAAGTTTTCATAGCTTCAAATTTTAGTTCAAAAGGAAGATGCCGGCAACGTTTATTTTGGTGCTTCGCAATGCTGTTTTGTTAGCTTTGCACCCTTTTCGGAGGATGGAATTCGTTCCGTTGCTCCGTTTTATCAACCAACAATGCGGCGAAATGAATTTCGCCCTCCATAAATACCGTGATTGAATACCAAAGACATGTGCTGAAAAACGGCCTTCGGGTGCTCCTCCACGAGGACAAAAGCACGCCGATGGTGGCAGTGAACGTGCTATACGATATCGGCAGCAAGGACGAAAACCCAGCAAAGACGGGCTTTGCGCATCTTTTCGAGCACCTGATGTTCGGCGGCTCCGCCAATATCCCCGACTTCGACGACCCCATCCAGTTGGCGGGAGGCGAGAACAACGCCTTCACGAACAACGACATGACCAATTTCTATGACGTGCTGCCCGCCGAGAACCTCGAAGTGGCGCTCTGGCTAGAAAGCGACCGGATGCTCAGCCTCAATTTTGATGACAAAGTGCTGGAAACGCAACGGAAAGTGGTCGTTGAAGAGTTCAAGGAGACTTGCTTGAACGAGCCTTACGGCGATGTTTGGCACCATATCTCCGAGCTAGCCTACAAGACGCACCCCTACCGATGGCCCACGATTGGACTGGAGCCAAAGCATGTGGAAGATGCTAAAATGGAGGATGTGCGGGATTTTTTCTTTCGTTTTTACCGCCCGAACAATGCCATATTGGTGATTGCAGGCAACGTGAAACCGGAGAAAGCATTGAAACTAGCAGAGAAATGGTTCGGTGACATTCCCGCAGGGGATGGCTATTTTAGGACATTGCCTGCCGAGCCAGCTCAAACGGAATTTCGGGAAAAAACAGTCGAGGCCAAAGTGCCTGTTGATGCGGTTTACCTCAGTTTTCACACCTGCTCCCGTACCCACCCCGATTTTTATGCCGTGGATTTGCTGTCGGATGTGATGGCCAGTGGTCCATCCTCCCGGCTCTATCGCAAACTGTTGAAGGAACGGAAAATCTTCAGCCATATTGACTGTTATATCACTGCCAGCAACGACCCCGGCCTGCTCATCATCGAAGGCAAACCGACCAACGGTGTCTCGATGGAGGCCGCCGAGGCAGCCCTCTGGGAGGAAATCAGCTTGCTGGTGGAACAGCCCATCGCTCAATCGGAATTGGAAAAAATCGTGAACAAAAGCGAGAGTTCGCTGGTATTCTCGGAGGTCAGCGTCCTGAACAAAGCTATCAACCTTGCATTTTTCGAGCTGGTCGGCGATGCTTCCATCATCAATCGGGAAACGGTGCTGTACCAGGCCGTTACCGTGGCAGATATCCAGCGTGTCGCCACGGATATTTTCCAAAGGGAAAATTGCTCAAAGCTGATTTACAAAGCTATTTCGCCAACAGGCGAGGTAGTGGAGGATGAGGAAGATGAGGATGAGTGATTAGTGATTGGTGATTAGTAATTGCGGCCTAAAATCACAGTGTCCTATTTTTCTAAAGGTGGCCACACAATCAGAGAAAGCCCCATTTTACAAGGCCCCATTTTACAAAAAAAAGCCCCTCCCCGGCGAACCGGAGAGGAGACCAATCCCAAAAACCGAGTTACTAAAAGTTTCCTGCCGAACTGTGTTTCTTTTGGAAATCGCCAGTCCGGCAGTTTATCAAATCAATCAATCTAACAAAGTCATTTTCTTGGTGGCCGTATTGCCCGGCGTTTGCAGGGTGTAGTAGTAGAGGCCATTTCCTGCCAAGTCGTTCGTCTCAATCAGCATTTCGTGGTAGCCTTTCGAGAAGTCGCCGCTCACCGATTTCACCATTTTTCCAGCCATGTTGTAGATTGTCAGCGTGGCCTTGCTGGCTTCTGGCAACTGGAACCGGATGACGGTTTGCTTCGCAAATGGGTTCGGGATGTTTTGGTACAACTCGAACTGGTTGCCAAGGTGTGAATTGCCGTCAGGCGTCGTGAATTCAAGCACGACTGGCCTTACCGTGCCGCCTTTTTCATAGCTCTCAGCGATGGTGTAGTTTGAGTTGATGTTGGTGTAATCACTCAACATGCCATCCTTCAGCGCCGTGAAGCTCATCGTGAATTGTGTTTCTTCTGTCCCATATTTTGGCGCAGCCAACTGGTACCAGGATGCAGTTACGATGCCTTCCTCCAAGTGGCTGAGGCCAAAATTTTCGATGTTCAAAGCAGCACTAGGTTCGAGCTTCTCAAACTTCAGGGCCATTTTGTCGAAGTTGAGGGTGAACTGGTAGCCTAGCATCCCTTCCAGGTTGGCATCGAAATTCAAACTGAACTGCTCGCCAGCTTTCACCTTGCGGTCAAGGGTGTGGAAGCTGAAATCTGGGCTGTTGCGTTCTTCCGTAGCGCTGCCATTTAGGTTGTGGGTGATGGCGTTACCATTCACATCGCCGATTTTCACAGCCACGAAATTCACGTGTGGGGTGCTGGAAGCCAGGTCATTGATATTGCAAACCTCTGGGAACGGCTGCGAGAATGGGTTCGCAGGGTTCGGGAAAACATAGTTGGCATCCACAAAGCGCCAAGAAGTGTTATTGGGGAAATCATCCAGAACGTGCAGGATGACTTTCCGAGCCTCTACGATGTCGCTGACGGTAATCGTTCCACTTTTGTTCACGTCGGCAGCAATGAGCTTGTATGGCGAATCAAGTGGAAGTGAGCCGAGGATGTGCGAGTTCATCAGCAAGAGGTCGAAGGTAGTTACGCCGTTCAGCGGACTGAGGTCGAGCGAAGGCGTTACGGTGTAATCCGTGCCCAATGGCAGGCCAGCGAATTGGTAAGCGCCCGTCGAACCTGTGCTTGTTTGGCTGACCATTGTGCCGTTCAGTTCCAAGTTCACGTTTTCAACGCCTTGGTTTTGCTCATTGGCAACCGTACCGTTCATGGCGATGAGTGGCCCGGCGCAAGCGCCCATATTGTCCTGTACGGTAACTGTTGTCGTGCAAAAATCTGCGTTGCCATCTTCGTCAGTTACCCAGATTTCCACTTGGTTTACGCCAAGGTCGTCGCAGGTGTAGATTATCTGAGTGTCGGTCACGTCTGCTGAAAAGGACACTTCTAAGTCACCTTGCGCCGAACAGTTGTCGTTGGAAGAGTTGGCGTACAGTTGCGTAGCGTTCACTGGAACCATGCCCGTTGCCATGATGGAGACGATGATGCCGCCGTTGCAAACCGCAGTAGGCGCCTTGCAATCCTCAATCGTGAACAAGAAGTTGCAGTACCCGATATTGCCACAACCATCGGCGGCTGCGTAGCTGATGCGGTGCGTACCGATTGGGTAGTTGTTGGTGGTGTTCATGCCTGTGCCTGATGTGGTATAACCCACTGGGCCAGCCAAACCATCGTTGAACACATCAACCGTCCAAGTGTAGGTAATCTGGTTAGCTGGAGTGCAGCCATCAGTTGCAGCAACCGTTAGGTCTGGTGCGAGGTCGCTACAATCGTCCTTGAAATTGCAGAAGGTTTGGTTTGCACAGGATGCAAAAGTAGGCGCATTGAAATCCATCACCTTGATAACCTGTGTGTGGTTCCAACGGCCTGGGCCAGTTGGGTTGTTCACGTTGTATTGGCACCAGTCAATGACCGACCAAGTACGCAGGATTTTCTGGCAAGCATCTGGAGCGGAAGTCAACACCAAATCGTCGTAACCTGAAACCAAGGTAGCACAGCCGTTTGGGGCAGGATAAGTGGGCGAACCTGTGTTTGCTGGGTCCGTTGGTGCGGTACAGCCGTTCAAAGTAAGGTCAGCAGGGAAGGTAATGCTTGCGCCAGTGAACGGGTTATTATTCACAACTGTGATTGTTTGAACGCAGAAGCTCAGGCTCCCTGCAGGGTCAGTAGCGGCGTAGGTGCGGTAAATAGTGCCAGCACCACATGAAACCGTGCCTGCATCGGATTGCGTCAGCGTGATATTGTCACCACAATTGTCCATTGCCAAACCATCGAGTGGGCCTTGCAATGCAGGGTCAGTCTCCACTGTTCCAACCAAGTTGGGGTCAGTGTAATCCTGGCCGCAATTCAGCGTCACATTCGGTGGGCACGTGATGCTTGGGCCTGATTTGTCCTGTACTTCCACGTTTACCATGCAATCATTGAAATTGCCGTGGCAGTCATAAACACGTAGTACCACTGGCACAGGTGTGCCCACATCGGTACAGCAGAATTCTACCATATCGTCGAAAACGAGGTTTTCAGGAATGTTGCAATTGTCGGTCATGCGACGTGCCTCGAAGTAATCCACGCAGCAATTGTCTGTGCTACCATTGTCGAAAGAGATGGCATTTGCAAAGCCATAACCAACGTTGTCAAGTGCAACAACCGAGAATTGGTCGCAAACTGGATTCGGTTTCGTGGTATCGTTGACGGTGATGGTGAAGGTCTTGGAAGTGCTGTTGCCGCAGGCGTCGGTCACTTTCACCGTGATGGTGTGCGTGCCGAAAGGCAAGCCTGGTGCTGGCACTTGGCCGCCATTTCCAGCGATTGGGCCGGATGGCGTGAAGATGGCCACCGTGTAGCTGGAGCAATCGGTAACTGCTACCGCCGGGATGATTGGACGGGCACGGCAGCCGGCCAAGTTTGCTGAAACGGTCATGTTTGCTGGCGCATTGAATTGCGGAGCAGTTGTATCGTTATAATGAATGACTTGCGTGCAGTGCCAAGGATTGACAATACCATCAACAGGCAAGCACCAATCCAGCACCGTCCAAGTGCGGACAATACGGAAGCCAACGCCGCATTTTGGGATGACCAAGTCGGAATAAGAAGCTGTTATATTACAAACGGCGTTGGCACCTTCCGTGATTTCATAGGTAATGCCATCAATTATCACGGTTGGGTAGCCGGTGTTGGATGGCGTGATGTCAACCGACACGTTCGGGATGCATTCCATGACCGTGTCAGCCGGACAAATTGGGTTCAGGTCAATCAGGTTTGTATTTTCTACAAAAATCATTTGGTTGCAAGTGCTGAGGTAGCCCAACTCATCCGTGGCCGTCCAGATGCGCATGATGATTTGCGAAAAATCATCATCACATTCGCCTTGCGTTACCATATCTATATGCGAAACCGTAAAATCGTTGCAATCCTGAAAGGTAGGTTCAACAACATCGCCCCCCTCAGAAATCGGACGGATGTCTTGAAGGCAGTTGATGGTGTCATCCACGCAGCCCGTGATGAGCGGCCCAGATTTGTCCTCTACCAATGCCTCGCCCCAGCAGGTATTCCCCGTTTGGGTATTTGTTACATGGAATGTAATTGTCTCACCGACGTAGTAATAACCGATGTAATTCGACCCTGTGTTTTCGATTTCAACCTCGAAATCGTCGTAGCAGCCGTAATTGCCTTCCAAGGCCATGTCGGGTGTCAGCCACATTTCGCAGGTGGATGGGATGGAAATGTTCAACTGGTCGTCACATACCAATCCTTGCGTTGGTGGCACAAATGGATTGACGGTGATGCTGAAGGAACAAGTGCTGGTATTGCCACTGCAATCCATCGCCTGAAAGCTCAGGTTTGTGACACCAATGGAGAAATAACTGCCAGAAGTGTAGCCAGTTCCATCCGTTTGGGAAATTGTCGGCGTACAGTTGTTGCTGTTGTCTGTTGCCATCACAGCGAAATTGTAAACCATTTCGCACTCGCCGGGAGCAAGTTGGAGTACGACGTTGCCGGGACAGAAAAGCGTTGGCGGCGTCGTATCTTGTGCAAGTAAGGAGGAGGCAAAGCAAAGCATTGCCACCATGTTGAGTAACACTCGTGTCATGGGACCTGTTTTAGGTTAAAGAATAAAAATTAAGATTCGTTATGCTGTCGGCAGGCAATCAAAACGTGGATGAACACAATGCTGCCAAGCCAACTGTAATTCCAAGTTGTAAGTCGAAAAAATTCAGGTTGGTTAAAATATTTTCAGGTCGGGCATGACCGCCCAGATAGGATAGATTTTGAAGGAGTAAAATTTGGAACCCCCTAGATAGAAGTTGTCAGATAGAAAAATGTAAGTATTAGTTAAATTTCGATGCAAATCTAGCTGCTAATTGCTGTCATCTCCTATACCTCGTTTCCGATATTTAATAATTTGTTTTTGAATAGGTTTTATAAAAAGATGATAATCAGCAAATTACACCATCTCAATGGATTGAAATAGTTTCCAAACTTGTTCTTTGGGCACACTTGCCGTAATCAAAACCTGTTCTTTTTTCACAGGATGCTCAAACGAAATACTCCTGCAATGCAGGTGAATCGAGCCATCTTTGTTGGCAACAGGGTAGCCGTATTTCAAATCGCCCCGGATGGAGCAACCAATTTTAGCGAGCTGCGCCCGAATCTGGTGTGGACGGCCTGTTTGCAAGTCCACTTGCAAAAGGAAATGCTCACCGATTTCGGCAATCAACTCGTAGTCAAGGTCGGCCTGCTTGGCATCTTTGCTGCGGTTGCTCAGACTATCGTAAGCTTTCACCACGTTTTTGTTGGTGTCTTTCAAAATATAGTGTGTCAAATGCCCATTGAACGGTTCCGGGCGCCTTCCAACGATGGCCCAATAGGTTTTCTTGACGTGGCGCTCGGCAAAAATTTTGTTCATCCGCTCCAAAGCCTTGCTGGTGCGGGCAAAAAGTGTCACACCGCTCACTGGTCTGTCCAAACGGTGGATGGTTCCCAGATACACGTCGCCGGGTTTTTCGTACTTTTCCTTGATATAGGCTTTCACCTGGTCGGCCAGTGTTTCGTCGCCCGTTTCGTCGCCTTGAACCAGTACGTTGTTCGGCTTGTTTACCGCAATCAAATGGTTGTCTTCAAATAAAATTTTCATACCGCAAAGGTAATTCAACAATTCAACAATCAAATCAATGAAACTAAGCCTTGGATTTTCACCTTGCCCCAACGACACTTTTATTTTCGATGCCATGCTGCATGGCCGCATTGACACAGAGGGCCTGGAGTTTGAAGTTTTCATGGAAGACGTGGAAACACTGAACCGCCGGGCATTTCTCGGTGAATTGGACATCACGAAGCTCAGCTACCACGCCTACGCTTATCTCCTTGAAAAATATGTCTTGTTGGATGCGGGAAGTGCCTTGGGAAAAAACTGTGGGCCATTGCTCATTGCCAA
>Ga0209066_10002258_pt1 | contig 23749 bp, 26 predicted proteins | sample All_14_2_FD_187198 | JGI IMG/M metagenome (GOLD analysis project Ga0209066, IMG submission 187198) | Freshwater microbial communities in response to fracking from Pennsylvania, USA - Allegheny Zone_MetaG_DW_15 (SPAdes) (version 2) ... | reverse complement strand
ACCGCCACCTCGATGCGCTGGAAGAAGAGGCCATCTTCATCCTGCGTGAAGTGGCCGCCAGTTTCGAGCGCCCCGCCCTGCTGTTCTCCAGCGGCAAGGACTCCTGCGTGGTGCTGCACCTGGCCGAGAAGGCCTTCAAGATGAAGAACGCGCAGGGCAAGCTGGAGGGCAAGCTGCCCTTCCCGCTGCTGCACGTGGACACCGGCCACAACTTCCCTGAAGTGATCGAGTTCCGCGAAAAGCGCGTGGCCGAAATCGGCGAACGGCTGATCGTGGCGCACATGGACGAGTCCATCAAGAAGGGCACCGTGCGCCTGGCCTACCCGCTGGAATCGCGCAACGGCCACCAGACCGTGACCCTGCTCGAAGCCATCGAAGAAGGCCGCTTTGACTGCCTGATGGGCGGCGCCCGCCGTGACGAAGAAAAGGCCCGAGCCAAAGAGCGCATCTTCTCGCACCGCGACAGCTTCGGCCAATGGCAGCCCAAAGAGCAACGCCCTGAGCTGTGGAACCTGTTCAACACCCGCATCAAACCGGGCGAACACTTCCGCGCCTTCCCGATCTCGAACTGGACCGAGCTGGACGTGTGGCTCTACATCGAGCGCGAAAAAATCCCGCTGCCCAACATCTACTTCAAGCACGCCCGCCAGGTCATTCGCCGCAAGGGCCTGCTGGTGCCGCTGACCGAGGTCACGCCAGCACTCGAAGGCGAAACGATTGAAACGGTCGACGTGCGTTTCCGCACCGTGGGCGACATGACCTGCACTTGCCCCGTCGAGAGCGATGCGCAAAGCCCGGCCGACATCGTCGCCGAGACCCTGCACGTGACCGTGAGCGAACGTGGCGCCACCCGCATGGACGACCGCACGTCCGAGGCCTCGATGGAGCGCCGCAAGAAGGAAGGTTATTTCTGATGTCTGCACAACAAGTCGAATGCCACGCCAAAGAAGAGCTGGCACACAAAGCTTTGCGCTTCCTGACCGCAGGCAGCGTGGACGATGGCAAGAGCACCCTGATCGGCCGCCTGCTGTTTGACAGCCGCGCCATTCTGTCTGACCAGCTCGATGCGCTGGAAAAGCGCGCCGCCGGTGAGCCCATCGATCTGTCCCTGCTGACCGACGGCCTGGAGGCCGAGCGCGAACAGGGCATCACCATCGACGTGGCCTACCGCTACTTCGCCACCAAGACGCGCAAGTTCATCATCGCCGACGCCCCCGGCCACGAGCAGTACACCCGCAATATGGTGACGGCTGCGGCCGGCAGTGATGCCGCCGTGGTGCTGGTGGACATCACCAAGATCGACTGGAAAGCCTCGCCCGTGCCGCTGCTGGCGCAAACGCGCCGCCACAGCCTGCTGGCCCAGTTGCTGCGCGTTCCCTCCATCGTGTTCGCCATCAACAAGCTGGACGCGATCGAGACCGACACTGAAACGGCCTTCAACAACGTCAAGGCCTCGCTGGAAGCGTTCGCTGAACAAGCCGGCATCGTCAACAAGGGCGTGATCCCGGTCTCAGCCCTGCGTGGCGACAACGTGACCACGCCTTCAGCCAACTGGCCCTGGTACCAGGGCCCGACCCTGCTGCAGGTGCTTGAAGAGCTGCCCGTGACCGACGAGGCCCACGACGTCGCCCTGCTGCACCCCGTACAGTACGTGACGCGTGACAGCGTTGGCGAAGGTGAAGCGTCAGCATCCGGCACTGGCCACCAGTACCGCACCTTCTGGGGCCGCATTGCGCACGGCAGCGTCAAGTCGGGCGACGAAGTGCAGATCTTCCCCAGTGGCCAGAACGCCATTGTGGCCGAAGTGCGCCATTCAGCTGAAGTGGTGGCCTCGTGTGAAGCGGGCCAATCGGCTGGCATCGTGCTGGACCGCCAGGTCGACATCTCGCGCGGCGACTGGATCGCCACGCCCGGCAGCATGAAGCCCACCGACACCTTCAGTGGCACCCTGGCCTGGCTGGACACCGAGCCCGCCGTGCTGGGCCGCAAGTACTGGGTGCGCCATGGCAACCGCTGGGTGCAAGCCCGCATCACCGCCATCGACAGCCGCCTTGACATCCACACGCTGGCTGACCAGGACGCGCACGAGTTGGCCGTCAATGAAATCGGCCGTGTGCAGATCCAGACCCAGCAACCATTGCCGGTTGAAGCGTATCTGGACAACCGCATCAGCGGCGCCCTGATCGTGGTGGACCCAACCACCAACCGTACCAGTGGCGCGTTGCTGGTCAAGACGGCCTGATCACACACCGACGACAGCCCGCATGCCTGCACCAGCCTCCAGCGTCACCACCGCCCGCGTCGTCTTCATTGGCGCGGGGCCAGGTCAGGCCGACCTGATCACGGTGCGTGGTGCGCGGGTGCTGGCACAGGCCAAGGTGGTGCTGTTTGACGCCCTGGCCGACCCTGACCTGAAAGACCTCGCGCCCTCGGCCCAATGGGTAGACGTGGGCAAGCGCGGTTTTTCGGGGCAACCGGGCAGCGACTTCAATGGCCAGACACGCATCAATGACCTGCTGCTGGCCCACGCCCGCGAGGTGGGCGCCCAGCACGGCCCGGATGCCATCGTGGCCCGCCTCAAGGGTGGTGACCCCAGCCTGTTCGGGCGGCTGGAAGAAGAGCTCCACGCCCTGCGCGAAGCGGCCATCGCCAGCGAAGTGATCCCTGGGGTGACATCGGCCCTGGCCGCAGCGGCTGCCACCCAAAGGCCACTCACCCGTCGTGGCACCGGGCGCAGCGTCAGCTTCACCACGGCCATGACGCGCACAGGCGACCTGCAATACGGCATGGGCCCAGGCCAGCGGGCCGACACCGAGGTGTTTTACATGGCAGGCCGGCAACTGGCGCCCCTGTCCAAAGGCCTGCTGGACGCTGGCTGGCCTGGCGACACGGTGGTGAGCGTGGTGTCTCGAGCCGGCTGGCCCGACGTGCGCCATACGGTACACACCGTGGCCGGCCTGGACGAGGCCAGCGCCATCCACGCCGGGCGCCCTACCCTGGTCATCGTGGGCGCAGGCGCCACCGAATTACCTGAACAACCTTTGACCCACATTCCACTGTGTGGCCAAGCAAGAGACAACACGGGCGCCTAGAAACGTCACCAGCCCGTAAAATCTCGCCAAATCCATCAACCTGATCCCGAAGAGAACCGACATGACACACGTCGTCACCGAAGCCTGCATCCGCTGCAAATACACAGACTGTGTGGACGTGTGCCCGGTGGACTGCTTCCGCGAAGGCCCCAACTTCCTGGTCATCGACCCCGATGAGTGCATCGACTGTGCCGTCTGCATCCCCGAATGCCCGGTCAATGCCATCGTCCCCGAAGAAGACGTGCCAGGCAACCAGCAGCAGTACATCCAGATCAATGCAGACCTGTCCAAGTCCTGGCCCAGCATCACCAAGCGCAAGGAACCCTTGCCCGATGCCGACGACTGGAAAGACAAGACCGACAAGCTCGATCAGCTGATTCGCTGATCAGCCACCCTCAAAGCCCATGATGATCGACACGGACGCCGTTGTCATTGGCGCCGGCCCCGTGGGCCTGTTCCAGGTCTTTCAACTGGGCTTGCTGGGCATCAAGGCCGAGCTGATTGATGTCTTGCCCGAGGCGGGTGGGCAGTGCGTGGCGCTGTACCCGGACAAGCCCATCTACGACATCCCGGGCGTCCCCGTTTGCACAGGCCGTGAACTGGCGCAGCAGTTGCTGCTTCAGGCCAGGCCTTTCATGCCAGCGGACCAGGGCCAGGCCACACCCCGCAACCTGCACCTGCGCCAACTGGTGTCCGAGTTGCAAGCGCATCCAGGCGGCGGCTTTGAGTTGCAGACCGACAAGGGCCTGCACCTGCGTTGTCGCGCCGTGTTCGTGGCGGCTGGCGCCGGGGCCTTTGTACCCAAGACGCTGAGCCTGCCAGGGCTTGATCAGTGCGGCAACGTGCACCACCATCTGGACACACCAGACCTGGTGCCGCCGCCCTGGGCTGGGCAGCACCTCGTGGTCAGCGGCGGTGGCGAAGAAGCCTTGTCCACCATCGTGGCCCTGGCCGACCACACCGACGCGCACAGCAAGCCCGCGCGATTGAGCCTGCTGCACCGGCGCGACCAGTTTCAAGCCGAGGCGGACCTGGTGGCGCGCGTGCAAGCGCTGATGGCATCTGGCCAGCTTGACATGGTCGTGGGCATGCCCTCGGGCGCTGATGTAGACCAAGGCCGCTTGACTGGCCTGCAGGTGCTCGGGGCTGACAGCCAGACCCGCACCGTGCCGCTGGACCACCTTTTGATCAGACAAGGCATGAGCCCCAAGCTCGGCCCTTTGACGCAGTGGGGCCTGGCCCTGGATCGCAAACAGGTGGCTGTCTCGCCCGCCAGTTTCGAAAGCAGCACCCCAGGTATCTACGCCGTAGGCGACATCAACAGCTACCCAGGCAAAAAGCGCTTGCTGCTGTGCGGCTTCCACGAAGCCACGCTGGCCGCGCACCATGCCGCGCTGGCGCTGCACCCGGACAGCCCGCAACATCTGCTCTACACCACCACCAGCCCGCTGCTGCACCAGCGACTGGGGCTGGCCTGATCGGGCTGGCTCACGTAAACTCGCGCTTCCGCTAGGGGTGCGTGCGGCCAACAGGCCTGCCACGCTGAGAGAGTCCCTTCGAACCTGAACGAGGTCATGCTCGCGGAGGGAAGCGCGGTCCAGTGAGGTGGCAACCCATGAGCGTGCCCCCGCGCGACGGACCACGGCTCTCTGCGGCATGGCTTGGCCCACCCATTGAGCACCAGCCGTACCATGCGCCGCACCTTCCATCCTTCTGCATCACCCATTGCACTGGCCATTGCCTGCCTGCTGCTCAATGGCGTCACCAGCCCAGGGGCACACGCCCAGGTGCCAACGCAGGCGGACGTCAGCCTGCCCGGCATCACGGTCACTGCGCCCAAGGCACGGGAAAGCCGCACCAGCATTGGCGGCTTCGAGAACACACCCGCATGGCAACAACCCATGCAGGCCGAGCGCTTCAGCGACCAGGCCTTGAAAACCGCCCAGGTTCAACGCCTGGCAGATGTGACCAAGCTGGACGCCAGCATCAGCGACTTCTACAACGCCGGTGGCTACTGGGACTTTCTGACCGTGCGCGGCTACGTGCTCGACGTCACCCACAACTACCGCCGCGAAGGCCTGCCCATCAATGCTGAAACCAGCATCGCGCTGGACAACAAGGCCGCCGTTGAAGTGCTCAAAGGCACCAGCGGCATGCAGGCCGGCACCAGCAGCCCAGGCGGCCTGGTGAACTACGTGGTCAAACGGCCCGATGGCCGCATCCGCACCGCCGAACTGGCCTTCACCGGCCACCGCAGCGTGCTGACGGCGGTGGACCTGGGCGACCGCTTCGGCCAGACCGAGCAATTCGGCCTGCGCGTCAACGCCGCGCACGAGCACCTGAACACCGCCATCCGCAACACACGCGGCCAACGCGACCTGCTGGCCCTGGCCGGCGACTGGCGCGTGGCCCCGGGCACCCTGCTCGAAGCCGAAATCGAATACAGCAAACGCAGCCAGGCCAGCGTGCCCGGCTTCAGCCTGCTGGGCAGCACCCTGCCCTCGGCCAGCAGCATCAACCCCAACATCAACCTGAACAACCAGGCCTGGACCCAGCCCGTGGTGATGCAAGGCACAACAGGCACCCTGCGCGCCACGCACGAGCTGAACGCCTCATGGAAACTGGTGGGCACCTACGGCGAACAAAGCCTGCGCAGCGACGACCGCGCGGCCTTCCCCTTCGGCACCGAGCTTTGCTACAACGCCTTCCTGGAATGCGACCGCTACGCGGCCAACGGCAGCTTCTACCTGTATGACTACCGCAGCCCGGGCGAAGTCCGCGTCACCAGGGCGCTGGATGTGCACACCGCAGGCCAGATCACGCTGGGCAGCACGACGCACGACGTCACCGCGGGCGCCATGCGCTCACTGACCCGCATCGACGTGCCCACCGCCGCCTACAACGGCGCGGGCGTGGGCGACATCACCGGCAACGTGTCCGTGCCAGCCAGCCCCCTGCCCGCGCTCAACGCCCAGAACGACCGTCAGGAACGCAGCAACGAGTTCTACCTGCGCGACAGCATCAAGCTCAGCGACGCATGGCGCGCCTGGGCCGGCCTGCGCCACACCCAGCTGACACGGGCGCAAACCTTGTCAGACCTGTCCCAGCCCACCTCGCGTGTGGCGCAGGACCTGACCACGCCCTGGCTGGCCCTGGGCTACGAGTGGGCCCCCAAGCGGCAGGTGTATGCCAGCTGGGGCGAAGGTGTGGAGGTGTTGCCGGCCAAGTTCACCTCGCCTCTGGGGATCTATGCCAACAGCGGCCAGGTTTTGCCTGCGGCCAAGAGCCGCCAGTGGGAAGTGGGCTTCAAGGGCAGCGAAGCGCAACTGGACTGGGCCGTGAACTACTTCTACATCGTGCGGCCTGAAGCGGCCAGCGTGGCCGACCAGAGCGGCGTGCTGACCTACCAGCGAGATGGCGACGCGCGCCATCAGGGCCTGGAAGGCCAGGTCAGCGCGCGCATCCAGGCATATGCCCTGACCGCATCGGCCATGGTGCTGGATGCCGAACGCCGCCACAGCGTGAAAAACGGCGTCAACGGCAAGGCCCCCAGCAATGTGCCGGACTACGCCATCAAGCTGGGCAACAGCTACCGTGTTGCGGCCGTGCAGGGACTGAGCCTGCAGGGCGACATCGTGCACGAAGGCCCCCGCACGGCCGATGTGGCCAACGACGTGCGCCTGCCCGCCTGGACACGCATCGACGTTGGCGCCAGCCTGGTGCAGCGCCTGGGCGACAAGGCCGTGACCTGGCGCCTGGGCGTGACCAACCTGCTGGACACCCGTGCCTGGCGCGAATCGCCCAACCAGTTCGACCACATCTACCTGATCCCCCTGGCCGAGCGCACCTTCACCGCCTCGGCCCAAATCAGCTTTTGAGCCGGGATGTTCAAAAAAACGCACAGCTTGATCGACGCCAAAAAACCATGCTATAGTTGCGTTCTCGGTTGTTGACGACAACGCTAAACACGAAAGCGTCGCAATAGAGATATTCCTCGATAGCTCAGTCGGTAGAGCGCCGGACTGTTAATCCGTAGGTCCCTGGTTCGAGCCCAGGTCGAGGAGCCAAATTTCAGAACGCCCCAAGCAGTCATGTTTGGGGCGTTTTGCTTTGTGGGTTCGGAAACCGAACTTTGAGATCGGCGGCCCTGGTTGGCCTCAAAACGTCTTAAGCCGTTCAGGCTATACGGCATGATGATTGGATTTTCGATCCATCTCTTAGAAGAGGCGATCGATAAACAACAACCGTTTGCCTGGGAGGGCGCCTTGATGAACAGATTTCTTTCCGGCGACGGCTACCTTGAGACCGTCAAAGCTACGATCGCCAAGGCCAAAAAGATTGATGCTGCGATCGCATTTTGGGGAGCAGGCGCCGACGCCTTCTTCAAAGTTGAGGGTCCGGTTCGAGTCGTTTGCAACCTTCTCTCTGGTGGCACGAACCCATCAGTCATTCAGGGCCTCCGCAGCATACGGGCCACCGTCCACCACTCAGACACGCTTCACGCTAAGGTCATCTTCACGGAAAGTGTCGCCATCATCGGTTCGGCCAACTTTTCCACCAATGGGCTGCACTATGAGGGGGACGAATTAAATGGTTGGCAGGAAGCAGGCATCTTGACTGATGATCCAGCAGTCTTGGCGGACCTGGCCGTTTGGTTCACGAAGCTTTGGAACTCATCCTCAGAAGTAGGCGATGACGACCTGCGTGCAGCAGAGTCGGCTTGGGATCGATCAAGGTCAACACGCCCTGCGGGACCGCCAGAACCTTTTAGCCAGCTTCGAAAGGCTGATCTGCTAGACCGCCGGATATCTCTCGTGATTTGGCGCCACCCACCCTCGGATGCAGCCGTACAGACATTCCGATCGGTGGTCGAAGAAGCAGCCCGCAATGGCCTCAACACGCAGGAATTGGACTTCTATGAAGGGTGGCAATCACTGCCCCAAGAAACTTACCTCATCGATGTGGAGGCTGGGAGTCGGAGGCGGATACATGTTGGCTCTTTATACGAACGGCTACCAAGGCTCGACCCGGACAATGGCTCCATTCAGATAGTGCAACGCATCTCTGAACCCGAAAACTGTCCATTTGTTTACGATGCAGCCTTTCGAGATGCCCTCGCGCGCCACCTAAAGCAAACCTACTTAGCCCTCCTTGACGGGAACGACCACCGAGAGGTCTCTCTCGCCGAAGCACTGTCATGAAGGCACCTACTCCATTCACCGCGTCCTCCGGCCCACCCGAGTTGAAGCTTGCCTTCGCACCCTTGAGCCAGCCCCTATTCTCACGACGCCTCATCCTCATGAAACCAATCCAAGCAGGCGACCACGCCGAAATCATCGAAGGCGCCCTGGGCACCAAAGGGCCCAACGTGGGCAAGATGGTCCGCGTGGTGAGCCTGCGCGGCGAGCACAGCGAATACGGCCGCATCTGGAAGGTCGAAGGCCAAGGCCTGATCAGCGAGTACGGCGCTGTGGGCACGACCGTGGACTGTGCGCAGTCGTGGTTGCGCAAGATCGAGCCACCGAAATCGATCAAGGAAGACTGCGCCACCAAGGAAGTGGGCGCGCCTGTGCATTGATCCACTCAGGATCGGTGACGCTCTAGGCCCCTGGTTCGAGTTCAGGTCGAGACGCCAAATTGAAAGACGCCCTAATCAGTGATGGTTAGGGCGCTTTGCTTTGTGGCTTACGTTGTCGCACTCCGATCGGCGCACTGCAGTCACATGCAAGGGATGGTCACAGCCGTCAGCAGTCAGGCATTGGCCGTTTGCCGACAAGCCCAACGGACCGCAACATTTACTCCAAGGCATTAGCCGAGTGGCCGCTTGCCAGCCGCCTTACCTGTAGCCAATTCGAACGGGGCAGTACGCGTTGCACTTTAAGTTGGCGCCTTCATGACCAGACCCTGGCGAATCGACCCCCAAGCCTTTCTGGCAACCCCAACTTTCAATTTGAACCGTCTCGGCATGCCGCCCCCCCCTTGACACCAGGATAGCCAATCATGGTAAGATTATCTTACCGACCGTAAGACACCTTCACCTGGAACAATCATGGACCGGAATTCTGTACGAGATGCGCTGATCGCTACCCTCAAAGAAGTACAAGCACTGATGGGACAACCATGCCCTGAGTTGACTGGTGGCACGGTACCAATCAACGACCTGCCCAGGTTTGACAGCAAGGTCTGGCCAGTTGCTTTTGGATTGGTTGGCCAAAAACTTGATGTCGAAGTACCCGTAGATATCAATGTTTTCCGGCAAGCACAAACTCGTATCCCCCACACCATCGAACAAACCGTGACAGCCATTCTTAACGCTATCCAGGCTAAAGCTGCAGTCAAGGATAAGGAACCAGCATGAACGAAATCAACGAAAGTCAGCGGCAGGCGTTGGCCGCACGACTAAAGGAAGCGCGAAAGTTGTCTGGCCTTTCTCAAGGCAAGGTGGCTGAGATGCTTGCCATGCACCGACCTACCGTAAGCGAAATTGAAGCAGGCAATCGTAAGGTGTCCATAGACGAAATATCTAAATTCGCTGAGATTTATGACGTGAGCATCTCTTGGTTAATGGGCTACTCCCCTGAGCAGCTGGAAACCAATGACCCGAAGATTCAGCTGGCCGCACGCGAATTGAGCAAGTTAAAGCCCAAGGATTTGGATCACTTACTGCGAATCCTTGCCGCCATGCGTCAAAGTGGTGACGAACCGGAGACAAAATGATGGGAGCACGCCCTCTTATGTTGAGTAACACCAATCGTAGAACCTTGATCACTCAAGGCATGAATGAGTCTATTCGCGCACGCGTCTCGGCTGGTGTCGGTCTGACTGGACCTATTTGCATTTATCAGCTTTGCGAAACACAGAAAGTCGGAGTCCAGTTCGTTGACGTGAACATGGAGGCCATGTACCAACGTGCCGCAAAACCACGCATCTTCCTCTCATCGCTTAGGCCAGTCGCCCGGCGCGCATTCAACTGTGCGCATGAACTAGGTCACCACATCTTTGGCCATGGATCTACCGTAGATCAACTATATGAGGAGCGCTCTATAGAAGATCGAGATCAACCAAACGAAGTACTGGTCAATGCATTTGCTGCCTTCACCCTTATGCCAACCCTAGGCATTCGTGACGCATTAGTACGGCGCAAACTCAACGCGCGCACAGCCACAAGTGGAGACTTGTACGCCATCGCCTGCAACTTCGGCGTCGGCTACACCACGCTGGTTAATCACTTGGCCTACGGCGTTGAGGACATGTCACCCTTGCGAGCTTCAGAACTGCTGAAATCTTCGCCGAAGACAATTCGTGCCTCAATACTCGGGCAGCCAACTGCTGACCCTTTAGTCATTGCCGATTACCACTGGACATCGGGCACATTAGATATGGAAGTCGGAAGCTACTTGCTCACTCCAACAGGTGTGAAGGTAGACCCAGCATTTCTAGCACCTCTCGAATTTTCTGGTTCATATGCGCTATTTCGAGCAACGACGCCGGGCATCCGACGTGCCCATCTGCCTGGAAGTGATTGGGCGACCTTCATCCGCGTAAGCCGAAAACGTTATGTCGGCTTGGCCAAATACCGCCACTTAGAAAACAACGATGACGAAGAGTGAAAGAAACAATATGACTCCATTGCTTATCAGCAGCGACAACCTTAGCGTTGCCTGGTCACGAGTTTTTCTTCATATCGTGGATAACCCAGGAACGCATATCTCGCCACTTGTTGTCAGTATAAACGGCTTCGATGAAAAGGGACTGCCAGCAGAGGATTTGGCCGTTCGATTTGAACTCGACACTGTACTGGCGAAGCTCAATGCGTTCAACGTCGAAGACGTTGCATACACGATTTTTCCTCAACGCTTATGGGAAATGTCCCAAGGAAATCGGCAAACGCTCTATCAATTCTACAAATGGGCTTTCCCAGGATATCAAGCGACAAACCGAAAGTGGAACCGCAAAGGGCTGTACTTTGAGCGCTTAGTCCAATTCGGCCGAGGGCCCAAAGACGGCAACCAGCTTGAGTGGATCTTGAGTCAATATCAACAACGTCACGACGTACGCCGCTCAATGCTTCAGGCAAGCATCTTCGATCCTGAGCGCGATCATGTGCCTGAAGCACAAACAGGTTTCCCCTGTCTCCAACAAGTGAGCTTCGTTCCGACTAGTGAAGGGCTGGTTGTCAACGCGTTCTACGCAACTCAGCAAGCTCTACGTCGAGCCTATGGCAACTGTCTTGGATTAGCGCAATTGGGCGCCTTCATGGCTCATGAGATGAAGTTGCCATTAGCCCAACTTAACGTGACAGCCGGTATTGAAAAAATGGATGGTAAAGGGGAAGGCAAGACAAGCCCGCTACTAGATAAACTGAAGGTGGCTGCACGCTCATGCGTTGCAGAGGATGATGCCCGTCATGCAGACCGCGCCACGGGCATCAGGATCATTGCATCTCAAGCGGTAGCAGTATGAGCGCCGGCAAAAGCAAGAGTAAGGTCTGGCTTCTACCGCCAAAAGATGCACATGTCCCCACTTCAGGCCAGCTAGAGCCATCAGGACAGAAGCCAAACCTTCACAAGAGCACGGCGAAGAAGGCACAGGATCACAAGCACCTGGCTCCTCTTCAGGTCACTGCGGTATATGACACCTATTGGCGCTTCGCAGCTGAACGGCAGCGGGTGTATATGCAGAGAGTGGCCAACCAGCCAGCTCCATGGACTGCCGATCCCATTATCTCGATTCATAAGTTCACAAACGCCTATAGAGCATCAGATCGCGTCAGTCAGTACCTTATCCAGCGGGTCATCTATCGAGATGATTTGCCAAAGAGTCCCGAGGAAGTCCTGTTCCGCATCTTGCTTTTCAAACTTTTCAACAAGATCGAGACTTGGGAACTGCTGGAAAGGCACTTTGGAGAAGTCACGCTGGCGGGGTACAAATTCAAGTACTACGATCACGTCTTAGCGAACGCCAAGGCTGCGGGTGAGCGCATCTATTCAGCTGCTTACATCATGCCGCCAGGAAGCGCAGCCTATGGGTATGCAGCCAAACATCAAAACCATCTGCAACTTCTTGAACAAATGTGCAAGGATAAATTGGCCTTGAAGCTTGGTAAGTTGCGGCGCATGCAGCAAGGCTTTGAGTTGCTGAAGGCATACCCCACCATCGGGGACTTCTTGGCTTATCAATTTATTGTTGACGTTAACTATAGCGAAATAACAGACTTTCCAGAGATGGAGTTCGTTGTTGCCGGCCCCGGAGCCAAAGACGGGTTAAAAAAATGCTTTACTCACACAGCAGGATTGAATGAACCGGAGTTGATACGTCTCATGGCTGATCTTCAGACTTATGAGTTCGAGCGGCTTGGATTGAAATTTGAGTCAATATGGGGTCGACAACTTCAGCTCATCGACTGTCAAAACCTGTTTTGCGAAGTCGATAAGTACTCGCGCGTAGCCCATCCCGACATATCAGGCATCTCAGGTCGCAGCCGTATTAAGCAGAAATTTGTTTCCTCTGGGCTAGTATTGCAGCCTTGGTACCCGCCGAAATGGAATTTAAATGACCGAATTGCTGCAGACCCCCGGCTGCAGGCATCACTCAAGGGCACGCGCCCCCAAGGGGCATCAACTAAACCGCAATTCGAATTACCCATGGAGGCCCCAATTGGACTTCAATGACTACCAGCATCGAGCCCAGGAAACAGACCGTGTGCCGAAAGAGTTCAGTAGCGGCACCGGCGAAAACCTCATGGTTCCGTTCTTGGGACTGGTGGGTGAAGCCGGAGGACTGCTAACTGAATACAAGAAGCTTTTGCGGGACGGCAAGGCACACATCATGTTCCCGGAACGGGTTCATGAAGAACTCGGCGATATCCTATGGTATCTGGCTAACATTGCCAGTAAGTTCAATCTGTCGTTAGATGATATTGCCGAGGCGAACCTCAAAAAGACACGCGATAGATGGGCCGGGCAGCGCACGTTACCCCTTCCCTTTGATGATACGGCCCTTGACCACGAGCGATTTCCTCGCAAGTTTATTGTTGAATTGCAGGAAGTATCGGTCAATGGAAAGAAGAAGATACGTGGCCTAATCGATGGGCAATCGCTAGGTGATGACCTTACAGACAATGCCTACGACCCAGATGGCTATCGCTTCCATGATGTCTTTCACTTGGGCTACGTTGCAATACTGGGCTGGTCACCAGTAGTGCGCAAGCTCATGGATCGGAAACGTCGCAGCGACGAAGTCAAGGACGAGGTAGAAGATGGGGGGCGTGCCCAAGTCGTAGATGAAGCGGTAGCAGCCCTGATTTTTGAGTATGCCCGCCACCATAATTGGCTTGTCGGCATAGAGCATCTCGACTATGAATTGCTTGGGACAGTCAAAGGCCTGACCGCACACCTTGAGGTCAGATCACGAACCATGAAAGATTGGCAAGACGCCATCTTGGGTGGCTTTGCGGTATGGCGCCAAGTTAAACGCGCAAATGGCGGCCGGATTGAGGTCGATATGGATGCTCGCCGCCTCTCGTTTTTGGGACCTTCTACTTAGGCAAACGCCTAGCCCCAATTACGCTTGCTATAGCGATGGATGAAGAATGGCTCGTACTCACGAACCACTCGTCCACTGAGTATTCTTTGGCGCGTACCGCGACTAGGCGGTGCACCAACACCCTTGGCGCTCCCGTTACTTCGTTAATTGTCTCCACGTCGGTGAAGGCAACCCCATCGCCAAAACCAAGCCCAAGAGCCTTTAGCACAGCTTCTTTGGTCGCGAAACGACCAGCAAGACGCTCTGCAGATCTCTCGTTCTGCTCGCATTCTTTGAGCTCTCGCTCGGTAAATGTCATTGCTAGCTGCTCTCTGAGCGGAGTTTGCAACATGCGTTGAAAATCCCCAATTTCCACGATATCAATGCCGTGAACCACGATACCGCACAAGTGCTCTGGCAAGGGATGCGCATACATGTTTATTTCTCCTCTTGTAAGGCCCACGTGGCAGGTGATACCCATTTAAACCAACAGAACATCAACAGCGATCGATTACAGTGCTATGTAGTCTCGATGCCAAACCGGCCGAAGCAATCAGGCTTCTCGAGGGTAGGTTAGCACCGGCCGTCAGTATCAATGCCAACTGAACCTTTGTGTCGCACTGCTGCCTGCTTAGCCGCGGCACCTGCAAAGGTTCTGGCCCCAGTTTCAGGTCACTTAAGTGCTCAATCCGTCGCCAAACAATTTTATTGAGTCCCCCTTACCCTAATACCAAGTTACGTTGGTAGCGGCAGGTGCTCATGGAAAATTGCGATAACAACTCGCCTGTCAGATAGGGGCACAGGTGGATGAACATGAACTCTATTTCGGTGCGGCTCAAGCTTTCCATGCCATTCACAATACAGGGTTGTTGCACCAATTTCGATCTCTCGCGATCTACGGCATCCCCCATTAGCATAGACATTCGGATTCTCTGGGGCCATTGATAGATTAAGGCCGAGGAATCTCTTTTCGATTATTTGGTTAGTCGGCAGTGCATTAGCGTCAGGGCCTATTGGTTCACCAATAGCGAGAGCGGGAGGAGGACAAATGAATGCCCACGCCCCATGATCATCTAGCACTGCCAAATAGCGCAAAAGCTCCCTACGTACAGACAAGTACCCACCCGCAAATTTACTCAATCCTTGCCAAACATCAACATGAAAATACAAGTCAGGAAAAGCATGCGGAGCTAGGCGCTCAAGTGACGCCGCACTGCCACCTTCGACGTCAATAGCGTCTCGCCAGAAATCTCTATTAGTCGCCTCATTTACCACCCAGTGGACCTGAGCCTGCCCAAGGCTTGATACAGTATTGCACGGACCAGAGCGTTTTATGCTTAGACATGCAATTGCACGCCCCTGCCTCACGTGATGATGGGCCCAAGCCAAATCGCAATTCTCTTTGATGGGATCAGTGCCAACTTGGAGCAACGTTTCTATTATCCCTTCAGGCCACGGTTCTGTGTCAGAATATCGAGGAGCAGCTCCAAGCCAAGATGCCAATTCTTGCCACAACTCGACAGGCAAGGTAATGGGCGAATCAGGGGAAAGCAAACTCCAAAGGCTATTATTACCTAAGACGTGCCTAGTTTGCAAATCGTCCCCAACCCATACCACTTCATTGCGATCACGTGCAATCCACACGCGCTCAATCAATGCTTCGATAGATCGGACAACATCGTCTACGGGCCAATTATTGAAATCCCATTCGGCGCCATCCACGACAAAGGACACTTGTCATCTCCCTCTTCTAATACGCCCAAGTAACGCAACGTCAATTTGATACTGATCGAAAAACCCACGTGGCCAGTGAGATATACCGCCGATCGAGGTAAATTCGAGCTTGTGTACGATTGGTGCGTTGCTAGCACTCGACTCGAAAAAATGAACAGTTGCCTGCTCTCCTCGAAGATAGTTAAATTCGCCAATTGCAAGGCGAACGCCATTGAGCACATGATCAGAATGGGTTTCCACTATGACTTGAACGTTTCGTGAAGCCAACCAACCAAGAAAAACGCCCATTCGTGACTGACCTGCTGGATGCAAATGTGCTTCTGGATTTTCAACTATAAGCAAACCACCCGATTTAGCCGTAAGTCCAGCGAGAATTATGGGGAGTGCATAAGACAAACCAAAACCCATATTTGGCGCGAGCACCCACTCACCTCCTGGGGTTCGAAAACGTAATGTGAAAACCTTTGAGCCGGGATAGCGAGTAGCATCAATTTCAACCGGCCTAGCGATTTCAGAAAGCCAACGCTCAACTTCATATTTGAGTAAGTTTGGAACCGATCTATCGCGATTCGGGTGCTCTCTATTAGTATCTTCAATGGGCTTATCACCCAACGATTCGAGTATTTGTGCACAATACTCCCCACGAACACCAACTTCAAGCTCTGAAGCAGGCTGCGGAGAAGCATCTGAGTTACCTCGCGGCCCAAGCCGTTCAGCGCACAGATAGGTAAAAGCGCGTGGACAACCTGAAAATGCCTCAGGCGGCACTTCCGGCTTCACGTCCACCGTGACGTACAACGCGTCATCCTCTGACGGAATTCCGAATTTCCACGCGGATTCTTTGTTTTCTCCAAAGAAAACCACGAAATCAACCACATCCCCTGACTGCCAATTCCGAATATCTTCAGCTGTACCCAACTCCCAACCGAAGGGGCCATTTAGCTTAACAATACCATTACCGGACCTAAGAGACGCCTCCCAAGCCATGAGAAGCGCATGAATCAAAGAGGTCTTCCCTGATCCATTTAAGCCAGCAAGAATAGTTAACGGGGCGATACAGAATGAGCTGTCAACAAAACGCTTAAACCCGCGCACATCTATTGAGTTAATCACGCGAGAACCTCTGCCAAAATAGCTTTTGTCCGCGTCAACCTTCGCTGCACTGCTGTAGGGTCACCCGTGCCAACCGTTACTGAACGAGCATAGATCTGATCATCGAATGCAGCCCTAAATGCACTGACGATTTTATCCTTACGGGGCAGCAACTGAGCAAGTTGATAATCAGCTAATGCAATTGCTTGACTTTCAAAAACCGCCCTGTTGATAGGACCGCGGCGATTCTGCCCAATAGGCCATCTACGAAAAGCAGCCTTCCCTAGTACCAAATGCGCATTATTCATCGCTCGCTCAAAATCGGCTCTAAGGCGATACAACTCGGTATCACTAATCGGGGCCGCACTAACAGAATTTGCATCCAGTCGCCGTGTGTACTCAACGAGAAACGCATCTAGACTAGAGTGACGGCGGTATTCCTCATCGGAATAATCTCTAAAAGCGCAAAAGCGTAAGGCAAGCTCACGGTTGGTCATCCGCCCACTATCTCGAACCCTCCCATTCTCCGCTTCGGCATCCCGACGCCAATAATGGCCACCTGTAGCCGAATCGAACTCGGGAAGCTCTGACAGATCCTTAAGGAAAGCTCTAGATTTCGCCTTGCTCATAGCGTGACGAATCTCTTGTGGCGAAAGCGGGCTTCCTGAGGTGTTAACTCGACTAAAAATATCATACTTAACGTCATCCGGCGTTTGCGCCTCAATAACGTGAACTACAATTTGGGTGCTTCGAAACCTCCTAAGTTCAGCCGGATCAAGTTGCGAATATTTCCGCCCATGAAGACTGCGCAAATATTCAAGATCCAACTCATCAAGAATGTGAATATCCTTCATAAACAGTGAAATTGTAGAAAGTCGCTGAACACCATCAACGACCTGATAAGTCCCATCACGAGACTGATTAAAATAGAATGCAGGGAGTGGAATTCCAAGGAGAATGGATTCAACCAATCGCGTACGTTGACGCTGTTTCCACACATAGTCGCGCTGAAAATCTGGCGACAAATCAATTTCCTTCTCTGCGATCTGATCAACAACGTCACGCAATGAGAAATTCTTTGTGGTTATACGTATCTTGCTTGGATCCCATGGCTTGACCTGAGCATCACCCCGACCGGTATCCTCATCATCAACCATATCGCGTGCAGGTGTCTCATCGTCCTCTAGTTCGTCAGACGGGGGAAGCGCAATAGACATCAAGTGACTCTCGCTTTAAATTAATCAGTTGATGAGAGATTACCAGACTCATCAGCTTGTGATGACCGCCGCGATATCCAAACAAGGTTAGCGCCTGCCCACTAGCCCGCTCATAGCATCCGAGCTTGTGTCTCGGCGTCGCTGCATGAGAATGCGCTGCTCAACACCCTTCAGCAGCTCTGTAGGGGTGATGGTCCCGGGCATCACACAGGCGGAACACCAAACGAACACTTGGACTGTTTCGAGCAAGCTCGAAACAACGACACATAGTTGCGGCCAACGCCAGCTCGCAGCGCCAAGTCTGTCTGACTCCACTTGCGTTCAATGCGCAGGCCTCTCAGGCCAGTGCCTCTTCTGAGCGTTTACTTGTTAGTGGCAAGCAATGCCGCAATCTCGCTCTTGACCGTCTCAAGCACCTGAGCGTTCGCCGGGCGGTCTATGTACGCCAATGCCACAAGCGTCAAGGGATGGATTTGCAAGACCGAAGCCAACGCTTCAATTTTTGGCAGCGTTGGCTGCTTAAGCCCCCGTTCAAGCGTGCTGATGTAGGTGCGGCTTGAAACCAGATCGAACTCTTCCTGGGGGATGTCTTTGGCCTTCCTGGCCCGACGAAGAGCCTTCCCGAAGTCACCCGAAATCGCGGCGTTTTTTGATGCGGAACTCATCCGCACATTGCCCCATTTAGAATCCTATAGAGCTACAACCTATAGGATTCATTTGCACTTTTCTAGGCATATTCCAGCAAAGGGGGTCGTCTTCACGATGCCCATCCAGGGCTCACCCACAACCACGAACAACCCAAAGAACGGAGGGACATGAATGGAAATTGGCACAGCACTAACCGCCATCTTCGGCAAGGCCGTAGGCAAGCGCCTTCTTGAGGCCCTGGCCAAAAAGCCCAACGGTGCCGATCGCATAGAGGCAGCAGGCGCAGCCATCGTCAAGGGTGCCAGCGCTGTCGAAGCCTTGAAGGCCGCATTCGGCAATGACTTCATGAAGACGCTGACCGAGGTGCTGGGCAGCGCACCTGGCACTGGCTTCTCGTATGAGGCCGGTGTCAACGCATACATCAAGGCCGACCATGACGGTGCATCTGATCCACGCCAGGCCTTGCGCGACGAACTCAACCTGAACCTCGACCGCATTGCCGTCGCTGGCACCACCAACAAGGGCGCACTCAAGAATCACTTCAAGGGTGCGCTGCATGTATGGCAGCGACGTTACCAAGAACTGGCCCCAGACCTCTACACCGACAACGCCAAGGCTGTATTCAAGGCCATGGACAGGCTGCTGGACGACACCGAGAAATCGTTCAAGGACGTCTACAAGCTGGTGAGCGTCACGGGCTTTGGCGGCACTGGCGCACTCATGGTCATCAGCGGCGTGTTCCTGGCCACAGGCACAGGTTTCGGCATCGCTGCGGCCATCTCGGCTTTCATGTTCGGTATCCCTTGGTTTCACGTCGGCGCACTTGTCTTGCCGGGCGCACTCATGGTGGCCCTAGCGGCCATGCATCTGCGTGATGACCAGGCCATGTCTGCATGTGTTCGGCTTGCTTACAAGCTGCTCGACACAAACGCCAACTCAGCAATCACCCCTTCCAACTCAACCACCTCCCGTTAACCCGAAAGGACATTCATTGAAACGCAAACTCAAAATCATCAGCACCACTTCGGCTCTGGCCTTGATGTCCATCCTGGCAGGCTGCAGCAAGTCCCCATCCAAAGAGCAAATGGAGATAGGCGGAGAGGCGTGCCGGGACTTCATCGCCAAAGAAATGAAAACCGGGTCACGCGATCTGGAAGCCACGATCACTGATGCCTGGATGAAAGACGACAAGGTCGTGTTCGAAGTGGGCTACCGCGAGAAGTTCACCCGCGACAGTTCCTACGCGATCCGTCTGTGCATCTATGACGAGAAGCAAGGCACCTTGAGCTCGCCCTCTCCCTTCAACTCAAGCAAATGGGAAAAGTAGACCCGCCATACACAGCAGCCATCCCCCACGCAGCCCCCTGGAGAAATCCTCGGGGCTTTTTTCATGTCTAGCCAGGAGTGTGCCTATGCATATTTTCCGCAACTCGGCCTCGATACGAGGGGCCGTAGAAGCATTCGCCAACGATGAGCTTTCATTGCTGATCACCACCCGCATCAACGAACTACAGGAGTACATCGAGCATGACCTCAGCGAGGTCATCCATATCGTGGTCATTGAGCCCACTGACGCGATCACTGACGTGGATGCGGCCTTGGGCTTCGGCCTGCTGACGTACCCCGTCGAGGTCATCGAGGCCCACGCCCATTGGTATGAATTGACCTATGTGCTTCGGTCCGATGGCTTTGGCATGGTTGTCTTCGTGCCCAAGCACCCAGACGTTGCCTTGGGCCTCAAAGCATTGTGTGCTCAAGCCTGTTCGGAGGGCACCTCATGACGCCCATCTATCTCTCTCCACCTCAGCCACCTTCGGGTGGCTTTTTTTTGGCCATGCGCCTGAGGAGCAGCTATGAGTAAACCCAATGAAATCGTCACCGACTTGGTGTCCCGGCTTGATCTCAGTTTGCGTGAGGCATGGGAAGAACGCGCAGCCATCATGGAATTTGAAGCCGGGCTTTCTCGTGATCACGCTGAATGCCTGGCCCTGCTGGACTTGATTCGGCAGCGGCCTCAAGACGTGCTCAGCTGCTTTGTCTAAAGGGTTTGCGGGCCTTTTGCCATCTTATATAGGAGGGCATTTGCCTTCCGCTTCATCAACACAAAGGAGCTTCAATGTCCGACCTTAGCCAATCCCATAAACGCATCCTCAAGGCGGCATCCTGCCCTTCCCTGTCTGCACGGTCCATGCTGACCTACAACATCGGGAGCGACTCGAAATCTGACCTCTTCATTCGCATCCTTGAAAACTCCAGCAGCGGGTATTTCAGCGATGAGTGGATTGCCTTCTCAACTATCCAAGCATTGCTTGGCGAGAGGAAGACGGTCAATGCGCTGTCCTTTCAGTCTTGCTTCAAGGGCAAGTCCGTCAACACGGCTGGCTTCTTGATGGCTGTATTGAAGGACCTGCAATTGATTCAGCCCACGGCCGACAACGTTCGCACTTACGCAGGCTTGCCCTCTGATGCATTCGTGGCCGCGATGCATGCCTTGATGGATTCGTCTGTCGATTTATCCATCGAAGCGCCAAGCACACCAACCCAACCACGCAAGAAAGGAACCCTGAAATTGAAACCAATGAACACCAAAGGCAGTGCCACAAGAGTAACAGTCCGGGGGTGAGTCACTTTTGCCCTCGCTAACTCGTTGAAGCACAAGGCCTTTTTTGCTTCTCTGATTGAGGCTCACGCAATACCGACCCAATACCGACCCATGAGCCCTCGCTGGACTTGATGCCGACGCCCTCACCTTGCTTGTGGCGCATGCATCAGACCTGCCGGGCTTGCTCTTGAATTTTCACAACCTATCGGCGCTTGAGGCGCCTTTTTTCATTGGGAACACAAACATGTTTTATCAAGATGCATTGATGAGCGCTGCCACGACTGTGATGGATTGGGATCTGCCACCGGAGTTGCTGCCGTTGACCATCACGAATCAAGCCGCGCTTCTGGCCAACGTGGCGCCTGATTTGATTGGTCGCCATGCCTGGGACTGATCACCAGCGCGCTTCACCACATCCAAACCCCATGCTGCCATCGAGCTGTATTTTTTTCGTCTAAGGAGATCGCAGTGAGCATTGATGCCATCCAGCCCATCACCAGAAAGCTCGTGCCCGAGGGCATGCGAGCGGCGCACGCAGATCGGCTGTTCAGGATGCACTTCCCGCTTCGGCTGGAACCTGCTGTGTTTGCCATGGCTTGCAGGCTGTCGCCAAACTATGGTGGTGGCTTCTGGCACTTCTATGCCTTGAGCAATGGGGGCTTCTACATGGCACCGCAATCGGACAAGGTGTTTCAAGTGGTCAGTGAGAACGGCTTCGAAGGCCAGCTCTGCGCTGATGCCATGGGGATCACGTCATGCCTTTATGCATACAGCCATCTCAGCTTTGGTGAAGACGCCATGACCGATACATGGTCAGAGCACTACCACCTGCTGCGGGCTTACATGGCGGGGCATGGTGACGCTGCCGCGATCATGGCGGCCATCGACTGATTTCCGGTTGCACATGAACGGGGACGCCTTGGACGTCACATAGCCTCAGCGCATAAGCCTTGAGCTGTGGCCAAGTGCGTACCCCTTGTCACCAGCCAAATAGCCACCCTCACATAGTGGTCATTATTGGGTGGGTAGTCACAGCCTCAAAAAATAATTGCGTGAGGCTTTCCCACCAATTGGATGCCAATTTCACCCACTGGATAAGGGTTAAGGCACTTTCAGCTTGATCAACTTCACTTCCCTTGTGAACGCACGTTCAGATGGGAAGGACAATTTATTAAGGTTTAGGTACCTTTCACAAGGACGTGACAAAAAACGTCACACGCTTAAGCCAATTGCATCAGTGGTTAGACCTTGCACCCCGTTTGCAAAGGGAAAAATATTGAAATAGCATTGGTTCCGTTGATGAATAAAACCATTTTTATCAGCCTTGCTCTTTGACAATCTGATCACGCTTCTTTGGCTATTTACTAGAGCTGAGCCGCTGCATTGCATCCCTTGATTGCAGCGAATCATGCTCGTGCGAGTTAACCATGACCTACACAGGACCGATACCCAAAACAATTCAAAAACTTCAAGCTCAAAAAATCCAAGAAAAAACTCTTGGAAATTCCGACCTCAGTCCAGAAAAGAGGGCGGAAGATGATGCATTTTTTGCAAAATTGGCCAAGCGAACGCAGCCGCTAAATTTTGACAACTTTCCTCACAGGCCAGCCAATGGAAGGTCTCCTCGCGCAACCATATCGAACGTGCAATATATGCTCGATCAATATGGGATCAGTGTTCGATTCAATGAGATAAAAAAACGTATAGATATCACGGTTCCAGGCGTGCAGATATCAATGGCCAATCAAGAGAATGCCTCATTGGCACATATCTTGAATTTGGCTTCGATTCATGGCATGCCGACAACCTTGGTTCCGGAGTTCGTATTGGCTATTGCAGATCGCTGTAGGTACAACCCTGTCCGAAACTGGATCGACAGCAAGGGATGGGATGGGCAATCGCGACTTGCAGACATCGTTGCCACTGTAGTGGAGCAGCCTGGTTTTCCAGCAGCGTTGAAGTATACATTGATAACAAAGTGGTTACTCAGCTGTGTCGCGGCGGTCTACAAACCCGATTCCTTTAAAACCAGAGGGGTGCTGACATTCCAAGGCGATCAAGGACTGGGCAAAACCTCGTGGCTATTGTCTCTCGTTCCAGAGAAGCAATTGTGCGATGCCGTGGTTCGAATAGATCACTGCATGGACGTTTCAAACAAGGATTCCGTTTTAATAGGAATTTCGCATTGGCTGTGTGAGTTGGGTGAATTGGAAAGCAGCCTAAAGAAAGACATGCACATGCTGAAGGGTTTCTTGACATCCAATATGGATAAGGTGCGTAAGCCTTATGCGCGCTCGGAGTCGGAATACCCTCGCCAGACCGTCTATTTTGCCACGGTGAATGCACCGGATTTTTTGGTTGACATTACCGGCAACTCAAGATGGTATGTCATTCCTGTGCAAAGTATAAATTTTGAGCATGGCCTGCCGATGCAGCAAGTATTTGCTGAACTCCTTGTTCTTTTGAATAAGGGCTACTCCTGGTGGCTAAGCAAAGAAGAGGAATCTGCGCTTGCGGAGTGCAATGCCAAACACATGACGGCGTCATACATACGTGACTTGATGCTTACAAAAATTGACGTCCACAGGCAAAGTGCAGAAGTCAAGCCTCAGAGGTGTTCGACAACCGAAGTCCTGACGGAACTCGATATTGAACATCCAACACAAGCGCAAATGCGGGAATGTGGTGCGTTGCTCAGGCAATATTTCGGGCCGCCTAAATGTGTGCATGGTGTCAACAAATGGGAGATTCCGTTCCATTTTGACGAGAGCGAGCGCAAATATTGGCAGCAAGAGACCCATGGGGTCAAACCTCAAGCTTGACGACCTGAAATAAGGGGG
>Ga0209066_10002256_pt1 | contig 23776 bp, 21 predicted proteins | sample All_14_2_FD_187198 | JGI IMG/M metagenome (GOLD analysis project Ga0209066, IMG submission 187198) | Freshwater microbial communities in response to fracking from Pennsylvania, USA - Allegheny Zone_MetaG_DW_15 (SPAdes) (version 2) ... | reverse complement strand
CGGGGGTGTGGGCAGGTCGGGGACCAGATTGTACCACTGGCGCGGGATGTCGTTTTCGGAGAGTTGGATTTTGATTTGTTCCATAAATTCAAGCCGGAGGGTGGCGGTGCGGGGCTTTCAAGCCCGGGAAGCATGCCGGAGTGCGGCGGGCGGGTGAATTCCAGCGATAGGATAGTCGCCGGCCCGGTTCGGATGCGTGGGAATCCACCGGAGCAGACTGTCAAAAGGGATGCGGATGACAAGTGCGGGCATCATCCTGGCGGATTAGAGTACCTGCGGGGATTGCTTGGGGACTTATGGGGAAAGGATTTCCGCCCGGGTTCGATGGGGCGGCGGGGTTGTTTCGGATCCTCCGCAACCTTGACGTATTTTTCCAGCCGGCAATCAAATCCCCCGAGATCGGCGATGATCCGCGACTCCATCCGCAGAGTGGGCACGGGGCAATCCAGTTTCATGGGATTGGTGAAGACCAGTCTTCCCCCGGGTTGAAGCACGGTGGCGGCCGCCCGGAAAAGATCTTCCATCATCCCGCGAAGATGGGGGACCCGGATGCGCCTCCCGAGGGGGGGATTGGAAATCACCAGGGTCAGGCTGCCCGGCTTGATCCCGGCTTTGGTCTGGAAGTCCCGGAAGTCGCAGCAGGTGAACCGGGTTTTCACCCCGGCCAGTGCCGCCGCGCCCACATTGGCCTCCGAGATGGCCACGGCGTCCGCACTCAGGTCGGTTCCCTGGAGCTCTTCGACATTACCTAACAGAACACTCTCAATTAATTCAAGGCCCGATCCGCAGAAAGGATCCCAGATCCGTTCCGGGCGTTCCGTCCGTCCGGCCCACCGGGCCAGGCATGCGGCGAGGGGGGGGTGCGAGGCGGCAGCCACGTCGCCTACCCGGTAGGCAAATCGCGGATCGGGTGAAAGACGCGGGCGGAGTTCGATGGATTCGCCAGCTTTGGTCAGATGTACATCCATGGCCCAGGGGGCCTGGTGGGAGTCATTCAGGATGTCCGGGCAGAGGGCAAAGGCGCGGGTGGTGATGTCCCTGACCAGGGTGCGGACGCTCTGCGGTTCCATGAATTCCAGCCGGTAACGGGGCGGGCCCTGGTGGAAGGATTGGAAGAGGCGGCGGCTGAGCGGCGAGGCGATGGCACGGGCCAGCGCCTCGATCCGTTGCGGGGTGGTGCTTTCCTTCACCAGTCCGACTACGAACCCGACAGACCCGCAGCACCGGAGCGAATACAAATCGCCGAGGGTGAAGGAGGCCAGGGGGCGCAGGGCGACCAGTCCTTTGCCGGCCTCGATGACCTGGAAACGGTCCCTGGTCCTGGGGTTGTGTTCCAATTCCTCACGGACAAAAACTTCCAGCCCCCTGCGGCCGCGGAGGTGGATGCGCAATCCGCGGATGTCGGGCAGGCTGCGGTCCATGAGCACCGCGCCGGCGCCCTCTTCGCGGGCCACATTGGCCTGGATTTTTTGTTTCGTGGCCGGGGAAAGGCTGTGGCTCCTGCCCAAGGTTTCCAGCGTGGCCCGGCCGCCCATTTTGTCCAAGGCCTCAGTGATGGATTTTTTTTCCCGTTCGGAGGCCGACTGGCTGAGCAGGGCCAGGAGGGCCGTTTCCTCCCCGGGGCCGGATGTGAGTTTCGGCAGGGCATTGATGGCATAACGGCGGATTTTTTCCTCCGGATCCTGCAGGAGTCCGCACATCCAGGCGCGGATGTCCGCCTTTTCTTCGGCCGATCCGTGTTCCGCAAAGACCACGCCCACCGCCCGGATCAATCCCACATTCTCCAGCCGGTCTCTTCCGGCAAGGTTGTCGAAGCGGGGCATGTGTTCCTCACGCAGTTGTCGGCAGGAAAAAATCCGGTAGCGGGCATAGGAGTCTTCGGGCGGCTGTTTGTGGGGCGTCATGGGTTTGGGTCATCCACCTTAGGCCCCCCGGCCGGCTTTCACAGCTTCTAAAATCCGCTGCAGGAAAAAGATTCAAGTTTCCATTCCCAAGGGTAAAAACGATCCATGAATATCAAAAGATTCATTGCCGCATTGCTGGTGGTTTTTGCCGGGGTTTGGTTGATGGACTTTCTTGTCCACGGTCTATGGCTGGCCGGGGCTTACATGGACACGTTTGAATTGTGGAGGCCGAAGGAGGAAATGATGGCCCTCATGCCGTGGATGTTGCTCGGGCAATTGCTTGTGGCCCTGGCTTTCACATCCATCTACGCCACATGGGTGGCCGGTCGGTGCGGCTGGATGGGGGCGGCACTCTACGGTGCGGTCATGGGACTTTATTCCGGCGGTGGTCAGGTGATCATGTACGCCGTGCAGCCATTTCCCTGCCTGTTGGTTTGCCAGTGGTTTGCCGCCGGCATCATCCAGGGCACCGTGCTCGGCCTGCTGCTCCGCGCGGTGTACCGGCCTGCCGTCAAACAGGACTGAAGCATCGCCGCGCCGTTTGCTTTGCCGGACTTGCAACTTTGTACATCCGGGCAAGTTTATATCCCATGCGTCCTGTACATTTCCCGGTCTTGCTGTTTGCCGTTTCCGCCGTGGCCCTTTCGCCGCACCCCCTTCCGGCCCATGGGGACCATGGCCCGGAAGGGTCGGATGTTCCCTTGGTGGAACCCATCGCGGCCGGTTTGCCGGAAAGCCAGGTGACGATCAAAGAATCGGGCGACAGGCGGATCATCGAGTCGAACGGCCTGCCCAATCACAAGACCGGCCAGTTTCCCGGTCCGGCGAATCCCAACACGATCCGCGCCCAGAATTTTTCCTTTTCCATGCCCCTGGCGCCCAAGGCCAACGGGAAGCCCCGCCCGATCCGCCCCTATTATTTCGGCGTGGCGGTGAACGGGGTGAAATTTGATCCCGGCACCGCGGAATATTACAAACGCATCCGGGGTTCGATTTGGAACGAGGAGGCCATTGTCAATGGCAAGGGCAAGTTGGGCCTGGATGCCAGCAATGCCCACGTGCAGCCCGACGGGAGTTATCATTACCACGGCGTTCCCAACGGACTTGTCGAGCAACTCAAGGGCGGGAAAACCATGGTCCTCCTCGGCTGGGCTGCGGATGGATTCCCCATTTACGGACCCTGGGCCCACCGTGCCGCGGGCGATGCCGCCAGTCCTGTTGAAGAGATGCATTCCTCCTACAGGCTGAAAGACGGATCACGGCCCGACGGGGCCGAGGCACCGGGGGGACGTTACGATGGGACCTACACGGCCGATTTTGAGTATGTGGAAGGATCCGGCGATCTGGATGAATGCAATGGCCGCACAGGCGTGACCCCCGAGTTTCCCCGGGGGACCTATTACTATGTGCTGACCCGGGAGTTTCCGAATGTGCCCCGGATGTTCAAGGGAACGCCGGATGAAAGCTTCCGCCACGCCGGACCCGGCGGAGGGGGCGGCCCGGGCGGGCCCGGAGGCCCTCCCGGTGGCCGGCGCCCGGGTGGACCGCTGTAGGCGTCGACGCCCCACGAAAAAAGACGCTTTTTCCTGTTCATCGCGGCGGATCTTTTCAATCCTATCCGGATGCTGATTCTCCCCGCGATCGACCTTATGGACGGACAGGTTGTCCGTTTGGAACAGGGCCGTGCCGACCGCAAGACGGTCTATCATACGGACCCCGCCGCCATGGCCCGCAAATGGCAGGAGGAAGGGGGGCAATTCCTCCACCTCGTCGACCTCGACGGGGCCTTCACGGGTGAGTTGAAAAATTTGGACTCGGTCCGGGCGATCTGTGCCGCCCTGAGCGTGCCCTGCGAACTCGGCGGCGGGCTTCGCACGCTGTCCGCACTGGAACAGGTCTTCGCCGCCGGAGTTTCCCGCGCCATCATCGGCAGCAAGGCCTGCGAGTCCCTGGATTTCATCCGCGAAGCAGTGAAGACCTTCGGAGGCGACAAGCTGGCTGTGGGCATCGACGCCAAGGACGGCAAAGTCGCGATCAAGGGCTGGGTGGAGGTTTCCACCTGGGATGCGCTGGATCTTGCCAAACAGGTCACCGACCTCGGTGTGGGCACGGTGATTTACACGGACATCTCCACCGACGGAATGCTCCAGGGACCGAATCTGGCCGCCCAGCGGGCCATGCTTGCGGCCATCCCCCGGACCCAGTTGGTCGCCTCGGGTGGTGTGGGTTCCCTGAAAGATATCCAAGCCCTGCGCCTGATTCCCGGCCTCTACGGCGTCATCGTGGGCAAAGCCCTTTACGACGGAAAAATCTCCCTCCCCGCATGTCTTTCGAATACACCCTGAAGCCGCACGCTTCCGCACACGCGCCGACGATTGATTACGCCGGCCTGTTGAATGCGGAGCAATACGAAGCCGTGAGTTCGGCTCCCGGCCCCGTGCTGGTGATCGCCGGGGCGGGCAGCGGCAAGACGCGCACCCTGACCTACCGGGTCGCCTATCTGGTGGAACACGGGGTCGATCCCGAGCGCATCCTCCTGCTGACTTTCACCAACAAGGCCTCCAAGGAAATGCTCCGCCGCGTCGGGGATTTGTTGCCCCACGACATCTCGCGCATGTGGGGAGGCACCTTCCACCACGTCGGCCACAAGATCCTCCGGCGCCACGCGCGTGATGCCGGATTGGAACCCAGCTTCACCATCCTTGACCGCGAGGATGCCAAGGATCTCATGGGCGCCTGCCTGCTGGACGCGGGCATAGATCCCAAGGAAAAAAGGTTCCCCAAAAGCGAAGTGTTGGTGGAAATCTTCAGCCTCTCCGCCAATACCGGACGGACCCTCGCGGAGGTCGTCGCCCGGAACTACGAATACTTCTCCGAGTTTGTCGACAAAATCGGGGTCGTTCGCGGACTGTTCGAGCAAAGGAAGCGCAAGTCCAACAGCGTGGACTACGACGACCTGCTGACCATGCCGGTGAAGTTGCTGGAGCAGAACGAGCAACTTCGCACCTATTACCAGGAGCGATTCCAGCACGTCCTGGTGGACGAATACCAGGACACGAACCTGGTCCAGGCCACTTTCGTGGACCTTCTGGTGGCGAAGCACCACCATGTCATGGTGGTGGGCGATGACGCGCAGAGCATCTATTCGTGGCGCGGGGCGAATTTCGAGAACATCATGAAGTTTCCCGACCGCCATCCCGGGACACGCATCATCCGCATCGAAACCAACTACCGCAGTACGCCGGAAATTCTTTCCCTGGCGAATTCCTCCATCTCGAACAACACCCGCCAATTTCCCAAGGAACTCCGCCCGGTGCTGGCATCCGGGGTGAAGCCCGCCCTGATCGCCCTCGACGACAGCCGCCAGCAGGCGGAATTCATCGCCCAGCGCATGCTGGAATTGCGGGACGAGGGGATCGAACTGAATGAAATCGCGGTACTTTACCGCTCGCATTTCCACTCGATGGAACTGCAGATGGAATTGACGCGGAGGAACATCCCGTTCCAGATCACGTCGGGGCTGCGGTTTTTCGAGCAGGCCCACATCAAGGATGTGGCCGCATTCCTGAAGCTTGCGTTGAATCCGGGCGATGAGGTTTCTTTCAAGCGCATCGCGCACATGCTTCCCGGTGTGGGATCGAGCACCGCCCACAAGCTTTGGGCGGGGGTGGGCGAGGGGCGCGACTGGCTTTCGCTCAAGGTGCCCTCGAAGGGGGCCGCGCTCTGGAAGCAGTGGGCGGAGACCCAGAAACAGCTGCGTGAGCGGATTGACAAGGACCGTCCCACGAACCTGATCCAGATGGCGCTGGATGCCTTCTATGAGGATTACCTCAAGTCGAAATACCCCAACTACACCAACCGCATCGAGGACATCCGGCAGCTGCAGGAATTTTCCGGCGGTTTCGAGGACTGTGCGGAATTCCTGGCCCAGCTGTCCCTGATGACCAATCTGGACGCCGAACCCGCGGGCGCACCGGTGGGTGACGACGAATCGGTGAAACTGAGTTCGATCCACCAGGCCAAGGGGTTGGAGTGGCGGGTGGTTTTTGTGATCATGCTCTGCGACGGGCTGTTTCCCTCGGCGCGATCCGTGGAAAGCGAGGACGGGGAGGAGGAGGAGCGGAGGCTGTTCTATGTGGCGGTGACGCGGGCGCGCGAGGAACTTTACCTGACCCATCCCCAGATCCGTTCGGGGGGAAACTACGGGGATACCTGGCAGAAACCCTCGCGCTTTCTCATCGAATTTCCCCGAAGCCTCTGCAACGTCTGGACCATCCGCAAAGAAAACCCATGGGAGCACGGGGATGTGGACCAGCCATTTTAGGGCCTTTTCTGTTTTGGGGCGGCAGGCTCTTCTCGTTCACGTTCTCGTTCTCGTGCTCTCTGGGATCGAGAGAACGAGCACGAGTGCGAGTATGAGAAACGAGAGGAACCTGCGGCCGGTTGAATCTCCCCGTAGCGGAGCTTGGAACAAGCTTCGTGCCTTCCGCCCCCGGGGCATTACCGGTTGGACGGGGGAAGGGGCGGAGGGGGGGACTTCGTCAAAGGCTTTGTGGTTGTGAGCGACCAGAGCAGGTTGCCGAAATAGGCCAGCGCCGCCGCAATACCGAAGAGAAACAGGGTGATTTCTTTTTTGCTGAAAATCCAGGAGTCCCGCAACTGGAGGATGTCGAGGAGGCGGTCCCCATTCAGACCGCGGGAAAACATTTCCAGCATCATGGCCGTGATGGGGACCAGGGTTGCGACCATCAAAACCGCGGACAGGGCGATCTGTATCCAACCCGCCCTGGTCCGTCCGGCGAGCACGGTTCCCACACCGGGAAAGCCGAAGGCATTGACGATGGCGAACAGGATGCGCAACACCGGGGAATTCATGGCATGGGGCCTTTCAAGGGGTGGCAGCCGATGGTCCATTCCAAAACCGGCTTTCCCCCGATGAGGTGTTGTTGGATCACGCGCTCGAGGCGCTCCGGAGACATGCCGTCATACCAAGTGCCTTCGGGGTAAACCACCATGACGGGGCCGTTGCCGCACACACGGAGACAGCCGGCCTTGGTGCGCAGGATGGGAAGCTGCAGTTCATGGATTCTTTTTTTGAGGTATTCCCAACTTTCCTGCCCGGTGGAAGAAGGACAACAATCCGGGCCGAGGCAGAGGAAGACATGGTGCGTTGCCCGGTGGGCGCCGATTTTTTCAAGTGCGGGATGCAGGGGGGCATTCATCGGGCTTGGTCCATGGTATCCAGGCACTCGCGCAAGTCATCCGCGAGTTGGCCCCAGTAGGAGGGGGATCCGTAAAAGGGGAAGGCGCGAGGGAAGGCAGGGTCGCTCCACCGTTTGGAAATCCAGGCGGCGAAATGGATATAGCGCAGGGCGCGAAGGGGTTCCACCAGCTTCCAGGAGTTGAAGTCGAAGTCATGGAATTCCGAGTATCCCCGGACCAGGAGGTCGCGGCGCTGTTCATCCTCCGGTTCCCTGCCTGCGGCCAGGAGCCACAAATCCTGGACGGGCGGGCCGTTGACCATATCGTCAAAATCCACCCACATGGCCCCCTGTGGAGTCCAGAGCAGATTGCCCAGGTGGGCGTCGCCATGGATGCGCTGGCAACGCACAGAGGCAAACCAGGGTGTCGAGCAGTGGATGATATCCGTCAAGGTGCGGGCGATCCGGTCCCCGAAGGGGTCCGGCATGTGGCCTTCGGAAAGCAGGAAATCCAGACTGGCCCGGCCATAGGATTCCGGGCCGAGGGTGATGCGGTGGCGGGCGGTCTCGCGGGCGCCGGTGGCATGAACCCTGCCGAGCAGCCTTCCGATCCGTTCCAACTGGTCGCCGTCCAATTCATCCGGAGTCCTTCCCCCGATGCGCGGGAAAAGGCAGAACCAAATGCCGGTCCCTTCCATCCGGTGGAGACTTTTGTCGCGGGACCCAAGGGGAGTGGCCACGGGTATTTCCGCTTCGGCCAGGTCAAAGAGAAATGCGTGTTCTTCCATGATCTGGGCCTCAGTCCAGCGGCCGGGCCGGTAAAATTTGGCGACAAGGAAGGTATTTCCGGTATCCGGATGCGGATCCTCGAGCTCCACCGCCATCACGCGGTTTTCCATGCTGTTCAGGGCATTGATCCGGCCGGTGCAACGAAGCCCGGTGGATTCAATGGCTTGAAGGATCCGCTCCGGGGTCAGTTCGTAGAAATACTGGGTGGCTTCGCCCCAGGCAGGGGCGGAGCCGGATTTGGACCGGGGTTTGGACACGTCGGCAACCATAGGGGATGGAACGGGAAGGGACAGGCCAAAGCACACTCCGGATAACCGGAGGGGATAAAAAAAGCGCGGCGGGGAAAATGTCCCCGCCGCGCCAAACCACTGCTGCTAAAAAATCAGGTGCTCGGTGAAGTGATCGGGGTCATGAAGAAATCGTTCATGCGGGGCTGGAACGTTTCACGGAAATTACGGATCGATTCCTGAAGCGTGTCATCCGCCATGGCGGCGGCGATCAGGTCGCCGGTGGCGAGAATGTCATAGTTGTTCAGGAAATTGGCGACGGAATCGACCAAGTCCGTGAAGGCCTGCAGTTCCTCGGGGGTGGCCTGGAACTCAATGGGGGCCCCGCCGTCCTTGGTGATGAGAACCTTGCCGCCTGATTTGATGCTGAGGGTGTAGGTGCCGTCCGGTGTTTTGATTTCAACAACGCCTTCGGAGACAATCACCAGGGTTTTGAGGGCATCGCCAAACACCCCGAAAACCGTGCCGCGGGCTGCGGCTACCGCGAGGGGGCTTTTGACCTGGTAGTCAAGGGTCTCGGGCTTGATGCCCTTGATGGTGGAGAGGACTCCGCCTTCCATCAGGTTGAGATGCATCTTCCGTCCGTAATTGTTGTTGGTTTTGACGTAGTCGAACCCGGATCCGTTGGGAATGGCTGCGGGCGAAATCTTCTTGTCCGTCCCCTGGTCTTTGTTGACGTAAGCCACATCGTCAAATCTGACTTTGGAGTTGGGCTGGACGGCGATGATGCATCCGGGGAAGGGGGAGATGATGGCTTTGCCCTGCGGTCCGGTTTGGATCGTGCTGCCCGGGGCAATTCTCTGGCTTTCCTGGAGCCGGGGGAGAGCCCCGCCCGATTTGACCAAATCCAAGACATCTTTACCGGGGGCGGCGATCATGACGTCGCCTTCAATGACGCGCACCTTCGGGCCTTCGTATCTGGCAATTTCACCTTCGGATTGTCCCCCTTTTTCTTCCCTGCCGGGCTCAGTGGTCTCGCTTACGCGTTTTTTGACCGGGGGAGGTTCGGGTGCGAAAACCGGGACGTTGGCGGCCACCGTGGAGACGGAACCGTCAGCCAGTTTGGCGGAAGCCCCACCGGTCAGTTGCTGGTTACCCACGGTCACGGTTCCCACCATGCCCGACTGGAATTGGGCGGTGGATGTGGCGTCTTCTGAAATGATGGTAAGGACGGCGTCGCTGCTCAGTTTGACGCTTTGTCCGAGAGCCTTGAATTCCAGGGCCTGGGGCTTTTCCGGATCGGGGTAGATGATGATATTGGTCCTGCCACGCAGATCCTTCCCATAGGAAACCTTGAAGATCTGCTTGTCCGCATTGATTTGGCGCCCGATGGTGCCGGTCGGCAGCTTGGCCGATGTTCCGTCATCCGAGGTAATTTCAAGCTCTTTGGATTCCGTCACTTTCAGTTGAGGAATGGCAAAAATGGATTGGGCGGACAATATCAGACCGGCTGATGTAACGAGAAAAAAACTAACACGAGAAATCATGGTTTCCCCTTTCGTTGTTTAAACTATGGGCTGTCTCCCATCACGTCAAGGGGAGTTTGGCTAAGTGACGCCCTTTTAACAGGTTCTGAACGTAAATTTATGGCGGCGACCGGCTGTTTGCCCGTCGTATGGAGCAGGCCCCCCCGCATCGTTGTGCCTGTTGTCAGATGAATAAGATCCGCTTAGGATGGGGCCCATGGCGCAATTTGTTTCTCAGACGGGCATGCGGGTACTTTTGGTGGCTTCCGAGGCGGCGCCCTACGCCAAGGCAGGCGGCCTGGGAGACGTGGTGTCCGGACTCGCCAAAGCCCTGAAGGACCGGGGGCATGACGCCCGGATCGTGATGCCACTTTACCGGTCCATCGACCGGGTGAAGCATGGGGTCGCTTACAAGCACAACCAATGCACCCATTTCGGCCGGGGGGAGGAAGTATGGTGCGGCGTGCACGAGGCGCTCCTGGACGGCCGGGTTCCGGTGGTGTTCATGGAGCATGGACGTTTTTTTGACCGTGCGGGCATTTACGACGATGGGACGCGCGAGTATGGCGACAATGCCTACCGTTTCACGTTCCTGAGCAAGGCCGCCATGCAGTGGTGCAAAGACCAGGATTGGATCCCGGACGTCATCCATGTGCACGACTGGCAAACCGCCGTCCTGCCGGTGTTACTCCGGACCTGGGACCGGATTTTCTCCCCGTTGTCGGGCACGGCCACGGTGCTGACGATTCACAACATCGGGTATCAGGGGGTGTATACCCCGGAGGTCATGGAATTCATGGGGCTGGGGCAGGAACATTTCCAGCCGGATACGTTCGAGGACCATGGGCGTCTCAACCTGTTGAAGGCGGGGGTGCGTTATGCGGATGCGATCACGACGGTATCGCCGACCCACGCCCGGGAACTGCTCGACCCCATCGGGGGGTGCGGACTGGGGCCCTACCTCGGGAGGCGGCAGCCGGATTTGCATGGAATTTTGAACGGCACGGATTACGAATTGTGGAATCCGGCCACGGACCGCCAGATTGCCGCCCCGTTTTTCCCCGACCACATGGAGGGGAAGTTGGCCTGCCGGGATGCGTTGCGGAGCCACTTCGGACTGGAGCATTCATCCGCGCCGGTGGTGGGGATAGTTTCCCGCCTGGTGGAACAGAAGGGCATGGGACTGATGCAGGCGATGCTGGAGAGTGCGGTCCGCCAATGCTCCATCCAGGTGGTTGTGCTGGGAACGGGGGATCCGGCGGCCCATGCCTTTTTCGACGGACTGGCCCAACGCCATCCCGGGAAGGTCGGGGTGCATATCGGTTTTTCCAGCGAGCTCAGTAGCCGGATCTACGCGGGAACGGATTTTTTCTTCATGCCCTCCCTGTATGAGCCCTGCGGCCTGAGCCAGATGTATGCCATGAAGTATGGATCAGTGCCCGTGGTACGCGCCACCGGAGGCCTGGCCGACACGGTCGTCGACAGCGAAACCGGGCTGGTTTTCACCCATCCGGAGCCCGGCGATGCCTACCATGCGGTGGAGCGGCTCTCGCGCCTCTGGTATGACATGCCCGGGGATTACCGCCGGATCCAGCGCCGCGGCATGGAGCAGGCATTCACCTGGGACAAGTCGGTTGCGGATTACGAGGATGTGTACCGGAAAGTGGTGGCGAGATATCGTTAGAGCTTTTCTGGTTTTAGTGGACGCTGTAGCCGGGGCCGATGGCCCCGGACCGGCCCCATCCGACTTCGCCCGGTTCCGTCCCGACAGGACGGGGCCGGCTACAGAAAGCCACTCGTGCTCTCCCGCACCAGGAGAACGAGCACGAGTGCGAGCATGAGAAACGAGAAGAGCCTGCAGCCTATTAAGTGAAATGTTTTACGGCTTCTCGATCGCCGGTCCGTATCCCTGGGCCATGCTCCAGGCTCCGACGAGGAAGGCCCCGCCCAATACCACCACGGCGATCAGCAGCACGATACAGCCGAAAAGCAGGGGTTTGCGTTCGTCCTGGACGAATGCACGGTCTTCCGGCGGCTTCATTTATTCGTATTTGTTCTTCGAGTTGGTGGGATCCACCCCCTCGTAAATGACGGCCATTTTCTTGGGGTCGAAACGCATGGCGGATTCGACGTGCCCGTCGGCATAGAGGACGTTCACTTTGTGGTCCTTGCCGCTGTAGCCGAATGCGGGGTTGTTTTTATTGTAATCGTCCTTGTCGGAGTCCTGCAGGTCCATGGCTCCGCGGTGGTCTTCCCCCCCCAGAATGTGGCGGGTGGGTTCCTTGATTTTGTTGAGGTTGAGCTTCGGGGGGTTGCTGAGGTCGAATGAACCGCTTTCCTCCTGCTCGATGCCCGCCGCGTGGCTTCCCAGAAAGTAGGACCATTTTTTTGCTTTCGGATTGAAGCTGGCGGTATAGGCCGAATAGAAAATTTTCTCATTGGCCCCGGTGTAGGGAATCAACTGCATCTGCCAGGAGCGCCTGTTTTCAGGCTGGCTCTCCCAGTCTTTTACGTAGGGGATGGTATCCCTGGCGGCGGGAAACATCCCATCGTTCTCCTGGGAATACAGCAAGAGGGCGAGACCGATCTGGTGGAGGTTGGACTGGGATTCGGCAAAACGGGCCTGCACAAGGGCCTTGTTGACGCCGGGAACAACGAGTCCCGCGAGGATTCCGATGATCGTTATGACCACCAGCAGTTCGATCATGGTGAAGCCGCGTTTTGTCATGGAAGCATACTAAGCTGCCGGATCACTGATGACAATCCCGCTTGTGCCGGTCATGACGGCTTTTTTTCGGGATGAACCGCACCCGCTCCCGGGGATCGGCCCCGACAATTTTTCGGCTTGTGAATATGCAGGAAGGAAGCAACGTCGGGCATGCTTGCGACTTGGGTGCACACTCCGACGCCTTTTCTGTGGCAGTGGAGCGAGCACTGGGGCATCCGCTTTTACGGGCTGGCCTATGTGCTGGGATTTGTGGCGTTGTATGCCGCCCTGGGTCATTTCTACCGCCGGGGCTGGACGCCCTTGAAGCCCGGGGAACGGGGGGATTTTCTTTCCTGGATTGTGATCGGCACCCTGGTGGGCGGGAGGCTGGGTTATTGCCTGCTTTACGATTGGCCCCGGACCTGGTCGGACCCCATTGGAGTGGTCGCCTTCTGGCGCGAGGGGGGCATCAGCGGGATGGCCAGCCACGGGGCTTTTGCCGGCATCATTGCCGCGATCTTTTTTTATGCGAAGAGCCGGGGTTATTCCTTCTGGCAACTGGCGGACGATACCTCGACCATGGCCCCGGTTGGATTGGGGTTGGGCCGTGTGGCCAATTTTCTGAACGGCGAGTTGTGGGGCCGGGCGACGGATGTTCCCTGGGGGGTGGTATTCCAGGCAACGGGCGGCGGTCCCGGGGCCCGGCATCCATCGCAGCTGTATGAGGCCCTCGGTGAGGGCTTGTTGCTTTTTGCCGTGTTGTGGTTTTACCGGACGAGGCGCCCACAGGCCGGGCGTGTCGCCCTGTTGTTTTTCTCCGGCTATGCGGTGGTGCGGATCGTGTGTGAATTTTTCCGCGAACCCGACATCCAGATCGGTTACCTGGCGCTGGGTCTGACCCAGGGGCAGTGGCTGTCACTCGGCTTCATCGCCGTGGCCTGCGTATTGGGATACTTCCTGCCACGGAAAAAATCCGGGGTCTGACTCAGGACTGGGGGAGCCGGGCGGAGGCCGGTATGGAAGCGGCCTTGGTGGCCTTGCTCACGTTGAGCTTGAGGATGACTTCACCGATGGTCAGCACTTCACCATCGCGCAGCAGCCCCTGGGTGACGGGTTGGGCGTTGATCGTGATGCCGTTCTTGGAACCCAGGTCGCGGACGAGTATGGAGTCGCTGTTCAGGATGAAGATGGCGTGCTTGCGGGAAACCGAAGTGTCGCTGAGGACAAGTTCATTGTCCGTATGGCGCCCGACGCGGACCTGGCGGGTTTGGATGACAAAGTTGAAAGGGGTGATCTCGCGGCTTTGGACATCGAAGGACATGATGTAGAGGAGTCCGCTGTCATCGAGGTTGCGGGTGACGGCGAATGATCTGCCTTCCTGGCGGAGCCTTTCCAGTTCGCCGCTGCCCTGGAGCTGGATGAAGCGGAGAAGGAGTTCCTGCACGGAGGAACTCATGGTCATGTGGCTTGGGGTTTTGCCGTCGTGCCAGGAATAGGTTGGGTTGGGATGGACCAAGACCTCCCAGATGGCGAGTTCCCCGGACAATTTGGAGGTTTCCGCATGGGCCACAATGCCGGTCATGAGGTAGATGCGGGCTTTTTCCCCCTGGGCAGTAACCTCGAACATTCCTGTCCTGCCAGTCTGCGCGTGATGCTGCAGCATTTCTGTCAGCGCGAAGGCGGGTGAGGCCTGATTGCTGGGGCTTTGACCTTGAGGCATCATAATTTAAGGCGATCCAAAAACAGATGGCATGATTGTCCGGCAATAAAGCATTCCGCCAGAAACGGCGGAGTCCCGCACCAAGCATGCCTTACGGCATATCCTGTGCCGTTTACAGGAAGTTACAATCAAAAAGCATCATAGTCTGACAGCGGCTGATAAGTGAGGCTAATCCGGGCTTTTGGGATGGAATGAATTTTGCTGTTTGGCATGTCCGGCAGGGCGGGTAATTTGGGGGCATGTCGATTGCCACAGGTACAGGCGATGATGGAACCACAGGGCTGATGTACAATCGCCGGGTTTCGAAATCTGATTTCCGGGTTGAAGCTTATGGCACGGTGGATGAATTGAATGCCCATTTGGGTGTGGCGCGGGCCTCGCTTTCCACAGCACCCGGGGCTGACCGGTTGCTGGAAATCCAGAAAAACCTTGTGGTCCTGATGGGGGAACTGGCCGTGGATGGAAAGGATAGGGAAAAATACCGGCTGTCGGACTATCCCAAAATGCAGGAGGACATGCTGGGCCGGCTGGATGCCGCCATCCGTCAAATCGAGGCCGGATCGGTGAAGTTTGAAGGTTGGGCGACGCCCGGCGGAACGTTGGCCGCGGGACAGCTAGACGTGGCACGCACGGTTTGCCGGCGCGCTGAGCGGGCGGTTGTGCGTCTGGGGGAAACCGAAGGGGTGGAGACAAACCCCCTCATCATCCGTTTCTTGAACCGCCTGGCCGATCTGCTCTGGCTGATGGCGCGGGTGGAAGAGTCCAGGGGTTGACGGACAGGCTCTCAAGCATTTCCCGCTCAATGGGCCGCAATCACATCTCGTTTCTCATACTCGCACTCGTGCTCGTGCTCTCGATCCCAGAGAGCGCGAGAATGAGTGCGAGTATGAGAACGAGCGGCAGATTAAACAGAAGAGGCTCTAAAGGATCTCGGCGGAGTGGATCCGGCGGACCGGGCCGTCCGGGAGTTTCAACAAGAGCGCGCCGTCCGGATCGACGTCCAGAAGCACGGCATCCAGGATGTCCCCACCGGTGGCCACGCGGACGTTTTTTCCCAAAGAAGCGCAACGGAGTTTCCAGTCTTCCAGAACTTGCTTCCAGCTTTCAGTGAGGGTAAGGGCCATTTCCGCAAGGATTGCCGCGGCCGTGTCGGCGATGTCCCACGTGCGCCCGGTCAGCTGGGCCAGGGAGATGGCACGCTGGCGGATCTCGAGGGGGAAATGCTCCTCCTTCTGGTTGAGATTGCAGCCGAACCCAACGACGACGCAATCAGCCCGGCCGTCTTTGGAGACGCTTTCGGTGAGGATGCCGCAGACCTTGCGGTTTTCCCACAAGATATCGTTGGGCCATTTGATGTGGAAGGGAAGGCCGGTCATGCCGGTAAGGGCCCGGTGGACGGCCAGCCCGGCGTGGAACGTCAACAGGCCGGCTTCTTTCATGGTGCCGCCGGGCCTGAGGAGGAGCGAGAGGCAGAGGCTGTCGCCGTGCCGGTTGCTCCAGATGCGCCCCAGACGTCCCCGTCCGGAAGTCTGGGTGAGGGCGAGCACGACCGTCCCATGCGGGGCTCCATCCCGCGCGAGGGCCAGGGCCTGGTCATTGGTGGAGTCTGTCTCCTCCAGGACATGGAGGGGGGATCCCATGCCGGTTCCCTGCAGGAGGCCTGCCAGTTTGTCGTGCAGGAATTCCGCGCTCACGGCGGGGAGGTGGTCGTTTTGCCCGATGGGGTATCGCTTGCACAGCGCAGGCCGAGGTAGGGCAGGCGGGTTTCGGGATTCAGGGGGATCCGCGATTGGTTGAGAGCGAGTGCCGAGGTGTTGAAGTTTCCGCCGCGCACATAGTTCCGTGCACTCTGGGTGTTGACGGCGATCTCCGGGGTGGTTTCCACCCATTCGCTGACGTTGCCGGCCATGTAGCGGACCCCGAAGGGGCTGATGTCCTTGATGTCCTTGGCGAATTCGTTGACTTTGCTCGGTCCCCGGAAGCCGTCCACGGACGCGGCGCCAATATCCTTCTTTTTGTCCGTGTTCATATCGAGGCCGGTGTTGGTGAATTTGCGCTCCACCTCATCGCCCCACGGAAAACGGGAATTCTTGTCGCCCGCCGCCGCCCGCTGCCATTCGGCCTCGGTCGGAAGCCGTTTGCCGGACCATTTGGCGTAGCCATAGGCATCGGCATAATCGATGTTGATGATCGGGTGGTCCCGGGTCAGGCGTTCGCCGACACGCTCGTAAAAGGAGTGGTTTTTCAGGGAGTAGACGATCCCTTTCCAATCATGGGGTTCGAAATCGGTTTTGAGGGCCTCCCAGCCGGGCGGGAGAAGGCCCCGGATATCCTGGCCGCGGGTCGCATTGACGAACTTTTCATACTGGCCGATGGTGACCTCGTATTTGTCCATGTAGAAGGCCTTGACTTCGATGGCCTTTCCTCCGGCACCGGGCACGGTTCCCGCGGGGACGAGGCACTGGTCTTGGAAATCGGTGCCGGGCAGTTCGAGGACCACGCTGAAGAGCACTTTCCAGATGATGAAGATGGTGACGCAGGTGAGGGCCGCGGAAAATCCCCAGAGGGCATAGGTGGACATTTTCCGGGCTTTTTGGACTTCGGCCCGGGCCTTGAGTGTCTCCTGCCTCTGGGGGACAAATTTTTCAGGGGCGAGCGCAAGATCCACCGCCTGGGCGCGGGCCACGACCGCCTGCAACGGCATGTCCCGGGCTTCCATTTGGTCGAGGAGGGCGGAAAGCTGGTTGTCGGTGCTTTCGTCGGGCGGGACGAATCCGCGCAACATGCGTGCGAGCGTCGCGATTTCGTCCGCCGGATCCGGCATGGGATTGTTCGGGGGCAGGGCGGTATTGACCATTTTGATCACGCCCTCCGCGGAAAGCGTGATATGCGCCGGACTGATGAGCAGATGGGGAATGTGGTGTTGGTGGAGGTGGTTGAGGGCGAGGGAGGCCGTGTGCAGCACGCGGGCGAGCAGGCGGGCATCGAAGGTGAAGTCCTGGAGGCCCAACTGGAAGAGGGTGGGTGCGTTGACCGGTTCCTGGGTCAGGAAATGCCGGCCCTGGTAATCCCCTTCCTCGTAAATGGAATAAATATTGGGGTGGATGTTGCCGCCCTGGGCGCGTCCGATTTGCCGGAAAATTTCCTTTTCGGCGGGGCTGGCTGCCGCGGTCTGGAGATTGAGGTATACTTCGCGCCGGATCACCGGCTGGTAGGCGGCGTAGGTCCGGGCCAGGTAGGTGAGACCGCGGAATTCCTGGATCTGGTAGGCGCCCACGGACTGGCCCCGGAGATCCTCCATGTGGGCCTTGACCACTTTCAAAATGGCGGAGGCATCCTCGAAGCCGTGCACCGTGGGAATGGGGAAGAAGGCCGGGAGCATCTGGGAAAGGTCGTAGTTGCTGATGATGGCCGGTGCCAGGCTGGGATTGTTCAGGGTCAGGCTGAGCAGGACTTCCCCGCAGTCGCTCCCGTCCCAAATGAGGTCGGTCAGGAGCAGGGTGTTGGTCGAGGTGTCCGTGGCGGAAGCCAGGTCAAACAACTGGTTCATGTCATGGCAGACAATGGGATTGTCCCCATAACCGCCCGACGCCAACACCTCCCGAAGGAAATCGGTGTATTCGCTCTGGGGATAGGCCAGAATGATCTGGCAGTTGGATGCGCTCCCGGTGTTCATCGGCTGTTTCCGCTGCGCGGTTCAACATCTAAGACACCGGCCGGAAGCGATACAAGCAAGAATAGGCGGCTCAAAACACCGGGACCGCGGCGAGGAGCCGCCGGGTGTATTCGTGGCGGGGGTTGCTGAGCACTTCGCCGGTGTCTCCGGACTCCACGAGCTTTCCGTGCTGCATGACCAGGACCTGCCCGCAGAAGTGTTCGACGACCGCCAGATCATGGGAGATGAACAGATAGGTCAGGTTGAGTTTTTCCCGGAGGTCCTGCAGGAGGTTGACGATCTGCGCCTGGACGGAGACGTCGAGGGCGCTGACCGGTTCATCGCAGATGAGAAGTTCGGGCTCCACGGCGAGGGCCCGGGCGATCCCGATGCGCTGGCGCTGGCCGCCGCTGAATTCATGCGGATAGCGGTCAAGGTGCGATGTTTCAAGTCCGACCAGGCCGAGAAGTTCGGCCGAACGGTCCCGGCGGACGGCGGATGATTGGCGCGGAAAATGGATTTCGAGGGGTTCGGCCAGGATCTTGCCGACGGTCATGCGGGGATTGAGGGAATTGTAAGGGTCCTGGAAGATCATCTGGATTTTTTTGCGGTAGGGCATGAATTCCCCCCGTCCGAGATGCTGGATGGGTGTGCCGCGGTATTGGATGGTGCCCGCGGTGGGTTCAACCAGCCGGATGATGGCCTTCCCGGTGGTGGATTTTCCGCTGCCGCTTTCCCCGACCAGTCCGACGGATCCCCCGGGGGGGATGTCGAATGTGATGCCATCAACGGCGCGGATCTGGCCGGTGACGCGCTGCATCACCCCGCTGCGGACGGGAAAGTGGACCTGGAGGCCGGAAACGGAAAGAAGTGGGGTGGGCATGGGGTTTTTACAGGAAGTTCGCAAAGTAACGCTAAGTTAAAACTTTGTCTGCACCTTTGAGGATTAAGCGGCGGATGCCTTTCTTGAGCAAAGGTTCGTGGAAATTGATCAAGAGGCCAATCGGAATATCGAGGAGTTTCATGTAACTCAATAATTGGGCGATATGGGCCGGGTGGATTTCTTCGACACATTTTGTTTCTACAAGCAGAGCTTCATCAACCAAAAGGTCGAATCGCAAGGTTTCTTCAAATATATAACCTTTGTAGTCAATGGGTATGCGTTTTTCCCGCAGACACGGAATGTTGCGAATTTCCAATTCACGGGCCAACCAGCGTTGATATAAAGGTTCCAATAGTCCCGGACCCTTGATTCGATGAACCTCCAGCGCAGCGTTGATGACTTCGTATGAAAGCTTGTCTGCTTTGTTGAACTTGGAGTGCATGAACTTTGCGATCCTTCGCGTTCTTCCTGTTAAAATCAAAGCTTGGCGTGGTCGATGGTGGTGAGGCGGGGCCGCTTGTGCCCGAGTTTCGGGATGCAATCAATCAATGCCCGGGTGTACGGGTGCTGCGGGTTGCGCAGAACCTCCTCGGTCAGCCCCTGCTCGACGATGCGCCCGCGGAACATCACCAGAACCCGGTCGGCGAATCCATGAACAATGCCGAAATTGTGGGTGATCATGAAAATCGACATGCCGAGGTCTTTCTTGATCGAGCGCAGGAGGTCGATGATCTGTTTCTGGATCGTGACATCGAGCGCGGTGGTGGGTTCGTCGGCCACCAGCAACCGGGGCCGGCAGGCCAGGGCCATGGCGATCATGACGCGCTGCTGCATCCCTCCCGAAAGCTGGTGCGGGTAGTCGAACATCCGTTTTTCCGGTTCGCGGATGCCGACCTGGTCGAGCACACGCACGATCTCGGCGTCGCGGTTGGTGATGTCGGGGCGGTGGAGGGAGATCGCTTCGCCGATCTGGGAGCGGACGCTGAAGACGGGGTTGAGCGAGGTGGAAGGGTCCTGGAAGATGTAGGCGATTTTCCCGCCGCGGTAGCCCCGGAGCGCGGAATCCGGGAGGGAGGCCAGGTCGGTGCCTTCAAAGAGGATTTTGCCGGAGACCCGGCAGACCGGGGGCGCGGGAAGCAGGCGGGTGAGGGAAAGGGCGGTGACGCTTTTGCCGCTGCCGCTCTCGCCGACCACGGCCACGGTTTCACCCTTGTCGATCGAAAAGGAGATGCCGTCCACGGCACGGCGGTATTCGCCGTGGTCGAGGAATTCGATGGCAAGGTTGTCGATGGCAATCAAGGGTGTGGTCATGCGCGTCCTCCAAGGCGGAATTTTGGATCGATGATGTCCCGGAGTTCATCCCCCAGCAGGTTGAAGGCCATGACAACGAGGAAGGTGGCCAGCCCGGGCACGAAGAGCCAGAAGAAACCGAGCATGAGTACCTTCATTTCCTGGGCTTGGGCGAGCATCAGGCCCCAGGACGCGGAGGGCTCCGCAATACCGAGGCCGAGGAAGCTCAGGGTGGCTTCGCCAAGGATGTAACCGGGAATGCTCAACGTCGCACTGATGAGGAGGTAGCTGGCCAGGTTCGGCAGGATGTGCTTCAGGAGGATCCGCACGCGCGATTGGCCCATGGCCTCCGCGGCCTGCACGAAGGGGCGCTGCCGCAGCGAGAGGGTCATGCCGCGGATGACCCGCGCCGTGCCGGTCCAGCCGATAAAGCTGAGGATGACCACAATGAGGACGAAGATTTCATCGGATTCGAAGTGTTGGGCCATGGCGGCACGCAGGGCGATCAGCAGGTAGAGGCCGGGAATGGACATGATAATTTCCACACCCCGCATGACCAGGTCGTCAAAAGTCCCGCCGATATATCCGGACAATCCGCCGATCATGAATCCCAGGACCATGGTGATGCTCACCCCGATCAGTCCGAGGGTGAGCGAGACACGCGAGCCGTATAGCAGCCGGGAGAATACATCCCTCCCCGTGGAGTCGCTGCCCATCAGGTAGAGTTTGTGCGGCGCCTGGGTTCCGAAGAGCTTGTGCGCGATGGGAATGAATCCCAGCAGCCGGTAGGGTTCCGTCGGCACCCAGAAAGACACCGGGATGGTTTCGCCGGGAATGGGTTCATAGCGGGCCACCGTTCGGTCCGCATTGCGCAATACTTGCAGGTGCAGCGAGCCGTCCTTCCAAACGAATGAAGCCGGGGGATGGTAGGTGCTGGACAGATTTTTGTCGTTGGCGGAGTATGGGGCGAGCAGCGGGGCCAACAACATGGCCGCATACATCAGCAGCAAGACCACCAATGCGGTGCAGCCCACCGGACGGCGGATCAGGGAGGGCAGGATCCGTTTCAGGACCGGATAGGCCGTCCAGACGACAAAAGCGCCGGCGAGGAGAAGAGCCCAGGTGCCGTAGGTTTTCAGCCCCTTCCAAAAGCTGGTCTCCCCCCACGGAAGCTGCATGGCTGCGGCAATCAAGATGGCCCCGGCCAGGACTCCCCCCACGGCGACCCAGATTGAGCGCCTGCCGTGGGTGCCCGGCCCTTCCAGGCGGATGCGGGGGTCGCTTGCGGCAAGGAGGAGGTCGGCGATGAGGTTTCCCGCGATGAGCATGACCGAGGCCAGGACCACGGAGGCCAGGACCAGTTGCTCGTCCTGGCGGATGAATGCCTGGAAAGTCAACTGGCCGAGGCCGGGATAGTTGAAGATATTTTCCACCACAAGCGCGCCGCTGAGCAGGCCGGAGAAGGCGAAACCCAGCGAGGTGACGAACGGATTGATCGCGTTGCGCAGCACATGCTTGAAGCGGATGACGTTCTCGGGGAGTCCCTTGGCCCTCGCGGTGGTGATGAAATCCGCCGCCAGGGTGTCGAGGAAATTGGCCCGCATGATCCGGAGCGCCCCGGCCACCCCGCCCAGGCCGAGCACCAGGGTCGGCAGGACCAGGTGCCACAAATAATCCAGGACGCGCGCGTGGAAGGGTTCGAAATCCGAGGTGATGGAGGTCAGGCCACCGACGGGGAACAGGCCGCTGGTGGCGGCGAAGTAATAAGCCACCAGCGCCAGCACAAATTCGGGCAGCGAAATGGAGGCATAGGCCAGCAACCCGGCCACACGGTCGAAAAGGGAGTCTTTTTTCACCGCGGCCAGCACGCCCAAGGGCAGGGCCACGAGCCAGGCGAGAGCCATCGAGGCAAGGGCAAGGCCGACCGTGGCGGGAACACGCTGGGCGATGAGGGTTTCCACGTTGACCTTGTAGGTCCACGAATAGCCGAAATTGCCGTGGGCAACCCTAGCAATCCAGTATCCATAACGAACCGCCCAGGGCTTGTCCAGGCCGTATTCCGTTTCCAGCCGGTGGATGGTTTCCTTCGAGATGTCGCGCTGGGCCCGGGCGGTATCGAGGAAATCCCCCGGGGCCATTTCCATGAGGGCGAAAACCAGGAAGCTGATGATGAGGATGATGGGAACGGCCACCATCAGGCGCCGGAGGATATAGCCGGTCATGGGGATGTCTCCTTGGCCCAGATTTCATCGATCCGGTAGACGAAACGCCCGGCCAGGTCGGTGGTGGTGTTCTGCCAGCGGTTCTTCATGCCGACGTAGGCATTGGGGGTTACCAGGAAGGTGAGGGGGCGCTCCTCGGCGAAAATGACCTGCATTTCGTCGATCAGTTTTTTCCGTTTCGCCTTGTCGAAGGTGCGCTCCTGCTGGCGCATGAGTTCATCCACCCGGGCCTCCCAGGGGGTGGCGGGTGTTTTTTGTTCGGGGTTCCAGACATGCAGCCGGCCCTCCGTCATATAGAGTGCCTTGCCGCCGGACGGGTCGCCCCCCCCGGTGAAGCCCATGATGCCGGCCTCGTAATCGAAGCTCTGCCCGGTGCGCGCGATCATGGTGCCGAAATCGAGGAAGCTCATCTTGGCCTTGATGCCGAGTTCGCGCAGGTCTTCCATGAAGCTCGTGATGATCTGGGGCGCGGCGGTACTGCCCTGGGGGGTGAGGATTTCGAATTCCACCGGGTTTCCGCCGCCATCCAGGAGGACCCCGTCTTTCTTGTGGAAGCCCGCCTCTTCCAACAGGCGGACGGCTTTGGCGGGATCGTAGGCGAATTGCGGGGTCTGGGAATTGTGCCATTGGAGGTTGCCGGAACTGATGATGCTGTGCAGGGCGCTGGCCCGCCCGAAATACACCCCGTCGATGATGCCCTGGCGGTTGAAGGCATAGGACAGGGCCTGGCGGAAGCGGGCATCCTGGAACCATTTCAATTTGTGTGGGGGAACGTAGGGCTTCCCGTCCGGGCTTTTCCCGGGATTCATGTTGAACCAGATGAAGGAGATGCTGGAGGACGGCCCGCGGTCATGGATGGTGAAGTCGTATGTTTTTTGGGCGCGTTCCACCCAGCCCACATCCGCCGCGGAAATTCCCGAGATGTCCGCCTGGCCGGTGGCGAAATGGATCAGCTCGGCGTTCTGGTCCTTGACGAATTTGACCACATACAGGTCGATGTACGGCAGCCGCTGCCCGGCGGAATCCGCGCGCCAATAATGCGGATTGGCCTCCAGCAGGATGCGGTCGCCCGGCCGGTAGGAAAGCAGGCGGAAGGGCCCCGAACTGACCATGGATTCCGGCCTCGCCTGCCCGGTTTCCACCGTCCACTGCTTCAGCAGGGTGCCGTCGTCGAAGAATTTTTGCAGCACGTGCCGCGGCAGGATGTTGACGGAGCCCATGTCGTTCAACAGGGGCGAATACAGGTCGGAAGTGGTGAACCGGATGGTGAAATCATCGATTTTTTCCACGCCCAAGGGTTTTCCCGCGATGGTGAGCTGCTGGGAATTCCGGTTCGGGAAGCGGGGGTCGAAGATGGCTTTGAAGGTGAAAAGCACATCGTCCGCGGTGAGGGGTTGGCCGTCGCTCCAGAGCAGCCCCTGGCGGAGGTGGACGACCAGGGTCTTCTGGTCGGCTGAGTATTCCCAGGACTTGGCCAGGGCGGGGATGATTTCCTGGGTGACGGGGTCGGATGTGGTCAGGCTGGAGAGGAAAAGGTCGGCAATTTCCGCGGATGCCGCGTCCTCGATGACCAGGGGATTGAAGCTGTTGGGTTCGCTGGATTCCGTGGCGATGAACATGCCGCCGGGATGGCCGGGGGGCCGGGTCGAGAT
>Ga0209066_10002255_pt1 | contig 23780 bp, 28 predicted proteins | sample All_14_2_FD_187198 | JGI IMG/M metagenome (GOLD analysis project Ga0209066, IMG submission 187198) | Freshwater microbial communities in response to fracking from Pennsylvania, USA - Allegheny Zone_MetaG_DW_15 (SPAdes) (version 2) ... | reverse complement strand
GACGCCGACACTGCCCTGGACACCAAGTTCACTGCCCTGACCGACGGTCTGGAACTGAACAAGGTCGACAAAGGCGGCAACATCGGCTCCAACACCCTGACCCAGGGTGAAGGCGAACTGGCTGCTGAGGTTACCCTCGACACGCTGGTTGCTCAACTGCAAGCTGCCAACGCTGGCGACGCTGCTGCCATCCAGGCCCTGCAGGATTCCTTCAACGCATTCGTAGCCGCCAAGGCCACCAGCGCTGAAGTGATCGAAGGTATCGACGATGCCAAGTACGTCACCTCCCTGGGCGCCAAAGCAGCTATCGACGCTGCCGTAGCTGCTCTTGTTGGTGCCGCTCCTGAGACCCTGGACACCATCAACGAGTTGGCCACTGCTCTGCAGAACAACCCGGATGTGATCACTGCTCTGCAGGATCTGGTTGCTCAGAACGCCCAGGCCATCGCTGACCTGGCAGTGGTAGTTGACACCAAGCTGAACATCCTCGACAAGGCCACTTCGGCTGACGTCCAGGCTGGTACCGATGATGCCAAGTACGTGACCTCGGCTGCACTGAAGCCTAGCTTCGATGCACAGGCTCAGGCCATTGCTGACAACACCGCGTCCATCGACGACCTGATGGCTCAGATGGCTGCAGCGTTCGACAGTGCTGCTGCTGACCTGACGCCGGCTCCGGCTGTCTAAGTAATACCCGCGGCATAGACGGAGGGGCACTGCCCCTCCGTCTTTATGCGCTTTACTGGAAATCTTCAATCGGTACGCCACGCACCTGACCCTCATCCGTTACCCGGATGATGCCTTCGTCTGTAATGCGCCGTACGGCTTCAGACCAGAAGATGTGGATGGTCTTACGGCCGATGTAGATGTAGGATGTGTCTTTGGCAAAGATCTCGATCTCAAGGAACTGCGCCAGCGAATCGAAGGGGTGATCGATATCCACATCGAATTCACCATCGACCAGGTTGAACTTACCGTCCAAGTAACGGATCAGGGCTTCCTTACCGTCAATCAGGGGTGCCTTGGCAGCGTCAATTTCAAAGATCGGGTAGTGCGTGTCGATATCGGCTCGAGCGTAGTAGAGATCCTTCTCGCCTTTAAAAGGACCGCCTGCCTTTGCCACAATCTTAATGACGGTGTTATCACCATCATCGTCCTCTCCGTCTTCCAAGGCCCGTGGAGTCTCGACGTCCACGAAGTTTGGATTGAGTTTCACGCGGTTGGTTCGGTAAATGAGCGCAAAGAGATTCTCTAGGGCTGTTTTATCGGGATCGAACTTGAAGTTATCGGTTTTACAGGCCATGGTTTACTCGATGGGTAAGAAGATTAAAGTGCCACTGGATCATAACTTTCCAAGTATCGGGCACCTTCACTGATGCGGATTCTACCCACTCTACCTATCATGGCGGGTTGAGTACTGTCGATCCATCCTAGACGAATGTGCCTGAGCGCTGATAGATCTCCTCCCACTGGGAACGATGGTTTATTATAAACTGAGCTAGTTCCGGTGGCCAGGTTCTGGCGTTGTCCGTTCAGATACACGTAGATACTACCGTCCCGGCAAACGAGAGCATGGTAGCTAGTTTTACCGGATAGGGCGGACTTGGTCACATTAGCGCTATATACGTGCTCGAGCTTGCTGAGATCAGTACCGTATTGCAATCGGTTTCCGAAACCGCTGTCACCATAGCGGACGTTGATACCCGAGTACCGATTATCAGAGGCAAGTAGTGCGAACTCAGAAGCATAACCAGTAGGGTTATTGGCGTTAAATGACACCCATTCGAGTGTAAAATCTTTACCGGCAAGATCAAGGGGCCGATCGAACGTGATGGTCGCCCCCGCATTAACACTTGGTATATTGATCACGCTGTGACCGTCGATAGACGATTCACTACTTTCGTCAATAAATGCGCCCCCCCTGAATGACAGACTCCCTCCAACGAGGGGCTGTCCGGGATAGTAACGAAAGAGCTCATTGAACGGACGTGGTCGGTTGGCCTGCGCTGCGGCCAGAAGTAAAGTGTTCATTCGAAGATACCTTCAACTGATGGAATTGACATATCATTGGATCTCACCCAGATACTTGAGTTCGATCTCATTGTCTTCAGCAAGTTCCTTCATGAAGGTTACGAAGAGATGCCGATGGCAGAATTTACCAGCAGTGCAGTAACATGCCACGGCGATTGGACCATCCTTCTTAAGGAGGTTCTCGAATGCCCCAGGATCCCTTCTAAAATGCGTTCTCATGCGTTCTAGGTAAAGATCCGTATATTGGTCGTCAGTTACCTCTCCTCGCTTGTATGCCCATAGTACAGAGGCCTCTGGTGCAAACAATTGAATCCCTGACTTGACCGTGATATCAATCAGTTCGATATCCCGCTCTTTAGCTTTCCTCCACTGAGGAATCGCGATGGTGTAGATGTCCATGGTAACCCTCCTACATAGTACCTGTTACTGGTATAACAAAATAAAAAGAGAAGGCTGAGTGCATCCCCCAGTATTCTTCAACCCCAATGGCAGAAAGGGTTGGGAACACTGGAGGCTGCACTCTGTCAGCTAAGACGGCGAGGAGTGGCACCTTCTTAGCTGAAGCCCTAATCATCACGAGGCCGGATGACAACTAGGACTCTTCCCGCAGCAGCGCGGAGCGGCGCTACGACGCACTATCGTTTACCACTGTTGTACTCTGAGGTAGCGAGGTCAGAGGTCAGTGGAACTAAATAACCTTGGCTATCACGACAAGTTCACCAAGGTGCAACGAAAAAGGTCACAGGAGGTGGCTTGAGCCACCTCCTGATCGACGGTCGATCCATGGGGGAGTGGACGACCGTATGCGGTTGAGGGAGAACCCCCTCATGCTTTATACGCAATTAAGCGCATTGGAGGTTGGACTCAGGCACCTAAGTGCTTGATTCTTCATTGTGAAAGAACAGGTCCTACATACTATACGGTCAAATGCAATCACGGAAAGATGAGGGCCATCAGCGAACGGATGTTCGGCTCACCATCACGCAGGGCAGCATTGAGCCAGGTATCGAAATGATTGACCAGAGTCTCAGCAGTGACCGGGTCAAACATGTCGCTGGTCAGTACAGCATCTTCAGCTTGAGCAGCTTCTTTACCAGCCTCGGTCAGCAAACCGCGGTCGGTTGCAACGCTGACGAGCATAGATACCGCTTCACGACGAGCTTGCTCGTTATCGGTATAGTTACGAGGATCGTAGATCACAACAGGTTCGGTCAGGGATTCGGTCGACGCAGTACCGTCGTCTTCCTCTTCTTCCTCAGACTCTTCCTGTTCCTCCTCTTCAGAGGATTCTTCTCCCTCAGTTTCAACCTCTACGTCATCGTCAGAAGTCGGAACCGGGACTTCTTCTTCGTCGATGGTATCGAGTTCGTCAGAAGTGTCGTCGTCTTCTTCCTGCTCTTCTTCCGGAGGAGTCTCTTCGGATTCTTCTTCCTCGGAAGATTCTTCCTCTTCGGTTTCGACAGGTACTTCCTCTTCTTCCTCAACCTCTACGACTTCTTCCTCCATCTCAAGAGGAGCGTCTTCTTCGGTTTCGACCACTTCTTCCTCTTCGGTTTCTACCGGGGAAGAGTCATCTGATTCGACAGGACCACCGGAGTCATTCGGTACAGAGCTGACAGCGGTGCCTTCTTCAAGGATGGCGCCATTGCTGTTCTCACCCCGGTGAGAATCGATGACATCACCCAAGCGGTCCTCGCCATCAGATCCAATGGAAGCACCGGCATCGCGACCTTCAGAAGCAGCTTCTTCAGCGGCCTCATGAGCTTTGGATACCAGGGTCTCGATGCGGTTGACAGCATCTGCCATGTCGCCCAGGACTTGGGTCTCACCCAGGTCTTCCAGGGAGATGTGCAGGGCCTCCAGGCCGACGTCGATACGTTTGGCCAGTTCCAGGACACACGGACGAGCCTGATCGGCAGTCATACCTTCCATCGAGAGGATGGTTTTGTTCAGGCGTACATTTTCCAGCAGGATACCGAGCATCTCAGCACGGTAGATGGATTCCATCGAGGCTGCTGTCATGGCATCACGCGTGGTGAACGGAACAGGCTCTTCGTTCTCGGCCTTGGCCGCCAGAGCGCGTTCGATTTCTTCAACCTCGGTCAGACGAGGGGTCAGGACATCCTGCATGATCAATTCGACCACGGCAGAAGGCTCTTCGACACCATCGACCACAGCCAGGTCGCCTTGGTGATCGGCTTGCTCGAGGACATCTTCGGCCAGGATTTTGAAGCCAACAGCGGTGTCGTCTTCCATCGACGGATTCAGAAGGAGAGAACGGCCAACGGCCATGAGCGATTCGAGGCTGGACCGATAGTCCTGAGCTTCCTTGGCCATGGCGCGCACGGTAGTGGTGTTCTGGGTAGCTTGAGTCATCTTTGTAAACCCCTGTAGGACACAGATCCGTTACACGGAATAGAGGAGGTTGCTTATAAACTGTCGGAGACAGCTCGTCTCACAATATAACCGCCAATACGTTATTAAAGAAAGCCCGATCTTATGAATGTTTCACAATAAGGTAACCCATCATGATTTCCAACTTCTCCCGTCTACTCGGGATCATTTCTGTCCGGGAGAATGACACCCACATCATCATCAGTGGCATTCCAGGGCTACGGTTTACCAAGGATGTGTACAACGCGTGGAAGACAAGTAAGGTTAGCAACAACCTCTTTTCTTCTGTTTCGCGTTCGGTTGTCAAGTTCCCGAAGTTTTATGCCATCGAAGTTCTCTACATCCTAGAGACCCTGATGCAGAGTCGCCGTACCTTCACGGGTCGCCGCACTCTTGAGAAAGTGGCCGATGAGCTGGTGAAGAATACCTGGCTCCACAACATCGGTGGTAAGGATTTCAAAGGTCGTCTCGATTACAAGATGCTCGATGACCTGAACGTCACCCTGTTTACCTACCAGCGTAAGTTCCTTGAGAACTACGATTATACGACTTTCCAGTACGACCTCCGAGGTATGCTGATGGACGTCGCAGCGGGTGGCGGTAAGACCATTACCCAGTATGCACTGTCTCACACTCTGCATGCCGATACTCGTGTTTACATCGCCCCCAAGAACTCCATCATTGATGTCTGGGTCAGAACCATCAAGATGCTGTTCAAGTCGGAACAGACTTACTGGCACAGTCTGTCAGGCACTGAACCAGAAATCGGTAAGACACATTACATCGTTCACTTCGACTACCTTGAGAAGTTCTTGGCATTCGTCAAGGTCAATAAGGGCAAGTTTGGTCAGGTGTACGTTGGTATCGATGAATCGCATAACTTCAACGAGCAGTCTGCCCGGACTAACTACCTCGTCGACATCTGCACGACCATGAATGCCAGAGATGTGATTCATGCCTCCGGTACTCCATTTAAGGCCATGGGTTCTGAGGCCATTACATTGCTGAAGACTGTCTGTAAAGACTTCAGTAAGGAAGTGGAAGAGTCTTTCCGTAAGCTCTTTGGTAAAGAAGCCAAGAAAGCACTTGAGATCCTGGCCAACCGAATCGGTATCGTCTCTTTCAAGGTCGTGAAGGAAGAGGTTGAGACACCGGGTGTCGATTACTTCGAACGCCAGATCAAAATCAAGAACGGTCAGGAGTACACCCTCACGTCGGTTCGAGACAAGATGACAAAGTTCATCGGTGATCGACTGGAGATGTACAAGAGTCACATGCCCGTTCATGAGAAACTCTACAAGACTTGCATGGAGCTTCATGAGAAGACCCTCAAGTCCAGTCAGAACATCTCGGCATTCCGTCTGTATCGCAATTACGTGGATCTGATCCGTAAGGGTTATGATCCAGTGACCATGAAAGACATGGTCATGTACTGTAACCGTTATGAGTTGAAGGAAATCGTACCTTCTCTTCCGGAAGCGTACCGTAAACCGTTCCTGAACGTCCGTGCGATCATCAAGTACGTGGATCTCAAGGTCATGGGTGAGGCGTTGTCTCAAGTACTGGGGCGTCTACGCATCCAATGTCACTTGGACATGCTGCCCAACATCCCGTTTGACGAGTTCATTGACAATTCCAAGAGCAAGACTGTGATCTTCACCAGCTACGTCGAAGTGGTGAAAGATCTGGAGAAGCTCCTGACTGCAGCAGGGTATAAACCTCTGGTGGTTTACGGCGATACCAACAAGGAATTGCCAGCGATTGTCAAGAAGTTCGAAGGCGATGAGGACGCTAACCCACTGATCGCAACCTTCAAGTCACTGTCGACTGCCGTCCCACTCACCATGGCCAGTACCGAAGTGTTTACGAACTCTCCGTTCCGTGAATACGAACGCACTCAGGCTGTTGCACGTGTGGATCGAGTGGGTCAGGCTCACCGGTGCAGTGTTTTTGAGACATTCCTTGACACGGCAGGGGATCCTAACATCTCGACTCGCTCTAAGGATATCCTGTCCTGGAGTAAGGCGCAGGTGGAAGCTATCCTGGGTGTTCAGACTCCTGATGATCTAGAGGCTTCTCTGGAAAGTCTGGCTGAAGCACCGTACGTCACGCTCGATGACAGTGCCCAGTTCATCGCCAAGTTGAACGAAATGATGCCGGCTGACACCCTGCCTACGGGCGACGAAGTGTCGATGGAAGGTTTCTTCAGCAACGCCCCAAGTACCAACGTCCGCAAACCACAGGAAGTCCTGAAGACCCTGCGAGAGACCTACCTCAACTCGGGGTGGATGTCCAAACAGAGGTTCAAGGGCGGCACTGTGCGGATGGAGAACGGTCATCTGGCCAACGCGAAGAACGCCACTGAAACCAAGCGTGTTATGGACAAGTACATCACCGAGGCCCGTAACCGTAGCTCTTCTTTGGCCGGCACTGCTCAAGCATTCATTAATGGCGGGTGGAAGGACGAGAAGAAAGTTGCGAAGTGGCTGTCCGACATCAAGAAGGACGACCTCTACGGCAAGTACAGCAAACAAGAGATCGACGTGATCGCGAAGTTTGGTGATCTGCCAGACATGCCGAACCACCGCATTGGTGGAGTCGACACGGTGAACCGTCTGTCAGATGCGTCAGCAGTCTCGACATTGGCCAAGCAACTGGAGTCCATCCTTGACCACAAAGGCTGGAATCTGTACGGGGTCACGGAAGAGCTGTTCACGGAGAAGCGCTTCGGTGCGTGCCTCTCGTCGTCGGATGATGACATCGAACTGCTGGACGAGATCGAGAACAGTGGCCTCGCCCATGCCAAAGACGCCATCAAGGTATTCAAGGCCATCCGTAACACGGTCGATAAGGTCATCACTGACTTCATCAACTCACCCAAGGTGTCGGCCTTCGAAGGGCACTACGAGGCCAGCTATAAAGCCATGTGGGCTATGCTCACCAAATCCACTAAGTAGAGGTGTCGCTGCTACAGCGATAGCTTCGTTGCCGCTCGAGATCACCGGATCGATGCTCTAACCTCAATTAGGTGGGTCTTAGGACCCACCTTTATTTTAAGGAAGTGACATGCGGAACAAAGTACTTAATTCCCTTCTGTCCGATGATCGACATATCGTCGTGTCGTCTCTTCAGTCGTCGTTGGAGAGTCTGATCATCGAATCCGAACAGGAAAGGGCTAACGACAGGCTCAGTATCGGGATGACCAAATTAGGGCTAAAGCTTTCCAATGGACTACCTGAAGGAGTTTCAATGGAAGGACTCGGCGATACTCTTTCCAAGTTATGGGGGTCTAGTAAACCGAATTCCTCGAATATCCACAGTCTCGAAGATTCCCATGACAACGTCGAACGCACCGCCGCCTTGAACAAATTCCTGGCGGAGATGAATAAGACATACCTCAGCAGCAGCTGGCTTGGTAAACAAAAGTGGCGTGAAGACGCTGTCCCAGCTAAAGACTTCTCGGTACAGTTTGAGATGGACAAGAAGCCGTCTACCGATCCCCTCAAGAGCATTGAGGAGCATCGGCGGCGTCTTGGGGCGTTTGCCAGTAAGTGGATGGCTGTATTGGCCGACACTAACCGACAAGTGCAAGCAGTCTATTCTGAGACGACTCGTGCGTTTGAGGCTACTCGAGGTGATAACGACAAGGCCTTGGAAGTAGCGCGAGCTGGCCTGAAGAAATTGGAAGCTATCCCAAACCCGACCGATAAGTTCGACGGTATGTATAATACCTTGCTCAGAAACCGTCGTATTGATGAAGACGTTGTCTACGATCAGGTGGTCGTTGTCGAAGACCGTAAATCGCCGACACCCGCGGAGTCATTCAGACCTCTAGATGCACGCAGTGCTCTTCATGTAGCACAGTTGATCAAAGAGATCTGTACCAACAAAGACTACTTCGTCAAGATAGAACGTCTACCCTGGTTGGACATGAAAGATGGTAGTAAGTTCGCTAGCTGGTTGCGTGATGCGGACAACAATCTTTACTCCAAGTTCTACTACACCTACTATTGGCAAGGTGCTCAGGATGTCTGGTCGGATGCAATTCATGATGCAACCGATAAGTATCGCCTTGTCAGCGCACTGATCAAATGGATTGATCGCTCCATCAAGTAACGAAGAAAAAAAAAGAAAGGAGAGGAGCCTTCGGGCTCCTCTCTTATTCCGTCAGTGAAGTGTCATACCGGATTCAGTCAGCATGTTCTTCATCTTACCTACCCAGTATTCACTCGGTGGGCGTTTGTTGGCTTTAAGTGCCGCCTTGAAACGACGTTCTGGAGTAGCGAAGAGCAGCATCAATGGATAGTAGCCACAGGTACCTTTCTCCGGGTTTCCGTGTCTGACAAGAAGCCCACGATTGTCCGTCTCTTTGGTGATTTCGTCCAACTCCACCGCGATGTAACTGATACCGGTATCGGCTTCCAACTTGATGAAGACAGAGCCGTCGTCGTGAAATACATTGACCATGATTGTTCTCCTAGCTCTGACCGGATTACTCGTAATCCACCAACTCAATGATGACCTTTCCACATGCGATCATAGTCTTCATGCGGTAGATGGGAGTTTCTATACCAACCCCGCCCATGATTGGGAGGTTGTTGACAATGGAAGCATATTCTTCAAACTTCTTGAAGGGTTGTCCACTGATATCACTATAAAGCTGAGTGCCCAGTTCAGTCTGGACACTCAGTACAGCGAAGCCTTGCTCATCGAAGATTTCAACCCGAGCGGCATTGGGATACTGCTCGGGGGTGTACCTGGAACCAAGGGTCTTCTCGGTAGAGAAGAGACGCAGGGCAGGGAGAATGCAGTAAGCGATGACTTTGTTCTTCATGATTATCTCCTAAAGATCGGGATATAGATTAACGGGAGGGTTTGACGATTTCAGGTACGTCTTTGATCAGGTCTGCAACTTTACCCCGTGCCTCGGCCACTTTCTTTTGCTCGAGATGAGCTTGACGGTAATGGTGGAACAACCAACCGCCACCAATACCGAGGACAGCTGCTGCTGCAATGAGAGGAATTTTATTCATGTCGATCTCCAATGATCGGAAGGGTTATTGACTGAGGATCTCTTTAACTTTCTCGACAGAGATACCCATGTGTTTAGCGATCAACTTACGCATCACACTAACGAAGGTAAAACTCTTGACACGGTGGTATTCATTACCGCCATGTACCAGAAGACGGTAGTAACCATCATTCCAGATTTTCTTAACAGCTTGCTCATCGGTTTCAGAACCGAAACGAGCCAGTCGCCAGACAACCTGATTGTCGGACTCTTCACGAAAGAAGAAGTCGCCGCTGGCCGCATGGACATCGTCTTTGGTTTCGATAGCGGTGTAAACACTTTGGTTGATCATTTGGTTTAGTCTCCTTTGACTTAATGGGTTATGCGAGTACCGTCTGATACTCATTGCTATCATGTATGGTTGAAAAAAATTCGAATCGGCATAAGGAGGAGCCCTAAGGCCCCTCCTCTTTTATTCAGCTTTGTTACGCTCGTTGACTGCCTCGATATTGAGGTTACAGTCCGTTACTGCTTTCACCTGCCGGATATAAGCACTGCTAAACATCACAGTCTGCTCATCCGGAGATGCCTCGATATATTGATCGGGCTTGGGAGGTTCGGTGATTGTGCACAGTGGGACTTCCCGATATTGCCGGGTATCGCAGCCTACCAATGCCAAGACGACGATGACAATGATTAGCAGAATACAGATTCGGAATGGTTTCTGGGGACCGCCGGTTAACGAAATGGTGTACATACATCCTCCTTATTTCCCGTGGCTATGCAGTAAGCCTTCCAGGAGTTATTCAGAGTCCGTACACGGATCTCGTCATTGACAGGGCGCATGACAGCACCTACTGGAACGTCTTCGGCCTTTGTCGGATCGAGGGTCGGGCATTTGGTAGTCCTGTCACGGTAGACAATGACTTCCTTAATCACTGGTGTCGCTGGATCCTCCTTAATAAGAGGCTGGTTATACCGCGCAGCACACAGCAGTGTCACTTGATCATCAGTGATCTCATCGAACTTGATAGTGGTGTTGGTTTTACGTTCAACCAACTCGTCATACTTTTCCTGTAGACCGTCCACCTTCTCGTTGAGGGCTTTGATCTCCCCATCTTTCTTGGTGACGGCAGCTACTTGATCCATAGACCAGTTGATCCAATAGACCAACCCGGCAATCAATAGACCAATGGCGACGATGTACGCAATGTACTTCTTCGCAGTCGCTAATGTAAACATGGTAAATAATTCCTAGGTTGGACTTCATGATAGAGAGGAGGCCGAAGCCTCCTCTCTACAGAATCAGGCGCTGATCAGCCACTGGGTGACGATAGCGGCAACCAGAGTAGCAGGTGCTACACCCAGTTCCTTGGCCTTGGCGGTCAGGGCTTCTTTCAGAGCCGGGGAAATCTTGCCAGACAGGCCTTCGCTGCGGGTGATGCCGCCAGCTTCGAAACCTTCCAGGATCACCTTGATGCCGGCGATCTTCACTTCCAGGGCAGTTTCTTTGGCAGTGGCTTTCTTAGCCGGAGCAGCTTTGGCTTTTGCCGGAGCTTTCTTCGCAGCTACCGGTGCTTTGGCCTTCGGAGTGGCAGGCTTTTTGGCGACAGGTTTCTTAGCAACCGGCTTGGCGGCTGCGGGCTTCTTGGTCGGCATCTGGATAGATCCTTGTTGGTTACTTTGATAGTGGACAGAGTAGTCCGTCATATAATGGTACTATGCCATTATTTTTTGAAGTCGGTTGCTCTGTCTCGTTTAAGGGTGATGAGGTTTATGATATATCCCTCTCCCCCAGAGACAATGGCAGGGACGTTGGGCTCCCCTACTCGACTGACAAGATCAAACATGATGTCAGACATCCTGAGTTTCAATTCAGGGTCTATTACCCATGCACGGTAGTCAGAATCTCCAACGATGTAAACCAGTTTATCTGGAGTGGTTCCTGGCGCGCTACTGTAGATGTACTGAAACTTGTTGTTGACTTTGTGGGTTCCAACCAACGTCAACTTTAACATGTAACTGTTCACCATTCCCACGATGTCATTTTCAATTAAGACACTGGCCAGGTTGTGTTTTATGAAGAGGGCACGTACCTCCTTCTCAATGAGGAAGGCAATCGACAAATGGCAATAGTTCGGACCCACTCCACGCAAGTCATAATACGCATAGCACGTGGACTTAGACAAGAACGTGGTATTCAGATGTTCGGTAAGAGTCTCAATCAGCTTCTTCTTTCGGTATGGATAACAGAGCAGATCCCAGCACATTTTCAGGAATCGAGTAATTGTATTTTTCACCGTCGAAACTCTCTAAGATAAATTTAAGATGCTGGTTCAGTACTTTTGAGACAGCTTTCTTCAAGCGATAGACCACCACATGATGATTGTTCACGTGGATCACGGCTGTAATGACGACATGTTCGGAGAGATAAGGCTTCATCAACTGGATGGAAGCTTTGTGCTTATATTCTTCAAAGTCATACGAATCCTCGGAAACCACCAGGGTGTGCCAGAAATCAAATTCCTCGCTCCCTTTGAAGATCATCTCCCATTCTGACACATCTACCATGGCCTTAGGGAATATATGCTGGAAGCGGTCTTCTGGATTCAGGTCGATGTAATCGCTTCGAATTACTTCGCTATCGTATAGGTAATCGTCTAACTCAAATCGGTCTTGAATACGGCCAGCTGAGAACACCAGTAATTTCTTCATTATACAGGCCTGTCCATTCACTACAGGATCGGTAGGTATCTTTCTTATTTACGAGGTTCAATCATGGCTCATCTCTATCATGGCTCTGGCTATAAACAATCTGAACTTAAACCAGGATTCCTTCACAGCGGTGTATTGGTAGAATGGGACAAAACAGAATCGAATAAGTGGCTCTACGCTGCGGTCTTGATGGAAGATGCCATTGCCCAGGGACTGGCCTCTGTAATCGAGAAGAACTATAAGTTGGCTCGTTATCAGTCGGTCGACAATAAGATCACGATGACTTTCGACGGACCTGCCCCTAAGCAGAAAGACATCGAAGCACTGACAGTGTATCTCTACACGATCGATTGGGATGAAAGCATCTGGACCAAGGTGAACAATCCTCACAATGGCATGGACAACGAGTTCAAGACAGAGAAAACCATTGTGGCATCCATGATTGATTCCTGCGAGAAAGTGGATATCAAACACTGGCTTTCCCGTAAGGAAGTTGTCATCAGAGCAAAGACGGCTGCAATGAACTGGTAGAAAGAAAAAAAGAAACAACAAGAGAGGAGCCCGAAGGCTCCTCTCTATGCTGTCAGTGACCGTTCAGGTAAGCCTTGGCGCGTTGATGGTCGATGTTGATCAGGCCCTTGCCGCCGAAACGGCTACCGCTGGTGGAGATGCCCGAGAACTCACCGTCATCCAGGAACACTGCCGAGACATGGCCCTTGGTGACATGAAGGATGCCGTTCAGGCCGCCCATGGTGCAGCGATGCCAGCCACGGTTCACTTCCAACTTGCCATTGGTGTCGAAGTCGCTTTCAGTCAGGATCACGACTTCAGCACGACGGATCCCTTTCTCGAAGTGACTCCAGAACACCGGAGCAACGACAGCACGCATACGGCTGACGCTGGTGATCTCTTCACCATCCACACCGGTGACAGTACCCACTTCGTCTTTCGGTTCAACAGCTTCGGTGATGGGGGACTGAACCTCTTCGGAAGTCACCGACTCATCGGCGTGCTTGCGGACGATCTCTTCGACTTTCTCCGAAGGGATGACCACTGCTTTGACAACGGGTTCTGCTTCGGCTTTGGCAGTGAGTTCAGCAGCCTCTTTCATGAACTCGTCCAAAGTCTTCAGTCGAGGCTTGGCTTTCTTACGACCGTACAGACGGACACCGCCGATAACAGCAGCACCCAGACCCAGAACACCAGCACCTACAGCTACAGCCAATTTTACATTGCTCATAATTGTTACCTCAGTTCGTTACGTTGATTTAAAGACGGGATTGTTCCCCGTTATCGCCATTATCATGTATGGTTGAAAAAAATTCGAATCGGCATAAAGGGAGGGGCACTGCCCCTCCTCTCTATTTAGCTCTTGGAGCATGCCATGGAATAGAACTCATTGTTGATCTCGATGAGTTCATCCAGACTGGCAGCTGTGTGCAATGCATCGATGAAGATGCCTGACGCTGCTTGGAGAGTGACGCACATGTGTTTGGCCGATTCAAACTCTTCGCCCGAAAGGTTTTCCTTAGGGGTACGTTTGATCAGCTGAAGGAAGGTGTTGATATGACTGGCAGTGATTCGTGCCGCCACCCACCGCTCTGGATTGTCTTTGAAACCTGGAGGTACGCCTCCAGATAACGTGGTCGAAACAGATACAAGGCTCATTGGTCATGTCCGGAGTGAGGTAATCTACATAACCATTGAAGCAAAAAATAAAAGAAAGATATTGGCACCGATCCAGCATACCCTCCAGTTCCCCTCCCGTCGGAGGTTCTAGGGCGTTAGCTCATTCGGTGCCGTCATCTCATTACCATTATTCGGAAACCGCTACCCATCCGTCGAAGTTGTAGCATTGCCTGATATTCCGTCTAGACGGAAGACAACACTGACGGTAGACTTGCACTTAGCGTTGTGCACGGTTACACGAGTAGACTCTTTCGTCTATATTGCCGAACTTAATCGGTTTCGATCGCTATATGTGAGTAGCAAAGCGATAATGGTTTTAAACCTTACTACTGTTAGCCAACGTGCACCGGAAGCACGCGCTTGTAGTAAGGACCATGGTCATCGCGATCACGTTGCCCAGAACCATTTTCCTTCAGAGGGCACTGAAGTCGGGCGTTATCCCTCATAGCGCTACAGCCAGCGCAGTCCAGCAGACCTTTATCTGGACTTCGAGGTAGTACGGCCTTCTCGAGTGTTTGGAGTTCTGAAGGGATGTCAGTCTTCCACCCGTAGTCGGGGTAGATTCCTGGCTTAAATGGATCGTAGATACAACAGACGACTGCGAGGACAAGTCCCCCTATTTTAATCTCAAGCTCCTCATGTCCTTGTTAATGCCGACCCTGTGTCGGGCGTTGAGATATGCTTATCAAAAGGTCTGCGTTCGGTCGCCACCTTACCCATGCACCGCAAGCATGTGGTGGGCGTCCTCGCGCCGGCGCTTTCAGGCTGAACTGCATTCTCTGTACAGGCTTTTCTCGCCAAGAGGGTAACGGCCCATGCGCAAGACTCCCTGCAGATCGAACTAGACTAACGATTGTCCAGACCGAACGACGATTAAACAAGTACGAAAGAGAACTCAGTCCCGGAATTGTCCAGAACATTAGTTTTCCTTAAGTTCCGTAACAGGTGTTTTACATATGACAGGACTGGATCGTAAATAATTAAGATCCAGTCTTATGCCGGTTTACTTAGCCATTGGGGTGATTCGTGCTTCATCAGCACGGGCACCCATGGTTTCCAGGTGGTCCAGCAGGATACGGGACCACGGTTCGAAACGCTCAGGAACAGCACGCATCTCATCAGCAGTCATCCAACCGATGGTGGTGTAGTTTTCCTCGGCGATCTCGAAATCGAAATCCTCGCTGAGGGTCACTACAGCCAAGACAGCGATATGGGTATTGCCGATGAACTCAGGCTGATCAGGCTTGATGTCGGACAGGAAACCGATCGCATTCAGACGGGCTTCTGCCTGGCTGACGTTGGTGATCGGTTCGTTGCCAGTGACGTGGACGTAGATTTGTTCGAGCGTCGGCATGACCTTGTAGATCAGAAGGCCTTTGTCCGGGGTATCGCCGCCGCGAATGATGACGTAGTTCTCGTTGGAGAAGACAGCGACATCCTTCAGGTTTTCCAGAGGTTCCTGGGCAGCGTAGGCCGAGATCGACGTGACGTCCAGGGTCTTGTTGATGACCGCGCCCATCTCATTGTCGGTCATACGGCGAGATTCGCCATTCGGCAGGGAGAAACGAACTTCTTCGCCGACTTCACGGACACCGCTGTTCAGGGTGGAGATGAAGGACGACGGGCAGTCAGGAAAGTGCTCGTAACCGTTTTCGGTGACGTTCACATGATGGCCCACGTCTTCCATCTCGACATGCCCGCCCAGACCGAAGGAGTAACCACCTTCGAGCTTGGCTTCAGAGCCCTTGCTGCGTTGGTAAACCGCGAACACGTCGACGCCATCGGCGTTCTTCTTCACCGGTGTGGTGTAGAGGATGATCTGGCGAACAGCGTTGGTCTTGTCGATGGTGCTACGACGCATACCGACGAAGCCGGAGTCCATCTTCTGCATGAGGTTGCTGATTTCGTCGGTGGTGTAGAACTGGGCAGAACCAGTCATGTCCGGAACCAGGTCCGGCAGTACGTGATCCGGCAGGTAGCCGAAAGTCATTTCGTCGCGTTTGTTCTTTTTGAATGGAATCAGTTCTTGCATTGCCGCTACTCCTAGGGGTGTGTTATCGACCGTTACCGGTACGGCCGAAGTATTTCTCGAGCTTGATGTAGTGAGACATCTTGCGACGAGAGAGGGTTTTACCGATGCCCTTGAGATTATCGTTCTGGGGATTCCAGAAGACATCACGCAGGTAGGTATGCTCGAGCAGAAGGCGCACTCGATAAGTGTCAATCAGTCGACGCTTTGGGTTGAGATGGGTACGGTCTTTCTTCAGCTTCTGTAGACCTTCAGTACCCACGTATTGATGATGTTTCTTACCGAGACGAGTACACATGACTAACCTCCAGTTATTTCTGAGGAATTCGTTTAGCACCAATGAACCGACTGGTGACATGATCAACGTACTCGGTTTTCAAGCCAAGACGGATATTGACGTTCTCGAGATCGACTTCCGAATCTTCCGGAGTCTTGCGAATCCGTCCGCTGATTTCGATGGCGTTCTTCTTGAACAGTGCACGCCAGTAATCCGGCAGCTGGTGGCGATTGATCTGGATGTCTAACATGTCGCCATGAGTGACCTTCTTCCAGATCGACTCGTAGAGACGACTGATCGACAGTTCGTGGTCTTCATGGAACAACGTCAACTCGAAACCGAGCTTGCTGGATTTCTCGAGAGGCTGAGGCCGAGTCTCAGGGAAGTACTTCTCCTGAGGTTTCGGCGGATTGAGCGCGGCCATGGTAGTCAGGTGATATGCCAACATGGCGCGACCCGCCTTGGTGAGATGTCCGCGGTCTTCCTTGAACCAATCAGGGATGTTATCCCGAGCCCAAGGGCGCATCGTGATACGTTCACGGATCCGCTCGATGTCATTGGTTGAGAAGGTGTCCGTGTAGAGGAGAAGACTCCGAGACGCATCAATCATGTCCTCGGTCATGTGCTCCGGATGAGGAACCACGACATGAGTGTCACCGATCTTCAGCAATTCATCCGGGATACTGTCGACATAGGTGACCAGTTCCGGGTGCTGCTTCATCGCGTTGAGGACATCATCGATCCATTTCTTGGTATTGAGCTGATATGCTTTATAACGAAGTGGGAGGACAGACACTTCATTGGCAATGTCGACATGTTCTTCAATGAGGTTCAGCTTAGAACCTCCCTCTATAGTTTCATCGGCGAACGGCACTTCGTGTGTTTGATAATCACCCGGTTGATAAACTTCGAGGCAGAGATTGCTCAATGGGATCTGATCGTCAGGGTCGTACTGAGTAGTTTCGATAACCGATGCGATGACAGCCCCTCTGAAGCAAACAGACTTCACGCCTCGAGTAATCTCACTCCCCGAGTCAATGATAGAGATGTCCTCTACTGTGACATTCTCCATCGGAAGATACGACTGAATAAGACGACAGAGCCCTTCCACAGATGCTTCAGTGGTCTCAGGCATGCTCCACTTATCATCGGTGCGCTGGTGAAATTGTACCTTATAGACCGGCAACTGACTCATGATTCTCTCCTTGGTTACATAGAGGATGAATGATTGGTTTTTATTGAAACGGCATATAGGAGGGCCGTAGCCCTCCTCATTGTTACCGGTATTTCTCGTAATGGGCATTGTAGCTCGGAGCAGCTCTGTGCTTGAAACTACTGACCAGTGCACGACGTTCGCTATGTTCGAGAAGGTTGATCGAGAACCTGGCCAGTTTCAATGGCGTCAGGTCACCTCGTTCATAGATGAACCAGTTTTTGAACTCCGGTGCTTTGAAAGCCCCTGGGAGCGTATTGTTGATGAAGCCCATGACCAGAGTCGCTTCGAGATCCGAGATATCGTGCGCTGTGTCGTCATTGATAGCAGTGGCTTCTTTTACACGACTTGGCAAGACCGAAGGCTTACCAGTACGTTCATAAATTTTCGATGCAGCACGCTCGTCCTTGGCGGTGATTCCCCTCTCACCGTTCAAACGAACCAGACTGATGCCTGTTGCGCGAGGGATGTCTCCCTTTACCAAGAAAAGCTCATTACTCAGTTGCCCCATAACAACCGGTACTACGTATTTGCCTTTCGACATGAGAGTCATTCCGTAGAGCTGTGGCAGATTAGCTACACTCTCCATGACAACTATAGGTTTAATTACTGTCGGTTGTCTCCTGGATAATGTAGCGCCCATTTTAGGTTCAGTTTTGGGAACAAAACCCATAATTATAGCACAACGCCATAAAGGGTGGGTCTCCCCACCCCCGATGGTTAACTCAACGTACCAGGACCACCCATCTTGTAAAGGTCGCCTTCCAAGTCAAGGAAATAAGACCCATATCCAACGGTGTCCTTGTAGAACAAACCACGCTGCAACGCATTGGGATCAGTGGCGAACTGACCATTATTGACCCATACGTCGTTCACGAACTTCCAGACGGTGGTGTCGCGGGTGTCAATGACGTCTTCCTTGCTCAGCGGGACCCTGATGTTCTGCCAAGTGGAATCTTGCTGAGACATGGCCACATAGCCGATAGGGCACGGGCTGGCGAAAAGGTCTGGGATAGGACCAGTCCAAAAGATCGGTGTTGGCAGTGGACTGCCGTCTACACGAGTGACTTGGATTTCGAATGTCTTATCTGCCTTACGCTTAGCAATGATTTTCAGGCCCGCTGAAAGATCAGCGCCAGCACCCCACGGCTGTGCCGGGATGCCCATCGCCTGTTGGTAAAGGATCTGGGTACCATTCGCTATGCCTATAGTGCGTGGGAAGTTATACGCCACCGTAGCTTTAGGGAGATTACCGTTGGTAATCCCAGTACTGTTAGCCGCCAAACCGCCGGCGTCTATCAGCAGAGTGAGGGTGTGTTCGATGTCACCCACCTTCTTATAGGCGAGTACAATGCCCACTACGTCGTCATCGGCGTTTGTCGATTTGACGATGGTTTCGAAAATGTATTCTTCGAACCGGTCCTTACTGATAAACCCAACCATGCTGACTGTATTAGCTGTGCAGACCACACGATCGTTGACATCGTCGTACATCCATGCGGTCAGCTCAGATGGCGTGGCCGGAGATGCCAGCCCAGAGCCGTGACTGATTCTAGACCATTCATTGAAAATGGTAGAGAACGAGATGGAACTTGATTTAAGGCTATCGATGGTAGCATCGTCATTAACCATCCGGATCTTGTTCAGTAGCTGGGTTGGGCGCAGTGCCATGGGTACGCCTTCTTCGTTGAAGATAGCGAACTCACCTGGTCGACCGTTGATGGTCATCAGTTCATTGGAGATCACATCTGCCCGGACCTCAGCAGCCGATTTACCTTCGAGGAGGAGAGAATCAGCTGCCTGGTCTTCCGCATCGAGTTTGGCGGAAATCGCAGTATGGATCTTGGCGAGCACAGCTTCCAGCTTAGTCGCTAGTACACTGATTAATGGAGACATGATTCCCTCATAAAGAGTCGCAAGAGTCATAGAATGCGGTGATTAATCTTCACTCGATTAAAACAAAAAATAAAAGGAGGGGCCGAAGCCCCTCCGATTATGCACGCACCCAGGTTTCAAACAACATCTCGCCATTGATGTTCTGGGCGCTGGGTTTGTCGAACTTACTCCAGGCATCGCTCTGCCAGGGCTGAAGCACTTCGACTGTCTTACCGTGCAGCTCTTCGTTGAGAAGTACTGTGCGGTAAATCACGTCAGCCGTGTCCAACGCACTGTTGATGAGTTCAGCGCCGCCGATGACGAAGACTTCTCTCTCGCCTTGTTCGGTAGCCGCCACGATCGCATCAACCAGGTTGCCGATGAACTGCACACGATCCAGACGCCCCAGACGATGGAGTCCTTTACGTCGGGTGATGACGTAATGGAATCGTCCAGGGAGTAGGCCAGGTAAGCTCTCATAGGTGCTGTTACCCATGATGATGGACTTACCTTTTGTCAGTTCCTTGAAGCGCTTCAGGTCTTCTGGATAATGCCAAGGAAGTGGAGCAGGACCTGGAAACCCGATTGCTCCATTTTTATCCTGGGCAAAAATCACCGAGACTTTCACTGACCTTCCTCAGCCAGTTCTTTCACAGCCTCTACAGCTTCAGGCGTTGGTGCTGCCTTCAAGCCACGTTCGCGGTTATGGATCGCCAGCAGGGATTCACGCAACTTGATGCTGTCCGGCTTGATGTAGTAGACGACGGTGATTTCATAGATACCGAATTCATCTTCGGTGTCCACGATCACCACTACTTCGAGCAGGATGCCCTGGCCTTGCACTTGCTTGTGGCGAACGTACGCATGGGCGAAACCGTTCTCCTGGAACATCCCCAGAAGCCCAGCACCTACCTTACGCGACTCAGTCAGGAAGAGGTCATCCTCGGCATTGATCGCCATAGGAATGACTTTCAGGCCATTGCCTACACCGCCGCCGATGTGGCTCCACGGCTCGATTTGCTCACGAGCGAAGTTGGCCAGGTACTGGGTGAATGGCTCGCCTTCTTTGCCGTCCTTAACCAGATCATGACGATAGAGTACACCAGCGACCAGGTTCTTTTGCTCGTAGTGGACACGAGCGCGCAGCAGACCATGGCCTTCTTTGCCGGTGCAGGTCAGGTCGATCAGAGGATATTCTTGCTTCAGAGTACGGATGGTGTCCAGGGCTTTCTGGTAGGTTTGCATGGATGATCCTTAGTTCTTAGGAAGTACGTTGTTGACAGCGATATGATCGCCATATTCACGGATGCGGGTCAGCAGATATCCGACGACTTGTTGTTGATCATCGAGAACCAGGAGCATCATGGCTTGTTGCTCTGGATCCGATTTCTCTTGGATGACATGAACATCCATGGCGTTAAAATGACCGATGACAGTGCCATCACCCTGATTACAACGGATGAAATGTTCGCTGGCCGTGACGGCGCCTTCTGGCATGTCGTAGAGATACTGAGCAATGTCATCCGTCAATGCCAAAGCATAGCGGAAATGATCGGTAAGACCAGAAGCCAAACGTATCATCGTATCTACGGTCGACTTCACCATGGATTGGACGCCCCAGCCCAATGCCTGACCCATGTCAGGCAAGTTGGCAATGGCTTCCTCCACGGCAATGGGCTTCTCGAACGTGATGAGTTCGATGCTCATCTGTACTCTCCTATTCAGTAACGATTCGGGTTTTGCTGTTCGGGTTGACAAGCATGATACCGTCAGTGAAGAAGTCCAACGATCTGGCTTGAATCAGCTTATCAGGACCTGCTCCCTTACCAGCAAAGACAATGTCTGTATTCTTACTTACGCTCTTGGTCAACTTAGCCCCACGAGCAATAACGTCAGCTTCCATCTCCTTGCGGGATTTACCATCAAAGTCAGATCCAGTGACCACCACTGTTTTACCAGCGAGGTCTTGCACATCAGCCTTCACGGAGACAGGTTGGACGTAAGTAAGGATCTTATCCAGAGATGTCATGTCCGATTCTGCAGCGTCCCCGATTGTCCGAATGTTCTTCACCGTCTCAGGCCCGACATCGGCGATCGCCAGCAGGTCTTCATCCGATGAGGACAATAACGCATGGAACGATGGGAACTTGGCTGCGATGGAACGGGCAGTTGAGTCACCCAGATCAGGAATGCCGACGGCACGCAGTACCTTGAAGAACGGTAGCGTCTTAGCAGCACTGATACTGGCCATGATCTTATCGGTCATAGCCTCGCCAATACCTGCCGCATAAAAATCTTCTTCTCGCAAATAGAACAGACTAGAGAACGATCCTAGTACGCCCGTCACGATCAAAGACTCCACAGCAGCTGGCCCCAGGTGTTTCACATCGATGCCGTCACGACTGACGAAGTACGACATCTTGTTAACCACTTGAGCAGGGCAGGTAACTGCGTTGGTGCAGAAGAGTTCGATACCGCTGTTGCTGCTCTTGAGTTCGGCATCACAACAAGGACACTTAGTCGGAACTATTACTGCCCCATGTTCATCCACACGCAGTGAGGTGACCACACTTTCGATCTTGGGAATGACGTCGCCACGACGAGATACCACGACCGTATCACCAATGCGAAGATCAAGACGTTTGACCTCTTCGTAGTTGTGAAGTGTCACACTGGAAATCGTAACCCCGCACAACTTAACCGGAGTGATCTTAGCCACTGGGGTGATTACACCCGTACGACCAACCTGCACCTCGATGGACTCGAGTACGCTGGTGGTTGTCTGAGCTTCAAACTTGTACGCCACCGCCCAACGAGGTGACGTAGTACGTGCCCCCATGGCAGTGCGATCTGCACCGACGATCAGTTTCACGACCATACCGTCGATATCGTAGTCGATCTTATCACGACTTTCCGATACCGCGTTGATATGATCCATGATCTGGTCAACCGAACTGGTCAGGCCTTTCCAGACAGAGTGGACCTGGAGAAATCGACTAGAGACATGATCTTCGATGTCGTCGAAGGCAATGTAATTGGGGCCAGTCTCCGCGTGGACAATGCAGTCGTACGCGATAAACTGAATACCCATACCTACCAAACCTTCGCCTTCATGACTGCGCATAAGACCTGCAACCATGTTGCGAGGGTTGGCGTAGGTTTTCTTACCACGAGCTGCTCGCCGTTCACACGCCTTGTCAAAGAAATGCCGCGGAACAATACACTCACCACGGAACTCAATGTCGCCAGGAAACTTACCGATGTCCTGAGGAACACCTTCGAAATGGATGGCGTTTTCAGTGATGTCATCACCTTCTTCGCCATCGCCTCGGGTAACAGCCGCCTTCAGCTTACCGTTGTGGTAACGGAGGCTCATGCTGGCGCCGTCGAGCTTGTATTCCAGGCTGGCGTACATGGGACGGCCCAGATCCACCAACCAGTCGGTCAGTTCTTGCTCGTCGTACTTGTTCTGTAGACTGAGCATCGGAGACAGATGCTTGACCTTTTCGAAACCTCCATCACTAGAGGCACCGACTTTATTGATCGGGGAGAGCGGATCGTCAGACTCCCCCTCCAGCTCTCGCAGCTGACGTTTCAGGGAGTCATAGACCTCGTCGGACTGGTCAGATTCGCCCTTGTTGTAGTAGAGGTCATTCAGACGATCAATCTCTACCCTGAGAGCTTCGATCTTGGTAGTCATACCTGCTCCTGTTGAGCAAATAGGTTATTTCGGAGTGATCGCGACCTTACTGATCTCAATCAACTTACGTTCAGAGGTGTCGTCGGAACGATCGGAAGAAACCGACTTAACGATCAGTTTCATAGGACCGAGAATGTCGACGTTGATGTGCTCGGCCTGAGCATACGTCACCTTACCATGTAATACCCACGAATCGTTTACTTTTACGATACCGAGTACGTGAAAGACACCAATTTGCGTAGGCTTGAAACGGTCATAGATGTCGTGGATGGTTGCTGTACGATGACCGACATGTGGAATGGCATTGCCTTGCCTGAACTCTCGCTTCGGGTAAGAGCAGAAGACAGGGAGGTCGACATCCTTAAGGACGCCAACCAGCTCGTTTAAGGACATCTTCTCACTGTGAAGGATGTCCAGGGTGATTTCATTCCCGTGTCCTCTGTTGTTGCTCTCAGAAGGATTCTGATCAAGATCGAGAATAGCCAGTTGTCGCATAAGAGCGGATCTCTCCTCAATTCTTGACAACAGTGAGATGACTGCGGCTCCGAGGCGTTTGCTCTTCAGGATCCATGGGAAGTTCGGCCTGAGGATTCTCGACATGACGAATAACCTCTGCAGCAGAGGTACTGTCGAGAGGACGCAGGATAATCCGACCCACCAGAGGGGAGGTAATCATTGAGCATGGATCATAGATCACCGCCATGGCCTCAGAGTTAGCGGCGCCGATACCAAGAAGATCGCCCATGAAGATGAATACGTTTTGTTCGACCTTGTTTACACGGGTGGTAAACGACAGCATGTTGTTTTCATAGCTGAGGAAACGGATGGCTGCCGACGACAGGTTCA
>Ga0209066_10002254_pt1 | contig 23786 bp, 20 predicted proteins | sample All_14_2_FD_187198 | JGI IMG/M metagenome (GOLD analysis project Ga0209066, IMG submission 187198) | Freshwater microbial communities in response to fracking from Pennsylvania, USA - Allegheny Zone_MetaG_DW_15 (SPAdes) (version 2) ... | reverse complement strand
GCGATCTCACGCGCATCGGAGTCAGGGCGGACAGCCCGTCTGAAGGTTTGAGAAAGCGGCGGCGTCTTCACGGTCTGGCTCGGTCCCGCTCACCGAGCACCCGAACGAAAACCAGGAAGCGAAAAGACCCGTGAAGCGCATGACGGCACCCGTGAGGGCGCCTGCCCTTCACTCATCTCTCGCGGACCAAGGTCCCCGCAGGAGTTGGCACCATCTCCGGGGACGGGTTAAGTCCCTGGTCGGTTGCCCCGGCGTCAAAGGGCCTAATCCCTCAGCCGGTCTTGATGAGTGAAGTCTCTTTGAGGCAAAACCCGCCGCGCCGTCAAGCCCCTGCGGCCCAAGACGGCACGAAATCACCGCCGCGTCGCCTCCGCGATGACGGTTCGTGCCTGGGCGATGGCATCTTCGCTGGTCAGGGTCCCATCCTGGACCTGCTGGGCCAGGTCCATCAGCGGCGGTCCGGTGACGGCACCGGTCTGGGCCTCCTCCTCGACATGGACACCACCGCTCGCGGCGATGGCGGCATCCCAGGCGTCGCGCACGGCACTCCAATAGGCTTGCGTCGCGGTCCAATAGGCATCGCCCGGCCCGGCGTCATAGCCGTCCCAGCGCCGATAGGTGTTGACGACATCCTCATGCACCACAGCGACCGGTTCGCCCTCTGACCCTTCGGCCCCGGCCATCTTCAGATTGTCCTGGATGTGGACCCAGCCCCACGGCGTCAGGGCATGGCGGTTGGACCCCAGATAGCGGTCATAGACCGGGTCGCGCACGGCATCTCGGCGCGCCAGCGGCCGCCAGGTCGGACCGCTGACCCATTCGGCCATGCCGTTGTCATAGGTCCATTTTCCGACGCCGCCATAGCGAGGGGAGTCGTCGGTCTGCCACACGGTCTGCGACCAGGCCCCCCTACGGTCCGCCTCGGTCACTGGAGTGAGAAGCCATTCGTCGGGCCCGGCATAGGTCAGCACCGTCGCGGGTTGATAGACCCAGTCCTGACGCCAATGCTTGATGACCATGACCTGGCCCTCATGCTCCATGACTAGGATGTGTTGCAGGCTGATGCGGTCGCCGTGGTCATATACGACCCGGACGATCTCGTTGCCGCCCGACAGCTTTTCCTCCAGCGGCTCATAGCCGTCGCGGAAACTGACCGTCTCGCGCATATCGAACCGGACCCGGAACTGGCCGGCCTGGGCCAGGATCGACTGCCGATCCCGCTCGAACTGGCTGGCTGTCACCGTGGCGGCGGGCGGGACGGCCTGGGCCAGAGCGAACGAGGGGGCCAGCACCAGGACCGAGGCGGCCAGGATCAGGGATATACGCATCGGACGGAACTCCGTTTTGCTAATCATTCTCGTTATCGATTATGCAGATCAAAGACGCAAGGACAGGCTGACGCCGACGTTGCGACCCGGCTGGGTGTAGGCGTCACGCACCGCAGAGGTGTTGGACACGCCCCGGATGTCGCTCCACCAGCCATAGGTTTCGTCGAACACATTGAAGACGCCGACCCGCGCGGTCACCCGGTCGTTGGCGTTCCAGTATGCCGTGACGTCCAGCAGGGCGAAGTCGTCTCCGACCAGACAGCCCAGCGCCGGATCGGCATTGAAACAGGTCAGGCCGTCGGTATCGGCCGCATCCTTGGCCTGGGACCAGGTCACGATGGCCTGGCCGCCAAACCGCCCCTGGGGATCGTCCCAGCCCGCGCCGACGACGACCTTGACCGGATCGATGGTGGCCAGGCTTCGCGTCACGCCGGCCGTCGTCTGATCCCCCTCGGCCCAGGCTGCGGAGGCGCGCGCGCTCCAGCCGTTGTCCCAACGCAGGTCGCCCTTGGCCTCCAGCCCCGTCACCTCAACATCGGTGAAGTTGACGAACTGATAGACGGCCGGATCGGCAGGGGTGAAGGAGCCTGAAACCACCTGCTGGCTGATGAAATCCTCATACTCCGAACGGAAGGCCACGCCCTGGAACGACAGGGCCCCGCCCAGCACCGCGAGGTACCGCAGTCGGACACCCGCCTCGATGCTGCGACTGGTTTCGGGTTTCAGATCGGGGTTCGGCACGGACACATAGCCGAAGGCGATGTTGGAAAAGCCGTTGTTCACCTGGCTCGGTGTCGGGGCCTTGAAGCCTTGGGCATAGTTGGCGAACAGGCCGAAGGTCGGGGAGGCCCACCAGACCATGCCCAGCTTGGGCGATACATGGCTGTCCTCCTGGTCGGCGCGTGCCCCCGTATAGAGCGGGTCATTGGCGGTCGACAGCTCATAGGCGTCATAGCGCAGGGCCGGCACGATCATCAGCGCGCCATCCAGCAGGGCGATCTCATTCTGCACGAAGGCCCCGGCCAGCACATAATCGGTTTGCGGAAAGGGGCTGGTGGGAAAGGTCTCGCCCGGCGGGGGCACAGTGCCGTCGCGGATGCCTTCCTGGGTCGTTTCCGACAGGTCGCCGCCGAAGGTCAGCTGATGCCGGACGCCGCCCAGCACCAGTGTCTTTCGGGCATCCGCCGCGATCCCGACGACGCGGTTGTTGAACTGATTGTCCCGCGTGCGGTCCACCGCTGGGGTGCGGTCCTCGAAGGTGAACTGCCGCGTCTCGGCGTCCTGCCAGTAGACGGCGACCTGACCTCGATCCAGACCCAACAGATCGTCGATCCGCCAGTCCAGGCTGACCCGGTCCCGCGATGTCTCGTCCAGGGCCTGAAGCCCCAGCACCGAGGCGCTGCGCCCGCTCAGGACATCAGCAGCCACATCGAGGTCATAGTGGTCGTAGGTCAGGCGCAGGGCCTGGCCAGGCGCCACGTCCCAGACCAGCTTGCCCAGGACGGCGTTGGATTCGATCTCTTGCGGATTGGCCGTAGTCCGCAGTGAGGTCTCCGTGTCGTTGGTGCCCGCCGTTTCCGTTTCGTGGGCGTCGCGCCGCGTATAGGCCAACAGGCCGGAGACAGGGCCACGCCGACCGGCGACCGCCAGGCCCTCGGTCCAGCCGTCGTCTGCCGAGTTATAGCCGACTCGCGCACGCGCCCCGAAATCGCGACCCGAGGTCAGAAAATCCACCGGGTCCTTGGTCGTGAAACTGACGGCCCCGGCCACGCCGTCCGAGCCATAAAGGGCCGAGGCCGGACCGCGCAGGATCTCGACCGACTTCATAAGGTCCAGGTCCGCATAGCCGCCTCGCCCCACGCTCTGGGCTCCGAAGGCGAAGCTGTCGGGGCTACGCACGCCATCGACGACGATCAGCACCCTGTCGCCGCCCAGACCCCGGATGATGAAGCCCGCATTTCCGTCTCGCCCGGTCGAGCCCAGGGCCGCCCCGAACCGCGCCGGGGCCGTCGGAACACTGACGCCCGGCTCGAACCGCACCAGGTCCTTGATGTCGGTATAGAGGTTGGCCTCGATCTCGCGGGCCGTGATCACGGTGACGGTGGCAGGCACCTCGTCCGTGCGCGCCTGCGAGCGGGTCGCCAGGACGGTCAGGGGCTCGACCCAGGTCGGGTCGGGCTCGGTAAGGACCGGTGCCGATTGCGCCTGGGCGGACGTGACCAGCAGGGCAGTCAGGCCGGTGGAGAGAAGGAAGAGATTGCGCTTGTTCATGACAGCCCCGCTTGTGAGAGGCCGGTCAATTACTGCGAGTGATTATTAGAATCAATCTTAATTGCGAGCCGTTCGCATTTCATATCGAACTATCCGCCCCAGGAAGCGTTGCCATGCCGTCGATTGCTGGAGACCTGCAATGAAAGCCCACCATGCCCTCCCTCTGATTCTGCTGCTGGCGGCCTGCGGCGAGGCGGACCAGGCACCAACGACAGCCCCTGATGCCATCGTTCCTGGCCCAACGGGCGAACCGTCCATCGCCGAGTCCATGCCTGGCGCAGGACCGGCCAGCTTCGTGGGCCGCTGGGCTGCCGATGTGGCCTGGTGTCCCAACACCAATGGTGACACCCAGCCGATCACGATCACCCCGACCCGCTTCGAAGGCTATGAGAACAGCTGTGCCATCGCCGAGGTCACTCAGACCGCCGACGCCTATCAGGCCACACTGAATTGCCAGGGCGAGGGCATGGCGACCACCGAGCGGGTCCGAATGACCGTCCAGGGACAGACATTGAACCTGACCTATCTCGACCGGGACGGTGCCACCGTGGCGCTGACGAAATGCACGACCCTGGCCGATACGAGCCTGACGTCACCCGAACCCTGATCACCCCTGGACATAGACCTTGGTCAGATACGTGACACGCTGGGCCTCCTCCAGCGACAGGGTGCGCCGAGCGGGGGCCGACGGCCAGGGATCGCGCACGGTCAACTGATCGATCGCCGTCTGGCCATAGACGTCTCGGCGAAAGGCGATGGCCGTCAACATGGTCGCATGGCGGTTGGCACCGATGATGAGCGGTCGGTTCTGAGCCAGTTCATTGACGGCCTGGGCGGCGGTGTCTGGGCGCCCGAACTGGTACTGGGTGTCCCACAGGACGTCGGCATAGGCCTGGAATGCCCGGCCATAGGCATCGACCCAGCCGCCGCTGACGCCATAGGCGATCTGGGGTCCGATCGCGCCCTGGTTGACCGCCGAGGACCCGAAAACCTTCTCGACGATCACGGCCTGGGAGATCGGATGGCCATAGTATTCGAACACCATCTGGATACAGGCGGCCCAGCACCACATATCGCGCTGCTGCTGAGCCCGATAGAAGGCAGGTAGGACCACCCCCGCCTCGCAGCCCTCGACACCGGGGGCAATCGGCTGGCACCGGAAATCCCTTGCTGGCGAATCCGCCAGGGCGGTCGTGCCCAGACCGGCCAAGGCGGCTGCTCCGGTCAGGCAGGTTCGGCGCGTCACCATGGCTGTTTCTCCCCTTGATCCGCGCCAAATGTAACGCGGTTTCGTAAGGCTCGAAAGGGAAACGGCCGGCTCCGTCAGGTGCCGTAAGGTCGGCTGGGATCAGCCGTTAAAGAGGAAATGCATGACGTCGCCGTCCTTGACGACATAGGTCTTGCCCTCAGCCCTCAGCTTGCCCGCCTCGCGTGCGCCCGCTTCGCCCTTGAGGGCGACATAGTCGTCGTAGGCGACGGTTTCGGCGCGGATGAAGCCCTTCTCGAAATCGGTGTGGATCACGCCCGCCGCCTGGGGCCCCGTGGCCCCGACCGGAATGGTCCAGGCCCGCGCCTCCTTGGGACCGACGGTGAAATAGGTCTGCAGGCCCAGCAAGGCATAGGCTTCCCGGATCAAACGATTGAGGCCGGGCTCCTCCAGCCCCATGCTCTCCAGAAACTCGGCCTGTTCGGCCTCATCCAGCACGGCCAGTTCGGAATCGATCTTGGCCGAGATGACCACCGACTTGGCGTTGTCGCGCGCGGCTCGCGCCGCTACGGCGTCGGACAGGGCATTGCCCTTATCGGCGGAATTCTCATCGACATTGCAGACATAAAGCGCTGGCAGTGACGTCAGCAACTGCAGCATATGCCAAGCCTTTTCGTCCTCCTTGCCGACCTCGACGACCCGGGCCGGCTTGCCCTCGCGCAAGGGTGTCAGGGCCATGTTGATGAGGCGAAGGGTGGTCTGGGCCTCCTTGTCGCCGCCCTTGGCCTTCTTCTCGACGTTGACGACCCGCTTTTCGAGACTTTCGAGGTCGGCCAGCATCAACTCGGTCTCGATGATCTCCAGATCGCTGATGGGATCCACGCGTCCCTCGACATGAGTCACGTCGTCGTCGACGAAACAGCGCGCGACGAAGGCCACGGCATCACAGTCACGGATATTGGCCAGGAACTGATTGCCCAGCCCCTCCCCCTTCGACGCTCCGCGCACCAGTCCGGCGATGTCCACGAAGGTGATGCGCGACGGGATGATCTCCTTGGACCCGGCGATGGTCGCCAGAACAGGCAGGCGCGGCTCCGGCACCGCCACATCGCCGGTATTGGGCTCGATCGTACAGAACGGATAGTTGGCCGCCTGGGCCGCCGCCGTCTTGGTCAGGGCGTTGAACAGGGTGGACTTGCCGACATTGGGCAGGCCGACGATCGCGACTTTCAGGGCCATGGAAACTTCGTTGTCTGGAGGCGCGAGCGCGCTCTATCGAGGGAGGGCGCGACCTAGCACGTCTTGCGGCGAATGACGAAAGGGGTTCAGCGCCATTCGTGTCAAGCAACCGGCGCGAAGGGCCTCACCTCGCAGACCGCGTCGCCATAGGTCCGGCCGACGTTGCGGTCCACCCGCATGATCTGGGTCAGCCAGCCCGTCTGAGGGTCATAAAGACGGAACACCTCATATTCGCGGCCCAGGTTCTCGAACCGGTAGCTGAACTCCAGGAACCGGCCGTGGCGCAACACCGTCGCACAGCTCGGATTGTTGCGGCGGCAAACGGTCAAGGTGTCCAGATCTACGGAAAACTCATGGTTCGCATCGGGATACAGGGTGTCGGGGTCGCTGAATTCGCGGCACTCCAGGTTGAACTTCTGCATCTCCTGGGCTTCGGCAGCCGCGGCGAAACCCAAGGTCAGGGCCATGACAAGCAGAGGGGTCTTCCGGGCCATGCTGGCTCTCCATTCTCAACGGCGTCAGCCTCGCACAACCTGACGGGAGACACGACCCACCGTTCCTGACCGGCTTGGATGCACGGGCTGTTGGCGCTAGCGTCGGCCTCACGTCGCGCCAGCCTCCCCTCTTCCGGGCCGACAGGGACCGAGACCATGACCCTTCTCCGCCTCGCCGTGACCACGGCTGTCGCCCTTCTGATCGTCGTCAGCGCCGGCCAGGCAGGAGCGCAGACGGTTCTGACCGGCGACCGGATTGACGGAGTCGCCCTGGCCACCCGCATCGACGACACGGATCTGGCTGCCGGACAATCCCACCGCTTCTTCCTTCGGGGCCCCGAGACGGGCACAGGCCAGACCTGGCTCATGCCGGTGGTGGTCGTGAAGGGTGCCCAGGCGGGCCCTCGGCTATTGATCACCACGGGCGTTCACGGTGACGAGCTCAATGGGATGGCGGTGGTTCACGACCTGTTGGCCGAGATTGACCCGTCGACCTTGCGCGGGACGCTGATCGCCGTGCCGGGGGTCAATACACCGGGCCTGACCGCAGGCACCCGCCAACTGGCCACGCGGGGTGTCAGCGGAGAAGACCTGAACCGTGTCATGCCCGGCGATGCCCTGTCGGGCGATATCGAGCGACGCTATGCCGCCTTCTTCTGGCAGGGGCTGAACGTCGCCAGCGTCGATGCCGCCATCGACCTGCACACCCAGTCGGCGGGGATCGCCTATGGCGTCTTCGTCTTCGTCGATCCGCGACGAGCCGGCGCGCGCCGCATCGCCGATATGCTGGCCCCCGATTTCATCAAGCTGGACTTGGGCGAGCCTGGAACTGTCGAGACCGAACTCATCGCGGCGGGAGTCGATGCAGTGACCTTCGAACTGGGCGAGTCCCGGCGATTTCAGCCCGACATGATCGCGCGCGGCCTGCGCGGCGTCCGCAACGTCATGATGGACCTGGACATGATGGACGGGACGCCGGACCTGTCCGGCCCGGCCCCCTTCGTGGCCCCCAAGTCCACCGCGGTCAGAGCGACGCGCGGCGGCTATGCCCGGATGCGTGTCGCGATCGGTGACGACGTGGCCGTGGGCCAGACCCTGGCCGTGATCGAGGGCCCATTCGGAGACGTCGTCGAGACGGTGACGTCCACAATCGCCGGTCGGGTCTCGGTCGTCGCTACCGATCCGATCACGGAACCGGGCGGCACGATCGCCCGCATCCTGTCGCCGTCCGACGATCCGGCCTGTGCCAACGGCTGCTGAGGCTCAGTGCTCGCCGCCGTGGCCGGTACCCGCCAAGGCAGGCTGTCCGACGCGGGCCACGATTTCGACCGGCCTGGCACTGGCGAAGGTCAGGGTCAGGGGCACGGTGTCGCCGGTCACCAGCGGCTTGGCCACACCCATCAGCATGATGTGATTGCCACCGGGAGCCAGGGCGACCGCAGAACCTGCGGGCAGCGGCAGGCCGTCTGTCAGCTCTCGCATCATCATCATACTGCTCTCGACCTTCATCTCATGAACCTGGGCCAGGCCGCTGACGGGGCTGGTCACGGCCATCAGCCGATCGTCACGGCTGGCCGTCAGGGTCAGATAGCAGCCCGTGGCCTGTCGCCCGTTCGGAGTCGGACGACAGACGGCATCGGCGGCGGAGACCACGCTCAGCTCACCCTGTGTCGGTTGATCGCCGCAGGCGGTGATCAGCAGGCCGAGGCAGGCGGGTATCAGAATGCGTTTCATCAGAAGGTCTTTCATCAGGCCAGCGCGCGCCGCCGGATCGCACCGACCGCCCGATCGAGCAGGACGGCGACCACCAGGCTGAGGCCAGTCAGAGGATAGAGGATGCAAAGGGGGATCACGATCCCCAGGACTGCGGCACGGACGCGCGGACCGGGCGGTGCGACGGGCGCGGCCAGACGTCCCCTTGGCCGCCGCTTCCACCACATCATCAAACCGCTGATGGACAACAGCCAGATGCCGATACAGGCGGCCAGCATGATCAGGCGATTGATCTGGCCGTACTGCGTGCCCTGGTGAGTGTAGATGCTCCATTCGAACACCTTGGCCCCGATCCCGAACTGTTCGTAGCGGACGTCGGCGCGGACAGCGCCAGTCGTGGCATCGACATAGAGGCTCCGCCCATCCTGGACCCGCCGGACCTCGCGTGCGGCGGTCCAGGCCAGGTCGTCAGACGCCGGGATCGAGACGACGAAGGGGGCGATCACCCCTTCGCGCCGCGCGGTCGCGACAACCCGAGACAGACGTCCGTCCTCGGACAGCGCGGTCGCCGTCACCATGCCGTCCATCAGCCAGCCCGTGCCGACGGGGCGGTCGGCGTGCTCGGCATGGTGCCAGTTGGCCGCGGCTGGGGCCGGTGGACGGCCTAGACCATGGGTCCGCACCGCCCCCATGAACTGATCACCCCAGACCGCCGACCACAGCATTCCCGTCATGGCCAGGAAGACGACGATCACCCCGGTATAGAGGCCCGTCACCGCGTGCAGATCGCGCCAGAAGGGTCGGCCCGCTGTCGCCTTGGCCCTGATGGTGACGGTTCCGACCTCTCGACCCCGTGGCCACCACAGGAATATGCCGGTTGCGAACAGGATGATGGCCCACCCCGCTACGACCTCGACCCAGAGGTTCATCACGGGCCCGAAGAATTCCAGGCTATGCAGCCGCTTGACCGTCTCGCTGACCCCGGCCTGGGCCGTGACCCCGGTCACCTGGGCATCGTGGGGATCGACGAAGACGATGCGCCCTTCCCCATCCGGTCGGTTGACGACGACCCTGACGGCCTCGCCGGGACTGGCAGGGACGCGCACACTGCGGGCCTCGCCACCGCCCGCGACCTGTGCCGCGGCGACCCAGCGGTCTGGGGACGCCCTGTCGGCCCTGGACTCGACCCGCGCCATGTCTCGCCACAGCGCGGCGTCGATCTCGTCCTTGAACAGATAGATGCCGCCGGTCAGGGCCATCAGCATCAGGAAAGGCATGACCAGCAGCCCGGCATAGAAATGCCAGCGCCAGACGGCCCGATAGGCACCCGACAGGGGCGCGATTGAGGGTTCGGTCATCAGATATCTTCCCGGATCGACCGGGGACGGCGCGAACCGTCCCCGGTCCAGTCCATCAATAGGCCAGCCGCACGCCGACGAACACCGAACGCCCCTCGCCCGGCCAGAAGACCGCGGTCGAGGCCACGCGCGCATCGGTCACCGCGCCGAAGTTCGAGATGTACCGCTCGTCGAACAGATTGCGGGCATCGGCGAACAGGCTGACCTGGTCATTGACCGTCCAGCCCAGGTTAAGCGACGCCACCGCATAGGAGGGCGACTTCAAGGTATTGGCATAGTCGACCCAGGAATCGCTGATCGACCATTCGACGGAGGGGGTGATGAACCAGCCGCCGGGATGATCATACCGCAACTCGGCCCGGTAGAGATGCGGCGGCACCAGCGGCAGGTCGTTGCCGCCATAGGCGGGGTCACCCTCGAAGAAGAAGTCCGACAGCGTATAGGTCTGGCGAAGCCGCCAGTTTCCGCCCGCGAAATCCTGGGCAAAGCGCCAGTCCAAGCCGGCCTCGATCCCCTGGTGGACAGTCGGTCCGGCGTTGAAAGTCGCCGCCGGAATGCCCAGTGCCGGATTGACGATGAAGGTGAGCAACTCATTGTCCAGCTCGGCCCGATAGACCGCCACGTCCCACGTGAACCTCTCATTGCGGCCGCGCACCCCCGCCTCCCAGGTCCAGGCCTCCTGGGCCTCGACCGGAGCAAAGCCACCGACCGTGGGCGACAGTGAACTGAAGTTCGGCGGCTCGATCGAGCGGGTCACATTGGCATAGGCCTGCGCCCCCGTCGGGCCTTCCCACAGGATTCCCAGACGCGGCGCGAACCAGTCATAGTCCTTGCCGGTCGTCAGGTTGAAGGTGGTGGCGACACCGGGCACGGCGAAGCTCTGATAGTCGCGCTCGGCCCGGCCCCACGCCCCGCCGGCGACCAGGGCGACACTGTCGGTGACGAACAGCCGCCCTTCGGCAAAGACGTCCAGTGCCTGGGCGTTCTGGCGGGCCTTGGCGCGGAGAGCACCGCTGGAACCAGTGACATTGACGAACTGCTGGGCGTCCAGGTCCCCTGCACGATACCAGACGCCGCCGAAGGCATCGGCGCGCAGGCCGAAAAGCTGCCCCTCCCAGTCGAAACGGCCGAAGGCACCATAGTTGCGGCTCTGCTGATCGATAACCTGGAAGATCGGGTGATGCAGATCCTTCCAGGTGCCATAGACGGCACCCTCAAAGATCAGGTCCGGCGACAGCCGCCAGCGCGTCGATACGGTGGTCCGCACCGAGGCGTAGTCACGCTGATAGGCATTGGCGACATTGGCAGGTGCCGCAGCTTCGGGGTCAGTCAGGGCCTGGTTCAGGGTCAGGGAGCCGGGAATATCCTGATGGATATAGGCCCCCTGGACGATCAGACGGACCTCGCGGTCTTCGCCCAGGCTGCGGCCGATGTTGGCGGTGATGTACTGCTGCTGTCCTTCGGAGTTGTCTCGCCAACCCTCGGCTGTGGCCCCGGTGACCCCCAGGAAGCCGTCCCAGTCACCGCGCACGCCCAAAACCTCGGCGTGCAGACGCCCGGTCTGCCAGGACCCGACATCGGCGCGCAGACTGGCCGTCTCGCCCGATGTGCGGCCATTGGGCGTGACCAGATTGATCGCCCCGCCCAGAAGAGCGCCGCCAAACCGCAGGGCATTGCCGCCCTTGTAGACCTCGGTGTAGCGGGCCAGCAGGGGATCGACCATCTGGACGTCGCCGAAGCCGTCGGCTTCGTTGAACGGAATGCCGTCCTGCGACACGAACAGGCCGCGCAGATGGTTGGCGTTGCCGATGCCTGATCCGCGGATCGAGATGCGGACGTCGCCGCCCCATTTCTTCTGGGCATAGACGCCGGGTACGTCACGCAGAACGTCGGCGATGTTCGGGGCGAAGCGGTTTTCCAGGCTTTCGGCCGAAACGACGGCGACGGAACCGGGCGTACGCGAAAGTCGGCGGCGCGCCTCGGCCACGACGGGCGGGTCTTCGGGGTTGCGCGCCCCTGTGACGATAATCTCGTCGACGGAGGTGGCCGGGCCCGGGTCCTGGGCAAAGGCAGGTGCGCCATAGACGGCGGCAAGCAGCGCCAGGGGCGCCGCGGTGATCTTGAGAGACATGAGAAGAAGCATCCTGAACAGACGATAGGCGACGCGCGGCCGTCAGCGGCTACGCGCGAGCGAGATCAGTGTCGGTTCAGGCGAGAGGGGGTGCAGTGGACCACGGGCGTGGCGGGGCCCGCGCTGGCGGTGGAACGGCGATGTCGCGAGGAACGAAGGCACTCTGTGGGATCGGCGCGGCGATGCGAACGGTCTGAAGCCTTGGCGGAGGCGGCAGGTCGGCCACCACCGGCGTGACGCAGGCGGCGCATTTGGCATCGGCAACGACGTGATGATCCTGATCGCCGTCGATGCGCGACTGGATGGTGCGCGGTCCCTCGGTCGAGCAGATGACCAGGGTCTGGCCCGGCACGACCGCCGCCATGGCCGCGAACGGCATCAGGGTGCCGAGCACAATGGCAAAGATCGCGGCGAGGAACGCCAGCGACCGTACTGTCGACCACGATTCGGCCTGCGGACGAGTCATCACCGTGGCCTTAGCGGGCCACACCGCCCGACGCCATAGCGGCGAAGCGACACAAGTTGTGGATCAGGTTCAGCGACTGACGTAGCGCCCGGCGACCAGGTGATTGGCGAACCGGCTGAAGGCGCGGTCGGCGTCCTGCCAGGTGCCGAAGCCCCGCACGTCTTCCAGGCTGCTGCTGTACCAGTCGTAGCGGACGGGCTGGCGCGTGCCGTCCGCCCGGACGATCTCGCCCTCGATCGTGGCCCCGCCGATGCTGATGCTGCGGATGCCGTCCAGACCGGGAGTGTCGGCCAATTGCTGGAAGGTCGGGCGATTGGGTTTCAGGTCCGTCAGGACCAGTTCGACCCGCGCACCATCCAGCGAGCCCTCGCGGGTCAGGACGCGGGTCACGACCTGGCCCAGCCGATCGGCTTGGTCGCGGACGTCCCGCTCGCCCAGTTCCTCGACCTTGTCCTGCAGTTCGCCGCCGATGGCGACGGTCACCGTCTGGGCCATAACGGACGTCTGGGCCGTGGCGGCCAGGATGACGGCCAGGCCCAGCGGGGCGATGGCGGCGGTAAGGGCGGTGCGACGCATGACGATCTCCTGTTCGCTTGTCTCGGACGGAAAGATGCACCCGCGCGAGGCGTTTCGCCAGTGGCCGGCCAAAATCGTGAAGACGCCTACTGCCGGGCCGCGTCGCTGGTGGCGCGGGTCGCGGCGAACTCGGAATCGGCCTTCCATGACGGCCAGCGGTCGCTGTTGGCCAGGTCCAAGGCCAGCCGATACATCAGGGTCAGGTTCTCGACCGCCGAGCCCAGCTTCAGGTCGGGTCGCCATTCGTCGCTGCGCTTGTGATAGTCGCGCCCGAACAGGGCTCGGTATTCGGGCAGGCCGACAGCCGTCCCGCCCTCGTCCAGGTCGACCCCGTGCCAGGGCATAAGCGCCGGAACACCGGCACGGGCGAAGGGGAAGTGGTCGGAGCGGAAATAGTATCCCTGTTCCGGCTCGCGATCATCGGTGACATAGCGGCCTTCGACCGCCGCCAAGGCCGCCAGGTCATCCTCCAGCGTGTTCTGGCCATAGCCGAAGATGGCGATGTCCCGCGTCGGATCGCTGAGCGGCAGCATATCGATGTTCAAGTCCGCCACCGTCGTCTCCAGCGGATAGACCGGATTTATGCTGTAGGCATAGGCACCCAGCAGGCCCATTTCCTCGGCCGCCATATGGGCAAAGACGACCGTGCGTTCGTTCGCCGGTGCGGCTGCAAAGCTGCGGGCGATCTCCAGAATGCCTGCGGTGCCAGAGGCATTGTCCCAGGCCCCGTTGAAGATGGTGTCGCCTGTCGCATCCGGTCCGGCCACGCCGACATGGTCCCAGTGGGCCGAAAAGATGATGACCTCGTCAGGCCGCTCGGTACCGGTCTTCTTGGCCAGCAGATTATAGGTCTGGATGGTCTCGCGCGTCTCGGCGGCATCGACGCTGAGCGTTACACCGGTCAGTTCGACGGCCTTGAAGGTGCCGGTCTCCAAGGTCGCCATCAGGGCGTGATCGACACCGGCCGCCGTACCCCATTCCATGGCCAGATCCTGGGGCACGGCCCCGGTCACAGGGATGGGGTCAAGGCCCGGCACGGTCATGATCGGCCGGTTGAAGAAGCGGTTCCACTGGTTCCACTCACCACTGCCGCGTGCGCCGCCCGTCAGGGTCAGGATGCCGACTGCCCCACGCTTCAACGCTTCCTGCTTCTTGTAGCCATCGGCGCTGTAGAGGGTGTCGAAGTCGCCGCGGAACAGGTCACCGGCCGGTTCGCCGCCCATGACGACAACGATCTTTCCCGTGACGTCGATGTCGCCATAGTCGTCCCAGTTCCGCTCGGGCGCGACGATGCCGAAGCCGACGAAAACGACACCGGCACCGGTGATGCTGGCCAGGCCTTCGTCATTGGTCGCGCGGATCAGGATGTCGGCTGGTGACAGGTCGCGGCGGGTGCCGTCCGGACCCGTCCAACTGGCCGTCGCAGGGCGCGCCGGGCGGCTGCGGATGACGGTGACGGGCTGACGCCATTCGCCGTTCGGCCCACCGGGTTCCAGCCCCATGGCCTCATACTGGGCCTGCAGATAGTCCAGCGTCAGTTCCTGGCCGACCTCGCCGGGAACACGGCCCTGGAAACTGTCATCGGACAGCACCCGGATGTGGTCCGACAACCGCTGGGCCGAGATGTCCTGGGCCAGGACCGGTCCTGCCACCAGCAGGATCGCGGCAGCGGCCACACCGGCCATCATGGAACGAAACATTGGGGCTCCTGCCGCCACTTTGAACATGAACCCAGTCTAGGGGCGCGTGCGAGACGCGCCCCTTAACTTTTCGTCATCAAACCGGATCAGCGACGCGCGGCTTCGCTGGTCGCCCGCACGGGCCCAAACTCGGAACCGGGCTTCCACTCCGGCCAGTCCCGGCTGTTGGCCAGGTCCCGTCCGACGCCATAGACGACGGCCAGATCCTCAGCAGCGCCCGAGAAGTCCATCTCGGGGAACCATTCGTCGTTCGACTGGTGATAGCGATTGGCCCCGTAGTCGTCCCGAGCGGCCACACGGGCGGCGATCGGCTCATCCAGGAAGTCGCCAGCCCCCTTGGGATAGGCCATCGGCACGCCGCGCTTGGCCAGGGGGAAATGGTCGGAGCGGAAATAGGTGCCCGCGGCGTTGTTTGTGTCCGGCTGGATCGTCCGGCCCTGCGCCACCGCATAGGTCTCCAGCCGCTCGTCCAGTACCGACTGGCCATGGCCGGTGACACCCAGGCGGCTGAGCCGACCATAGACGTTCATGGCATCCAGATTGAAACCGGCTACCGTGGTTTCCAGGGGATAGAGCGGGTTGGAGGCATAGAATTCCGACCCCAGCAGGCCGCTCTCCTCGGCGGTGAAGCCGATGATGACGATGGACCGCTGAGGCCGCTCGCCCGCGCCGAAGACCCGCGCCAGCTCCAGCAGGCCCGCGATGCCCGAGGCATTGTCGACCGCTCCGTTGAAGATGGCGTCGCCCTCAGCATTGCCCGCGCCGACGCCGATGTGATCCCAGTGGCCGGTGTACAGGATGGTCTCGTCTGGGTGGGCTGTGCCCGGCAGGCGGGCGACGATATTGTTCGTCGTGACCTGGCTGGTCGCCACGTCGAACATACCGTCGAATTCGACACCCGTCAGTTCGACCGGGCGGAAATCGCGGCTGCGCGCCGCAACCTTCTGGGCCTCGAAATCCAGGCCCGCGCGGGTGAACAGATCGACGGCGACGTCGCGCTGGACCCAGGCTTCCATCGGAACGCGTTCGGCAGCGGCATTGGCCCGCACGATGTCGAACTGGGGACCCGACCAGGAGTTGGTCACGGTGGCCCAGCCGTAGGAGGCCGGAGCCGTTTCGTGCACGATGATGACGCCCGCCGCCCCGCGACGCGCCGCCTCTTCGTATTTGTAGGTCCAGCGGCCGTAATAGGTCATGGCCCGGCCGTTGAAAGTGTTCAGCTCGGGCTGTTCAAAGTCGGCGTCATTGACCAGCACGACGATGATCTTGCCGCGCACGTCCACGTCCTTGAAGTCGTCCCAGTCACGCTCCGGCGCGGTGGTGCCATAGCCGACGAACACCAGGGGCGCATCCATCAGCATGACGTGGTCACCGGGCAGCCGAGTCGAGACGACGATCTGCTGGCCCTGGGTGAGAGGAATGGTCTCGCCGTTCGCGCTGAACTGGGCGCGGATGTTGGAGGCGGTGAATCGGTTCAGGGTGACGGCCTGGGTCCAGCCGCCGTTCTCGCCACCGGGTTCGAAACCCGCAGAGGCAAACTGTTCGCTGAGATAGCGGATCACGCGATCCTCGGCGGGGGTCGCGATGCCGCGCCCCTCGAAACTGTCGTCCGACAGGACACGGGTGTGGTCGGACAGGCGCTGGGCCTCGAACGCTGGAGCCGTCGGGGTGGCGGACGGTGCCTTCGCGCCAAGGGTGGAGCAGGCTGACAAGGCCGCTCCGGCAGCCAGCAGCGAAAGGGTTCGAAACAGACGCATCAAAAACAGGCCCTCGACAACGGATGGATGTCGCGAAGCCTAGAGCGACGGGCCGGGACTGTCGACCGGTTGTACGGCAACGAAAAACCCGCCGGGCGGACCCGGCGGGCTTGGTCGTCGTCGGTAGCGGCCCGGTTAGTGGGCGACGCCCTTCCAGATGCGGCGATAGCTGGCGTAGGTCAGGCCCGCGAACAGGGCCAGGAAGATCATGACGCCCAGACCTGCCTGCTTGCGCTCCGTCGCCTTGGGCTCAGAGGCCCAGGCGATGAAGGCAGCGACGTCCTTCGAGTACTGATCCACGGTCTGGGCCGTGCCATCGTCATAGGTCACCTGGCCGGGCCGCAGCGGGTTCGGCATGGCGATGAAGCCGCCATATGGCACCTTTTCAGGATCGCCCGTCCAGAACGGCGTCAGGTCGCCGGCCATATAGGGGTTGTAATACTGGCCCTGCCGGATCTGCAGACCCGCCGGCGGGGCGACGTAGCCCGACAGCAGCGAATAGATGTAGTTGGCCCCGTCGTGGCGCGCCTTGGCCATGACCGACAGGTCCGGCGGCACGGCCCCGCCGTTGGCGGCCGCGGCGGCGGTCGCGTTCGGATAGGGGTTGGGGAAACGGTCGGCAGGTGTCGCCGGGCGACGGATCGGTTCGCCCGTCTCGGTGTCGATATCGGCGACCTCGATCTCGGCGGCCAGGGCCTTCACGAAGCGGTTCTCGGCCGCGTTGGGGGCGTGCGGGTCCCAGAAGGGTCCGGTGCGCTCGCCCAGGGTGCGGAAGGACAGCATATCCATGCCGTGGCAGGCCGCGCAGACCTCGCGATAGACCTTGTAGCCGCGCTGCAGCTGGCCCTGGTCGAAGGTGCCGAACGGTCCCTCGAACGAGAAGCCGGCCTTGCGCGGATGCTTGGCCTCGCCCTCGGCCATGGCCGGACCGGACACGGCGACCAGACCGAGAGTGGCGGCGACGGCGACCACGGCGAAACGATTCAGGCGGCTCAAGGCAGTGTTCCAGATGGGGGTCATCGCGATCAGCCCTTCTTCTCGGGCGAGGCCGGCACGGCCGCCGCCATCGCACCACCGCCCGTCAGAACCGGCTGGGAGATCGAGGCCGGTACCGGCAAGGGCGTCTCTCGCAGGCCCACCACCGGCATGATGATGAGGAAGAAGGCGAAGTAGTAGGCCGTGGCCAGTCGCGTCAGCCACAGGAAGCTGTTCAGCTCGCCGTCGAACAGGACAAAGCTGGGCATATTGCCGAAGACCGGGGCGTCGGGCAGTTGTCCGCCACACCAGCCGAGCACGAAGGCCACGAAGACGAAGATCAGGAAGAAGACCTTCATGGTCGGGCGATAGCGCATCGAGCGGACCTTGGACGTATCCAGCCAGGGCAGGACGAACAGCACCGCGATCGCGCCAAACATGGCCAACACACCGCCGAACTTGTCCGGTATGGCCCGCAGGATCGCGTAGAACGGCAGCAGATACCATTCCGGCACGATGTGCGGCGGCGTCTGGAGCGGATTGGCCGGGATATAGTTGTCGGCGTGGCCCAGAGAGTTGGGCATGAAGAAGACGAAGGCTGCAAACATCATAAGGAACAGGATGATCGCGAAGCCGTCCTTGACCGTATAGTACGGATGGAAGGGCACGGTGTCCTTGGCCGTCTGCTCCTTGGGGATCAGGATTCCGACCGGGTTGTTCTGGCCCGAGGTGTGCAGCGCCCAGATGTGCAGCACGACGCAGCCCAGGATGGCGAAGGGCAGCAGATAGTGCAGCGAGAAGAAGCGGTTCAGGGTCGCATTGTCGATGGCCGGGCCGCCGCGCAGCCAGATCAGGATCGGCTCGCCGACGAAGGGGATGGCCCCGATCAGATTGGTGATGACCTCCGCGCCCCAGTAGGACATCTGGCCCCACGGCAGGACATAGCCCAGGAAGGCCGTGGCGATCAGAAGGAAGAAGATCACGCAGCCGATGATCCAGATCATCTCGCGCGGCGCCTTGTAGGAGCCGTAATAGAGCCCGCGCAGCATATGGATGTAGGTGGCGATGAAGAACATCGACGCGCCGTTGGCGTGGACGTAGCGGATCAGCCAGCCGCCGTTGACGTCGCGCATGATCCGCTCGACCGAGGCGAAGGCCATGTCGGTATTGGGCGTATAGTGCATGGCCAGCACGATGCCGGTGACGATCTGGGTTCCCAAGCACAGCATCAGGATCGCCCCGAAGGTGTACCAGTAGTTCAGGTTCCGCGGCGTCGGCAGAGCCATGTAATCCGCACCGAAGCGGATGATCGGCAGCCGGGTGTCCAGCCACTTTTCAAAGCCGGTCTTGGGGACGTAGGTGGATTCGTGCTCGCTCATGGTCAGCCGATCTTCACGCGCGTGTCGGACACATATTCATAGGTCGGAACCACCAGATTGGTCGGTGCCGGCCCCTTACGGATGCGGCCCGAGGTGTCGTAGTGCGAGCCGTGGCAGGGGCAGAACCAGCCGCCGTAATCGCCCGCCCCGAAGGTCGGGATACAGCCCAGATGGGTGCAGGACCCGACCACGACCAGATACTGCTGGTGCCCGGCCTTGACGCGGTCGGCGTCCGACTGCGGGTCCTTCAGATCGCCGAGCGGCGTGGCGGCCGCTTCCTGAACTTCCTTGGCGGTGCGATAGCGCACGAAGACAGGCTTGCCCTGCCAGGTGATGACGACCTGCTGGCCCTCGGCCACCTTGGACAGGTCGAACTCGATCGAGGCCAGGGCCAGGGTATCGGCCGCCGGATTCATCTGGTTGATCAGGGGCCAGGCGATCATCGCGCCCGCGCCGACCGCTGCGGCACCCGCAGCGATATGGATGAAGTCGCGGCGGGTGGCGTCATCGCCACCGGGGCCGTGGGGGTCTTCGGAATTCACGACCGATTCGGTCACGTCTCACCTCTGGTACGCCGTCACGGAACGCCTGGCTTGCGTCCGTCGATCGGCATGATCTCTTAGCGGAACCCGTCCAAACTGGCCCGGTCCGGCTTTGCGGCGCATCGACGCAAGCGTATGACGCCTGCTGAGAAACGATCGCAAATCGAACCGCGACGAGCCCCCGGGCCGCGCGTATGCAGGGCCTTAGAATGCGTCTCGCCCTTTTTCAACCGGCCATTCCCCAGAACGTCGGCGCCTGTATCCGGCTGAGCGCCTGTTTCGGGGTTCCGCTGCACGTTATCGAGCCCACGGGCTTTCGCTTCGACGACCGGGCGATGAAGCGCGCCGCCCTGGATTACGGTCCCCTGGGCCATATGACGCGCCATGCGGGCTGGTCCGAATTTCAGCGCGATCGCGATGCAGGCGGCCCGGCCGGACGGCTGGTGCTGTTCACGACGCGCGGCGCCACGTCGCTGGCCGATTTCCGTTTCCGGCTGGACGACACCCTTCTGTTCGGATCGGAAGACGCCGGGGCCCCCGACTTCGTCCATGCCGCGGCCGAGGCCCGGGTGGTCGTGCCGATCCGGCCCGAGACGCGATCGCTGAACCTGTCGGTCACCGCGGGTATCGCCCTTTGGGAGGCGCTGAGACAGACGCGGATGGGTACGAGCCAGCTTTAGAAGAACACTAGCGGCGGCTTTCGAAGACCATGAAAACCGCGAACAAGACGACAAGGGTCGCTTCTGGACATTCGAGTCTCCCCTTTGCGGGTGTGGCGTACCAGGAGCAGGCGACAAGACGGGGCCATGCGGTCATTGCCTCACCATCGCGATCGCAAGACGGCATGGTTCGGTCGGTCCCTGCCCTCTCGACCGAAGAAGGTGAGGAGAAACCGGCATCGCCATCATGCGTTCGCATGGCGATGCGAAGGAGCCCCGATGGACGACGCCTATTCCGTACAGACCACCGCCCTGGAAACCGGGGGAGAGCCCGAGGCCCTCGACCAGCTTCAGGCGCTGAAGGCCGGAGACACCTTCCTGGTGGCGGATGGCTGGGGTGACCTGCGGGGCGGGGCCGACGGCCTGTTCCAGAACGACACCCGGGTACTGTCGCGGTTGATCCTGACGGTTGGCCAGGCGCGGCCGTCGCGGCTGAGTTCGGGTGTGTCGCGCGACAATGTCTATTTCACCGCCCATTCGACCAACCGGCCCCTGCCGCCCATCGGAGGCCGGTCGGCGCCAGCGGGGGTGATCCATATCGAGCGTCGGCGGTTCCTGTGGGACGGGCGACTGTTCGAGCGGGTGCGGATGTCGAACCACGGCATCGAGGACGTCCTGCTGCCCCTGGCCTATGAGTTCGGGGCCGATTTCGCCGATATCTTTCAGGTGCGGGGCACGCGACGTGACAAGCGCGGGACCCTTCATGCCCCGACACACGACGGGCGGCGCGTGACCTTTGCCTATGACGGGCTGGACGGGGTGAGGCGCTCCAGCTGCCTGGCCTTTTCTGAACCACCGGCCCGGCTGGGACCCACCCGCGCCGAGTTCATGTTCAGCCTGCCGCAGGGACGACGGATCGACCTGTTCGTAGAATGCGGGACCGGAGCCTGCGAAGCGCCTTCAGGCGAGCGTTGGCGACGCAGTGCCGTCGAGGCGCGTCTGAGGATGCGGGCCAAGCGACGGCGCGGAGCCTCGGTGCGCGGCCCGCGCAGTCCGCGCTTCAACGCCTGGCTGGATCAGTCGCGGGCCGATGTCGCCCTGCTGACCACCGATCTGCCGACCGGCCCCTATCCCTATGCCGGGACGCCCTGGTTTTCGACCCCGTTCGGGCGGGACGGCATCATCACGGCCTGGCAGATGCTGTGGCTGGACCCTAGCCTGGCGCGCGGGGTCCTGACCTATCTGGCCGGGCGTCAGGCGACGACGGTTTCGGCCTATCAGGACTCCCAGCCCGGCAAGATCATGCACGAGACGCGGGGCGGCGAGATGAGCGCCCTGCACGAAGTGCCGTTCGGCCTGTATTACGGGGGGGTCGATACGACCTGTCTGTTCGTCGCCCTGGCCGGGGCCTATGCGCGGCGGACGGGTGATCTGGACCTGATCCGGCGGCTGTGGCCCAACCTGATCGCCGCCACCGACTGGATGACCCAGTATGGCGACAGCAATGGTGACGGCCTGATCGACTATGCCCGAGCGGCCGAGACGGGCCTGTCGAACCAGGGCTGGAAGGACTCTGAGGATTCCATCTTTCACCGCGACGGCCGGTTCCCGACGGGGCCCGTCGCCCTGCTGGAGGTCCAGGGCTATGCCTTTGCCGCCTGGGAGGCGATGGCCGATCTGGCGACGCTGACCGGCGACGACCGGGCATCCGAATGGGCCGCGCGGGCCGAGGGCGTGCGCGTCCTGGTCGAGGACCGTTTCTGGATGGAGGACGAGCAGTTCTATGCCATCGCCCTGGACGGAGAGGGGCAGGCCTGTCGCTCGATCGCGTCCAATGCCGGCCATCTGCTGTTCAGCGGCCTGCCATCGGCGGCGCGGGCGCAGGCGGTGACGCGGCGGATGCTGTCGGCCGAGTTCCGTTCCGGCTGGGGCCTGCGAACCCTGGCCAAGGGACAGGCCCGCTATAATCCGATGAGCTATCACAATGGCTCGGTCTGGCCGCACGACACGGCCATGGCGGCGGCGGGGATCGCCCGGTATGGCGAGCGGGGCCCGGTGGCCATGCTGCTGGGCGAGATCTATTCCGCCGCCTCACATTTCTCGATGCGACTGCCGGAGCTGTTCTGTGGCTTCGAACGCCAGCCGGGCGAACCACCGATCGCCTATCCGGTCGCTTGTCTGCCCCAGGCCTGGGCGGCGGGGTCGGTGTTCCTGATGCTGCAGGGCGTGCTGGGGGTGAAGATCGACGCCATCGAGGGCACGGTCGATGTCGATACCCCTGCCCTGCCCGAGGGTATCGAGCGGCTGACGGTATCGAACCTGTCGGTCGGCAGCGCCGTCCTGGACCTGGCCTTCCAGCGCATCGACCACCACGTCGTCGCCATGCCCCGCAACCGCGGTGGGACGGTCAGGGTGCGGTCGTTGCGGTAGCGCCCAGCCCCCGCGTCAGGGCCTTTGCGAAGACGGTGGGCAAGGCCTTCAGTGCCTCATCCGGTGCCATCCAGATGTAGTCGCCCTCTCCCGTCGCGGTTCGCACCGTCAGCGTCAGGGCGAAGTGGGTGAAGACGTGCTCGATGGCCCCGGCCTCGGTCCAGGGGCCGGGCACAGGCGGTTCGCTATCGGTCGGTGTCTCGCTCCAGTCGGTGGTGGGTAGCCCCACCATCCCGCCCAGCAGGCCCTTGTCCGGACGCCGGACCAGGGCGACCTGTCCAGACGCGTTTCTGAGCACCCAGGCAATGCCCTGTCGGTGGGGGCGCTGTGCCTTGGCGATCTTCAGGGGATAACGACCGGGATCGCCCTGGGCATAGGCGGTGCAGTCGATGCGGATCGGGCACGACGGGCACAGTGGCGACTTCGGACGACAGATAGTGGCCCCCAGATCCATCAGCGCCTGGGGCCAGTCGCCGGGACAGTCGTCGGTGACATAGGCGGCGGCCAGGCGTTTCAGTTCGGGCCGCGCAGCAGGCAGAGGCGTCTGCACCGCATGGAGGCGGGCCATCACCCGCTCGACATTGCCGTCGACCACATTGGCGGCCCGGCCGAAGGCGATGGCAGCGACGGCGGCGGCGGTATAGGCCCCCACCCCCGGCAGGGCCAGCAGACCCGCCTCCGTGTCCGGAAAGACGCCGTCATGATCGCGCGCCACGGCCCGGGCGCAGGCCAGCAGATTGCGGGCGCGGGCATAGTATCCCAGCCCCGCCCAGGCGGCCATCAGATCGCCGTCCTCGGCATCGGCCAGATCGACGACCGTCGGCCAGCGGGCGGTGAAGGCCTGAAAATAGGGGGTGGCATGGGGTACGGTCGTCTGTTGCAGCATCACCTCGGACAGCCAGACCCGATAGGGGTCCGTCCGCGCCGCGCCGGGGGCGGCCCGCCACGGGAGGGTCCGGCCATGGGTGTCGTACCAGGCGAGCAGACGGCGGCGGACGGCGGATATCTGCGGGGAAAGCATCCTGCTTCCTACGACAGCCGCATCCACAATCAATCTCCGCCCCCTGGGCGGAGGGGTCGCGCAGCGACCGAGGCGGGCCCGAAGGGCCTTCCCAATGCTAGCTATGCCCGCCTCTGGCGCGCTGCACGCGCCTGTCTCCGCCCAAGGGGCGGAGAGTTCCCACAGCCACCATCCTCGTTATACTGACGCCATGCGCCGTCCCCTGCCGACCGAGGCCGAAGCCCGCGAGATCCTGGCTCGCCGCCGGACACGCCCCGTGCCGCGCCCGGCCCCGCGCGCCGGAAAGGCGCTGAGCAGCATGATCCGCGACCTGGATCAGAAATACGGACGCGGGGTCCAGGCGCTGGAGCCCCGCTGGGCCGAGATCGTGGGGGAACAGGACGCCCGCATCACCCGCCCCATCAAGCTGACGCGCGGGCGCGGTGCCTCTGGCGGGGTGCTGGAACTGCGTGTGCCCGGGGCGGCGGCCCTGTTGGTCCAGCACAAGTCGGCCGACATCCTGGCGCGGGTGAATCTGTTCCTGGGGGCCGGGCGCGGCAC